>Ga0334887_1000242_pt1 | contig 91895 bp, 80 predicted proteins | sample GraSluR1_MG_10_FD_207217 | JGI IMG/M metagenome (GOLD analysis project Ga0334887, IMG submission 207217) | Sludge microbial communities from methane-producing bioreactor in Wageningen University, Netherlands - Granular Sludge_18_07-R1 | ecosystem: Engineered > Bioreactor > Anaerobic >...
AGACAGCTTATAAAAGCAGATATATTTGTCAAGTGCTGATTTAACGATATTTGCTTATACGTATTATAGCCAGTACATATTATCGTTATTTGGTATTTGGTTTTCACACAGTCTCCATGCCCCGTCTTGGCACTGACAGCCGGAAAGGGTAAAAAACCACTTAGCCCTCTTTATAAAAACTACTCTGCTCTCTTTTACTCCGCTATTTCTTCCTGAATAAAAAGAACCAGACTACCAGCCAGACGAATATTGCCCCAACCGAAATAAAGAATACAGGATAACCACTATTAAAAGCAATAATGAGCGGGATAGCACTGGAAGTCCATAACCCTCCCCCCATAAATGGTTCATGTAAAAGCTGTTTATAGGCAAAAGCGCTCGGGGCATTCGTTTCGTTTTGCGGATCAACTGCCCGGAGCAAAAGGAGTCCCGTCGCGGTAACCCCCATTGATTGACCCATCTCCGCTATTCCTCTCTCGAACCAGGCATCGGGCAGCATTCTTTTAGCCAGGAACAGAATACAGAAAACATTCCAGAGTATCCCGGCAACGCAGATAATGACAAAGGGAACGATGGCTGCTGTAATTGTCTCGATCCGGATAGTCGTAATTGCTGCGACAATCAAGAAATCGAGAGCTGTTCCCGACCAGCTCTTCATTATTCCGGGATCGATGATCGACATCTTTTTCCACTTGGACAGAGTACTCTGGACAATAAGACCACCGATCATACAAAGCGGAAAGAGGGGAAAGCCGCGGAAAATCTCATTTTTCTCCAGAAAAGGTACAAACTGCTGAACAATAAGGAGGATCTCTTTGATCCCAAAACCGAAAGCTACTGCCACACCGAGCAGAGTCAGATGAATACCGTAAGTTTCGGCAGATTCCTGCCTTATAGTATGATAGCCGATCACCGGTCTTTTATCGATAGGATAGATACCGCTCGCTTCCGTTACATCGGCAAGTTTAAAAGATTTAACCCGGGTTACGTAACCTTTTCTTATTGCCCAATTGATCAGTACCATACCCACCAGAATAGCAGAAATGATCCCCACTGTTGCCGAGGCTAATGCGAAATCGGTTCCAGCCCCCCAGCCAAAGAAATCAAATGTCTCTCTCAAACCGCCGGCTGTTCCGTGTCCCCCTTCAAAACCGACCGGAATGATGACCCCAAAAAGATCGGGCAGATGAAAGATTCTTCCTAACAAAAACAATACCAGCCCCAACCCGACAACATATTGTCCCCAGACTATGATCTGGCCATAAGCGAGTTGCGGTCCGGCTATCTTCCATATCTTCCTGATATTCGGAACCGATACACCTAAGAAGAGAGCGGCAAAGACAATATTGATCAGAAATCCGGGCAATCTTGACCAACCGGCAGTAGTGACCTCAACGAAGCCGTCTGCTCCGAACCGGGAAAGCAGCTGCACGGTAATAAGCCCTAATACACCTGCTATAACTGAAGAAGGAAGATATAGCTTTTGACATAAAACGACATTTGCTCTGAGCAATTTGCCGATCAAAAGCAATATCGTAATACTAATAAAGGATACTACTATCAAAAGAAAACCTCCGTCATCTATTGCTATTTATAGTTCTTTAACCTTCGCCACAAACCTGATCATCTAACCTATTAGGGAGAACAATATTCAGCAAAAACCCTACTAATCCGGCAAGACCGATACCCCCCATCTCGATGCAACAGATCGAGATAGACATATCACCGATTCCGATGACCAGTATAAGTGAGACAATTATCAGATTACGTGATTTGCTCAGATCGGTCTTTGCTTTGATCAGTGAACGCATACCGACCGAGGCTATCATTCCGAACAAAAGAAGCATCACCCCACCCATTACAGGGGTTGGAATAGAGGCTAATACTGCACCCAATTTCCCAACAAAGGCAAGCATAATGGCAAACAACGCTGCGATGATCATATAAAGGGGATTAAATGCTCTGGTCAGGGCTACTGCTCCTGTTACCTCAGAATATGTCGTGTTCGGAGGACCTCCGACAAGGGCAGCCAATGAAGTAGCCAGACCATCTCCCAAAAGTGTCCGGTGCAGCCCCGGTTTCCTGATAAAATCTTTCCCGGTAATGGAAGATATAGCCAGAACATCACCAATATGTTCTATCGCAGGAGCAATCGCCACCGGCAGAATATAGAGAATCGCTGTCAAATTAAAGACCGGCAGGGCATAACGTCCGGCTGTCACTGCTGTTTTCCAGGGGTTGACCAGCCAGGCTGAATCCTGAATAGGACTGAAATCTACCACCCCTAAAATGAGTGCCAGAAGATATCCGGCAGCAACACCGATGAGTATCGGAATCAAGCGGAATATTTTACGACCGTAGATAACGGCAAGAATGGAGACAACGAGTGAGGTTATCGAGATAATTGCGGCAGTTCCGTCAAAGACCCCGGAACCATCGAAACTCTTTGCCATATTGACCGCTACCGGTGCAAGTTTCAACCCGATTACCATTATCACCGGTCCGGTAACAACCGGTGGCAGATACCGCTTAATTGCTTCGGCACCTCCAGCTTTCGCCAGAAAACTCAAAAGAACATAAACCACCCCGACAACTGCTAAGCCCCCTAACGTTTCTCCGATCCCAAAAGACCTAATTCCGTAAATTATCGGAGCAATAAAAGCAAAGGAACTTGCCAGAAAAACCGGCAGACGGGAACCGGTGATGACATGAAACAACAGGGTTCCGGCTCCGGCGGTTAAAAGTGCAATGTTGGGATCAAGACCGGTAAGAAGCGGAACAAGTACCAACGCTCCAAAAGCCACAAACAACATCTGCATACCGATTACTATCTTTCCAAAAAGGGAGGGTTCACAGACAGTTTGTTTCTTTATCTGCTCATTACTGTTCATAACAGATACCTCTTTCTTCTTTATCAATAAAAAAACAAGAAATAATCAAGAGAGCAAATATGCAAGAATTTATTGCCCTGCATTGGAAAACCGAAAGAGACTTTAATCATTTGGGAACAAGACCATAAGAAGAGAAACAGATTAAAGTATCTACTCGCTCAGACCACAATATCCCGATGTCCTTTTAGGAATAAATATTATCACACTGAGGTAGTTAATCTTAGCTGCTCAAGATCTGAAACCGCCTCCCCTCTTTTTGCAGAAACGTGGGCATGCCCCGTCTTCGACTGAGAACCTGTGATTATCGTTGATCTTCTATTCACCTTCTGACTGTAGTATAAACATGTACCAAACCTTTCTTTCCTTTTACTTATATACCGTTAGCAACAACATGTTTTCTTTTCCTTAAAACGGATTATCTTTTAAACTATAGAAGGAGAAACTACATGCGAAAGATAAAAAAAATACTGCAAGCCAAACCTACTCTTGAGGGTGCCGGAGTCCATCTTCAAAGAGTTTTCGGCTATTATGATACACCCTCATTCGATCCCTTTCTGATGTTAGACGATTTCCGTAATGACGACCCTGCTAAATACCTTGCCGGTTTCCCCTGGCATCCTCACCGCGGTATCGAAACAATAACTTATATGTTGGAAGGTTCTGCCGAACATGGCGACAGTATCGGCAACAAGGGAGTAATCCGCCGCAATGAAGTTCAATGGATGACTGCCGGTTCCGGGATCATACACCAGGAAATGCCGAAACCTGATGAGAAGGGAAGAATGTACGGCTTTCAGCTTTGGGCAAATCTCCCCGCCTCTCACAAGATGATAGATCCCCGCTATCAGGAGATCAAAGCAGAGGAAATACCGGTTGTTAAGCTCCCCTCAGGAGAAGAGATTAAGATCATCTGCGGAAGTTATCAGGACGTAAAAGGTCCGGTTAAGGATATTGTAATTGATCCGCAGTTCTGGGATGTTAAGATTCCGGCAGAGCGGGAAACCGAACTCCCCACTCCGGAAGGGCACACCTGCTTTATCTATGCTTTTGCCGGAGAAGCAAGAATAGAAGGTCATAATGTTGTCAACCGGCAGATAATTCTTTTTGCGGACGGTGACAGGATAAAAATCAAATCAGGACCGGAAGGTTTCAGAATGCTCTTTCTCTGCGGTAAACCGCTGAATGAACCAATCTCCTGGCGGGGACCTATCGTAATGAACACCAGGAAAGAGATAGATCAGGCATTCCGTGACCTGCAGCAAGGTACCTTTATCAAAAAAACCGAAACCCTCCCCGAAAGCGAAGCGAATATCTTCTATACCGAGGAATAGAATCCCAAGATGACTTTTCTGAACTGCTTATCAGTCCGAATTATCATTCTCCTCTTCGATATCAGCACGCAATTCTTCAAACTTATCACGAACACGACCCCACAAGTCTTCCATTGTATCTCCAAAGTCTTCAGCTCTACTTTCAAACTCATCACGGGTATAACCATATTGATCAGAGATTTCCTCGAGAGCTTGGCTTGCATAATCATTTAGATCCTGAGACATCTCTTCGAGATCTTCACCTCTTTCTTCTGCATAAGCAGCTATTTTGTCCGTATATTCTTCCGCTATTTTATCATAATCTTCTCTGGTCATCTGGTCATTGTCTGATCTGGGCATCTGCTCATTGTTTTGATTGTTACAACCAAAAATTGCCAACACAAATATAAATAAAACAAACACAGTTAACTTCTTCGTAAACATATCTTCCTCCTTATTGGTTAGATAGTCTTAAACTATAATCAAACTAAGTGTCCCAATATAGCTAATTTCCGGTTCAATATTTATTTTTGGAACGTTCCTATATAAAAAATAAACTCTTTTCGAATCAAAGCAAGGGATATAATCGAATTCAATTTTCTCGAGCGTTTCTTAACACTGATACCAACGAATTCCAGGATTTAGAGCAAGTACTGGGTTAGAAACCGATCTCCCCTTCCCCTAAAGAAGGACACCTGTTATATCTATGCCTTTTCCGGAAAGGCAAAAACAGACGGACAAACAGTCACCTACCGGTAGGAAGCTTTTTTGAAGATGTCCAAAATATCAAAGTCAAGTCAAGGACTCAGAATGCTCTTTCTCTGCGGTATCCAATCGGCACTTATCCTCAGTTTTATACAATGCCCTTGACTCTGAATTTTGAAAGCCGGGTTACGTTATTTTTAATGTCTTTAGTATGATATAAAAAAATGATTGACAACATAAATAGGTATGTAATAGTGTCTTTGAATTAACACATCCTTCTGGCGATGTAAGTGTGAAAGAATTAAATCGGCTATTTCTATGGATGGATTAGGAGAGGCATTGAGCAATGATGACGTTAGATGTACCAACATATCATCATAACAAATCAACACTACGTGAATCGAGTTATACTAAGAATCGTTATTCTCCTCTCCTTCACAACTGCCAATTCAATCTATCAACTCGCAACAAATTCATTCATCTTGCGTCCCTTTGGTTATCTCTGAAGGGACGTAAAAGAAAAAACTGTTTGACCGAAAAAAAAAACAAGGAGAGGCATAATGAAACATATATCATTACTCTTGCTCATAGCATGTGTTTTTATGAGCCTGGACGGAGTTACAATCGAGTTTTCTATCCTGACGAATTACGATTCTGAGGGGAGAATATGGGTCGAAGGGTATCCCGCTAATGGATATCCGATAATTTTATCTGAAGGTCAAAATCAGGTTCTGTTCAACTATCCCGGTTCTTTGCCACCGGACTTGTATGTAGATGTATATCTTGTAGCAACACCCATTGAGTATCCCAACCATCCCGGTTATGATTGTCATTTTACCGGATTTGTCAATCTGTTCGAGAATTCTTATCCGCCGCCGAATTACCATTCATCTCCTTTCTTAGCATATTTCACTCTTCATCCCTCTTCCGAATTCGAAGTACCGGTGTATAGTAACATCGAGGATAGGGAAGTTATCGTGAGATTGGCTGATTCTGAGAATCCCTCAACAGATTACACCGTTTCCCAGACAATTAAAAAGGGTTGGAACAGGATATCCTTTGCTGGAACTACTGGGAGTTTCTCGGATCTCAGTTTCGCTTACGCTGAAATATCGGTTGAGTATGAATATTCTCAGGGCAGCCACTATTATGTTGAATCATACGATACCGTAAACTACGGATTTGCCTTCAACCATGAGACGGAAAAATACGAGTGTGAGCCGGTAAGGTTTGTTTTCGAGAACAAACCATTCGTTTACAAGTACGAATGGGTATCTTTCCCTAAACTATCCAGGTCAGGAAATGATCCGGTATATGCATGCAGTTTGTTCGAAAGCAATATCTATATCGGTTTCGATTATTTCCGGATGCAAATAGGTCAAGACTATGAACTTGTCTATGAACATTCTTATTGGAGCAATTTGGAACATCAAATTCAGAGTTCCGGCGGAGTAATAATCAACATGGAAGACCAGACCGAGCGGGTCTTCGTTCCTTCTGCCGGAGCTACCGTTTTATCTCCCGGCACGCAAATACCTCTGGAAGCCGGTGAGAATTACATCGGCTACTGGTTACCGGAAAGCCAGACACTCAGAGAAGCTTTCGGAGAACACTGGGACAAGGTAAAATGGGTAAAATACCGTAACTGGTTCTATTATGATACAAGCGGTATTCGGGATGGCTGGGTCCCGGAATACGGAACCGGAAATATTCCTCTTCATTATGGAGAGGGGTATATCGTAAATCTAAGAGAACCGATTTCCGATTTCAGCTGGGAAATACCCTCCGGCGGAGAACTCCCGCCCATAAAGGAGAGAAGTGAACCTGACCATTTCCAATATACTGAGAAATCTGATTATGATATGGTCATCCTAATCGATATTCCCCAAGATGTTCAGGAAATAGGTGTCTATCAAAATGATGTTTGCGTGGGAGCAGTGGTTGCCGAAGATGATACCGAGCTTCTTATGGTTTATGCCCAATCAAATGATCCGCTTGAATTCGAACTCATCACAGGAAGGAGCAGAGACAAAATAACTCGTTACGCTGTGTATAATAATAGCACCGCTGCGTTTGAACAGGGTGTTGTAAGGGGAGGTTCAAAGGGCGGTTCGATAGTAAGTTTGAGTAAAAACGATTATCCGGAAAATCCCTCTTCATCTCAGATAACTCTTTATCGTAATTATCCCAATCCTTTCAATCCCGATACTACTATTGCTTTTCATCTCAGTTCCGATGATATCGTTACTTTGACCATTTTTAATACAAAGGGTCAGAAGGTGAAGGATATCTTTGCTGGTTTTCTTTCAGGCGGCACTCATCGTCTGCTTTGGAACGGTACCGATGAGCAAGGAAGAGCAGTAAGTTCAGGTGTCTATTTCTACAGACTGGAAACTTCTTTAGAGACAAAAAGCAGTAAGATTATACTGCTTAAATAGAAATTACGAATGTCAAAGGTAAGGTATCCAACAAACTGTTAACAAAATGAATCTTGAAAAGCTAAGAGTTGGGAGAAATCACTCTCGACTCTTAGCTCTCTAAACCGATAAGCAAGGGGAAACAATCAAGCTTGCCTTTCCTTGCCAATATTTAATCTCAAGATTAATGAGTAAAAGAGAGGTGCTCATGAAAACAAGACATACTATGATCAATCTGATAAGTTCAGTTGCAGAATCTGCTTTGTTAATAATCATACTGCTGCTTCTATTCTCTGCTGCTGACCTTGAGGGAACAATTTGGCAGATCAAGTTAGACGGTACCGGGGATTTCATCTCTATACAGGAGGGAATAACGGCAGCAGCAGCGGGGGATACAATTCTTGTCTATCCTGGTACCTATTATGAAAACCTTGATTTTCTGGGCAAAGCTGTAACAGTTGCAAGCCTGTGCCTGACTACCGGTGATGATAACTACAAGTATTCGACTATTATCAACGGAAATCAGAACGGTAGTTGCGTTCAGTTCGTTTCCGGAGAAACCTATGATTCCCTGCTCTGCGGTTTTACCCTGACTAACGGTTCAGGAGTACCGCCCTTTACAAATTCCCCCTCTTTCGGAGGAGGAGGTATATTCTTAGGTGAATCACAGGCTACCATTCGTAATACCGTCATCACAAGGAATCTTGTTTCGGGAGGAGGTGGTGGAGTATATGCAATGAGTTCACAGATAAAGCTGGAAGGGGTAACAGTCAGAGATAACAGAGCAACCAGAAACGGGGGTGGGATATTTATCGGCAAGTTAGCTGCCGGGGGTCAGTCCGGTATCCATTTTGATGAAGATAACCTCTGCTCCGTTTATGCAAATCTCGGTATCATGGGTAACGATATTTCTATTGCTGAAGCTGCTATCGATTATGTCAATGTTGTTGTTGATACCTTCACTGTCCTGGAATTGGATGATTATCATATTCTTCGTTACAGTACAACCTCTCAATCTGTCGGTAACATTGACCTTACGGTAAATCATGCCGTTATTACGGAAAAGATCAATGCCGACCTTTATGTTGCAACTACCGGGTGTAACGACAACAGCGGACTAAATCCCGGTGAACCCTTAGCTACTATTAATCATGCCCTGAAAATTATCGAGTCCGACAGTCTGCTGATCAATACCATCCATATTGCCGACGGTACATATTCTTACAGCGAAAATGATAACTGGTTCCCACTAAACATGCGAAGTTATGTCTCTTTCCGGGGTGAATCTATGGAGGGAACGGTTCTTGATGCTGAAAACCGTTATTACTCGTGCCTCTTCTATGGTAATATGATAAACTATAACAACAGTATCAAAAACATGACTATGATTAACTGTGAATCGAACACCGGATGGGGCTTGCTGTATTTAGCAGATCAGCAGAGACTCGATGATACAATAGAGTTGAGAAATATCACTATTAGTAACTGCAAAACTACTAATGGCGGCATTGCATCACTTAATCTCAGTTCATACCTGTATAACATCAACTATCTGAATAATCAGGGCGGTACCGGAATCCTCTTTTTTAATCATTCTCCTAATCCTTCAACACATATTATCGAGAATTCGCGAATCAAAGGTAACAGCACCTGGAGTCAGTCCCATCAAAATGTTCCGATGGCAGTTGCAGGAAGACCTTTGTATGATCAACTTGTGAAAGCTCAGGTAATTAACACGGAGATATCAGATTGCTCAAATACGCAGTTCCACTTTCATGCAATTGCCGGCTTGGGGGTAGCAAACGCAGTGGAATTAGATATTATCAACTGTACTTTCGTTAACAACTCTGTTCAGGGAAACGGCGGCTTCCTTTATACCAGAAACGGAACAGATATTCTGATAAATATCTACAACACGATTATGTTTGGTAATCATCCCCGTGAAATCTATCTCATTTGCGATAGCATAGAGTTTCCGACAGTGGTTAATATCGGTAACTCCCTGATTATGGGTGGTTTGAATAATATACATATACAATATCCCTGGATTGAAGTCAACTGGCTGGATGGTAATCTTGACCTTGATCCGTTGTTTCTCGATGAAGGAGTTTTTCCCTACATGCTCTCGGAAAACTCTCCCTGTATAAATGCCGGAACACTGGATCTGCCCGACCATATAAATCTACCGGATACAGACCTTGCCGGTAATCCCCGGATACAAGGGAGTTCTATTGATATCGGAGCTTATGAATGGCAGGGAACAGGCACAACGAACGATGTTATTCATGCCTCCGAAAGCATGGTTTTGAACTGCTATCCAAACCCTTTCAATCCTGAGATAAGGATCAATCTCTCTCTTTCCGGTTCAGGGTTTACTACCGTTAATATCTACAATATCAAAGGACAGAAGGTAAAAACCATAATGAAGGGCTCTGCGGAAAGAGGAGAATACTCCTTTACCTGGAACGGAACTGACGATAAAGGGAATAGAGTCACCAGCGGACAATATCTGGTTCATGCCTCTCAGGATAATGAATTTCTCTCACAGAAAATTACATTACTGAAGTGAATTGAAGCGAATTGACATGATGATGAGAGCGAAACATCTGAATAATTGCTCTTTTACGACTTCATCGGAAAAGTAAACATCAAACAGAAATTTTTACAGAAAGGTAACATCAATAGAAGCTCAAGTACTCCATTGTAGAGTCTTTTTTAGATTGTTAAACTTATTCCATTTCTTGGTTAAGAATTGATATCTTCCGGCAACTATTCCAGGAGCAATTTCTAATTCTTCGGCTATAGATAATAACTCCGCTTCCTTTTGGGCTTCAATGATTCTCTTATTGTACTCTTCCGGTATTAGAAAATCAGCAGCAAATTGATCGGCTTCGATTTCTTTAGGATCTTGATCATTCTCATTATTGATCAACAAGGTATTTTTCTTCCAATGCTTTAGCACATGACAAGCTTCATGAAAAAAAGAAAACCAAAGCAAGTCGTCTTTCTTGCCTCTAAGGCTTAATAAGATCATAGCCTTGTCTGACGAGATCCATTCCGTTGCTCCATTCCAGGGCACTTTAGGTATCTCTTGGACAAAAACTAAAGCAACTCCGCACTCCGCTAACAAATTTTGTATTTCAAGGGCGAAATTCTTCGGTAGATCTTTGGTCATCTTCCTTACTGTTAGGAGGGTTGCATTGAAAGCAGTTTTACTAAAGGGTTTTGTTTTAATGCTTTTTGCTTTTAACTCACCTTCTCTTATCCAAGCTGAAGCTGCTTCCGGATTTGTATAAAAGCAGGTTGAACGGCGAGCTGAAATTTTGGGTTCTAACCAAACATTAGTCCAAGCCTCTACTGAAGATACGCCATAGAAAGCAAACACTTCTCTTAACTGATCATAAGGTTCCTTACATGGCTTGATCATACCTCTCTTTACAAGTTCTTGAACCGGTATCTTCTTCAGCCATTCAAGGTCCTTCCTTAAACTCTCTTTCTCTTTTAAAAGTAAAAGCTGCTCCCGATATCTTGATTCCATGTTGTTCCAGAATTGAGCTGTTATTCCGGTTACAGGTTCCAATTTATAGGCAGTTTCTCTTGTTAGTGGCTGATCTCCTTTCATTATTCTGATCAAGCTTTGTTCGGTTAAGTCGGTTCTGGCAGCAAGCTCCTTCAAAGTGAGGTTTTTAAACTCCATCGTCTCTTTTAATGTTTCTCCGGGAGATACAGCAAAATCCGGCTGGTATTCATATCTTGTCTTTCTGCTCATTTTTTGGACCTCAATGATAATCTCTTATCTCTAAAAGTAATATACACTCAACTATTGTTTTATCTAAACCTCCGTCTGGTAATAATGGCAATGGATCGTGATCCGGTTTAAATATCAATCTGAAAGGTTGATCAAGATCAACCGCAAACAATCCGACCCTATTCCCTTTTAAGGCATGACATCTTGCTGCCGGTACGATTTCACTCATATTCGGTGCGGCTTGCAGCTCTTCCAGCCTCTGACGGAGTTTCTTGGCTTGTTTTTCTCCTAACTCCTTATTCATAACCCTAATACTATTACAAATCTTACTCAGTTTCCTGCTGCCGAAATTTATCCGCATATCTCACCGGTCAAGAGATATTTATTAACACAGCGTGTTAATGTTTTTCTGCATAAGCTTTAACATAACTCTCATGCCCTATTTTGCTAAATTATTCGTTAGTATAATTATGCCCGCTAACCTTAGAATGCTATTTTGTTACTACGACTACTATTTCTCAACTTGATGACCGGATGTCAGATTCGGTTAATACAATATAGAATTTTTTCTACAGTATCAAAATCAATGTCATGATTTCCCATTCAACGATTCCGTAATCTCTCTGAAGCTTTCTAAGCTTGCTTCGAGAGTTTCAATGATTTCGCCGGCGAGAATATCGGGGTCTGTAAGAATATCTTTTTATACTGAACGAAGACCATAGTGAATCTTAAACTCTAGTCCACAATGATGTTTTTCAACCAAATGTACTCTGTTTAATTAATTCTATAAGAATTGGTACCCCTATGAGTTTTGCTACCTCAAATACCCATCTGCCGGTTTTCTTCAGTTTTTCGATTGCATTGCTGACATTCCCGTTTTGTGCTTCTTCTTTCGCTTCATTCAGCAGTGGGATATCACCTTGATTAAACGAATCAAGCTTGTTTTTGTTCTCTTTGATGTAATTAACGAGGGCTTCAAGCTCTTTGGCAAAATCTCCGGAGTTAATAGAACCTATTTCAATTTTCTCAGCCTGATTCATGATAATCGTGTTATCTCCTGCACCGGGTCCCTGTATTCCCGTTTGCTTTGAATTATACCTATTTCCCATAGTAGCCTCCATTTATGAGTTTCCGTGAAAATTATAAGTATGATGATGAATTTCCCCTCGGCTATATTCTTGCTGTCCTATCCATATTAATACTCCTCTAAACAATGAAAATCTCCTGTGATCTGGTATAAAAGTATTCTCTATGATTTACCAACCTATGAAAACTGATCATGGCTTCATAGCGAAAACTAACTTATCTACTCGTTGATAGTTAAGTCAGAATCAAGAATCAAAAATATCAGAATGTCATTCCTGTTGGCTTCGTCTTTTTGGCAGCTATCTGAGGCATAGCAGAGAGGAAACCCTAAGTCGGCACGAACTAACCGTAGTATTCTTCTCTGATAGAGTAATGATACACTTCAGATAAACCGGTCTCTGTTAAGTGAGGTATTTAGCTGATTTACCGTGAGATAAAATGCCGGTAATGGTTCTAAAGAAGAGGAATATTTCCGATCAGCACCGGCTTGGCTTGATAGGTGGTTTCCCGGAATGATCCTCGCTGCGGCTAAACTCTCCGGAAAAAAATAACAACTCTGTTTAGCCCTTCCGGTCAGAGTCAGTTTAAATTATAAAAAATCTGTTTTGTGAGCTCTCCTGAACTATGAATGAGTATTCAAAATTCTGATAGAGTGCTGCCGTTTTCTATGTTTTTATTCAACTCGTTGATAAATCTGACTATCGGGGCACCGTCAACAACATCGTGATCGAAGAGAATCGTCATATTCAAGATTTCCCGGATCACTATCTCATTTTTTGAGACAACAGGTTTCTTGATTACCGAGCCTATTCCAAAAGAGACAGGATGTATCGATTTCTGGATGAACCAACCGTTTATTATGCCTATCATCCCGAGAGAGGTAACTACGACATTTCCCATCTTCCGGTAAGCAATTTTGGGATGGCTGAGAATAGTTTTCCAGATCATTCTTCTCAGGAACCCGGGAAGTAGATAATATATCCTTTCCAACGATCTTGTCTTTTTGCCCAAAACGATATCGCTATCCGAAAGAATCTGATCCTTAGCCCTTTCTATCTCTGCGGTTATTTCGACAGCACTCTTCCGGTTAGCTTTTTCAATCACGAGCGGTATTGGAACTCTCTTCTCTCCAATCTCTTTTTCTATCAAAAGCGAGACATTGATCTCATCAAAAATGATGGTTTTTCTCTTTCCCGCGAGAGAAGATGCTACTCCGGGATGATTTTCCAAAGATCTGCCGATAGTCTGGATCAGCCAGGCAGTAAAAGAGACCTGAATTTCGGCTCTTCTCAGTTCACGGAGCTTCTTCCTTCCATTCGTTACATCAAACTCGAGCAAGGCACTGACATGATGCTTCCCGGAACTCACCTCCAGAATATCGAGAGTTGCTAAACGGGATTCCGGAAAAGATCGAAAATGGTAGTTTTTATTCATCTGATTTGATATTCCCGTTGATTATTTCTCCGGAATCCCGAGCAATAGGAAGTTATTGCCTGTGTCTTCCTCCGGAACCGCATCCCTGCCAGAGAGGAGTACCGTCGTCTTCCCGGAAGCGGTACTCTTTTTCATCGAGGACGATCGTGCAGACACTGATATCAATCGTTTCCGAACCTTCCTGTGTGTAGATAAAGCCTGTTGCCTGTGCTGTTTTGCCCTCTTCGAGTTTGATACCTGTTTTAGCTCTGTGTTCATGATCTCCGAGATGTATCTCATAGATGTTTTCTTCTGTGTGCAGGAACCATTCACCTTTATCGGGTTTAAGGGTTCCTGTCACTGTTCCAAGTTCTCCGAGCCGGACAAAATCCCTGCCCCGCAGCTGTGTTGTGGTCTCTTGTTCGTGGTCACAATCATCGCCTGAGCAGTCATTACTACAATCACCGCAGCCATCTGAAGCAGAGATATGCAGAGCAAACGCTGTCATTAATATCAGGATAAGTATTGCTGTTAACCGGTTTTTATTATTCATTATTATTCCTCCGTTAATTGGTTGCGATAAAGAAATATTCAGCCTCGATTATTGTCAATATTTTGGGAGAGAGTGAAGAGTTAAGACCGTGAAAATGTGAGAAGTGAAAGTGGGAAGAGAGAAAAGAAAAAAAGATAAAAACCTGCGGAAGGTTAGCTGGGAGTGGGCGGTTCGTGAACCGCCCCTACGGGGTATGTCGGCGATAGTTTGAATAATGCCGATTGTCAGTTACAGATGGGGTACGTCCACGACTTGGTGCAGATAACCGGAAAGGGCAAAACTCCACAAAGTCAAAACCCACTAACACGAAACGTAATCTAAATAAAATGGAACTGAAAGTAATCATAACCCTCTCCCGCATACTCGATGTCAGTAGCTTAACTATCTCTTCCGCTCAGGCGGGGCATGCCCCGCCTCTACATTAGCTAGAAAAGTGAAACCATGAAACCGTGAAAAGTCACAAGAAAAAAAGATAAAAACCTGCGGAAGGAAAGCAGGGAGTGGGCGGTTCGTGAACCGCCCCTACGGGGTATAGTCTGACATTACTGGTTACAAAAGGGGTATAGCCTGACATTAATGGTTACAAAAGGGGTATAATCTGAAAGTTACCGGTTGTCGGTTACAAACGAGGTATGTCTTCGATATTTTACTTGACTAAGGGCTCCATTTTTATGCTCCCTCAGGTTGATATTGATATTATACTGGTAAAACCGTTAGCTAAGAGATAAGAATGAAGGACATCTATCAGATCAGAAGAGCAGAGGAAAAAGACATCGAAGAGATAGCTGCAGCACATATTCAGAGCTGGTATGAGACCTATCCTGGAATCATGCCTGAAGAGAAGATCGCCGGTCTCAGTATGGAGGGTTGCAAACGAAACTGGATAAACACATTTTCTTCAGGGTATGATATCTTTGTGGCTGTTGCAGATAACCGGGTAGCCGGTTTCGTTTCCGGAGGAAAAAACAGGATGCAGGAGGATTGCGAAACAGGCTTAGGCAACGAATGCGAATGTGAACTGGCTGCTATCTACCTCTTGCTGAAATATCAGAAAACCGGTATTGGAAGGGCTCTATTCAATACCTTTGTCGCTGAGATGCAAAAGCAGGATTACGAAAGCATGGCTGTCTGGGTGGCGGAGAAGAACCCTGCTACCGGTTTTTACCTAGCAATGGGCGGCAAACGGATTGACCGGAAGATACTAATGCTCTGTAATATTCCGGTTCCGGTGATTGCCTACCGGTTTGAGATTTAGAGTTAGCACCTATCGCTAATCAACCTGGGAAGCTAAGTCTATCTTCAGCGTTGGATCACATATATCCAGTTGCTAAGAAGCAGAAGCAGGAAAGAGATAAAGAGAATATTCTGCTCTTTTTTTGTACAAATGAGAGCCACTGTCCTTCTCAAGACAAGCTGGAAGAAAATGTAGAGAAAAAAGATCAGAGTCAAAACAAACATCAGGGGATTATAGGCAATGGCGGTTAGAATTTCTCCCCGGGAAGCAGCAAAGAACGCCCTGGTCACTCCGCAGGAGGGACAGTTAAAGCCGAAAACCCTGCGAAAGAGACACAATTCCAGATGAAGAGAACTGAAGGCATGCAGAAAGTAAAGAAGCAGCAGTCCGAAGAGGAATAGCAGCACCGGCAGTCTTTCCTGTTTGAAGCTACCGGTAGCTTTTTTGAATTTCAGATGCAATAGTTTCTCTTATTAACGTATCTTAAAGAGAGATTTCTTCTCTCATAAAACGGGAATTCAGTTTTATTTTTTTATCCGAAAAAGGCGGCAAATCCGAAAAAGATCGTATAGATAAAGGTACCTGCTATCCAGATGCAAACGCCGACAATACCGAGAATTTTTCCGATATTGGTTATCTCCATTCCATTGGCATCCATAACTCCGTTGCGCATCTTATTGATATCTGTCTGACCAAAGACCCAGGCTAAAACCGCAAAAATACCGCAGCAAAGAATTCCGAGAATACCGAAGATCAGAACCATTGTTCCCCGGTGAGGTTCCAGATACTGTCCACCACTTCCTTGTTGCTGATAATACTGTTTTTCGTTCATCTTGTTCTCCTTGTTCCTTTTGAATATGCTTATTCAGTCTGCCGATAAAACCGTTTTTCAAGAAAAAAAGGGTTCATTATAAAAGACGGTTTAAGAAACAGAATCTAAAATTAAGAAAATGAATCCATCTTCTCTCGTCAAGAAATTAAACATACATTGAAAGGAATAAGGGTACTCCGATTGAGAATTGAAGTTACCCGGCTTTCCATCGAAGAACCATTCTTAATGATTATACTTGCCCTTTGTTGCCAATATTTTTGTTGCTTTCCGACTGGAAATGGTTTACTTTTTATGATAAATAAGCGACTAAGGAGATTATCATGGATTTTTTCGATATAGCAATGCAGATAGAGAAAGAGGGTGAGGATTATTACACTAAACTGGCTGAAGAATGTTCCGGCAATGAAGGGATGAATCATATTTTCAAGATGTTAGCCCGTGATGAGAAAAAGCATTACGCCATTTTCAAAAAAATGAAAGAGAACAATCCGCCCGATTTTCAAAAGACCGATATCTTCGAGAGTGCCAAGGAGATCTTCACTGAATTCCGTAAGCAATTCGATAAGCTCAGTTGTGATATGTCACAACTGGAAACCTATAAAAAAGCTCTTGAACTGGAAAAGAAGAGTTATGATTTCTATCTGGAGAAACTCGATGAGTTTACCGATCCCATCCACATGGGGATTATCCGAAAGATAGCCAACGAAGAGAAGAAACACATGCTGCTGCTGGAAAACATCATCGAGATGGTGGAAAGACCCGAAACCTGGATCGAAGATGCGGAATTTGTTCATCTGGAAGATTATTGATCACTTCTAACTAAGATATCAATAACACGGATTGAGAAACCCGTTAATCACGATCTGCTCTGTCATCCCGGGCAGGACATATTCCAGAGCTGCTCCGGATGACAGAGTCCGTTTCAACAAGCATCTTACCGAACCGGTCTATCCTGTAACTATTTTATACCTTTGCAAGGGTAATCTAAACTACTAAAAAAAAATCTGATTCATTGTTCTTCTGGCCAAGATAACTGCAAGTTACAGTCACTAAGAAACATAGATACGATCTTCTTTTCTTTCCCGGCAAAAGAGCCAAAAAAAAATTTCGTTTTTCTTTAACTCTTGACTCTAAATCACATAATAATCTTCTCTTGAAAACGTTTGTTTTTTAATAAGCTTCGTAACCTTATATTTGCTTTAAAGATAAGCTCTTTTCCTGATATTGATCCTCTTACCTCCCTTAATATTGATTGCTTGACAGAACAATAAGAAACTTAAGTTTTGCTTTAGAAATTGAGTTCGCCAAAGAAAGAAAACAACTGATTTCACAGAGTAAGGTTAGGGTGTTTTTTTTCTCAAATTACTCTGAGAAAAGCATCAAGAGACTTTTTCGGGAAGTATTTACGTTTTTTATGAGCTGTGGATAACTTGTGGATATCTCCACAGAAGTAAGTTAGATAGATTATTATATAAAGGTGTTGCGAAAACTATGGATGAAGCCCAGTTAAAATGGAATCAAATACTTGATACCCTGGAAGAGACAATAAATATTCAGAGTTTTAAGACCTGGTTTCATGAGACGAAAATTGTGGATAGACCTAAGGAGGACACCTTTCTGGTAGTCGTTCCGACAAAATTTGCCGCAGATTATCTCAATAAGAATTATTCGGATTTCATTACCGAGATATCTATGGGACTTTTCAACAGGAAGTATAGTTTCCGCTTCACTAGTACTTCTATTCAGCCCAAAGAGACTCCCGTTGCCGATTTTAACTATAAACAGACTTACTCGGTCGGTAAGAACTCTCTCCTCAATGCTAAATATAACTTCGAACAGTTTGTTGTGGGAAAGAGCAACAACTTTGCTCATTCGGCAGCCTTAGCGGTAGCAGAGTCACCGGGGAATATCTACAATCCCTTATTCATCTACGGTGAGTCTGGAATGGGAAAGACTCATCTAATGCAGGCTATCGGCAATTTTATCTGTGAAGAGAGACGAAACAACAAGAAGATTCATTATATTACTGCTGAAGAATTCACCAACAGAATGATAGATGCTATCCGCAATCATACAATGCCTGATTTCAGAGCTAAATACCGTCATATTGATATTCTGCTGATAGATGATATTCATTTTCTGGCTAAAAAAGAGGGTATCCAGGAGGAATTTTTCCATACTTTCAACTCCCTTTATGAGAACAAGCGACAGATAGTCATGACCAGTGACCGCCCGCCGAAAGATATCCGCGATCTGGAAAAGAGATTGGTTACCCGGTTTGAATGCGGCTTGTTAGCAGACCTGAAAACCCCCGACTTCGAGACCAGACTTGCCATTCTCAAGAAGAAAGCAGAAATGGAAAACATCATTCTCTCTGAAGATATCTTTGAGTTCGTTGCCGAGAATATCATCAATAATGTCAGGGCTCTGGAGGGTTCTCTGATCCGGATTCTCGCCTACTGTTCCTACAACAACCTCAATCCGGAAGATATCGATAAGGTACTTTGCAAGGAGATACTCAATGATATGATCTCAGATAAGGTTGTGGATATCAATATCAACAGTATTATGAATAGAGTATGCGCTCATTTTAATCTTACTCCCGGTCAGCTTCTGGGAAATACAAGAAAGAAGAACATTGTTTTCCCCAGACAGGTAGCGATGTATCTCTCTAATCTTCTTATTCCGCAGCTTTCCTTAAAAAATATAGCACAGTATTATCAGAGGAAGGACCATACAACCGTCTTACATGCCAAGAAACACATAGAAAATCTCTTTCGAAGCGATGTGGATTTCCGAATCCAGATCGAAAAGATCATCAAAGATATTAAATCTGTAGAATAGAAAATAGCATTGCTCTAACCCATTTTTTCAACCGGAAACGGAATCATGCCGGAAGCTTAGCTAACTCCTTGTTTAACAGCAATTTCACAAATCACCAAAGAACTTATCCACATATCCACAGACCTTGGTGTTGATAACTGTTGATATGAGCTTCTTATGATTAACAGGGAATAAGACGCGTGGATAAGGGAGCGAAAGTGAAAAAAATATACACAAGTTATACACACCCCTCCGAGGGTGTTAATAAAAGGCTAAGTTATGACTTAGAAACATTAAGCTTGACTTATCCCCCTATCCACTAAACCTAATACTAAGACTAAAAATATATATATCATAAGGAACTATTAAAGATATGAGAATGGTCAGCATAATTACCCTTGTTGTTTTACTGTTCCTCTTCGTTGCGGGATGTTCAGACAAGAAAAACGTTATCGGAGATGATAGTAATCTACACCCTTATTACACAGAGATCAAAGCGGACTCTCTTTTCCAGTACTTTTATTCCTATGAAAATGAAACAGGAAGTTTTATTAGAAACGATAAGAGTTTGACCGGTCATTTCAGGACAAATGAATCTATTACTCTCTTGAGGTTTACCAATCTGCCTGACTCCGGTTTTGTCTTTACTGAAGAAACTGCTCCAAGTTTAATACTTCCGGTAAAGAAGCATTTCAATAGTGAAGGAATGGTTCTCAGGATAGGGATAATAAAGCAGTTCTGGCACCATTTTTTTGCAACCTGGGAGAATGCCGAGGAAGATGTTGAATGGGAAAAGAGCTGGGATGATTATAGTGCCATGACTTTGCTGGAAGGGATCGAGGAGTATATCGTGAGTGAAGAAGACAGCACTGTTGTTTTCACCCTTCCCAAAGAAGTCCTGGAAGGGATCATCGAAGGGTGGACTATGGAAGACCCTGAGGGTTACGGTTTTGCCGTTTATGCGGAAGATGGAGGAGTTGCTGATTCTTATCTCGAGTTCTATTCCCGGGAAACAAGTGACGGTCCTCTCTTGAGTTTCGATTATTATGCAACGGAAGGAGATACGGCTGCAGTAAGTTATGAAAGGATGCCGGTTCACCAAACATTCATCAATTCCAAACAGCCGGTAGAAGGATATTATACAGGGGAAGAATTACAGATCGCTAATATAGTACCGACCAGAACAGCGATAAAACTAAACCTTTTCGATGAATTTTTTGTCTCACTGTCGCCAGAGGAAGATCTGAAGAAGATTACGATCAATAAAGCAGAACTGGTCTTATATAAAGAGCAGGAGGAAGGGACGTCGCATTTTGGGGAAAGCAGGTTTGAGATCTTTCCTTATATAATAGTAAATAATGAGTATCCTCTCGAAGAAGCTGATAATCTTCCAATTCCGGTAGAGGATCTACAATCGATCTCTCCTACTTTTACTTCCGTGATTACCGAAACGCAGGATTCTCTGGCAGTGAATATTACCTCGATTGTGCAGTCTCATATTTCGGAACTGAAACCGAATCTGGGATTTATAATCACCTCGTCCCTGGAGAACAAAGATAACAGCTTTATTGGTTTCTATCCACCCGGTCATCTTGAAGAAGAGAAAAGACCTTATCTCAGGATTCTCTATACCCTCCCCTTCATACCGGAATAGATAAAAGCTTTTCACTTCGGTAAAACAAAGGAAAAATAATCGCTGAAAAAGGAATAAATTGAGCTAAGAGTGATATGAAAGTAACAAAGGAAAAACAGGTTTTGATCTTTTTGCTTGCATTGTTGGTGGTTCTCTTTCTCTTTTCCTGCAGCAAGGAAAAGGAAGATAAAGAGACGGGAGTTGTAATCGCTACAGTAAATAATGAACAACTGACAGCTGCCAGTATTGTTGAGTTTACCGGATCAGAAACATTAGCTGTAATGACTGAGGAAGAACAAAGAGAGAGAGTGGATGATCTGATCAAGCTGACTGTTCTTGCCCAGGAAGCAGATAAAAGAGGTTTAAACGGGCAGACAGAGATAAAAGAGAGGATTAAGATAGCGGAAAAGAAGATCAAGGCGAATGCTCTGTTAGCTAAAATGTTTGAGGAATTGGAAGTTACCGAATCAGAGGTCTTTAATTATTACCAGATACATAAGAGCCGCTATGCAGGTGAAAGAGAGGAATACCGTGTCCAGAGGATACTTCTTGAAAACGAGGAGATGGCAGATTCTGTTTCGACAATGATCGTTGACGGGGAGCTTAATTTTGCCGAAGCGGCAAGAGCTTATTCCCGGGAACAGGCAAGGGAAAGAGACGGTTATCTTGGCTATTTGACTCCGGACGAGATGGAGCAATTTATCTGGAATAGTATCAGGAATCTCAGTCAATGGCGGTTTGTCAGAGTACCTGTTAGTAACGGAATTTATCTGGTTCGTTATACAGACGTAAGAAACAGAGAAACCGAAAGACCGTTTACTGAGGTTTCCGACCAGGTACGGGAGGAGCTGCTCGAAGAGAGACGAAGAGATTTGGTGAACGAACTGCTTGATGAGCTTTTGAGTAGTTCGGAAATAGTAATTTCAGGATAAAGCTACTCCTAAGCAACGATCTGAAAACTAATTAAAAAAAACATTATGGCGAATATAGATTCGAAAGTGATCGGTTAATGATCCGAAACCGGTTATCTGAACAAAGTGAGGCAAAATAATGAAAACAATACTCATCATAGTTACTGTAATAATGAGCTTATCTTTTCTTTCAGCAGAAATGATAGATTATATAGTAGCGAAAGTAGGAAGAGAAGCTATCCTAAAAAGTGATTTGGAGAGACAGATAAATCAAATGAGGCAGTTGGGAGCTATGACACCCGAGATAACGGAGGCTGATGTTCTCAATGATATGATAGAATCGCGGTTGATCCTGCAGACTGCCCGAGAGAGAAATTACCGTTTAGATGAATTCCGAATCAGGCAGATGATTGACAGTCAGATCCAGAGCCAGATAGAGAGAATAGGTTCGGAAGAAGCTTTACGCGAGGAATTACGGAAAGCTGGGATGACCATGTCTGACCTGAGAGAGTTTTATGAACAAATGATCAGGGAACAGCGGTTAAAAGAGATGTTCATCCAGAATGAAATAACCAATAGAATTCATATAACCGAGATAGAGATCGATGAGTTTTATCGTGAAAAAAGCTCAGAGATCCCCTGGAGACCGGAAAAGGTAGAACTCGGCATGATCAAACAAGAGATAGCAGCCAGCGAAAGGACTAAGAAAGAGGTATTGGCAGACATTAACAGGGTATATGATAAGATTATCGAGGGGAAAGATTTTGCTGCTCTGGCAAAAGAAGAGAGTGATTGTCCAAGTGCAACTAATGGCGGGGATTTAGGGTTCTTTGGTCCCGGAACAATGATAAAAGAATTCGAGGAAACAGCCTTTGCCCTGAAAGTGGGAGAGATAAGCAAAGTTGTCCAGACTCATTTTGGATATCACATCATAAAAATGGAAGAGAAAGATGAAGAAGATATCAGGGTGAGGCATATCCTTAAAATGATAGAACCTACGGAAGAAGATATTACGGAAACCATAACCATAATGGATGAAGTGCAGCGGAAATTAGCAGAAGGAGAAGATTTCCAGCAGCTCGCGAAAGAGTATTCAGACGATGATTCTGCTCCGGAAGGGGGGATTATCGGAGAGTTCTCAGGATCCGAATATCCTGAAATGTTCAGTGAGCAGTTAAAAAATATTGAGGTCGGTGAGTTTACGGAGGTGATCAGACAAGGTGAAAATCTTTATATCTTCGGCAAATTGAGAATTATTCCGGAACGTCCCTTTGAACTGGCAGAGATCAGAGATGAACTAAGAGAATACTTACAGCAGGAAAAACAGGTTGATCAATATGAGAGCTGGATTGAAAACCTACGGTCAGAATCTTATGTAGAGATCTTCAGCAATCGTTAAGGTATTAGGATAAAAGATAACTTGTACAGACAATTCTCAAAACTGATTTCCACCCTTCTCTACAGCGGATATTTTCCTGTAGCACCGGGAACTATCGGGACGCTGATAGCCTTTATTGTCTATCTTTTGCTTCCGCGTATGTTTGTCGAACTTCCATGTTTCTGGGTTTTTCCTTTACTGCTGCTCATTCCGGTAGTTACCTTGACCGGTGAAGCAGAAAAGATAATGGAGAAAGATGATAAACGGATAGTGCTTGATGAGTTTTTAGGTTACTTTTTTGCTGTTATTTTTCTTCCTAAAAGCTTGCTAATCGGGGCTGCAGCTTTTCTGCTTTTCCGCCTGTTCGATATCCTAAAACCGCCACCGATCGATAACATCCAGAATTGGAAAAGCGGCTGGGGTATAGTGTGTGATGATGTTATGGCAGGAATTTATGCCAATCTTATTATTCAAATCGCCTATTTTCTTATCCGGTTGGCTCAGTAATGGTTTTCCTGAGTATGAAAGATGGAAGCTGACTCTGCCAATCTCATCCATTCATTGTCGTTATTACTTGACCTGAAAAGCTCTCTTATAATTGAGTATAAAAAACCTTGCAGCTAATTACCTGCTGGAACGATGAATAGCAGTAAGCAAGAGAGATATTAATCATATGGAAAAAGGAGAAAAATATGTTTTATGTACTACTACAAGCTGGAGCGCCAGAAGCGCAGCCGAATCCTTTCGTAAGTTTTCTTCCCTTCATTTTTCTGATCCTGATTCTCTATTTTCTGATTATCAGACCGCAGCAGAAGAGACAGAAAGAACACCAAAAACTGATCGATGAGTTAAAGATTAATGATATGGTCATTACCTCCGGTGGGATTATCGGAAAGATAACCAATATCAAGACCGAAAAGCAAACCGTAATTCTAAAAGTAGATGATTCTAACAACACTAAGATTGAAATTAGAAAAGCTGCCATTGCCGGAATATGGCAGGAGACACAACCGGTTAAAAATGAACCGATTAAATAGAGAAAGCGGTAATGTTTTGCCGGTAAGAATCTACGGCGATCAACTACTGAGAAAGAAGTCTGAACCGGTCGAAGAGATAGACGGCAGAATAAAGGGGATAATTTCTGATCTGATTGCAACGATGTATGAGAAAGACGGTATCGGTTTGGCAGCACCTCAGATAGGTCATAATCTCCGGATATTTGTTGTAGATCCTGACTGGTTCCGAAGTGGTGAGAAGAACCCGAGGGTTTTTATAAATCCTCGTTTCCTTTCCCTTTCAGGAGTTGAAGAAGAAGAAGAAGGGTGCTTGAGCCTTCCGGGGATAACAGCAGAAGTTAAGAGAGCTGAAAAAGTCGTGATCGAGGCGATGGATCAGGAAGGAAAGATGCAGAGATACGAAGCGGAAGGACTTTATGCCAGAGCTCTTCAGCACGAAAACGACCATCTGGACGGAATACTATTCATAGACCGGATTTCGAAACTCAAATTGATAACTCTGAAATGGAAATTGAGAGCTTTGGAACAGAAAAAAGATAACAAGGGAGTCAATCTTGACACCTATTTCTCTGATAAACAAAGTGATATTCCTCGGAACTCCTGATTTTGCAGTTCCAACTCTGTTAAAATTATCCGAAACCAAATATAAGCCAGTATTAGTTATCACTCAACCTGACAAGCCGCAAGGAAGGAAACTGCGGCTAACCCCCTCCCCGGTAAAAAAAGCAGCCAGATCGCTCGGAATAGAGGTGCTCGAACCGGAGAATATCAAAAAAGACGAAGTCTTTGAGCTGTTAAGAACGATAGATCCTGATGTCATCATCACCGCTGCCTATGGCGGGTTTCTTAACAGAAGAATTCTGAACTTACCTACCTGCGGCTGTCTTAATCTCCACCCTTCCCTCCTCCCTTTATACAGAGGAGCAACTCCGATCAATCATGCCCTGTTTAACGGAGATGAAAAGACAGGAGTTACTATTGCCGGCATGGTTCTGAAGATGGATAGCGGTCCTGTCTATAAACAGCAGGTTGTTCCGGTCAGTACTGACGATAACTATAGTATCCTTTCCCCAAAACTTGCCCGTTTAGGAGCAGAAATGGTGATAGAGGTCTTAACCCTGCTGGAAAATGATAATATCGAGGCAATTCCTCAGAAAGAGGAAGATGCAACCTACTGCTATAAGCTAAAGAAAGAAGACCTGTTCCTGAATTGGGCAGAGCCTGCTCAAAAAATCCATAACAGAGTTAGGGGTTTAGCAGATAATCCCGGGGCGGTTTCCTTTTTCAGAGGGAATAAGATAAAGATATTAGAGACCAAACTTCTCGAGGAAAGAGCGGATTTACCACCAGGGACAGTTTCAGAATTAAAGAAAAATGAGGGTATTGTCATCAACTGCTGGGATGATAAAATTCTATTGACGAAAGTTCAACCTGCCGGCAAGAGAGTCATGACAGCCTTCGAATACAGTATTGGGGCGAGAATAGAGAAAGAGGAGAATTTTATCAGTGGGGATAGTAATAGACCATAAAAGAAAGAATCTCTTTCTAATCTTAACCACGATCAGCCTGCTCTTGATGATGGTTCTAACTACCCTTTTATGGTGGTTTATTTCTCCGCGGTTCCACGAAATAAATAAGCTGCTTGCCAACTCTCTTCTCAGTCTTCTCAGACTCTTTTATCTGATTGTTGTTTTTGGGATTGTTCTTGTTTTACTGACCTCTTATTTTGAAAAGAATTTTCTGATTTTCAGGGCTGCAATCCGGATCGCGATCAGGTTTCTCTTTCCGGTTACAATTCTGCTCGGAAAGGTGATCGGAATATCTAAAGACCGGATCAGAGAATCTTTTGTTCATGTTAATAACACTTTTGTCAAGGTACTCGAAACTAACTACCAGCCTAAGGATATTCTCATTCTGCTGCCGCACTGTCTCCAGAACACGGAGTGTAATATCAGAGTGACGGTCAATATCAACAATTGTCAGGAATGCGGAAAATGTAAAATTGCCGATCTGAAACGAATAGCCGAAAAAACAGGCGTTAATATCGCTATTGCTACCAGTGGTTCCCTGGCAAGAAGGATAATTATCAAACATAAACCGAAGTTCATTATCGCCGTTGCCTGTGAAAGAGATCTGGTAGATGGTCTTCTCGATGTTTTTCCCATTCCGGTGTATGGTGTGCTTAACGACAGACCATACGGTCCCTGTGTTAATACCTCTGTAGCTGTAGATGTTATTGAAGCTGCCCTGAAAAAGATTCTACACCCTTCAGTGCAGCATTCTGATCAATATCCGGCATAAAATATATTTAAATCCGGCGTTGTGGAGTTTTGCCCTTTCCCTGCTTTCCTTCCGCAGGTTTTGCTTTATTTTCACTTTTCATTTTTCACTTTTCACGGTTTCACTTCTCCAACTAATGTAGAGGCGGGGCATGCCCCGCCTGAGCGTAAGGGATACTTTTGTTTCCTGCTATCGAATATGCGGGAGGGGGTTCTGATTGCATTCCGTCTCTAATGAAAGGAAAAAGATAGTCGGCAATTTGTGATGTTGCGCAGCAACAATGTTACACGCGTAACGTAATTCTACAATTATATAGCAAAAAGCTCAGGGCAGCCTTAAGGCTGCCCTGAGCAAGAATTGAAACAGCAAATACTTCTGTTACTTTGTCTGTATTTTCATAGCAGCTTTCGGTTCCAAAATCTGGAATGTAAACGATTCCGTTAAGAACAGTGTAACATCTTTATGGTCATGATGTTCATATCCGATTGAAAAATCATTTCCCAAAAGCAAACGGAAATCACCCCCTCTTGTGGAGACAAGCAATCCTGTACTAATGAAGTTTGAAAGAATAATATCACCTTGCAGAACTTCTTTCAATTGGGGAACAAGCGGATAACATTCGGCAAAATATTTCACAGTTTTCCAGACTGTCGGCGGGAGGACAAGAGAGTATGGTCCGTCAATTGCACTGTCTTTCATCTTCAAGACACCCTCTGTAATGGCAGCAAGCCATTTTCCCGGTTCTTTGGGAAGAGAAATGGTTTCTTCGGCAGCCTTCAGGATACCGGAAATCCCGGTGTTGGGTAAACCGTTGTATATAGCATTTTCTTCAAAAGAGGCTATCTTTTCTACAGCGTTGACCAGATTATCGAGTTCAATGTCTTCAGCTCCGCGGTTGGCATTGTCCAATTCCCAGATACTTAAGGAAAAACTAACTCTCGGTTCTACTACCGGAAGAACTTTGCGGACTCCATAAGATAATCCTTTGTTCTTTGGCACTTCAACTAATTCCATTCTACCGGTAGGAATACCGGCAAAATCCCAACCCTTCGGTCCTTCAACATCGATCAGTTTTCTGGCTGAAAGGAGGCTTTTCAATCCTGATTTTGCTTCATCTTCTATCTGCTCCCAGGCTTCTTCGCTTATAGGAGCTAAACTTCTTTTAAAAATATCCATAACTACACCTCACTTTATTTCAGTTTTCCGATTCCTAAATCACTCTCTTTACCTTCACCTTCCTCGTCTTCTAATTCGGTAACAGGTTTGGTAGTAAAGAGATAAGTTCTCATTTGTTCGTCCCAGCCGGGCATATTCCTTCTTAACCATTCCAAAACCATAACTGCATGTTCGATTTCTTCATCACGGTTATGGGCAACGATCTTCTTTAATTCCGGGTCTGTCGTAGTCGATACTCTCTGCTGATACCAGTCAACTGCCTCAATTTCTTCCTTGAGACTGTTTAGTGCCCGGGAAAAATTGCGGTCATCTTTGGTTAACTCATCAACAGGTTCATGATAATTACTCATAATTCCTCCTCTATTTTTTATGCTTTACCTAATATAAGATAACAGAAAATTCTGAACCGAGTAGGAAAATCTTCACTGGCAAAAGAGTTTCACTGTTCCTTGATAACATTACAGGAGAGAGAGACGATTTTTCCCAAGGATGCCTTTACTATATCTCCATCTTCCAGTCTCCCAACCCCTTTAGGGGTTCCGGTCAAGATAACATCCCCCCTCTCCAGGGTAAAAAAGCGGGAGATATATTCGATGATCTCGTCAATACGAAATACCATAGAAGCCGGGCTGTTATGCTGTTTTAGGATGTCATTAACCCAGAGTGAGAGGGTTTCATGGTAGATGTTCTTTATCTCCTCTTTGGGGACGAACTGAGAGAGCGGTGCAGAGGTATCAAACCCCTTAGCTAAAGTCCAGGGATAACCTTTGCTCTTTCCGGCAAGCTGGATATCCCGGAGAGTGACATCTATACCGATTCCATATCCGGCAATATGGTCATAAGCCGAATGGAGCGGAATTCTCTTTCCTTGTTTACCGATTAACACAGCTAATTCGACCTCATAGTGAACTTCTTTGCTGACTGCTGGGAGGATAATAGTCTCTCCGTCCCTGATAATGGCAGTGGCAGGTTTCAGGAAAAAGACCGGATTTGCAGGAACTTCGCTGTTCATCTCGGCAATATGGTCAGTATAGTTCATACCGAGGCAAAAAACTTTGCGAAAATCAAAATCTTCATCAAGATACATAATTTTACTCCTTAAGTCATTTAATCGATTATAGGTTAAGATGGCAATATTTTTTTGCTCAGACCAGAGATATGCAAAAGATCGTTTGCAATCAGAGAGTTATTTCCTAATCCTTCATTTTTATTGACAGAGACAAAATCCGTTAGTTAATGGGAGTGATTGAGGGAGGAATGATGAGAGTCATATATATATCACTAATGTTAGCAGTGTTACTGTTGCTGAATTCCACTCTTTATAGCCAGATATCCTTTACTCAGCTTGATGTCGGTTTACCTGAGGTATTTTTGGGAGATGCAGTTTGGAGCGATTTCAATAATAACGGACATCTTGATGTATTGATAACCGGTTACACTTACGGGACAGGAACAGAGAGCTTGCCGCTTACCAGGATATACAGAAATAACGGAGACGGTACTTTCAGCGATATGGAAGCGGGGTTATTTGATCTCGGAGTCAGCAAAGCAGTAGCAGGAGATCTTAACAACAACGGCTATAATGATATTGCCATGTTTGGTTACACCGGTCTGGGAGGGAGTTCATATTTCAAATTGTATATGAACAACGGAGATGAGTCTTTTAGTGAAATAACCGGTAGTATTCCCGATTTCTACCGGGGTGATCTTGCTCTGGGAGATTTCAACAATGATGGTCTTCTCGATATTCTTGTTGCCGGAGAATTGCAGAATGGAAATGCGATGACAAGGATATATCTTAATAATGGGGACTTCACTTTTACCGATATAGAGGCTGGAATCACCGGTGTATCTCATCCTGCAGTTGCTGCCGCTGACCTTAACAACAACCAATTACAGGATGTTATAATCAGCGGTAGGATAGGCTCATTCGATTATGTTGCCTATATCTACCTGAACAATGGCGACGGAACTTTTACCCAATCGCCTCAGCCGTTAGTAGGACTAAGATATTCGGCGATATCCTTAGCTGACTACAATAATGACGGCTTTATCGACATCCTGATGAACGGTTCCGATAATATAGACGATAAATATACGGTGATCTACAAAAACAATGGAGACGAAACGTTTACCGATATCAACGCCGGAATAATCGGAACAAGACAGGGGGATGTCAGTTGGGGAGACTTCAATAACAATGGTCTGCCTGATCTATTGGTAACCGGTGAAATTGAAGGGGGCTGGACAACGAAACTCTATCTACAGACCGGCTCCGATACTTTTACGGACTCCGGCTTAACCTTCACTAACGTGAGAAGATCGGCAGTTGTTCCGGGGGATTACAATAATGACGGAAGACTCGACTTTTTATTGATCGGCTGGGCAGCCTCTCAGGACTATGTTGCAGAGTTGTACCGAAACGAGATACCTGTTTCCAATATACCTCCTGCTGCACCGGCAGGACTTTTTACTACTATAAGCGGCACGGATGTTCAGTTCAACTGGGAGCAGGCAGCTGGAGGGACAACCCCCTCTAACGGCTTATCATATAATCTCAGAGTAGGGACTACTTCCGGAGGATACGATGTCATTGCTCCCATGGCCAGTATGGATACAGGTTTCAGAAGGGTTCAGGCTCCCGGAAGACATCCTGACAATAATGCCTTTCTTGCCGATCCCGAAGAAGGGGTCTATTATTGGAGCGTACAGGCTATTGACCACTGTTTTGCCGGCTCCGGTTTTAGCAGTGAGCAGATATTCACGATAGGGGATATTCCTGACCCGACAGATCCCCCGTTGTTATTAATGCCCCCCGATGAAGCTGCATATCTGGCAACGAATGTTAATTTGGAGTGGGAGTTAGTAACCAACGCCCTCTTTTATACGGTAGAAATAGCTGAAGATGAGGATTTTATGGAGATCAGCCAGACTCATAATCTGGCACTGAATAGTTATTGGATTAGTAACCTTTCCTTCAATACGGAGTATTACTGGAGAGTTAGCTCTAACAACGGGGTCTTCCCCAGTCCCTGGTCTGAGACAAGAACCTTTTCGACTATCGAGAGTCTTCCCCTGATAACTGAGTTTTCAGCTGAAGTTGTTGATATTGATAACGTTTTTATGATCTGGCAGCAGCCGGGGGAAAGAGAAGAAAGAGAAGAAGTAACAGGCTACAGGATCTATCGAAACGGTGAGATGGTCATAGAAATTACAGACCCTGAGATTCTTAGTTATCTGGACGAAGCTCTTGTTAACGGTCTTTATACCTACTACATCACCGGACTCTTCGGTGTTGATGAATTTGAAGGTTTATATGAATCTCTCCCCTCAGAGGAAGTGGAGATAACAATATTTCTTATTCCTCCGCAGAATCTTACTGCTGAATCAGGTCCCGGTTTCGTGACTCTCTATTGGGAGTCTCCAGCCGGAGTGGATCAGTATTCACGTGAGCTTCTGGGTTACAATGTTTACCGGGAAGGAGTGCAGCTAAACCCGGAAATTCTGACAGAGCTTAGCTATACTGATGATACGGTTACCAACGGCGTTCTATACGGTTTCTACACAAGAGCGGTTTATTCGGGCGGTTTATCGGAACCGTCGAACGAAGTCTTAATTGCTCCGGCTATTCCGGCTCTTTACCCTCCCCGTGACCTCTTATCCAGTATCGAAGATAACGAAGTTCTTCTTCAGTGGTATTCTTATCATGACGGAGAATGGCTTTCCTGGGATAACGGGATGAATTCCGGAGGGATAGGAACCAATGATCCGGCAGAATTTGAAGTAGCTGCAAGGTTTGAGACAGAAGATTTGATCCTTTACGAGGGGGAGGTGTTAAAGTATATCTCTTTTGTGCCCAGACAAATCCAGTGCACTTATTCCATTCGCGTCTGGACTAATGGTTCTGTGACCGGTGATGATTATGATCCCGGGGATCTGATTGTAGATCAGTCAGTCGAGACCGGAGATTTAGTCATGCAGGAATGGAATATCATAGAATTGGCAGAGCCGGTAGTTATTGACAGTTCTCAGGAGTTATGGATAGGTTATCATATTGACACTGAAACCGGCTATCCGGCAGGAAGAGATGCCGGTCCTGCCGTTACCAGTAAAGGAGACCTGGTAAATCTCAATGGCTGGGAGAGTTTATCGGTCATGAACCCGAATCTCAACTACAACTGGAATATTCAGGGTTATGTTATTGAGAGTGAAGGGGAAGAGATACGAACTTTGCAGCCACTCTCTTATGAGAGAAAAAACAAAACAGGATTAAAAGCGACTTTAGCTGATGAGATTGCCGGTAAAACAGTTTTCTTCCCGGAGAGATTTAGAGATCTAACAGGTTACAGAGTCTATCGTAACGGTAATGAAATAGCTGAAATACCCGATATACAGTTGACGGAATATAGTGACTTTCTTACAGTACAAGGAGTATATCATTACTATGTTACTTCGTTATACGGAGAATATGAATCTCCCCAGTCGAACATTCAGACAGTCATCTTTTCTTCAGTGGAAGATGATGCTGTTAAGCCAGACAAAACGTTCTTGAGACAGAATTATCCTAACCCTTTTAATCCGGTAACACACATAGATTTCTATCTCAGCAAAGCCGGCAGAGTGGAGCTGGATGTTTTCAACGTCAAGGGACAGCTCATCAAAAAACTTGCTGCAGTTGATATGCCTGCCGGTGATCATAAGGTAACCTGGGAAGGGATAGATAATAATGGAAAGAATGTACCTTCCGGGGTTTATTTCTATCGGTTAGTGACAGAAGAGGACCGTCTTATCAAAAGAATGCTTCTTCTGAAATAGGACAGGATGTTTAAAAAAGCACATTTGTCACATCTCTTTGGTTCATTGAGATCCGAAGAATGTTAGCCTTGATAAAGATCAGAGATCAAAGAAGCGGTGTTTCCAATGACTGATAGAGGTAAGGGTTTACTGGAGATCAATGCGGCTGTGTTTTTGTTCGGCACTGCCGGTCTTTTCGGCAAGTTCTTGCCCATATCTCCTGCACTGATAGTATTGGGGAGGGTAGCTTTTGCTTCCCTTGCTTTGGTTTTATACACACTTTTTAAGAGTGAGAGAGAGACAAGTAAGCAGGAAACCTGCAGTTCAAAGAGTTATCTTCTCTGGCTGTTACTGATTAGCTTAGGAATAATACTGGCTCTGCACTGGTTAACTTTCTTTCATTCGATTCAGTTATCATCTGTTGCCATAGGTTTACTCTCTTTTTCTACCTTCCCCATTTATGTTGCTTTTCTGGAGCCTCTCTGCTTTAAAGAGCGATTTTCTTTTAGAGTCGTTATGCTTGCTATCATAACCCTCTTTGGAATAAGTCTTTTAGCTGCGAATTATAGCTTGACTGACCGGACAATGCAAGGATTGTTATGGGGTTCTCTCTCGGGGTTTCTCTTTGCTGTCTTAACCCTGCTGAACAGAAAACTGATAACTCTTTATTCCGCGAAGAGGGTTTCTCTATATCAAAACTTTTTCGCCTTTTTGTTCCTTCTCCCTTTCTCTTTCCGGTTTCTTGATCAGATTACCCGTTTCAGGGAGCTTTTTTTACTGATCCTCCTGGGCGTTGTTTTTACCGCATTATCGCATACTCTGTTTATCCAGGGATTGAGAGTTATTTCGGCAAGGATAGCCAGTATAATAGCCTGTATGGAACCTGTGTACGGAATTGTTTTTGCCGTGCTGCTTATCAAAGAAATACCTGAACTTAGAACAATAGCAGGAGGTTTGATCATCGTCGGTACGGTTTTCTATATCTCGATTACAATGAAAAATAACAATAAAAAATCAACCCGGAGTGTATTATGAACGAAATAATCCATCTCAAGACTAAACTTGATTGTGATTCAAAAAAAGCCTTCTCCATGTTCACCGGAAAACAGGAAATTACTTCCTGGTTAGCAGCAGAAGCAACAGTTGAACTTAGACTCGGAGGAAAATACGAGTTGTTTTGGGACCTGAAAGACAAAATGAATAACAGCACGGTTGGGTGCAGGATAAACGGACTGGAAATTGGTAAACTGCTTGCTTTTGAATGGAAAGGTCCTATTGAATTCAAGCACTTGATGAACAATGCGGATCCCTTAACTCAGGTTACGGTTTTTTTTACCGAAATCGCAGATAATTCTGATTCCGTACAGACAGAAATACATCTTGTCCATACAGGCTGGAGGAATACGGAGAAATGGGATGAATGCCGTCTCTGGTTCACCAAAGCCTGGGAGTCAGCTTTCAATAAATTAAGGACAGAGTGCCAAGAAAAGCACTCTACTAAGACCTGGTAAGCGGCATTGATTTGTCAAAGGAAAAAAAAGGGATTGTCTTGACTCAGAAAAGCAGTTATTTTTTCCGTAACGGTTTCTATGTCGAATTGTTAACTATTCAGCAGGAGTAATAAGGTATCAATCATATTTTAGTGAGAGACTGGTGGTATAGATCAAATGGAGTTAAAAAAGGAATTGGGGCTTTTTGAGGTCTTTTGTATAGCTACCGGAGCCATGATAAGCTCAGGATTGTTTATCCTGCCCGGTTTAGCTTTCAATTATGCCGGCCCGGCTGTAATAATCTCCTATTTTTTAGCAGGTCTGCTTGCCATGACAGGAATGCTCAGCATTGCAGAGATGGCAACTGCCATGCCCAAAGCCGGCGGTGATTATTTCTTTATTACTCGTGGTTTCGGTCCTGCCGTAGGAACGATTTCCGGTCTTTTCAGCTGGTTCTCTTTATCATTGAAGAGCGCCTTTGCTCTGATTGGAATGGCTGCCTTTACAGCGTTGGTCTTACCAGGATACAATATTAAGATAATTGCCATAGTTCTCTCCCTCTTCTTTATGATGATAAACATTTTTGGTGTAAAAGAGAGCGGCAGATTTCAGGCTGTATTGGTTTCGCTGCTTCTTTTGCTGATGGGTTTTTATATAGCCTTTGGACTACCGAAAGTATCATCTGAAAACTATATTCCATTTGTCCCCTATGGTCCCCACAGTATCTTTAGCACAGCAGGATTTGTCTTTACCGCTTATGGCGGTTTATTATATATTGGGTCAGTTGCAGAGGAAGTTAAGAATCCCAACCGGGTTATACCTTTGGGAATGATCATCTCTCTTTTGGTGGTCAGCGTACTCTATACTCTGATGGTCTTTGTCACGGTTGGTGTTCTTCCCGGAGAGGTTTTGTCAGGGAATTTGACTCCCATATCAGCAGGAGCAGAGGCAATTATGGGCTTTTGGGGGATGATAGCCTTAACGGCAGCAGCCATCTTAGCCTTTGTTTCTACTGCTAATGGCGGATTGCTTTCAGCTTCCCGCTACCCGATGTCTTTAAGCCGGGATGGACTTATGCCCGGTTTTTTGAGCAAGATAAGTCCCCGTTTCAGAACTCCTCATGTATCAATCATCGTTACAACAGTGAGCTTGATTGCTTTCTTGTTGCTGGAACTGGAGATATTAGTAAGAGCGGTATCCACTTCAGTTATCCTTACGAACATTCTCTCTTGTCTTGCTCTGATCGTGATGAGGGAGAGCCGGCTGCAGAATTACCGTCCGGTTTTCAAGTCACCGCTCTATCCTTATCTTCAGATCATCGGGATCATAGGTTTTATTTTCCTTCTTTTTGAGATGGGTTTATCTACGATACTGATCACTTCTTTCCTTATCTTAATCGGTTTTTTTACTTACTGGTTCTACGGAAGGATCCGGAGCGACAGGGAATACGCCTTGCTTTATCTGATAGAGAGGGTTACTTCAAAAGATATAACCAGTTATACCCTGGAAACAGAATTAAAGGAGATCATCAGGGAGCGGGACGAGATAAGTGAAGATAATTTTGACCAGCTCATTAAATCATGCCATGTTCTGGACATCGACAAAGGTCTAACAGTGGAAGATTTTTTTCATCTGGCAGCTGCTGAGATACAGAAAGATCTAAAGCTTTCCCAAAGAGAGGTTTATAATGCTCTGATAAAAAGGGAAAAAGAATACACAACGGTTATCAGTGATGCTTTGGCGATACCGCATATTATTGTTCCTGGTGAAGAAACCTTTACTATACTCGTGGCAAGATGTAGAAAAGGAATTCAGTTCTCTGAAGAACATCAAAAGATTACAACGGTTTTTGTTATAGCCGGTTCAAGAGACCAGCGTACCTTTCATTTGCGGGCATTGGCGGCAATAGCCCAGATAGTAAACGATCCGGTCTTTTTCGAGAAATGGCTCTATGCCGGCAGTGAATCTGCCATGAGAGATTCTATTCTGCTGGCAAACCGTAACCGTGATAAATTCTTTACTAAGGTTGACACAAATAACCGAACAAACAAGAATAAAACTACCTGAGGAGTAATAATGGAAGAGATCAAAAATAGTTCCAGAATAAACATCGGGTATGTTATTGTGATTGCAATAGTAGCCCTAACATCATTCTTTATCGGATATCATTATGCAGCAAAGAGGATGGTTGCGGAGACTGATCCGATCACCCTAAGGCAGGATCTCCCTTCAATTCACCATATAGAGAGTATAAAGTCAAAAACAGGGTGGGATGATCCGGTAGGAAAACTGAAAAATGATCTTGTAGATAATCCTGAACTAATACCTCATGATCCTGTCCTGGGGGGGAAAATGGGTTTTTATAACAGAGATGAGATTTTTTTGCTTAATGATAAATGGGTTTTAGCCTCTTTTGAAGATGGTCATATCGGGGGTAACCTGCTGCTGGAATTTGAGATTACGCCCGAGAAAGAGATAGATTGGCAGGTATTAGGTTCTTATCTGGAATAAAGCTATTTAACCTTGCCGGATACACTAAAGACGACGATCTCATTTCGGGAGAATAACCTCATGGGTGGTCCCCAGGTGCTTATTCCTGAAGTTGTATAGATAATACTCCCTTTTTCTTCATATAATCCGTAAGGGTAACGGAAGAACAATTCTACGATAAACAGCATTGGAGGTATCTGCCCTCTGTGGGTATGACCCGCTAAGATCAGATCACTTCCCAGGGCTGTCGCCTCTTCAGAATACAAGGGCTGGTGGGAGATAAAGACGATAAAACTATCCTGATCAATACCTTTAAAGGCTTTTGTTACATCAGGCGGCTCAAGATCCTGTCTTTCTGCTGTTTTATCAGTTACCCCGGCGAAAGTGAGAGCGGGAGTTATTTGTTTGTTATCATTGAGTAGATTTATCAGACCCGCTTCAGAAGTAAATTGATAATAAGAGTTTATATCCTGATAATAGTCATGATTTCCCGGCACCGAATAAACCCCGTAGGTTGGAGTGAGTAACCGGAAAACCGGGGCAAAGTGCGAGACCTTAGCAAAGGGATCATCTATTAAGTCCCCGGCAATAACTACGGCATCCGGTTCCAGGCTGTTTATCCTTTCAACCACACCTGTGAGCCATTTAGTTCTGTTGTTTCGTGTCAGATGAAATTCGGAAACAAGAACCAGTCTGAATTCATCGGTATCCTGAGATATTTTGTCACTAAAAATATCGTATTCTCTGACGGAGGGACTCTGCAGATTATTGATCAGAGCCAGGAGGGAAAGAATGACGATCAGGAATAGAGAGAGGGTTGTAGTTGAACGGAAAATACGACGGTAAACAAAGTAGATGATCATATTCAAAAGCATAATGGTAAAAGAAATACTCAAAATCCCAAGCCAGATATATCCAATAACAGAAAGCCAGTAGATATCCCATAAACGGCGGGCTATTTCTCCTCCGAACATGACAAAAGTCAGAAAAGATAAACCAAGCAGTAGATAACTGCGGATTCTTCTATCCAGTTTATAGGCTTTAGCAACGGGAAAATAGACCAGGAAATTTAGCAAAAAAACGGATAAGATCAGGGACAAGAAGAAAAAGATCAGTGAGTAGTGCAAGTTTATACCTCGTTCGGAATCATTAGTCTGATACTATGGCGACAAATCTCTCTCAGGGCTCTGTTTATTATACTCTTAACCGCCTGAACCGTCATGATCTGCATTCTCGGAAGCCAGCTGTTCAAACAGAAGAGATAGGTCTTTAGCCTGAGAGGGGGTTGAATACTTCGAGATATCTTTTTTGTTTTTGATACTCTTTCCCTTGTGCCATTCCCTATAAATATTTCTGACTATAGCGAAAAATCCCTGACGGTCTCCATAATCTATCATCTTTCCGGCATGACACTCGTTAAGGATTTCCGCAGCGTCTCCAGCAACAGGCCCTAAACCTATTATATATGTCCTGGATCCGAGATACTCAAACAGCTTAGTGGTCAGGATACCTTTGTTATCGGGACAGTTATTAATCAGGAGAAGGAGAAGGTCGGCATTAACCATCTCACTGATAGCTCTCAGGTGAGTGATAAAACCTATGTTCCTGACATGAAGATTAGGGTAATCCCTTTTATAATCTGAAACTGCGGAGTGTGTTCCGATAAAACTGAACTCAATATCCAGACTGCTCTGTTCTTTACTCAGTTCATTCAACCATTTGAGAGGAGTTTTGATGTCCTGTCCCTCTGTCTGTTTACCGACAAATTTTACCCGGAAAAAGGAAGAGGGAACGGTGTTGATGTTAAAATAATCTTCAGGATCGAAACCATTAGGTAAAATATGTTTCTTCCCCGGAGGAAGTGAATCGGCAATTCTTTCCGAAATAATAATATTCAACTGAGCTTTTCTTAGAACCGATTTTTCTAACTTCTGGTTAAGCCTTAATAACATTTTATTTTGCCGTAACTCCTGAAGGTAATATATCTTGGTCCAGGGATCCCTGAAATCTGCAATCCATTTGATGGGAAAATGCTTTCTGAGTTCCAGGGCAACAAGATGAGTAGAATGGGGAGGGCCGGTTGTTACAACCAAATCATATTTCTTTTTTCTCAGCTCCTGCAGGGCAAAATGATACGCTGTTTTGTTCCATATAACTCTGCTGTCGGGGACAATCAAATTAAGCCTTATCCAGTAAAGAGCTTTCTTGGTCAGACTGTCGTCTTCTCTGGCTTGCAGGCTTCCATAGGGATAAGGTCTCTCTTTCTTATTCTTAAAAAGATTTAATATCTTGCCAACTGCAGGGGTCTTTGTTCTGATGACTTTGATCGTATTGGGTATCTTTTTACAGAGAGAGGAATCCAAAACGGGATAATCACCTTCTGAGGTGGTGAGAACAGTAGGCTGCCAGCCATAGTCAGGCAAATAACGGATTAGTTTCAGCCAGCGCTGCACACTGGCTCCACCACAGGGAGGGAAATAATAACTTATAAGCAGTAACTTTTTCATGCTGTATCTCCGAAGCACATTAATACAATCAGTTGTTTTCCGATCCTGATCCTGTCAAGCTTTCTGAGATATCTGACAGGAGAAAGTCCACAAAGCTATTCCAGGAATATTCTTTCTGTAACTCTGAAATGTTTTGTCTGATCAGTTCCTGATCTAATTCGAAATAATGAATGATAGCCGAAGCTATTCCTTTTTCGGAAACAGAATCGGCAACTACTCCGGTCTTTTCCTTAACAACCATTTCGGGTAATCCTCCCACCGGGGTAACGACAACACCCAGATCCATTACATAGGCAGTCTGAACAACCCCGCTCTGAGTTGCCTGACGGTAAGGGAGAACGAGTACATCCGCACCTTTGAAATAGAGTTCAACTTCAGCAGAGGGGATATATTTATCTTCCAAGAGGATGTCTTCTCTGAAGCCGGTTTCTTCAATCAAGCTGTAATATTTCTCTTTAGTTCCATAAACTTCTCCCAGAATTATGAGAACAGTACCGGGATATTCTTCCTTTATGAAGGGAAAACTCCTGATTAGAAGATCGATCCCTTTATAGGGCTTGATGTAGCCGAAGAAGAGAATGATTTTTTTATCAGGAAAGCCGAGTATTCTCTTAGCTTGTTCTTTCGAATACTGCTCCCGGTTATGAAAATCGTATAAAGGATGAAATCCCTTCAGGATCTTTGTCCTGTTACGATTATTGCTAAGATTTCTTCCGATAAGCCGTTGAGCATCCTCATAGACACTGCCGGAAAGAGTTACGACATAGTCTGTTAGTTTCAGAAGCTTTTTTGTCAGGAGTTTGCTGAACAGCCATTTTTCGTGGAATTCGATATTGTGAGCCAGAACCATAGTTTGATAGTTTTGCTTCTTTAAACAATGAAGGAGATAATGGTAAGCCGGAATAAAATAGGGAAGAAAGAAGCTGAATATTATCAGGTCGGGACTAAAAGCAGTGATCTTCTCTAAGGTTTTCTTATAAGTGAAGGGGTTATAAGGGGTTAGTACCCTCTCAGAGATAAGGTCGGAGAAGAAAGAGTCTTTTTCGGTTTGGGTCTTGCCTGGAAAGAGCAGTGCCGGGTACTGTTTACGGAAATTTATCAGGATAACCTGATGTCCCTGTTTCTCTAATTCCTTGGCTAAAGAGCCTGCGAAATAGGCGATACCTCCACGAAAGGGATAAGCAGGTCCGACAATGGCAAATTTCATTCCTGTTTTTCTTCTTTTACTCTTGCTTCTTTTCTTTCTTCTTCGGTTAAGGTAACATTCTTCATAAAATCATCATAATCGATATCCGGACACATCTCGGCAAGACTATTGATAATCTCCAGCATATGGGGAAAAGTCATGGTAAAAACCAATTCCTTATCCTGTCCGTTATGCGTGTAAGAGAGCTTTATTGCCCGTGATTTTCCGGAATGGAGAGCAAGCTTACGGATATCATCCCAGTTGATAAAGATACTCCTGCTTGCCAGATAACGAAAGAGCAGTCCCTCTTTTTTGAAAATGATACTATTCAGTGAGAAGAGGTTTCGAAACAGGGAATTGGAAGCAAGAAAGATGATCACAAAAGGAACGATCTTGTGGAAAGTGGAAGTTTCGGAATCAATAGCCGTAAGAATATATCTCACGGAATAGGCTATGGCAAAAAGAGATAACAGGATTACGAACCAGCGGATGAAACGGTTGAAACGATAGGTACGCGGAAAACCCTTCTTGGCGTTTATGTCTATCAGGTTATAGGTATCGTATTTCTTCATTTTCACCCCCATTGCAATAGTTATTGAATTCTTCCCAGATTGCCTCAGGAACACTGAATTTTCCGAAATCACGAACATCATCAGATTCACCGTGAAAATCAGAACCTCCCGTTAGCAGCAGGTTATGTTCCCCGGCAATTTGCTCGAAGAGTGAGATCGCATAGTTAGAGGATTTTGGACAATAGACCTCTAAACCCTTTATCCCAAGGTTTATCACTCCCAGAACTACAGAGATGTTATCAAGTTTATGAGGATGCGCTAAAACAGAGATACCGCCGGCATCATGGATCATAGGTATTGCCTCTTCAGCGGGGAGGGTTACCTTGTCTTCGAAGGCAGGACTTTTTTCGTGCAGATATTTATCAAAAGCTTCCTTTACCGTCAAACAATGATTGTTGGTGATCAATGCCCTGGCTATGTGCAGTCTGCCGATTATTCCTGACTTTCCTGTTTCGGAAAGGAGGGTATCTATATCCAGATTTATTCCCAAACCGGCAAGTTTCTCCACGATTCTCCTTGCCCGGAAGATCCTGCTCTCATTTATGGAATCAAGTAGTGCCAGAAGAGATGGGTGCTGATCATCATAGTAGTATGCTAACAGATGAACCTCCGTACCGTCATAACTGCTGCTCAATTCCAGCCCCGGAATGAGAGTCAGCTTTTTAGTAAGGGGATGATCTTTCACCGATAAAAATCCGTCAATGTTATCATGGTCAGTGATCGAGATGACCTTATAGCCCCGGTCAAGGCATAATGAGAGTAAAGTCTCAGGGTCAAGCCTCCCGTCAGAGTAATTGGTATGCAGGTGTAAATCGATTTTCACTTATCTATCCTTTTGTTTATTATTTTCACTTAGATTACCTTTAAACTGACTGTCATAAAGGTCAAGCTTTTTCCTTAGAGAGGGGATCCCCCGTGATATAAATACTTGTGTTCAAGGATGTCTTTCAGGAGAAAAGAGAAATCGGAGATCCGGATAAAAAGGAGAATATTTTCTTGATGGAATATATGTCTGGCCGCTTATCTCTATTCAAAACAGAGGATCATGAGAGAAACAACCGGAAATTTTATAAAGAATTTGACATAACAGCAAAGAATATCATTTCTTATACAGATAAAAATCAAGTGAGGTCAGGTAATGCAGTTACACTGGAGATTCATCATAACAGCGCGTTCAAGAGGGAGGAAAACAGCCCTTTTCGATACGATCAGCGACAGAGTAATCAGCTATAACCATCTGCTGATTGGATGTTTTCTCATAAAAGACTTTATTGCTCATTATCCGGAGAAATATTTCGGCATAATGCTTCCGCCGGGAGCAGGGAGTATTCTCTCCATAATAGGCAGCCTGATGAACGGGAAAGTACCTGTTATGATCAATTACTCGACCGGAGCTTTGGAAAATGCCAGCTATGCTCAGAACAAGTGTTATTTCAAAACCATTGTTACCAGCAGAAGAATGCTCGATAAACTCGGCTTGGAACCGATAGAAGGAATGGTTTATATTGAAGACTGGCTGGCTAAAATCACAAAGATCAAGAAAGCAGGAGCATTTTTGAGAACAAAGCTTCCCCTCCCCCTGATAAAAAAAATAGTTCATTATGGTGGCGAGGATGAAGTAGCTACCATTCTATTCACCAGCGGAAGTGAAAAAGAACCGAAAGCTGTTCAGCTTACTCACCGGAATATTCTCCATAACATTGAGAATATCCCGAAATTAAGCAAATTCTCCTCCGCAGATATTTTTATCACCAATCTCCCCTACTTCCACGTCTTTGGTTTGACCGTCAACTTATGGCTGCCTATCCGGTTGGGGGCTGCAATTGTCGGAGTCCCAAACCCCCTCGACTATAAAGGTATCTGCGATGCTGTTAAAAAATACCGGATCACTGTAATGGTGGGAACACCTACCTTCTTCTGGGGTTATCTGAAAAAAGCGGAAAAGGATACTTTTGCTTCGGTCAGACTGGCTATTGCCGGAGCGGACAAATTACAACCTAAGATCAGTCAGGCATATCTCCAAAAGTTCAATTTGACTATCTATGAAGGGTACGGAACGACCGAAACCAGTCCGGTTATCTCTACCAATACCCCGGCTCATAACAAGCCCGGAAGTGTGGGAAAACCCCTGCCCGGAGTTGCGGTTAAGATAACTGATATTGATACCGGAAAAACATTATCTGTGGGTCAGGAGGGAAAGATATTGGTCAAAGGTGATCTGGTAATGAAGGGATATCTGCATGATCTGGAAGAGACTTCATTGCGGATAGAAGATGGCTGGTATGATACCGGAGATATAGGATTACTTGATGAAGATGGCTTTCTCTGGCACAGAGGCAGGTTGATGAGATTTGTCAAGATTGGTGGTGAGATGGTTTCGCTTGTCAAGGTGGAGGGACTTCTGGAGGATATTATACCAGAGGGGAGTGTCTGTTGTGTAGTTGATGTCCCGAATCTGGAAAAGGGGGCTGATATTGTAGCTTGCGTTACGACTGAAGAGATAGAGAAAAAAGAGATGCATAAATACCTACGGGGCAAACTCCCTTCGATAGCTGTTCCCAAGGAATTCTATGTAATGGATGATTTACCCCTCATGCCGAGCGGTAAAGTGGATTTCCGGACAGTAACTGAATTATGTTGCCGGATGAGGCAACAAGGAAGAAAAAAAAGGTAAGAGGTAATAATCATGGCAGAAAGAGTTGATTTACTGATCCATAACTGCAAAGAACTGTTAACCCTTGGCAGTGGTAAAACTCCTCGCAGCGGGAAAGAAATGAACGAATTGACGATCATTGATGATGGGGCTATTGCTATAGAGGGTGAGAAGATCATCGCTGCAGGGAACTCGGAAGAGCTTTTGCAGAAATACTCTTCCGATCTGATGATCGATGCCGGCAGTAAGGTTGTAATGCCCGGTTTTGTTGATCCTCACACTCATCCGGTATTTTTCCATACCAGAGAGAACGAATTCGAGATGAGGATTATGGGTAAATCTTATGTAGAAATTTCACAGACGGGCGGAGGGATCAGATCAAGTATCGCGGCTGTTAGAAGTGCTACCGAAGATGAACTGTACCGGTTAGCCAGAAAAAGGATAATGAGGATGATCAGTTGCGGAACGACATGCCTGGAGGCGAAAAGCGGTTACGGATTGTCAACAGAGAGTGAGATAAAAATGTTAAGGGTTATTAAACGCCTGAAAAAGGAACTCCCGGTAGATATCTATGCTACTTTCCTCGGGGCTCATGAATTTCCTCCTGAATATAAAGATAACCGGGAGGAGTATATCAGAATCCTCACGGAAGAAATGATGCCTGCCGTGGCAGAAGAGAAGCTTGCAGATTACTGTGACATTTTTACGGAAGAACATGTATATACTGTAGCTGAATCAAGAACTATCCTCAGGAAAGCCAAAGAATTAGGATTTCGTATCCGAATGCATGCCGATGAGCTGAAGTCAATAGGGGGTTCCGAACTGGCAGCAGAGATAGGTGCTGTTTCAGCCGATCATCTGGGAGCTGCCTCAGCGCAAGGGATAAGAGCGATGAAAGAGAAAGGGGTCATCCCGATTCTTCTTCCCGGAACGATTTTTAGTTTAGGTCTGAATAGCTACGCCAAAGCACGAGATATGATCGATGCCGGACTTCCGGTAGCCCTGGCGACAGATTACAACCCCGGAAGCTGCAACTGTGACAGTATGCAGTTCATTATTACTCTGGCTACGCTGCAGATGAAGATGACCGTAGCAGAAGCTATTACAGCGGCAACGGTCAACGGAGCCTGTTCTCTGGAGGCAGGAGAGAGTAAGGGGAGTCTGGAAGTGGGGAAAGATGCCGATGTTCTGATCATGGATATGCCTTCCTATCGCTATCTTCCCTATCATTTCGGCAGCAATAATGTCGAGTACGTGATAAAGAGGGGTAAGATCATTTATCGCAACCGAGACCTGAAGACCATCGAGGACTATATCAGTTAAATAATTCTAAAAGCTCCACTTATTGTAACAGACAATTTCATCGGGTTGTTTCCTCTCTTTGCTTCCGGCAAAGAACTTAACCGCCTTACCGTAAAGAGACTCTTTCTCTTTCGGATACCCAAAAGGGCTGAGAGCAACGACTCTTATAGCTTTGGGGATGGAAAGAAAGGTTTTGACCCTATTTTCGTCAAAGGCTGCCATCCAGCAGCTCCCTATTCCTTGATCCCAGGCAGCAAGCATCATTTGCTGAAAAGCGATAGAGGTATCTACCAGATAATAGTCCTGACCATTGACCCTGCCGCTCTTGGAAGTATCGGCACAGGCGACAATAATAACCGGGGCATCCTTGATAAAGAAATTTATCTTACCGATCAAGCCAATTTTGGAAGGCATCTCTTTGATCAGTTCACGCTCATCAATGACAATAAACCGCCAGCATTGTCTGTTTTGAAAGGAGGGGGCATAACGCCCGGCAGCAAGAATGAAATGCATTGTATCTTCGGGGATTGGATCTTCGAGGTAGCTTCGGACACTGTGCCGGCTTAAGATAAGATCTTGGAATTCCATAAGTCTTTCTCCCTAAGATTAAAATGTTCTTCAGCTACCAACAAGGGCAGTGTTGACCCTGCCCTTGTTAGTTTTGAAAAAATACCAATCCCGGTTAGAAAGACATCCCCAAACCGGCGGTAACGATCTGATAATTGGAAAGAGTATAATCAACGTTAAGATGAACAAAAGGAATTATTGCATAACGGAAACCGGCGGTCATCCGGAAGCTATTATCTCCATCGATATCGAACTTAATCTCATCCGTCCCGATAGTATCGATAGGTTGGTACTTTGCTGTGAGCGTTGTTTTTTCGTATCCCAGACCACCGTATAAGGTCCACATAAGTAATCTTTTGCTGGCATGAGCATTAACAGCAATACTCGTTATTCCAATCGCATCTCCGACATCGAGCGACTGATATGCACCCTGTACTGCCAGATGTAACGGAAAGAGAGGTATATATTGATCGATACTATGCTTTAAACCGACTCCCCAGAAAGTGACATCTCCATAATCACCCATTTCCAGAGGCGGCAGGTAGCGTAGTGATAACTCATTTCCGGCTGGTAAACCGAACCGGAATTGCGGGATGAAGAGAGGAACAAGCGAAACATTAAAGCCATCAGGTAAAACTTTTACTCCCGAATGTTCTGCACCTTTGTCACCGAAAACAGTAGCACTTTCATAGCTGACACCTTCCACTTCTCCTTGGAAAGTTTTCTCCGAACTCGGTACCATTGCCAGCATCATATGGAAATTAAATCCGAAACGGACAGGCCTTAAGATACTCGGATTCAGGACATCTGCCGTATTATAGAGACCGGAGTTCAGATTTGATCCGAAAGCAGTGACCAATGGGCGGATATACTCTCTGGCATTCTCTTCTGCTAAATCTTTCAGTCTATCTTCAAGCTCCGATGCTATCAGTCCGCTGAACAGTAACAACAAAGAAACAACTGCGATTAATACTTTCATAACAACCTCCACGGTACAATTATCTATCTTTTTACTCAAAAGATCCTGAATAAGGATGTGTATCCTTAGTTACAAGATCAATCTTAATTATCTGCCGGAGATATTTGTCAATAAATCTTTGATGTCCGGAAAGCCTGAAAACCAGAGAATAGAGTCAAAAGAATAGTTCGACAAACGTGGGAACCTGGAATCTTATTCCGGTTTCAGGTTTTCCATGGCTGCAGGTTTGCAATTGACTATTTAACTATGGTTTCTCAGGTTTAATTCCATCGGGTGCGGATTAAGATAGAACTGCTCTGCCAGGTACGGCTTGTTATATTTTCGCACATAATGGTTGACCAGAGTTATTGGGACAATGAGCGGATAATGCTCGTCACGGAAAGCCTGAATGATCTCGAGAAGCTCTGCTTTTTCAGCTGCTGTAATGTCCTTTTTAAAATAACCGAGAATATGATGCAGGACATTTTGATGCTTTCTCCGGGTAGCGATACGAGCTGTCCCTTCCATCAGCAAATGGAGATACCTGTTTTTAATTTCGTCAAAGGGAGAATGGGCAGCATCCGCTACCAGTTTACCCATAACTCTGTAATGTTCAGGGCTGTGAGCCATGATCAGAAGTTTATGGCGAGTATGAAATCTAACCAGATCTCCGGTTTGAGGACCTTTTCCCTGCATTTGCTGCCACCTCTGAACGATGAAGATCCTTTCTATGAAATTTTCCCTCAATAAAGGATCGTTAAGCCGTCCATCTTCTTCGACCGGTAAAAGAGGGTAATGCTTCATAAAGGTTCCGGCAAACAAACCGACCCCCTTTTTCTGAGCGGCGCCACCTTTTTCGGAATAGATCTTGACTCTTTCCATGCCGCTGCTTGGCGATCTGCTTTTAAAGATAAATCCGCAAAGGTTCTCTTGCTCCAGTTCCTTAACCCGTTTACCAGAAAAAGAGAGCATCCTCTCTGTATGATCGATACCGGTGTTGGTAGTAAGTAATCTGGGGTTTTCCAAATCTCCGACCAAACGCATTGCTTCCCGGGGAACCGGCAAGCCGGATTCTACTTCGGGGCAAACAGAAACATATTCCACAAAAGGACCAAGAATTTCTGCCAAAAACCGGTCATACTTATGCTGTCCGTCATAACGAACTTTCTCACCAAGCAGGCAGCTACTGATCCCAAGCCGTATTTTTTCACTTTTATCCATAACACCTCCAATGGAGAGACGATAGTAAGAGTATGTTTATTTGACAAGGAAATACATCAGCAAGAACGAAATTTTTTCGGAAAACAGAGCTTATCTGCTCTCGGTTCAGTTGAATAGAGGGGTTGCCGGGCTGGTGGTTATTTCGGTATTGCTGCTTGATATTTCAGTGTTATCCTCTCCTGTTCAGTTGGTTAATAGCCCGGAGCTCGTCCTTGAGAGTCTCTTTTTTATTGACTCAAAAGGGAGTGACAAGAATTATCAAACAAAAAGCAAAGGGATGATTTAATGAAGAGGAAAAAAGGATTAGAACCGATAATAAAGAGAGATCTTCTGGAACCGTTGCTGAATAATCGCTACGAACACTGGATATTTGTCGGATTGATTGTCATTCTTTTATCGATTTTCTTTTTCCGTATGGCTTATCTTGGTTATGTTCCCAAAGCGGGTGATACCCTGCAATGGAGGGGGGCAGCAGAAGTTCTGATCAATTACAATGAAGAAAACCCTGATCAGGCTTTGTGGAACAGCAATCTTTTTGCCGGTATGCCCGGCTATTTAATCAGCCTCCCTGATAAATACCCCTTCCTGAAAAGTATCTTTAATCTGGTAACCGGAAATCTCATCAGTTGGCAGGTTTTTTTCATGATCCTCGGTGGCTTGGGAATGTATGTTCTGATGCTGTCTTTCGGTTTTAAACCGGTTCAAGCTTTTATCTGCGGCATTGCCTTCGCTCTCTCCTGTCATTTTATCGGACTGCTTGAGATAGGTCATGCCACCAAATTCCGGGCAATTGTCTATATCCCCTGGATATTCTGGGGGGTCAACTATATCTTTAAAAACCGTGATATACTCGGGATGGGTCTTACCGCCATGTTTCTCATTCTGCAATTGCGGGAAAACCACGTGCAGATTACATATTATACGATGATAATGCTCGCCGTATATCTGATCTTCAGTTTCTTCTGGCATCTGAAGGATTTCGAAACCAAAAAGTATTTTATTGCCTTGATACTTCTTCTGCTCACTTTTCTGATTGCCGGTATAGCTGTAGCTCAACCCTATCTGAGTGTCTGGGAATACGGTCATTACACGATCAGAGGGGGTGAATCGGGACTGGCAAGAGACTATGCCACAAGCTGGTCTTTCCATCCTCTGGAGATGCTTACCTTTATCATTCCGGATTTCTTCGGCGGTATCGCCCCTTTCTATTGGGGATGGATGCCTTTTACCCAGACCTATATGTACATGGGAATCATCATCTTCATCTTAGCCCTTCTGGCAATTTTTGCCTGGAAAGACCGGATAGTAAAGATGTTAACGGCTGTTACCCTGGTAAGCCTTCTTTTTTCTTTTGGCAGACATTTTCCCCTGCTGACGAACCTATTGCACGAATATTTTCCTCTCTTCAACAAATTTCGTGTTCCGGCAATGATTCTTGTTCTGGCACAGTTTAGCGTTGTGGTCTTAGCTGGCTACGGACTCCGTTTGATTATCGATAAGTTTCAGCAGGATGACTGGAAATTTAAGCGTCTGATCAGTAAGTTGGCTCTCTTTTCGTTTATTGCCTTTCTGGTATTTATGCTGCTCACTGCTGCCGGAGCCTGGTCAGTATTACCCTTTGAACATGCAAACGATTCAGCCCGTTATGAACCGAACCAGATAGAATTTTTACAGGAACAGAGACTGGAAAGATTTGAACAGAGCGGTTTGATCGCCTTCGGTTTTGCTGCCCAGTTCTTCCTCTTTTCTTTGCTGCTGGTCAGGAGAAAAGGACTGTCACCTTCTCTCTACCTGATCTTAATAGCTGCCCTGGTAATAACCGATTTGATGATCATCAATAAGCGGCATCTCGGGAATTTGGTGCCCGGAAAGCAGATAGAGACGGAATTCAAAATGACCGAAGCAGATAAGTTTCTCTTACAGGATGAGGAGATTTTCAGAATTTATCCCATTGCCGGAGAATTCGGGCAGAGCAGATGGGCCTATTATCATCAAACAATAGGGGGATACCATGGAGCTAAGCTGCAGCGGTACCAGGATATCCTTGATAATTCCCTGAATGCCGAACTCCATTATCGGATACCGATCAACTGGAATATTGTTAATATGCTCAATGTTAAGTATCTTATTTCCCCTGTCCAACTACCTTTTGATAATCTTCGTTATGCTTCCTATGACCGGGAAAGAAGAGTCACGATCTATGAAAATCCGGAATACCTGGGAAGAGCCTGGTTTGTCGAAAATGTAGAAACGATAAATGAACCGAGACAGATCTTCCGCAGGCTTAATCATCCCGATTTCAATCCTGCTCACTCTGCAATTCTTGAGCAGGAAATACCAAAGATCGAGAAACCGGACAGCACCTTTGTTGATCTGAAAACTTTCTCTCTTCATAATCTCGAATTTGATGTTGCCACCGACAGGAATAGTCTCTTGGTGGTTAGTGAAATATACTACCCTGCAGGTTGGAATGCCTATCTGAATGGGAGAGAGATAGATATCTATCCGGTGAACTATATCCTGAGAGGCCTGGTAATACCTCCCGGAGAGCATCAGCTGGAGATGAGGTTTGAACCGGAAAGCTACCGGATAAGTCTGATTCTTAGTTTGATTGGCTTGATCATTACTACCATTCTGGTGATTGCCGGAACAGTTCTCTATATCAGAAAGAACTATCGCGGCGAGATAGTTTATGTCATTAAAAGTGAGTAAAATTGAGCAGCTATTCCAGCAGGCGGCCAAAGAAGAGATCAAACCGGGCTTGTATGTAATAGCTACCGATATCGGGAATCCGGCTGATATAACGGTAAGGGCTTTAGCTGTCCTCAGCAGGGTTGATTTCATCATCTGCGAAGAACGGCGGATTGGAGAAAGCTTTTGTAAACGATACGGGATAGATAAACCGCTGGAACTGCTCAACGAACATAACGAAGCGAAAAATACCGTAACCTTACTGCACAAGATGATCACTTCGCAGATCAGGGCAGCCTTGATCTCTGATAACGGCACTCCTCTCTTTGCTGACCCGGGGAGCAGATTAGTCAAAGAATGTCTCTATCACAGGATCCCTGTTTTTCCTATTCCCGGTGCTTCCTCTCTGATGGCAGCCCTGATGACGGCAGGGAGAAAGAGCCAGCGTTTTTTTTATTACGGTTTCCTGCCTGCTGCCAAAGAGGAAAGGATAAAAGAACTCAGACAACTGAAAGACAGAGATCAGGACGATACGATATTCCTGGAGACCCCTTACAGGCTGAAGCAGTTTCTCAGAGATATGAGAATGGTGCTGGGAAAACAGCGGGAAGGAATTATTGCCTATAGGCTTACCTGCCCGGAAGAGAGGATCATTTCCGGTAATCTTACAGAACTGGAGACAGAAGCAGAAAAATTGCCCAAAGGTGAGTTTGTCTTCATTCTATTAGGGAAAGAGGGCTTTCGCAGAAGGAAATGAATGAGAATCTTAGCAAAGATATTCGCTTTCTTAAGGGTGTCGGTCCCCAAAAAGCTTTCAAACTCAAACAGGCAGGTATTCTGACTATAGCAGATCTTTTGCTCTATATTCCGCGAACCTACACCGAGAGAGAATATTGCGGTAAAATCGAGTCAATGGAACCCGGAAAACGCTACAAGATCCTTCTGCAGCTTAAGAGTATCAAACAGATCTTCATCAAAGGAAGAGGGAGGCAGCTGCGGGCTATCTTCACCGATGGGAATAAAGAGATCAGTGCTGCCTGGTTTAACTTTCAGTTTTGGCAGCTTTCCCGGCTGCAGCCGGGTGTAAAGGTACTACTTGAGGGTGAATTAAGAGAATACCGTAATAACCTGCAATTAGTACATCCTGCTTATGAAATCGTCGAGGAGGACATCAGCAGAGAAGAGACGGCAGAATATGAAAAAGGAGATGACCGGATAATACCGGTATATCCCCTAACTGCTGAGCTTAATCAGAATATTTTGCGGAAGTTGATCCGGCAGGCTTATCAGGATTATCAGGAATTCATATCCGAAACTCTTCCCGCTGGTATTCTGCAGAAACACTTGCTCTTGAGCCTTTCCGATAGTATCCGGATCCTTCATTTTCCTCAAAGCCTGAAAGAAATAGAAACGGCAAGAAAAAGACTGGTTTTTGAAGAACTCTTTTATCATCAACTGATGCTTGCCCGGCTCTACAGGAAAAACAGCACTGATAACAATGGTATCTCCTTTGAGATTAAAAAGAAGCAGACCACCCGGCTGAAAGAATCACTTTCCTTTACCCTCACAACCGCCCAGAAAAGGGTTCTGAGAGAAATAGTTGCCGATATGGAGAGTTCCCGGAGAATGAACAGGCTCCTGCAGGGAGATGTCGGTTCGGGAAAAACAATTGTAGCCCTCTTTGCTATGCTCCTGGCTATCGAAAACGGCTACCAGGCAGTAATGCTTGTTCCAACAGAAATCCTTGCCAAACAACACTTTCAAACGATTACAAATCTGCTGGCAGACCAGCCGGAGATTGTGATCAGTCTCCTTTTGGGCGGTAAGCGGAAAGGCAGCAAAGAAATCCTGAAAGACATAGCTGCCGGGGTTTCCCGGATTATCATCGGGACTCATGCCCTGCTCGAACAAAAGGTCGTGTTCCAACGGGCCGGGCTGGTCGTAATTGACGAACAGCAACGCTTCGGAGTGCAGCAGAGAGCAGTATTACCAGCCAGGATCGGAAATCCTGATATCCTCTACCTGTCGGCGACCCCTATTCCCCGCTCTTTGGCTCTGACTATCTACGGAGATCTCGATATCTCTGTTCTTGATGAGCTCCCTCCTTTCAGGAAACCGGTTGTTACAACCCAGAAAACGGCAGACCGTAAGGGAGAAGTTTACCAGAAGATACCCGGATACATCAGACAAGGTAAGCAAATCTATATGGTCTGTCCCCTGATCAGTGAGACTGAGAAACTCGATCTTTTAGATGCGGAAAGACTATTCCGGTACCTCAAAGATGATGTCTTCCCCGGTTACCGGATAGATTTGATCCACAGCAGAATGAAATCTGCTGAGAAAGAGGCTGTAATGCAGAGATTCCAGCAAAGGAAGACCGATATTCTCGTCTCCACAACGGTTATCGAGGTAGGAGTTGATGTCCCCAACGCCTCTGTGATGATTATCGAGCATGCTGAGAGATTCGGCTTGAGTCAGTTGCATCAACTGAGAGGAAGAGTAGGGAGAGGATCAGATGAATCCTGTTGCTTCCTTATTGCCTATAAACCTGTATCGGCAACAGCCCGGAAAAGATTGAAGATCATGACCGAAACAACTGACGGTTTCCTGATCGCCGAAAAAGATCTGGAAATCCGGGGTCCGGGAGAGTTTTTTGGGACAAATCAATCCGGGATTCCCCTTTTTCGCTTTACCGATCTGAGAGAAGACCTGGAAATCCTGAGGCTGGCAAGAGCAGAAGCAAGAGAGATTGCCCTTAAAGATCATACCTTCTCCGAACCGGAGAACAGCATTATCAGAGAACAGTTCCGGAGACTCTATCGGGAGAAAGAAAAACTCTTCAATTATTAACCTCAGCGGCTTTCTTGAGGGGAGACTGTTCTTAAACTGATCAAGCAATGAGTAGTTCTGTTGGCTTTGTTAGTCTAAATGAGTGGGCTGCTTTATCATTTTCCCGGATATTTCCGTCTTTACAGGGAGTGGATTTGTTTTCTTTTGATTATAGTTCCTGATCTGCAGTGAGCGTAGCGATAATGCAGGTCAAGGAACTCCTTTTGGGGTGGCCGGCGGGAACAGAAAAAGAACAGTCTCCTCTCCGTAAAAGTAGGAGTGGGTTGATATTTCTCTTGACAAATCATCCTCTCTTAATAATTTAGGATAATAGTGAAATGTATGCAAATTATATCAAAAAAGTGACCTCTTTGTTAGTTTCTTATTGCGTGTGAATCAGCACTTAGCAGTTTACTGGCTGATCAGGAAAAGTACCGTCTGCAATCTTCTAAGTGTTTATCTCCGAAAGCAACAAACAACAACAGAGAAATAACAAAAGGAGAAAAATTATGTTAGAACTGAAAGTTTTCAAATCCGAAAAGGAGATGCAGGATACCCTTACCCGGGAAGAGGTGGTTGATTTCTTATACAACCATTTAGACCGGTTCAGAGACGAGAAAGATGCAATAAATAAATCAATCAATTATGCCTTTTCAGATGCTGAAGGGAAGGGAGGTTTTGTCCTGACGGCATTTTACGAAAATAAACTTGTCGGGGTACTGGTTATGAACAGTACCGGGATGAAAGAATTTATACCCGAAAATCTTCTCGTTTACATCGCGGTGGATGCCTCTTACCGCGGCAAAGGTTTCGGTAAACAGATAATCAAGAAAGCAGCGGAAAGCTGTGATGGCGATATCGCTTTGCATGTTGAATATGACAATCCGGCAAAGCGGCTTTATGAGCGTCTTGGTTTTGTGTCAAAATACGCAGAAATGCGCTATAACAGGAATTGATTAGAATGGCAACCCTGAATATAGATACCGATGTTATCCTTGATAATATCAGAAAACTGAATGAATTTTTAGGGGAATACGCGATCAGCTGGTCAATAATTATGAAAGTGCTTAGCGGTAATCATCTCGTACTGGAAAAGATATTGAACAGTAAAGAACTGAAGAATATTCACTCCATTGGGGATTCCCATCTCTCTTGTCTCAAAAAGATAAAGCAGATCAATCCCAAAGCATTCACGATCTATATAAAGCCGCCGGCAATAGATCAGATAAAGAATGTAGTAACTTATGCCGATGTCTCTCTGAATAGCAGTATTCACACAATTGAAGCTCTGAACAAGGAAGCCCGGAAACAGAAAAAGAAACATAAGATAATCGTTATGATCGAACTCGGGGAATTGAGAGAAGGGGTAGTACGCGAGCAGATCCTCGATTTCTATAAAAAGGTCTTTGAGCTTTCCAATATTGAAGTAATAGGGATAGGTACGAACTTAGGCTGTATGTACGGAATTGAACCTACCTTTGATAAACTTATCCAGCTCTGTCTCTATAAAAGAGTGATCGAACTTACCTTTAACCGTAAGATAGACCTTGTTTCCGGAGGTTCTTCCATAACCCTGCCCCTCGTGGGAAAAGGGAAAAGACCGAAAGAGGTTAACCATTTCCGGATCGGAGAAGCTGTGTTTTTCGGAACCTCTCCTTTTACCAACAAAAGATTCAAGAATCTAAGCACTAAAGGTTTCGAGTTCCGGGCTAACATCATCGAACTTGCCCAGAAGGATACTGCCCCTGACGGTAATATCGGGGAAGGAAATATAGGTACAGTTCCCGAAGCTGATAATGAGCGGGAGAAATCTTATCGGGCTATTCTCGATTTCGGTATTCTTGATGTCGATGTGGATGATATTTTCCCCTCGGATAAAAGTATTACTTTTGCCGGAACGACTTCGGATATGACAGTTTATGACTTAGGTGATAACAAGAAAAAGGATGGAAAACAAAAGTACAAAGTCGGAGACCAGATAGTTTTCAAACCGAATTATATGGCTGTAGCCCGGCTGATGAACACCCCCTTTATCGAAAAAAAGATCATGTGATCCGGAACAGATACCTTTTCAGCTCATAGAGATCAAGAAATAACCGCCGTCTATTCTACCCCGGTTTTTCCTGTTGCTGCTTTTTTCTCTCATTAATTTTTCGTTGACGTTTCTTTATTACTTCCGGGAAGATGCCTTTTATTCATAATTTGAGGAGAGTAGATGAAGAAATGTCTTGTTATTCACGGAAGTCCCCGTATCGGTAATACTCACAAAACTATCCGGCTGTTAATGAAGCAGTTGCAGCAAAAAGGTGAGATCGAATTCGAAGAGATATCTTTACATGAAATAAATATTCCCTATTGTCAGGGTTGTTCCCTTTGTCTCTATGACGACGAAAAACTCTGTCCGCACAGTGAGACTATTTCGGAGATCGAGAAGAAGATAAGCAGTGCTGACGGCTTGATCTTTGGTCTCCCGGTCTATGTTATGAACGTCTGCGGTGAGGTTAAGAACCTGATCGACCATCTTGCCTACTCCGTTCACCGTCCCCGGTTTTTTAAGCAGGATGTATTGATAGTTGCAACCACCTCCGGGATCGGTGCCAAGAAAGTAGCTAAATATTTGAAAATGGTCTTTGCTTATCAGGGTTTCAGAAACATCAGCATCTTACCGGTCATCTGTGGAGACGGTAACCTAAAGATAAGTACCGGACTTGAGCAGAAAGTCGCTGCTGCTGCCGGGAATTTCTATCGTAAAATGATCTCGGAAAACCCATTCAGACCAAGCTGGAAGCAAATCGTTTACTACAATCTTTTCAGAGCAAGTGCCCTTGCCGGAAAAGCGGCTAACAACGGTGATTACCGTTATTTTCACGAAACAGGGCTGCTTCACAAGAATCATTACTATGAATTAGGTTTGTTGAAAAATCTCTTTGCATCCTTCACTTTTTCGGTTCTGAAGAAGCTCGTCAAATATTGAGTATAACCGGTAAGTACCGGACAGACTCCTGATCCGGTCAGCTGTTCTCGGGAGATTAACGGTTACCCGGACTGAAGAGCAAAATGTGACATCCGTATTTTTTTCTTCTTTTAACTTAAAGGCATTCAGGGAAAACCACTATCAACAGGAAAAATCAGTTTTCTCTCTTTACCCTCACTTTCCAGTAATGATCATGTCTTCCTCTAAGAGACCATTAGAATGTTCTATAGTCGGACCCCTTCCGTCTATTGAACATTCTAATGGTCTCCTAATGGTATCCTAAGAGTAGAAAGGCGGAAACAGATCGCATCGATATTCAGTATCTCTGCTTTGAAAATGCGAACCAGTAAGCCAAATCCTGAATGTTGGTGTACAATTACTACTAATTATTATTCCTCATCATTAAGCCCTGAGCAGCAGGAAGAGATAACAAGAGCTGCAAGGTTGTCTACTAAAACCCGAAAGTCAGGATGACGGTGGCTATATCAAGACGAAAATGAAGCAGCAAGGGACTTGAAAGAGATTCCGGATCAATGCCTCTCTATAAAACCGACGAAAAATGTTGACACGGTTCTCAGGCCTTTTTACAGATTAATCAAGGAATGATGAGACCGAGTAAATGATGAAGTAATTCGGGTACTCCCTTCATTGGAGACTGTTCTGATTGCCAGGATACAAATACTTTGCAACAATCATCATTACCTGCCGGAGGAAAATATGAAAAGAGTTTTTCTGATCGCAGTAATTCTGATGTCACTGCTGCTCCTTTATGCTGAGCCTGTTGACTTGGAAACGGCAATGAAGGTTGCCGGTAACTGGTTGAACTATCAGAATGAAATAAGAGGAAATCATCCGGAATTAGCGGTGAAAGATTCGTATGCTCACGCGAGATACGACAAGATAATGTTCTATGTCTTCAATTTTGAACCGGAAGGTTTTGTTATTGTTGCCGGAGATGATGCCTCGATCCCCATTCTTGGCTATAATACCATCGGAGAGAGCAGTTTAGGGGAGTTTCCCGGGAATACTGCTTCCTTCTTCAAGAACTATGAAAGAAGTATGCTGGAGATAGCCGAGCACGATTTATCGAATGAAGAGACCAGCATTAAGTGGACTGAGATCTTGACCAATGCTTTGCAGAGTCCAAGAGACTCCAGAATGGTCGAACCTCTTTTAGCTTCCAAATGGAACCAGAACTATCCCTGGAACCAGTATTGTCCGGCAGATCCTGCTGGTCCGGGGGGGTATGCTTATGCCGGCTGTGTTGCGGTGGCTATGGGGCAGGTAATGAAGTATTGGGCTTATCCTGACCAGGGGATAGGTTCTTATTCCTACTGGCACTATAACTATGGTTACATTTCTGCTGATTTTGCTTCTGCAACTTATGATTGGTCAAGTATGTCAGACTATTCAGCAACCGATGCGGCTGCTTTTCTTTTATTTCATCTTGGGGTCTCGGTGAATATGTGGTACAGTCCAAACGGCTCCGGTGCCTATTCTGAAGATGCGAGGGACTCTCTTGTTCAACATTTCGGTTATCATTCCCAGGCTCAGTTTGTTGAGCGATGGGCCTATGGAACTGCCCAGTGGGTTAATTTGTTAAAAAGCCAGTTAGACGACCATAAACCTATGTATTACAGCGGATCCGGTGATGACGGCGGGCATGCCTTCAATGTTGACGGCTATGATACTAACGATTTCTTCCATTTTAATTGGGGTTGGGGTGGTGCTTACGATGGTTTTTTCCATATCAATAACCTGAATCCGGGAGGAAGTGATTTTAATTCCGGACAGGCAGCAATAATCAATCTTATTCCGGGAGGAGTCTATTCCTTTCCTCCCAGAAATCTGACGGCAATACCGGGCGATGAAGTTGTTTTTCTCTCCTGGAATGAGCCTAATTATCAAGTGAGAGGTTCCAAAGACGATTTAGCAGGGAATACAGGGAGAGATGATGAGCTGATCGGCTATAATATTTACCGTAATGGAGTTATGATCAATACCTCTGCGGTAGAAGAAACTGAATATCAGGATTATCAGGTTGCCAACAATACAACCTACGAATACTATGTTACAGCTCTCTATTCGGAAGGGGAGTCTATAAAGTCAAATACTGTAACTGCAACCCCCTCTATTGCAGTCCCCCCGGAAGCAGGAAACGGCAGTCAAAACAATCCTTATGAGATAGCCTCTGTGGAAAATCTCTATTGGATCGTGATGGAGCCAAGCCGTTGGGAAGACCATTATCTTCAAACCGAGGACATTGATCTTGCCGAGACGGTCAACTGGTTTGAAGGAAAAGGGTGGCGTCCTGTCGGAAATAATCTGCAGAGTTTTACCGGGACTTATGATGGTCAGGGTTATAGGATAAAAAACATGTATATCGACCGCAGCGAAGCAGTTGATGTCGGATTGTTCGGTTCGGTTACCGGTGCAGTAATCAAGAACCTCAGTATCACGAATCTCGAAGTAACCGGAAACAATAATGTCGGAGGATTGGCCGGGAGCAGCTTTCAGTCGGTCTTCTATAACTGCTACACTTCCGGAGAAATACATTTCAACGGCAATACAGCCGGCGGCTTGATCGGAAACAATAGAAATTCCGAGATCAGCAGCAGTATCAGCCGGAGCAATGTAACAGGAAAAGGTAACTTCGCCGGCAGCCTGGTAGGAATGAACCGGGAGTCTTCGATCGACAACTCTTTTGCCACAGGAAATGTTAACGGAGAACACTATGCCGGCGGGCTGGTCGGATGGAACTATATGTCTTCGGTGAATAACAGCTTCAGTATTGGTTCTGTGGGTGGGATCAATTATACCGGAGGACTGATAGGAGAGAATTTGAATTCAACCGTCAATGATAGTTACTGGAATACCGAAACGAGCGGGCAGGCTTCTTCGGCAGGGGGAGAAGGGAGAACTACTTCAGAGATGACCTTTCCCTATGCCGCAAATACCTATCTTGACTGGGACTTCACGGAGATCTGGAGCGAAGATGAAGAATTCGGGTTCAATGACGGATACCCGTATCTTATCAATAATTCCGGACAGGTCTCAGCTGGAGAGGAGACAGTCCAGATTCAACCGGCAGCAGTTATAAGCAATTATCCGAATCCCTTCAATCCCGAGACAACAATAGAGTTTAGCTTACCCCGGAGCGGCGAAACGAAGGTTTTGATTTACAATGTTAAAGGTCAGAAAGTCATAACTCTCCTGGATGAATATCTGACAAGCGGAGAGCACCGGGTAGTCTGGAACGGCAAGGATGACCGGGATAATGCTTTGCCCTCGGGAGTATATTTCTACCGGTTACTGACCGAAACAGAGAGAATTACCCGCAAAATGCTGCTGTTGAAATAGCTAACTGTTTTATCTGTTTTTACGGGGATTGAAAATCCGGAGTTCGGTTACCCAAACTGCAATCTAAAGCAGTAAGAATACTGTTCTGTCGATCAGTTTTCCTTTGACCGCTTCAGTTTTGTAAAACGATTTGCCGAATTGTTTTTTCCCTGCTATTTCCCCGGCGGGGTATCACTTTCTTTTTTATTTTCTCCTGGCTTTGCTCCCTTTGGCTTGCTAATCTTACCTCCGGCTTTTACTCCTCACTCTTCACGCAATCACGCTTTCACCTCCTTTCCCACTCTCAGGGGAAAACAAAGAAAAACCATTGACGGAATAGATAAACAATGAATAATAAATATGCATTCAAATATTAAGGAGGGACAAAATGAACATAGGATTCCACTACTACCTTACAAAAACTATTGCCATAAAAGCAGGCTTTTCTCCGGAAGAAGCTCAGATAATTGCTTATGCCTGCGAATATGTCGATGATGCGACTGAGCACGTTAAACTTAAGGTCAGAAACATGCCAGAACCAACCTACAAGAGGATGGGAAAGAACTGGTTCGATCCGACCTGCACTGCTCATCGCGGTATTCAAAACATCCGCTTTAATTTTACCAATATCAGGAAAAAGATCCTTCTACCCTTTCATTTCATACCGGCAGGATGGGATGAAAATGGTAAGAAATTCGATTTTCTGACTGTTCCGGATGCCCCTAAAGCTCAGGAACTTGTCCGTTCAGCCCTTGAAAAACTGAGAGCAGCTCCGCAGGAAACTCCGGATAGGGGGAAAGCTCTGATCAGTCTCGGGATAGCTCTTCATAGTTACGAAGATACCTTTGCTCATCAAAACTTCTCCTCCCGCAATAATCTTAAAGAGAATGGAGTAGCTGAAGCGAGGATAGTTACAAACAGCAAAAAGAAAAAACCTCACCCAATCGGAAAACTCCAGGGGTTTCTCGGTTACAGTATCGGACATGGTCTCTTGTGGAGCTATCCCGATATGTTCAACACAGAGGTGACCTATCTTGACGGAAGAAAGAATAATGTCCGGATAGATACGATGGAACGCTTCCTTCTGGCAGCCCGGAAGACCTATGACCTGCTCCGAGAATATACCGGAAAACCTGACGAATGGAATACTTTTTTACCAAAAATCAGGAAATGCCTGCAGAAAAACTACAAGACCAAGACTTCCTGGCAGAAGATCTTTGCTTCCCAGTTCTCCGGAATAGACTACCACTACAGCAGTAAAACCTGGCTGAACAGAACCCTAAGAATCCGAAAAGGCGGGGATATCTCCTACAAAGGGGATATGATCTGGTTCAACTTCCATCAGGCAGCCCATAAACAGAGATTGTTAATGATGAAGGAGTTAGGGTAAAGGGAAATAGATCAGAATATGAACAGAGACGGTTAATTTATCTCGTCACCACTATCCTCTCCCCCTTCTCATTCTTATGGAAGGAGATGAGGTTTTCCTGACCGGTTAGTTCGATTATCTCTTCATCGCTATATTTGCGGAAGATCATCCCGGCGTTATCTCCACTCAGGTATTTCAGAGTTCCGTCGGGGAGGGTTTCTGCTTTACCCCGGAAGAGTTCTATCCTGTCTATGGGGTCAAAGGTCAGGAGGACAGCTCCTTCCGGTTTGAGGACTCTGCGCATCTCCCGGAGACTCTTCCGGGCTGTTGCGGAAGTTACATGGTCAAGGACGGAGATAGAGACTGCAGCGGGGAAGAAGTTGTCCGGGAAGGGGAGGAGATAGATCTCGCTCTGGTAAAAATTTCCCGAAAGCCCCAGTCTCTCAAATACCCGGCGGCAGAAATCTACGGCTAAAGGGGAAAAATCAACCCCATAGACAGAATATCCTTCCCGGGCAAGATACCGGGCATTACGTCCGCCGCCGCACCCTAAATCGAGGACAGGTTCGTCCTTTTTCAGGTATTTATTGCAGAAAGATTCGAGAGCTTTTTCATGATTTCTTTCGGAAAAATCATAGTTTTCAGGGTCGATATTCTTTAACCGTCGGTTCCAGAAATCCCGGGGATCAGACATATTATCTCCTTTTTCAGTAATGTTTATATCTCATGCTGGGAGGGGAAAAGAAGTCAACTACTTTTAGGTTTTGGGAGCAGAAACAAAGCTTCGATATTTCCTTTTTTGTCACCATCTGTCAGGCTTATCTCACCCCAGGAAGAGAGAATAAAGAGAGTTACCATACCATAGCCGCAACCGAGCTATATATTATCAAAGATAGCAGCTATGGCGGAGTTTTTTGATTTCGATTGACAAGAATGCAATATTCTTTTTCTGCTTAACAGTGGTTTGTATTAGTTTATAGTTTATGGATCAGCAATATCAGCTGTAACAAGACTCAGGGAACTGCTGTTTATCAGAGGAGAAGGAGAAAAATTTTGAATTACGAGGACTTCAGAAAAAGTAGAGCGGATAGAAGGTAATGGAAACTCTGGCCTTTACGGATACGTTTGTTTTCGCCTATATAATCCTTCCCTTGATCATCTTCTTTGCCCGGATTATGGATCAGACAATAGGGACGATCCGGATCATCTTTGTCTCCAAGAGCATGAAGTATCTTGCTCCGCTGCTCGGGTTTTTCGAGGTCATATTGTGGCTGATAATTATGCGGCAGATATTTCAGAATCTCGATAATTACATCTATTACATTGCTTATGCAGCCGGTTTCGGGATGGGTAATTATGTCGGTATTCTGATCGAGAACAAGATGGCAATGGGGCTGGTTCAGATGAGGGTCATTCCCCAGAAGGACAGCTCAAAGCTGATAGAGTTTTTAAGAGAAGCAGGCTATAGATTTACCACAATTAATGGTTATGGGGCAGAAGGAGCTGTAGAGATAATATTTTCCGTTATCAAAAGGAAGAGTGTTGAAGATTTTGTCTCCATTATCGAGAGGTTTAATCCCAAGGCGTTTTATACGATAGAGGAGGTTAAATTCGTCAGTGAAGGGGGACCACTGAACTATAACACCGAGCAGGACTTTGACAAGATGAAGCGTCTGTATCGACAGCTAAGAAAAAGCAAATAAAGATAGATGAATGATTTATATTGAGTAAGGAGATCGTTATGAAACTGACTGAAGAGAAGATTATCAAGAGAAAAAGGAAATACTATCCGGAAGATTATAATGTTCATGATTGGAACGTTGTGGAAAAATCACTTCAAGAGTTGAGGGATTTTAACATAGGGAGCAGTGATGATTTAATTGCGATGATGGAGAAAAGCAGTGAACTCTCTATGATTATTTCGGAAGAGATGGCAAACCTCTATATCAAAATGACCTGTTATGCCGACAAGCAAGAGTATCAGGAGAACTATAACAAATTCTACGGCTCGATAGTAGCAAAGGCTCAGCCCTATATCAACGAACTGAACAAGAAGTTTTATGACAGTCCCTACAAAGATGAGCTGTCTGATGAAGAATACGGGCATTTGAAGAGAATAATCGCGAATGAGATCGAGATATTCCGGGAAGAAAACGTTCCCTTGAAAACCAAAGTGGTCGAACTGGCGAATAAATACGGAGAGATCAACTCCAAAATGACAGTCGAATATGACGGTAAAGAACAAACCCTCGCTCAGTTAAGCAAGTATCTTCTGGAACCGGACAGAAAGGTCAGAGAAGAGGTTTGGAGGCTGCGGCACAAAAGGATGGAAGAAGACAGAGAGGTTCTGGATGACCTGTTCGATGAGATGAGAGAATTACGGGAAAAACAGGCTAAAAACGCCGGATTTGATAACTACCGTGACTACAAACACAAAGAGATGGGGAGATTTGCTTACACACCTCAGGATATAGAGGAGTTTCATAATTCGGTGGAAAAAGTTGTTCTTCCCTTTTTAAAAGAGCTGACCGCAGAGAGAAAAGAGAAGCTCAAAGTAGATGTTGTCCGTCCCTGGGATACGGCAGTAGATCTGGACGGCAGGATACTGAAGCCTTTCGAGACCACAGAAGAATTTGTCTCCAAAGGGATAAAGATCCTGCAAAAGGTAGATAAGGACTTTGCCCTTAATCTCAACAAAATGGACAATACAGGGCTGCTTGATCTCGAAAACAGAAAAGGGAAAGCACCCGGCGGCTACAACTATCCCCTGGAAGAACTGGGAACTTCCTTCATCTTTATGAATGCTGTCGGACTGCATAGGGATGTAGTCACTCTGCTTCATGAAGCGGGACATGCTATGCATTCCTTTGCTACGAATAACATCTCTCTCTCACCCTATAAAGATACACCGAGCGAAGTTGCCGAACTCGCTTCCATGGCGATGGAGATGCTGACGATTGATTACTGGGATGAGTATTACAGCAGTGAAGAAGACTTCAAAAAAGCGAAACGTGACCAGCTGGAAGGGACACTCTCCTTTCTTCCCTGGTGTATGAAAGTAGATGCTTTCCAGCAGTGGATCTATACCAATCAGCAGCAGACGAAAGAAGAGAGAGCCGAATATTTTGCTCATCTGATGGATAGATTCAATACCGGTGTTGACTGGAATGACCTTGAAGACCAGAAGAGAAATGCCTGGATGTTCCAGTTGCACATCTTTGAGGTTCCTTTCTATTATATCGAATACGGAATGGCACAATTAGGAGCTCTTTCGGTTTATAAGAATTACCGGGAGAAGGGGAAACAGGCAATTGACGATTATAAGAGATTTCTCTCTTTAGGCTATAAAAAACCGGTTGATAAGCTTTATGAAGCAGCCGGTATTAAATTCGATTTCTCAGAGAAGCAGTTAGCAGAATTACTGAGATTTGTCCGCAAGGAGTTAGAGGAGTTAAAATGAACCCCTATCAGCTAATACTGCCGTTAGGACTTTTAACCTTCACCTTATTGCTGATCACTGTTCTGATTGGAACACGGATCATTAAAGTGAAGTTCAAATATCACAAGCTATTCGGTATCCTGACCTTTATCTCTGCTCTGATCCACGGAACACTGGCGGTCTATCTGAATTATTTCCGCTGATTATCTGATTCTCAGCGTTATAGATAGTTGTTAATATCCTGGGCGGGAAACAGAGAGAAAAGGTTTTTTTACCGGACAGATTTTTTCTTAGGAGATCATATCTCTAAACGGGAGGAAAATATGAAAAAGATGCTCATTCTTATAGGGCTGTTAGTCTTTCTGGCAGGGCTGCAGAGCCATGCTCCGTCTGATATGGAAATTTCATTCGATGCAGAAGAACAGATACTGACACTGGTCATTATGCACGGAGTTGGGGATCATCAATCCCACTATATCGGATCAGTTACGGTCAGTCAGGGTGGAAAGGAGATCATCGTTCAGCAATTGAGCAGACAGGATGATAATGAAAAGGTCACTTTGAAATACAGGATACCTGAAGCCGAAAAAGGGATGACCCTTAACATTGTTGCTAACTGTAACCGGACAGGGAGAATGAGAAGGGAGATAGAGATCGAATAAGCAATTAGCTTGGTTTATTCTTTCTTTTCTTCCCGGATTGCCTCGACGGGACAACCTTCAAATCTCTGGAAATCCCCTTCGCTGCAGATCCCGCAGGAGATACATTTATCCTGATCGATAACAGCAACCCCTCTTGACATGGTTATAGCTCCGACAGGGCAGTACCTCACACATAGACGGCAGGAAATACAACTGCGGGGATCAACCCGGTAGGAAACTTCCGGAGAACCGGAGACCATTAAGAGTCTATCTCCTTCGTTAGCAAAATGACGCTCACCATCAGCAGTTGTCAGACCGTAAACAAGAAACCCTTTGGAGGTGGAAAAACCTTTGATGGTGTATTGTTCATCACTGACCAGAGGGAAATCACTCTCTTCCAGCAATTCCGAAGTTACAACATATAGTTTAATGGTATCGGCTTCCATATGAAAGTGGCAGATATCTTCGAAAACCAGCAGCGTTCCGGTTAAAGACTCATAACCGTTCTTATCGGCAAAGAGCGTTGCAGAAAAGATAACCATGAAGAGTATTAAAGTAACCGTCAGGGAAAAAGTACGTTTATTAAGGGTCATGACACAACCTCATTTTTTTGAGGTTAAAGTTCCTGATGAAAAGAATATGTCAATGATTGACTTAGCCCACGAACCAATAATCGTCTTTGAAGAGCAGTATTTTTGAGCAACGGATGTTATTCTCCGGAGCAGGTATAATGAACAGAACAGAGATCAAGCCCGATTTAGATGTTTTCCCTTCTTCAATCAGGGGTTACCTGAGGGAGGCAAAACTGTTTGACAGCAGTTGTTCCGAGACTGCCAGAACACTGTTCATCGATGGAAAGACCAGAGCTTTCTTAAAGACCGGGGGAAGAGGAACGCTTGCCCGGGAGCAAGCGATGACCATATATATGAACAGCCATGGACTTGCCCCTGAGGTTTTAGAATACATCGGTGAGGGTGATAGGGATTATCTGCTGGCTCTGGCATTGGACGGGGAAGATGGTATTGCAGATGAGCATCTGGCATTGCCGGAACAATTAGCAGCAGCTATGGGTGAATATCTGAGGGTTATTCACAATCTGCCGAAAGCGGATTGTCCTTATCCTCATAGAACAGCGGAGATGATTGCCGAAAGTGAATACAGCATCGCTAATGGCTATATTGATAAGCAAATTTTGCCGGAAGAACCGGAGCAGGCAGCAGAGAGGTTCGAGGAATTAAAACCCGGTTTGAGAGAGGATGTAGTGATCCATGGTGACTACTGTCTCCCAAACATCATAATGCAGGACTTTCGTTTGCAGGGGTTTGTTGATCTGGGATCCGGCGGTGTAGGGGACAGGCATTATGATCTGTTCTGGGGTCTCTGGACTCTGGAATACAACATGAAGACCAATAAATACGGAGATATTTTTCTCGCTGCATACGGCAGAGAGGATGTGGACAAAGAGAGACTGGAAATGTGCCGTCTGCTGGCAGGGTTTACAAAGTAAAAAGTTTTTCTTATACCTTTAGAGATTTAGCAGAGCATTCGAAGCCCTTTCCGGGAAGGAGATCAGAAAACCGATCAGGCATTCAGGATATCTTTCAACCGGAGATGATAATCTTTGGACGCTTTACTCCCGCTCTGATTTGGGTGAAGGTATCGAGAAAGACTTCTCTCCCTTCCGCTTCTTTAAGCTTGCCGGCAATTGAAGGGTGCATCGGAATTTCTCCGCAGCCCTCGGTAATGATGACCGGGTAGGGGATAGGCTCTTTTCCGGTCAGGGCAATCCCGACCTCTTTTCCAAGAAAGCCGACAAGTTCACCGTTATTGAGCGAAGGTATGATCAAGCCTTTAATCTTGGCTTTCTCAGCTCTTTTAAGAAAATCGAGTCCTACCGGGAAGGGAACTGCAAGTATTTTATTCAGGAAGAGAGACAGGTCGGTCTTTTCCTGTTCTTCGAGAAATGCCAGGAAACCGAAGTTTTCACTGCCAAAACCTATGATACCATCGATCATTGTGCCTGAGCATTCAATATCCACAGTCCTGTTGTCTTCAGTTTTGAGTACTTTACCTTTTACTCCGACAGATAAACGGAAAGGTATTTTCAGGTACTGGATGGTAATGGTGCCCTGCTCGTAGTCAATATCTGTAATATTACCGGTAGTGGGAGATGAAAAGAGAACAGACTCCTTTCTTGCCAGGTCGTGCAGGTTCTTTTTATAAAGGCTTTTTGCCAGAGTTTCACCTGTCCGGACAAAGTCGTTCTCTCTCTTCTTCAGGGCAGTCTTTAACTCTTTGGGGGGAATACCCATCTTCTCAGCGATATTAATCTTCAAGGACTTAAGAGGATAATCCTGAATCTCTCTGAGATAGAGAGAGCCAGAATCGTAGTTTATCTTTTCGACTATTCCTCTGGTCACGGAATGATACTCAATATTTGATTCCAGAATACTTTTAGCAGGAAGATGGAAAACCTTCTGACCTGCCTTTATCTCATCCCCCTCCGCTACTAAAAGACCTTTTGGGAAAGAATCAAGGTCAATATTACAACGAGTCAAGATGCTTATCACAAAAAGCATAGGGGGTTCATATTTGGTTTCACCCAGAAGAGTCTCTGCTTCGACGAGATCCCCCTCTTTTACATAGATATCCCCTTTATACGGTAGTTTTCGCTGCAGAACGGTGCACCCCTCAAAGATCTGTTTTTTCTCCATAAAACTGCCGAAACTTGTCTTAATATCTGTTTTTTCTTTCTCCAGATCATAGAGTTGGAGAATCTCGTTTGCCAGGTTAAAATCGTAAAGATTACTGCTCCGGGTATCAATAAGGAGAGGAACATTGCTTCTGATCACTACCGGGTTGTAATTTTCGCCGAGAGTACAGCCGGAAAGGCAGGTAATAGTAAACTCCGCTTCTTTCTGAGCCTTGATGATCTTTAGTGATTCGGGGAAAATCTCAAAAGTCTCTTTTCTCCCTTCCTCTTGCAGCATAATAGTCATCAGCTTACGTGGCTTCTTCTTTAACTTAAAAAGAGGTTTAACAGTAACCGCCAGCTTCTCATAACCGGATTTCAGAAGCAGCTCTTCGGCATCCGGGTAAGCAACTTCACTTAGCTTACCGAGATGAGGTGAAAGGAATTCAGGATCATACCATATTTCAGTGATTCCCTCGATATCAAAACTGTCCGAAAGAACAGATACCGCCTGATTGCGGTTTTTTGCTCCCGAAAAAATACCACCTGCCCCGAGTACAATATTGAAGTCCTGCAGTGAGAATTTTCTTTTTGAGAGTGATTGCTCAAAATACATTGCCTCCTTGAAGCGGCAATTATCACCCCGGATAACTCTTTCCAGAAAACCGAGCCGCTGGATCTGGAAATTCATCTGCAAGTGATGGATCCGGGACATTCTTATCGCTTCCCGTGCCGCTGCCTGTTCAATTGCTTCCTGATAATCATCGGAAGGAACAAATGTCGGGTAAAGCATCTTGTTGAAGATATAATTCCGAATATAATTCTCATCGAGTTCGGCAGGCAGCCATCTTTTTATGTTAGCGAATCCGGCTTCAGCCAGGACATTGGAAATGCTGTAGCTCATACCGAAATTGGCACTTACCGTACGGTAATAACTACCGAAAATGTTAGAAAAGATATCGGTAGTAGCACCGCCGATATCAACTGCTATTATCTGTTTCTGCAAATGCTTGCTTAAAACAGCAAGAGAATTAATAACACCCGTAGGTGTCGGAATGATCTTATCGAGGATCATCCCCTTCAATTCAGAATACCCGGGTGCCTGTTCCATTACATTCTCCATAAAGAGGCGGTGAATCTCGTCACGGGCAGGTTCAAGGTTCTCTTCATCCATCTTCGGTCTGATATTGTCAACGATGTGAAGGTCATACTGCTCACCAAACATTAGTCCGATAAACTCCCGGGCTTCGATATTACCCGCATAGATAAGAGGTACCCGGGAAGAAACACCAAACTTCGGCTGAGGTTTCGCAGCTTTGAGAAGTTCTCCCATTCTGATAACCGAGGCATAAGCTCCTCCATCCACTCCCCCGGAAAAAAGAATGATATCCGGTCTCAAGAGATCGATCAACTGAATTCTCTCCACAGGTAGTCGCCGGTCATCAACAGCAATAGTGTCCAGAATAACCCCGCCGGCACCATAAGCAGCTCGCTCCGCACTGCTTGCCGATTCATTAAGAGCAAGACCAACTACTAATATCTGTAACCCGCCACCGGCACTACTGGTGGTAAGATAGCCGACATTCGCAGCTAAACTGAAATTTGTTTCTTCGGAATCAGGGGTTAAGAGACTTACTTTTTCCTTTGTCTCCAGAGCACGAATTACCCTGTACAAACCAATCTTGACATCGGCATAAGGATGCTCGACAGTTGTCCCCGTTTTGGCAATCCCCCGAAGAGCATAACGGTTGTTTTCCTTTTTTAACAGAATACCTTTAGTTGTTGTACTTCCAATATCGGTAATCAGCAGAACTTCAGGATCAGACATATTATCTCCTTGAAACAGTAGAATCTTAGACCTATTAAAGATGTTTTGTCATTTCAGTCAATTACTATTCCAGCAGAAAAGATAATTTCTCTGCCGTTGAGAGAACAGGAAAATGGGGAAAACACCCCGTTAAGAAAAAATTTGCATTAGTTAAGTGCTAATGATACAACACGTTAGCAATTAAAGAGCAAAAGAAGCAAACGAAAAAGCTTGACAAGGTGAACCAGTGAAATACCATACCACCAGACAGGAGAAGAGGAAATGGAACTGGAGAGTGATATGAGAATGTTTGATGACCAGATGCCCATTTATATCCAAATGCGGCAAGAGATCGAAAAAGCTATCATCAAAGGTCTGATCAAGGAAGACGAGATGATCCCCTCAACGAGGGTATTGTCTCAAACTTACCAGATTAATCAGAAAACTGCGGTGAATGCTTTGAGTGATCTACTTAATGAGAAGGTATTGTATAAAAAGAGGGGTATTGGTATTTTTGTCAGCCCCGGCTCGAGGAAAAGACTCCGTGAGAGGAAGCAACGGGAATACCGTGAAGAGGAACTGATAGCAACTTTGGAGAAAGGGAGAGAATTGGGAATTAGCGTAGAAGAGATCTTGGAGATGGTTAGTATTATTTATAAGAAGAAAGGAGAAGAACAATGACAGCAATTGAAATTTCTCGGTTAACGAAGAATTATGGTAAGTTCAAAGCGTTAGATGAAGTTAATCTGGTTTTACCGGAAGGGAGAATAGTGGGATTGTTTGGCAAGAATGGTGCCGGCAAATCAACGATGATGAAATGTTTACTCGGCTTTCTGAAGCATAAAGGTGAGATCAAGATGATGGGAAAGACTTTGACCGAGTACAAGCACAATCTCTTCAACGAAGTGGCGTTTATTCCGGATGTCAGTGTGATTGATGATCGTCTGACAGTCCAGCAGGTGATAGATTACATCTCGAACATACATCCCCGCTGGAATCATCTCCGGGCAAAACGACTGCAGGAGATCAGTAATCTCCCTTTGAAGAAGAAGGTTGGCAAGTTATCGAAAGGGATGAAGACCAAGCTCTATCTCATGACGACTCTCTCTCTTGATGTTAGTATTCTTCTGCTCGATGAACCCACCATCGGATTGGATATTGCATTTCGAAGAGAGTTTTTCAATACCATCCTGGGGGAGTTTTATGATGATACGAAAACGATCTTGATCTCTACCCATCAAGTAGAAGAGGTAGAGCATATTCTGAACGACATTATCTTTATCGATGAAGGACGGGTTATACTTCATGATGGAATAGAAGAGTTAAAGAACAGCCACACTATTATAACGGTACCGACAGACCGGGAAGGAGCTTTTTTAGCGTTAAATCCCAGGTTGATAACAAAGAAATTGGGAGCTGTAAGCGGTTTGGTTGAAAAATCAGTGCAGATAGAGGGGGCAGAATACAGAAGACCTTCTCTGACCGATCTGTTCTTAGCCAAGGTTGGAGGTTACTATGAAAACTAATCAGGCATTAATAAAAAAAGAGGTTTTGGTGCTCGGAAAAAGGCTATTGATACCGGCTTGGATCGTTGCTGCGGTATATGGAATGATCCTCTTAGGCTTGCTCATATCTTTTTTGCTTCCCAGCCATGTTATGCAGATTAACGGTGAGTCTATTACCTTAGAAGAGGCATTAAGGGAGTCTCTTCCGGTAGATGTTACCGGTCAGGGCAGATTGATCAGTTATCTGTTCAACTATATCATAGCGATAATGGCTTCAGTGCTGCTCATAGGAAACATCATTCTGGTATCTTCCAATATATTCAATGTCAACAAACGGAGTAACTATGAACTATTTCATAGAACCCAGCCGGTTTCGATCTGGAAAATCACGGCAGCCAAAATTGCCGCAATTACTTTAAGCAACTGGGTTGTTTTCGTCGGACTCTGTATTTTCAACTATCTTGTGTTCAATATTTTTCTCAGCCTGGAATTAAGAAATCTGATAAGCTGGAATTTCTGGTACGGTTTCTCGGGAATGCTGCACTGGGTTATACCATCATTGGTTATAGCTTTTGTTTCCACGGCTTTTATTTCTCTTATTTCGGCACTGTTTCAGGATTCAGCGCTGGCCAAAGCGGCAGGAATATTAGCAGGATTCCAGGTGATAATCGGCATTTTCAATAGAATATACGGATGGAGTTTACCATTACCTTTCATTTATTTGCGATCAGTGTTCGATATCGGTAGATTAGCTAAAGGAAGCAGCGGCTTAATCAGCTTAGGTACGGATTTCAGCATGCCGAACTGGTCCTTTTTATTTAATTGGAATACCCTTTTGCACCTAATAGTGGCAGCGGTATTCTTTGTAATAGCAACCTATTTCTATAGTATCAGAGAGATTAAGTAAAAGACGTTGGAGGCGTTATTATGAACAGAAAGAGTTTTTATATCGGAAGTGCTTTGATAATGGTATTTTTGCTTTTTCCGGTTCTTCATGCTCAATCGGGATCAGTGGCTACGGCAGATGACTACACAGCAGCAGAAATAAATCCGGCAGCATTAAGTCTGGAGAACACATCGGGAATTGCCTTTGAAGGTTTTTATAATGAAGATGGAACGGAAGAGGTGAAGTATAAAATCTTTTTGAACAGTCATTATTGGAGTTTTGTATATGGGAGAAACAGGAGTATGAATGACTACCGCCTCTCTTCCTCAATCCCTGTTTTCCGGAATTTTTATCTCGGTGGCGATATGTACTGGATAAACAGTGATATTGAGGATGCGGATTATGCCCTATCTTTTCTCTACAGACCGCATAATATAATCAGTCTCGGGATGAACATCAAAGAGATCAATCTCTCCGACCCGGAATATCATCTGGGGGCAGGAATCAGACCACTTGGAACATTTGCGGACATTGGAGATAGATTTACGATCACTACTGATTTTAGCTATACTGAAGACATTACGGAGAAAAAGATGTCCTGGAACAAACCGGTCGTCGGCTTGGAAACAGAATTCTTGAACGGTCTCCGTATTGCCGGCAGTTATGATCTGGAAAGAGAAACTATCGGGTTAAACCTCTCTTTTTGCTATAAGAGGGCCAGAGCAGGCACAACAGTAGATTTTGATGAAGACAATGATTTTACTCATGGAAAATACTATCTGGTTCTTGCCAGAAGGGAGCATCGTTCCCTCCCGGCGATCTTTAAAAGAGACAATGTATATAGCTTCAAAATGAGCAAAGAGATCGTGGATGAGAAAGAACAAAGGAAGTTCGGACCATTTCTAATGGTAAAAGATCAGGAGACAATGGAAGAGACAATCGAGAAGATAAGAAAGCTGAAGGAAGATGATTCGATCCAAGGAATTGTTTTCAAAAATCCGGAACCCAAAACGAATTACGCCAATCTGCTGGAATTGAGAAGAGAATTGCAAGACTTCCGGGACGCAGGAAAGAAGATAATTGTTTACGGAGATAACTATGGAAATCTGCATTATGCCTTTTTTGCCTCTATTGCCGATGTGATGTATCTCAATCCCAACGGTTCTGTAAATCTTATCGGTTTTTCCATAGCCATTCCTTATCTTTCCGAAACATTGAATAAATTGGGGATCGATGTGCTGGATTTAAGAAGTCACGACTTCAAATCAGGACTTAATATCTTCACAGAGAATGAAATGACAGATGAGGAGAGAGTGACCTATAATGATCTGCTCGACGACTTCTTTTTCTATATGGCAGAAATGCTTCAGGAGGGGCGAGGTGAAAAGCTTAAAGAGAATGTCGATAGGATAGTAAACAACGGACCTTATTTCTTGTCAGAAGATGCCCTGGATAACGGACTGGTTGATAAACTTATCTATGAAGATGACCTGGAAGAGACCTTAAAAGAGTTTTATGCGAATCCCACAATTACCTCCGAGTTACCAAGGGATAAAATGGTAACAACCTGGGCTGAACCGAAAACGGCAAAAATTGCCCTGATCCATGCCTCCGGAAATATCGTGATGAGTGACGGACAACCAGGGAGAACTATCGGGGGAAAGACAACTGCCAAACAGATAAAGCAAGCGCGGGAAGACAGCTCTGTCAAAGGGATCATTTTAAGAGTCAACAGCGGTGGAGGATCTGCGTATGCCTCCGATCTGATAACTCAGGAGGTGAAGAAATGCCGGGAAGCAGGAAAACCGGTTGTTGTTTCGATGGGTGGTATGGCAGCTTCCGGCGGTTACTATATCTCTGCCTATGCCGATAGGATTATAGCCGAACCAACAACTTTAACCGGCTCGATTGGAGTAACGGGTATGATCCCAAACTTTAACCGCCTCTTCAACAAAATTGCGGTTAACTGGTCTTCTGTTAAAAAGGGGGATAATTCCGATCTGCTCGCTTTTTACCGGCCTGTTGCAGAAGAAGAAGCCCTGCTGCTCAGGAGATATATCTTGAGCAGCTACGATGACTTTATCAATGTAGTAGCTGAAGGTCGGGAGATGACTTACGACGAAGTGCATCACATTGCCCAGGGGAGGGTCTGGACAGGAAGAAAGGCTAAAGAGCTCGGCTTGGTCGATGAGTTAGGCGGTATGCAGACTGCAATGCAGGCGATGAAAGAGATCGGTGGTTTTAAGAACATTGAGTTAGAAGACTATTCCTACAGTTTTTCGGGATTTAGTCTTAGTATAGGAACAGGCGGAGTTCTGGCAGAAGAGAGAACAATACTCAATTTGCCCGAAGAACTGGAAGCTCTCACAAAATACAAAGAGATGTACAGCCAATGGGGAAAGGAGAGAGTACTTTATCTGATGCCGCAGTTTCAATTGAACGGTATTGAATAGAGGGGAAGAGATGAAATAATTAAGGGGCTGAAAAATCAGCCCCTTAATTATCAATGTCCTTGCTTATGTTTCACGTGAAACATTAATTGCCTGCCAGCTCTTTCTTGAAGGCAAGCAGCTTGTTTGTATAACCTTCCTCGGAGAGAGCCAATATCTGACAGGCGAGGATGGCTGCATTCTTTCCGCCGTTAATAGCCACTGTGGCTACCGGAACTCCGGTAGGCATTTGAACGATGGAGTAGAGAGAATCCTCACCGGATAGACTATTGCCCTTAGCCGGTACCCCGATTATGGGGAGATGGGTGTGTGCCGCCAGGACACCGGGAAGGTGGGCAGCCATTCCGGCAACGGCAATAATAACCTTTATCCCCTCATTGTGGGCGTTTTTAGCGAGTTGCACGGTAATTTCCGGGTTACGGTGAGCGGAAGAGACATAAAAATCATAAGGGATATCAAACTTTTCCAGATATTCTTTGATCCCGTCCCCAATAGCCATATCCGATTTACTTCCCAGGATAATTCTTACGAGTTTAGTCACAATTACACCTCATTAGTAGTTGTTTATTATAATCTATTTATTGGCATATATAGCATATACTTAGCAGCTATTTTTGTCTTGTCCCTGTCACCTTATTGCAGAGTGAGTAGATTGACTATCTCCTGCGCAGTTTTGGCATTCTTCAAAGCCAGGAGGTTTTCATCTTTCATGATAAACTTTGAGATATAGGAGAGAGAGAAGAGATGTTGCTTATCATTATGCAGCAAAAGCATGAAGAAGAGAGTGACCGGTTTACTGTCGGGGGCGTCAAATTCTACCCCCTCTTCGCATCTTCCGAAGAGGATCGCCGGTTTTTTGATCTTGCTGGGGTGGTGATGACGGGGATGGAGCAGGGCAACACCTTTGCCAACGGCAGTGGAGACCAAATCTTCTCTGGCTACTACAACTTCATAGAGCCATCTCTGGTCTCTGACCAGTTTCAGCTCTTTAGCCATAATTGACATTTTGGCGATAGCTTCATACTTGTTATCAGCTTCAAAGTTCATGTTGATATATTCAGGGATGAAATAATCCTGGAATCTGCACACGGTACGTTTGAGGGCAAGCATCTGTTCCTCGCTTTCATTCAGACCGGCAAGCCATTCATCAATATCGTCTTTACTGATTTTCAGAGTACTCCCTTTCTTTACAGCTTTAAAGACATTATCATTGATCATTTCCTGTATTATATTAGGACTGACCTTGAGCATTTTCGCTGCCTCATTGATAGTGAGCAAATTATTCTTCATCCTGAAAACCTCCAAAATATTTTGACATATATTTATTGACCTGTTTTTTTTTGTCAAGCATAACAGTATTATTCCTTGACACAATTAGCTCTCTATATCTCTTAAGAACTATGAAAATACCCTATATTACAGGTTTTGCCGTCATTTTACTGGTCATTTTCGGCTGTACATATTCTTTGCGGATGAATCAATATCCTCATCTCAGAGATGTAATGATCGTTCCCTTCGAAAATGATACTGTAGAGCTTTACCTGGAAGAAGATCTGAGAAATTCAATTATCACTTCTTTTCAGCAGGATGGCAGATTAGGGATAGCTTATGAAGAGCCCGACAGCAGGATTGAGGGGAAGTTGTTAGAATACAGCGATACCATCTATGGCTATGACATTGATCAGAATATTCAGGAATATCAGGTAAAGCTGGTCATGTCTATTACCTTTACCGATTTGGTGCGTAATGCGGTAATCTGGGAGAACAAGTCGCTGGCTTTGACCGAGCGTTATTCTCCTGAAGGAGCCGGAAGTGCTGAGTATGATAGTGAGGAAGAGGCGAGAAACGAGATCTACCGGGAATTATTCAGAATAATTATTAGAAACAGTTTGGAGGCATGGTAGAAGAAATATGAGGATCAATAAATATTTAGCGATGTGCAATTTAGGTTCCCGGCGGGATGTGGAAGACCTGATCATTAAGGGAAAGATAACAGTGAACGAGAAAGTCTGCAGGGAACTGGCGACGGATATTGCTGCTGGTTTTGATGTTGTGACTTACGAGGGACAGATTATCAAGCCGGTCAAAGAGAAAATCTATATTGCTTTAAACAAACCCAAAGGTTACATCGTGACCAAGAGGGATGAGTATAATCGCAAGACGGTCTTTGATCTTCTCCCGAAATTCGAAGCAGATCTCTTTGCTGTAGGGAGACTCGATAAGAATTCTGAAGGCTTACTGCTGTTGACAAATGATGGGGATTTTGCCAATACCCTTATGCATCCCCGCTATAAATTCTCCAAGATCTATAAAGTGGAAGTACAGGGAAAGATTAAGCCATTCGATCTTCACCAGTTACAGGAAGGAATGTTTATCGACGGGGAGAAAACACTGTCGGCACGAGTGTTCATCAAAAAAAGTGATATCGATTCGACAATTTTAAGATTTACCATCTATCAGGGGAAGAACCGGCAGATCAGAAAGATGCTGGAAACACTCGAGTATAAAGTTATCAGTTTGAAGAGATTACAGATAGGGGGGATAAAACTGGGTGAGCTTCCCTTGGGAGCCTACAGACCCCTCAAACCGAGGGAAGTTAGATCTATCCTCGAAGCTGCGGAAGGAAAGAAGGGAGAACAGGTTAAGCGTGAAACGAAAACTACCCGGCAGTATAGTCAGCCCGTAAGAGAGTTTAAACGATCATCTCCTAAAGCTGGAAGGGGAGACTCAGACAGATCAGCAAGATATGAAAAAAGCAGGGGCAGATCGAGTTTCCGGAAAGAGGAGCACAAAGAGGGGAACCGCAGTGAAAGACCTTCGGGAAGCAGAAACTCTTTCCGGGAAGAGGGGAAAGGTGAAAGCGATAAGAGGAGAAGTTCTCCGGAAAGAGAGAATAAAACCGGTTACAGGAGAAGCAAAACAGAAAAGAGAGAAGTTCCCGGAAAGTTCCGGCGGCAGGAGACGAACGGCAGAGGGGGGCAGCGGCGTAATGTTTCCGGTAGTGACAAACCCCGTTACCGCCGGGAGAGTAAAGATAACGACCAAAAGAAAAGAGATTAGATCGTTGACAGCACAAAAGTTTAAGTTACCTGAGAGAGGGAGCAGAAGAGAGATAAGCGATAGTAAAATAAGGATCGGTTTAACATGCAATTAGGATTAATCGGATTAGCAAACTCCGGGAAAACGGCAATTTATAACGTTCTTACCGGTTTCAATGCCGAGACAGGTTATTTTCATAAGGATGAACCCAATATTGGGGTAGTAGAGGTCATTGACCCGAGGGTTCAGTTTCTTTCCAAGCTCTACAATCCCAAGAAGACTACTTTCTCTATCATCGAAGTTCTTGATTTTCCCGGGAACGACGATGAAGAGCATAAAATGAAGATAGACTCCCCAAGAGTCAAGCAGCTTGATGCTCTGGGTGTAGTTCTTCGAAACTTTGATGATCCGGTGATAAATGAATCTTTAGGAAAACCAGATCCTTTGAGGGATCTGGCTGAAATTAATACTGAGATGCTTATTGCCGATATGCAGATTGCCGAAAAACGTTTGGAAAAGGTCAAATTAAATCTGAAAAGAGGAGTAAAAACCTCAGATGTTCTTTTCGAAGAGAAGGTACTGCAGAAGGTACTCGAGGCATTGCATGCGGAAAAGCCATTGCGTGAAATTGAACTGGCTCCTGAAGAAGAGAAGGTGATCCGGGGATTTCAGCTATTGACGAATAAACAGGTGATGATTTTACTCAATTCCGATGAGCAAAGGTTTGGAAACAACGAAAAAGTCATAAGGGAAATAGAGAGCAAAGGGTATGAAGCGGTTGATATAGCCGGTAAATTCGAGATGGAGCTTTTAAGCCTGGAACCAGATGATGCCCGGCTTTTTATGGATGAGATGGGAATTACAGTTTCAGCCCGGGATAAGATTATCCGGTTAGCTTACAAGGTACTCGGTTATATCAGTTTCTTTACTGCCGGAAATCAAGAAGTCCGGGCCTGGACGATCGTAAAAGGTGAAAATGCTCAGCAAGCAGCGGGTAAGATCCATTCGGACATGGAGCGTGGTTTCATCAGAGCAGAATGTTTTCACTATGATGATCTCCGGAATTACGGTTCTGAAAAAGGGGTGAAAGAGGCAGGAAAAGTAAGGATAGAGGGCAAGAATTATATAGTAAAAGACGGTGACTTGATCTTTGTCAGATTCAGTGTTTAGACTACGGGAAAGGTAAGAGTATGAAAAATAATCAAGGAAGTAACTCTTTTCGCCATATATATGGCGGAGTATTACTCGCAATATTGTCTATTTTGTTCTTTTTAGCTATCATTTCCGGAAAAAGAGTGGTTGCTAATGATTATCAGATCCTTAAAAATGCCGGATTGTCTTTTTTCGATTTTGTGACCCTCAATTTTCCTGTTGTTAATAATCTGATCGGACCTTTTGGGGCGTTTTTCGGGTATTGGTTTCTCTTTCTGACAGGGGAATTATTCTCCTTTTTTGTGCTCTTTTCGGTCTTTACCTTGGGATTGATCAATATCTTCTTTCCCGATAAGAGCGAATATAAGATCAAAAGTGTCTCCGTAATCTTTGTCGGTTTCTTTTTTAATATCAGCCTTTTGGCAACCGGTCATTCTCTGGTCTCTGCCAACGGTGTTATCGTTGATTTGATTTATAAGATGCTCTTCCGGATCTTTAATTCCACAGGCACTGCCATCATTAGCATTGCTCTTTTGCTGGGTTTTATCGTAGCAATTATCGGAACGCCAATAATTATTGATCTTTTACGCTCGATCGGAAGAATGATAAAGAAACTTTTCACCCCCTCTACCCTCCCCAAAGAGAGGGTTAAGCCGCGAAAACTTCTCTCCGGGCCGAAGGAGAACAAAAAGAAGGATAAAAATAATGTCCGGGAAGAGTTGCTCGCAGAACAAGAGAACAAGATGATCCCGACGATAACCGATCATGTGGAACACGGCGGCAATAACGGTGATCTTTCGGAAGAAGAGGATGATTTTTACCATTACGGAGAAGAAATTCCAGCAGAGAGTAATAAAATACAGCAGGAGAAAAGGAAAACTTCGCAGAGTAAAAAGAAGATTATTATCCCTTTCGATGATGTGCCTACGGGAGAGTATAAAAAGCCGGAAGTGGAAAGATTTTTGAAAAGCTCGGCTAAAGTCCTGGTCAGAGACCGGGAAGAGATGGAACTGACGATAACTAATACCAGCCGGATATTGATTGAAAAACTCGCTCAGTTCGGAGTGGAGGCAGAAGTAGTAAACGTCAATATAGGTCCGATAATAACCCAGTATGAGTTAAAACCGGCACCTAATGTCAAAGTCAGCAGGTTTCTCGCCTTAGCCGACGATTTAGCCTTAGCCATTAAATCAAAATCGATAAGAGTGCAAGCTCCTATTCCCGGTAGAGGATTGATCGGTATTGAGGTTCCGAATAAAGAGAGGGAGATAATCTATCTGAAAGACATTCTGCTGTCTGACCAGATGGCAAAGAATCAGAGCAAGCTGGCAATAGCACTCGGTAAGGATATTGTCGGAACCCCGGTGGTTGCTGATTTAGCAGGGATGCCCCATCTTTTGATCGCCGGCTCCACAGGTTCGGGGAAAAGTGTCTGTATCAATTCCTTGATCTGTAATTTGCTCTTTCGGGCTACTCCCGAAGAAATGAGGCTTGTTCTGATTGATCCGAAGAGGATAGAGCTTTCCGGTTACGAAGGAATTCCTCATTTGATCCAGGATGTGGTATCTGATGCCGAAGAGGCTCTAATCGTTCTTAATTGGGCAGTTAAGGAGATGGAACGCCGGTATGAACTGCTGCAGCATTACAATGTGCGTGACCTGAACAGCTATAACAGAAAGATAAGAGAGCTTATAGGCAGCTCCAAAGAACCCTACGAAGAGGAAACACTCCCCTATATCATCATAATTATTGACGAATTTGCCGACCTCATGATGCGTTCGGGAAGAGATATTGAGATCCCAATCACCCGCCTGGCTCAATTAGCAAGAGCGATAGGAATCCATCTGGTACTGGCGACCCAGAGACCTTCGATTAAGATCATTACCGGACTGATAAAAGCCAACTTCCCTTCCAGAATTGCCTTTCAGGTTGCTCAAAAGATAGATTCCAGGGTTATCCTTGATATGAATGGTGCCGAAAATCTGCTCGGGAAAGGTGACATGCTCTTTATCCCGCCGACGAAAGGACAGGCAGAAAGAATTCATGGTGCTTTTGTTTCGGATGGCGAGATTGAGGAATTGATCGAATATCTCCGCTCGCAGCCGAAACCTGAGCAGAAAATTGAAATTGTCAGTGAGAGCGAAGAGGATGTCGAGATGGTCGAATTTGACGATGAATTGTTTATCGAAGCGGCAAAACTGATTGTTTCTGCTGATACTGCCTCTGTTTCGATGCTGCAGAGACACTTTAAAATCGGCTACGCCAGAGCCGGAAGACTGATAGATATGCTGGAAAGGGCAAAGATCATCGGAAAATACGCCGGCAGTAAATCAAGAGATGTGATTGCCACTCAGGAGACATTGAATGCTTATGGGATTGATTAGCAGGTTATTCATCATAGTGATCTTGCTCCAGATAAGCTGCGGGAATTTACGGGCTTTAGCTATCGACGAAGTTTACCGCTTGATGCAGAATAAATACCGGACAGTGGAGAACTATTCTGCGGACTTTACTCAGACTAATTACTGGCAGCTCCAGGATCTGGAAATGAGATCAGAGGGGAGTATATATATTGCCGGAGAGAAGATGGCTGTTATCTACCGGAAACCGGCCGGACAAAAACTGGTGATCGATGAAGCCCTTTACCTGATCGATGAAGCAGAAAAGACCGTTATCATAACCGGAATTGAACAGACCGGTGGCTTTTATCGCCCGACAGAGATCATAGATTATTATTGGGATCGTTCCGAGAAAGAGATCATACCTTTGGAGGCAGAAGAGTACTTGATTATCTTGACTCCTGAAAATGATCCCTACACAGCGGAGATCGGGTTAAAGGTAAGTAAAAATGAATATCTGATTACAGCTGTTACCTATATAGATCATGAACAGAATAGGGTCGAATTCTTGTTTTTCGATGAACAGATCAATAAAACCATTGATAAAAGTGTTTTCCTAATCCCTTCAGATCAAACCTACACGGTCATAGATAACCGATAACAATACAGACTGAGATAAAAGTTAACGAAATGATTAGAGAATCAAATTATCATATTAAGTGGAGGAAGAGATGATTGCTCTTATTATGGCAGGTGGTTCCGGAACAAGATTCTGGCCACTAAGCAGAGAGATAACACCGAAACAGTATTTACAGCTATTTGCAGAAAAGACGATGATTCAGAAAACAGTAGAAAGACTATTCCCAATAATCGGACCCGAAAGTATCTATATTGTTTCTACTGAATCACAAAGACCTTTGATTCATGACAATATTCCCTCATTACCCGAGGGAAATCTTATTGTTGAGCCTGTCGGAAAGAATACAGCTCCCTGTATTGCTCTCAGTGCTGCTTACCTCAAAAGGTTGAATCGCGGTTCGGAATCTATGTTCATTCTCCCCTCAGACCATATTATCATCGAGGAGGAACTCTTTCAAAAAAGCATTAAAACTGCAATAAAAGCTGCAAATGAGGGAAATTTGGTTACTTTCGGCATTAAACCGGATTATCCGGCTACCGGTTACGGATATATCGAAGCCGGAAAAGAGACTGCAAAAGGGGTCCAAGAAATTACTAATTTCAAAGAAAAACCAGATTACAAAACAGCTAAATCATTTCTGAATGCCGGGAATTACTTCTGGAACAGCGGAATGTTCATGTGGAACATTGAGACAATTTTGGATAACTATAGAATCTATGCACCAGAGATCTACAACTCAATCAAAAAGATTGAGAAGATCTGGGACAAAGAGGGCTTGGATGCTGATATCAGCAGAGAATACAAAGCAATGCCCAAGGTGCCTGTCGATATTGCTATAATGGAACGAGCGGAAAAGAGAGTCGTTATCCCTGTGGACTACCATTGGAGCGATGTCGGAAGCTGGAGGGCAGTAGCCGAACTATCGGAAAAAGACGAATTTGAAAATACAATAAAAAGCCGCAATGTTACTATCGATAGCAATGGGAACTATATACACACCAATAAACTTGTGGCTGTTATTGATACCGATAACCTGATAGTGATCGATACTCCTGATGCTCTGTTAATAACCCGTAAAGAGAGTGCTGAACGGGTTAAAGACATAGTAACAGCCATAAAAGAAAAGGGATGGGATGAGTATCTTTGAGCAGGACAGAAAACAAATAGTTGTTGACAAATCAACCGTCAAAGAGTTCTTTGATAGTCGAGGATATAATAGATGAAAGTAAAAGGTGAAAAGGAATTTACTAATCAAAAAATAAATGATAGAAATAGTTTTAGAGGCATTTGTTTCACGGCAAATGCCTTTTTTGTGTCAAAATTTCAATGCAAAATCATTACCGCCCATATTTCGGGCAGGAGAAATCGTAATGATAATTGATCGGTTGCTTGAAAAAGCTCTCCAGGAAGATATAGGCACAGGTGATGTTACCAGCGGTTATCTCAATCTGGAGAATTCCAGATCGGAAGCGTATCTGTTAGCCAAAGAGAAAGGCATCCTGGCCGGATTGGATATAGCAGTCAGTGTCTTTCGCAAACTTGACCCCAATCTCAACTGGATTTCCTACAAAAAGGATGGAGACCCTCTCCGGAAAGGTGACGAGATAATAAAACTTAACGGTATGACCAATGCTATCTTAAACGGTGAGCGGGTAGCCTTGAATTTTCTTCAAAGGATGAGTGGTATTGCTACCATGACCGGAAAAATGGTCGAGATCATCTCCCCTTACCAGGCTAAGCTTCTTGATACCCGGAAAACGACACCTCTGCACAGAGAATTGGAAAAATATGCGGTGAGGATTGGTGGAGGATATAACCATCGGTTTGGGTTATACGACATGATCATGATCAAGGATAATCATATTCAGGCAGCCGGTTCTATCACTGCCGCTGTTCAGATGGTTAGAAAAAACAATGTTAATTATAAGATCGAAGTAGAAGTGAAAAACCTCAGGGAACTGCGGGAAGCGGTTAAATGCAGGGTCGACAGAATTATGCTCGACAATATGTCTCTAAAAAGAATAACCAAAGCTGTAAACATGTACGGAGACCAGGTCGAATTAGAGGTTTCGGGCGGTATTAATCTGGATAACATCAGACAATATGCAGAGACGGGGGTACATTTTATCTCTGTCGGTTCTCTGACTCATTCTTTTAAAGCCTTAGATATCAGTTTGTTATTCAGATAGTGAATTATAATAGAAGCTATGGGCTCAGTGATAGTCAAAGCGAGGAAAACAGGGAGTAATTGAAAAATGGTTAAGGTACTCATCTCATTGATCCGTATGCAGCGTTTCGATGATATCATCGGAGAAAAAGAGGTATTAAAGAAAAGATTGCCCATGCAATTGGAAGAGCTGGAGAAGAATGTTAATTCGGCAAAGAAGAGTTTTGAAGACACCAAAAAAGATCTGAACAACAACCTGATGAATCGCGATAAGCTTGAGCTGGAACAGGAAACCAATAATGAACAGATAGCAAAATATGAAAACCAGCTTAATCTGATAAAAACCAACAAAGAATACAAAGCACTCAATAACGAAATTGACGGCTTGAAGCAAAAGAATTCCGAGATAGATGATCAGATCCTCGAGATAATTGAAGAAGAAGAGCAGCTAAGAGAGCTGCTGCAGCAAAAGAAAGAACAACTGGAAGCGGCAGAGGCGGAACTCAATGAGAAAGAGGATCTTTTGCGGAAGCGGATTATCAGTGTTGATAAAGAGATCGAACAAACAAGAGCCAAACGAAATGAGATAGCTAAAACTCTGCCCACAAACATTGTTGCCCGTTACGGTTCTCTTATCAAAAATAAAAACCGTAAAGCGGTTGTTTTTGTAAACACCAGCAGTGGCTGCGGGGGCTGTGGTTTCAGTATCAGACCCCAATTACTAATCGATATCAACCGCAAAGACATGATCGTCAGCTGTGAAAGCTGCGGCAGAATGATAGTTAATAAAGAACTTGACGAGACGGAAGAATAACGGTATTTTATTTTAGCGGATGCCAAGAGGAAAAAATGTCTGCTTCCCTGTTACAGGGGAGAGGAAAGTCCGGGCACCAGAGGGCAGGATACTTCCTAACGGGAAGCTCCGGTAACGGAGAGCCAGCTCCACAGAAACAAACCGCCCAGCACCTGTTTTGCGGTTAGCCGGCTAACCGCAAAACAGGTGCTGAGTAAGGGTGAAATGGTAGTGTAAGAGACTACCGGATATATTGGTGACAATATATGACGGGAAAGCCTTATCCGGTGCAATGCTAAATAGGGGAACAGTGCTTCGTGCCATATACCTGCCCGGTATATCTTGTTCCCGGGTAAGCAGCTAAAACCGGTTCGGCAGAAGCCGAATCTCGCTGAGAGGGAATAGCAATATCCGGTTCAGATAGATAGACATTGTTTTGTTTGTTAGGCAAAATACAGAACCCGGCTTAATTTCCTCTTCGGCATCTGTTTATTTAAATAAGAACAGTAACAATTGTTCTAACAGACCGTTCCTGTTATTATAGACGGACATTTATCTTTTGTTGCGAGGTGGAGCAGTCTGGTAGCTCGTCGGGCTCATAACCCGAAGGCCGCAGGTTCGAATCCTGCCCTCGCTACCATTTCTCTCTTCTCCATACGGTGGAGAAACGGTTAACATACGGGAGAGATACGGGAGAGACCGTAGTCAACTCGAGCTGACTACGGACTCTCCCGTTTCTCTCCCGTTTCTATCTCATACCTCTCCCGTATGTTGACTAAGGGGTGACTCATTCATGTTATTTTAATGCAGATTACTTTTTGAGGCAGAAGATTCACTGAAGAGAATTTGAGTGAAGAGTGAAAGAATCATCTTACAGATGAATAAGGAACTCCATAGATCCCGGAAGCTTGATTATCAATTTCATTGACAAAACTTACAGGAAAAGTTACTTTTAAGTGATTAAGAAAAAAGGATGGAGAAGATGAATCAACTGCTGCTTTGTAATGGAATGATATTGACCTGGGATACAGAAAAACCGCTCATAGAGAAGGGGTGTATCCTCATGGAAGATGGTAAAATAGCCAGGGTTGGAGAGCTGCCGGAATTCAGTGCTTACGAGGGAGAAAGACTTGATTTGTCCGGGAAGCTTATCATGCCGGGTCTGATCAATGGTCATCATCATTTTTACAGTACCCTTGTTAAGGGGCTGACCAAAGCCGAGCCGGCAAAGAATTTTAATGAAGTTCTGGAAAAACTCTGGTGGCGGCTTGATAAAAAACTACTTACTGAAGATATATATTACAGCACTGTTCTTTCGGCAATAGAGGCGATCAAACATGGAACCACGACAATAATAGATCACCATGCCTCTCCCGGAGCAGTTTCCGGATCACTGGAGACGATTGCCCGGGCTGTGGAAGAATGCGGGATCAGAGCTTGTCTCTGTTACGAAGTTTCTGACCGTGACGGAGAGGGTGTTGCGGCAGAAGGGATCAGGGAAAATCTGAATTGGTTAGAGAGAGTGTCCCGGGAGAAGAACGATTATCTAAAAGGTCTTTTCGGGATGCATGCTGCCTTTACTCTTAAAGACGAAACTCTGCAAACAATTGCTGAGAAGGGTAATGCCCTGAATTGCGGATATCATCTCCATGTTGCCGAAGCTGTCTCAGATGAAGAGTACAGCATAAAACATTTTAATAAGCGGGTAGTGGAGAGATTAGACTCCTTCGGACTGCTGAACAACAGATCGATAGCAGCACATTGTGTTCATATCGATGAGGCGGAAATGGAGTTGTTAGCTGAGCGGAAAGTGGCGGTTATTCACAATCCGCAATCGAACCTGAACAATGCAGTGGGGATTGCCGATATCTGCAAGATGGCAGAGAAGGGAGTATTAATCGGTTTAGGAACAGATGCCATGACGAACAATATGTTGGAAGAGGTAAGGGTGGCTCTCTGGGCACAGCATTGGAGACAAAAAGACCCCTCTTGCGGGTTTGCTGAGATAACCTCTGCCCTGGCAGAAGGTAATCCGGAGATTGCCAACCGTTATTGGGGAGATAAGCTCGGTAAGATAAAGGAGGGGTATAAAGCAGATATCATTGCTCTCGATTATTATCCACCGACACCTTTGACAGCGGAGAACTGGTTAGGGCATCTGATCTTCGGTGTTTCCCAGGCAAGGGTAGATACGACCATCGTTAATGGAAGGATATTGATGTGGAATCAGCAGCTCTGTCTTGATTTAGCGGAAGAGGAAATAACCCGAAAAGCGAGAGAAGCTGCCGGCAGTTTATGGGAGAGGTTTTAGGGTAGTTGATTCTGTGTTGCTTCCGGTCATTGAAGATAGAGATATTAAATAAGAATAGATAGAGAGGTGATTATGTACAGAGAGATCAGGGAAAAAGCCAGAGCTTACGAAGCGGATACTGTCGGGTATCTTGCTGACATGATTAGTATCCCGGCTTATTCAACCAAAGAGGCTGAGGTAGCAGCCTATCTCAAACAGGTAATGGAAGCACTGGCTTTTGATGAGGTACGAATTGACGGATTGGGTAATGTGATCGGCAGGATTGGTAACGGTCCCCGGGCAATGGCTTTTGATGCTCATATCGATACAGTTTATCCCGGTGATCTTGATCTTTGGCTGACTGACCCATTGAAACCGGTTGTGAAAGATGGCATGATCTACGGAAGGGGTAGTGTTGACCAACAGAGCGGAATGGCGTCAATGCTAACCGCCGGCAGGATCATCAAAGATTTGGGGTTAAACCAGAAGTTCAGCATTTATTTCACAGGTACCGTAATGGAAGAGGATTGTGACGGTTTGTGCTGGCAGTATTTGATCAAAGAGGAGAAACTGAAGCCGGAGCTGGTGGTGATCACCGAGCCGACAAATCTTAACATCTACCGTGGACACAGGGGGCGGATGGAGATAATGATCAGAATCAAGGGAGTATCCTGCCACGGCTCGGCACCGGAGAGGGGTGACAATGCTATTTATAAGATCAGCCGCATTGCTCTGGAGATAGAGAAACTGCATGAGAGATTGAGAAGTGATCCTTTTTTAGGGAAAGGGAGTGTCACGGTAACCCAGGTTTTCTTCACCTCTCCCTCACAGTGTGCTGTGCCCGATTCAGCGAGTATTCAGCTGGACAGAAGGCTTACCTGGGGAGAAACGAAAGAGACTGCTCTGGCTGAAATAACCGAAGCCTGCCGTTTAGCAGGATATCCCGAGGCAGTAATAGAAGTCCTGATCTATGATGAAGCAGCCTATACAGGGATAACCTATCCGACAGAGAAGTATTATCCGGCTTGGGTGACTCCTCCCGACTCTCCCTGGTTAGAGAAGGGAGTCGAGAGTTACAAAAAAACACTGGGTCGTGATCCGTTAGTTGATAAATGGACTTTCAGCACTAATGGAGTGGCGATTTCCGGAATGTTCGGAATACCTTGTATTGGTCTTGGTCCCGGCAATGAGATCTATGCCCATGCAGCGAATGAAGCTTGTCCCATCGAGCATTTGAATGAAGCAGCTGCTTTTTATGCCGGTTTGGTTTACCGGCTGAACAATTGAATCTCGATAATCAAGCTGCAACATTAATGTTAGCCTAATAAGAGAAGGAAAAGAAACAATGTACTTCAAAGGTTATCGCTGCACTCTCTGCCGGAAGGAGTATGAAAGAGATGAGGTACAATACCTGTGTCCTGCCTGTGGCAAAGACTACAAAGCAGGTTACCCCTTATCCGGAGTATTGGAAGTAATCTATGATTACCGGAAAATAGCGGAAGAGTGGAAGAAGAAACCCTGTCTTGATCTCTTTTCCCCGGTGGAGCGGAGATATTATCCTGAAATTCCGGTCGGTAATACCCCCTTTTACCGTTCTGAAAGGTTATCGGGCTATTTACAAGGATCCGATATCTGGCTGAAGAACGATTCTTTGAATCCGAGCGGTTCTCTGAAAGACAGGGCTTCTCATCTAATGGTTGCCGAAGCTCTCAGATCCGGTTTTGACACCATTGTTACGGCTTCAACAGGGAATGCTGCCAGTGCTTTAGCCGCCATGTCTGCTGCTCAGGGACTAAAAGCAGTTATCTTTGTACCAGCCTCTGCTCCTTCTGCCAAGATATCTCAGATTCGTATTCACAATGCTGAGCTTATTGAGGTTGCGGGGGATTATGATGATGCCTTTGCCCGTTCTCTGGAATATACCAAGAATCATGAAGGTTTAAACAGAAATACGGCGTATCATCCCTTTACGGTTGAAGGGAAGAAGAGTGCCGGTCTGGAGATCTTTTTACAAAACAGGATGCGGATTCCTGATTGGATAGTGATTCCGGTCGGGGATGGAGTAATTTTTACCGGGATATTCAAAGCCTTTAAAGATCTCTACAGGGCTGAGCTGATAGACAGGATACCGAAGCTGCTTGCCGTTCAGGCAGAGAGTTCTGCTGCAATTATTGATTATTACCGCAACGGTAAATACAGGAATGCTCCGGCACCGAAGACGATTGCCGATTCCATATCGGTGAAAGCACCGAGTAATGCTTATTGGGCTTGTGAATGTCTGAAGCAGAGTAAAGGGGGGGGGGTTAAGGTAAGTGACCAAGAGATAAGAGAAGGGCAGAGAGCTTTAGCAAGATTAACCGGAGTTTTTGCCGAACCGGCAGCAGCAGCAGTTATGGCAGGAGTAGAAAAAAGTATTGCCGGGGGGCTTATCAAAACTACTGATCAGACAGTTCTCCTGATAACCGGTCACGGTTTGAAAGATATTAGGAGTTTAGAGAGATGAAGCAATAACCAGGAAAGGGTATCTTTGTCTGCTAAAAACAATAATCATCAGGAGCAAAAATATAATTGAGTTGAGGTAAATAAAGTGGCTTATGTCTTAAAGGGAGGGCTTGCTTGGTTACCGGAAGGTTTCCGGAAGAGGGATATTCTCCTTGAGGATGGAAAGATAAAGGAGATAGGTGATCAATTAAACATTGCTTATGCGGAAGAGATAGACTGTCGTGATTGTTATCTGATCCCGGGAGTTATCGATTTTCACGTTCATAACGGAGAACCGGCAGCAAATACTCTGCTAGCGGAAGATGAACGGTTAATCTCACTAACCTGTAAGAGAGGGGGGGTGACAACAATCGGAACCTTCATAACCGAAACCGAGAGAGAAACTATCGCTGAAATGTTCCCACGCCGAAAAAACAAATTTAAGAATCTTCCCTTGTCTGTAAACTGGCATCTGACTCCTGTCCGGACAAAAATAAGCAGTTTGAAACAATTCCTGAGAGAGAATTGTGATCTCAAGCTATATACTACCTATAAAGAGGCAGGGCTTCATTCTTCATATAAAAGAATTGAAGAAATTTTCAGCTATTTGGCAGGGAATACAAACGTCGGTAAAGAGAAGCCGGTTAGAATTCTCATCCATTGTGAAGATAATGAGATCATAGAAAAGAAAAGGGAAGAGATCCCCTTTAAGTCGGCTTATGACCATGCTCTGAGACGACCGGAGATTGCTGAAATAAAAGCTGTTGAAAGAGTGCTTGAGCTTGCCGTGAAATACAATTATCCGGTACATATTGTCCATGTTTCTTCTCCCCGGGCAGCTCTGTTGATCAGGGAGGCTCAAAAATCCGCACCCATATCCTGTGAAACAGCACCACATTATCTATTGTTGAATGAAGATGTTTTAAGACAAAAAGATGGACACCGCTGGCTTTGCACTCCTCCGTTGAGAGCCGAAAGATCCCGGGGAGAGATGGTGGAGTTGGCACAAGAGGGTTTGTTCGATATCTATGCTACCGATCATTGTCCATTTACGGTTTATGATAAGGATAGATATGCTGCTCAGCCGGATAAGGTTCCAATGGGTCTGCCTGGTACCGGAGCCTTGTTACCGATAATGTATGAAGAGCTGGTTAAGACAGGAAAGATCGGGCTGACCGAACTGATCGAAAGGTTGACTGTTAATCCGGCTAAACTATTGGGAATCTATCCTGAAAAGGGTATAATAAAAGAGGGTTCCGTGGGTGATCTGTTAATCTTTCAAGAAACCGGAGAGGAAAAACCTATTCAAGCAAGCGTTACTGCTGTTCATAACCCCTGGAAGAACAGAACTACGTCTCTGTCCATAAAGCAGTTATTCCGGAAGGGAGAACTTTTACCCGGTTTTCAAACCATCTATTAATATTCAGGCAAGCATCAGTTAAATAAAAAAATTGACAACAAATGTATCGAATCAATAGTTGGTTAAACATGCACTACCGTAAACCGGAGATGAAGCAATGTTGAAAGAAGCGAACCAGCTAATATCAGAGCAAGACTATGCCAGTTTGATGGCTAAGATCGGTAAATTTAACCGGAGCTATCTCAAACAAAACAGTATTGCGACTGATATTTCCAATCAGTGTTTAATTGGTTTGATCAAAAAAAATGCTGATGCTCATGACACTATGGGGTATATTGAAGAGAATTATTCCGGCATTGTCGAGAGTTATTTCTCAGATTTACGTACCTACAGCTACCGCTATAGTCTGAGCAGAACAAGACATAACGAAGCTTCTGAAGATATTGCTCAGGAATCGATTATCTCTCTGCTCAAGGCCGAAAACGAAATAGTTTATGTCAAACCATGGTTAAGACAGGTAACCACCAGTCTGATCATGGACTATTTTAAACAGCTAAAAAAAGAGAGCCAGATGGTAAAAGCCTTAGAGGCTGAATTTGGTTATCTCGATTCTTTACTGAAGACCTCTACTCCGGGAGATCTCTCGGAAGAACTGCTCAATCAAGTCCCGGAGATGGCAACCCATCCTGACTATTTAACTCTCAAAGAGATGGAAGGATTTCCTACCCTCAGAGATTATGCAGAAGCTAAAGAGATAACTTATGATGCCGCTAAAAAGAAGTGTCAGGAATTGAGGCATAATCTTCGTGCTTTCTACCTGAGGATGGTAAATTGGGAAGCAAGTCCGGAAATATTGAGTTTTAATGAAGTCAGGGCAGTACAGAAACTCATTCGTCAATTGATTCAGCATCCGCAAAGAGGTGAGAAACCGGTTTTACGCAAGAACTCATCATTGATGAGCAGAGAAGAGATCATGAAAGTATTCGAAGGTTTTGAGACAATCGAGTACTGGGATATTGTGCAGATTGGCGATAAAAAGTACCGTCTGCACATTGCCAGCCGCAGCGAAGAAAAGAGTATCTTGTGTTCTGTTGTAGTTGTAAATATCTCCGCCAAGGGGAGATTAATGGTAGAATCCTGTAAACGAAACAAGTTAGCAGCGATCTTCAATATTCCCCAAAATGTTGTTATACCTAAAGAGAAGGGTAAGGTAAATCTCTCTTTCGAGCAGATAAAAGCTCTGCTCGGACCAGAAAATCAAATAAATCTTTAAAAAAGTGCGCACCGTCGCACCCATTTTTTACTCCTTATATATAGAAACGTCATTGAAAGGAGTAAAGAATGAAAAAATCAGCATTATTAGCTACCCTGTTTTTAGTACTGTTTGTTGGACTAAGCAGTACACTAACCGATTACGATACAATTGATCCGTTATCCTTGCCCGAATTTTCCGGTGATCTTTCCGAGGTAGAATACGAGGTTAGATACGAAGATTCGAAGGGAGAGTACATCTATATAGAGATCGACGGAAAATTGTACATCTTATATCTCTAAACACTAATCATGGAACAATCCCAAATCTCTTCATTTCAGGATGTAGAATCAAGGAATATAATGCAGGCAGCGTTATATCTAACTCTCACCGGTGAGAGTTATTTGCTGTTTAACACGATTAACTGGCAGGAATATTTCCTGGAAACCGATGCTAAGCAAAGAATAAACTGATTATCTTCAGTAAAACTTTTCTTTTACAGTTGGGGCTGATTTTCGAGGTACCGACAGCCTTCAAACCCTTTATTAAAGGGATTCTTGTTTTTCCTTCCTCAAAAACGTAATGCCACAGAATTTGCTGATATTCCTTGACAA
>Ga0334887_1000244_pt1 | contig 91552 bp, 102 predicted proteins | sample GraSluR1_MG_10_FD_207217 | JGI IMG/M metagenome (GOLD analysis project Ga0334887, IMG submission 207217) | Sludge microbial communities from methane-producing bioreactor in Wageningen University, Netherlands - Granular Sludge_18_07-R1 | ecosystem: Engineered > Bioreactor > Anaerobic >...
TGACAGGGTCACCCGTCTTTATCTACCTCTTCATGGCAAAAAGTGGGGAATTACCTTGGCCCTGCTACTGGGGAATTACCTTGGCCCCAAAGGCCCTAAAGTGGGGATATACCATGGCCCTCGACAAAGACAGGCACCTTGCTGAGAGCAAGAGATCCAAGCTTGCTTGAGAAAGCTATTTCGTTATTAACCAGCCCCCCCTGGTTGTTCAACTGCGGCTATTGCGGGTCTTTAGCCCTTTGTTAGCAAGTCTTATTCTCTCCAATGTTGCGGTTCGTTAAGAGCTCTTGAGCATTCTACCTTTCCGTTGATGTTCCTTAAGGCATCACCACTTAGTGCCTGAACCATCCATGCTGCTGAATGCTCTTCGGGTATAGGATAGGGCGCTTCAAACCCCTGTTTTCCTGCCGGAGCGAATCCGCAACGTGGATAATATGTAGGGTGTCCGAGAACAAAGACTAACTCTGTTCCTGATGCCTTCAATCGCTTTAGCCCCTCGTTAATTAGCTTCTGCCCGATTCCGCGTTTTTGAACGTCTGGGAGTATTGCTAGCGGAGCTAGTATTTGAGCAGATACCGGGGATTCAGTTTGGGTGATTCTAACTTCTGTGTAAAGAATATGCCCGATTAGTTTGTCATCATTAACAGCGACCAGAGACAATATGGGTCTTGCCGTTTCATCATCCAATAGATCATCGACGAGTTTGGAGATTACAGGGCCCTTTTCCTTGCCAAAAGCGCGCTTGTGTATGTTCAGAATTTCATTACGATCTGATTCCTTCGCGATTCTGATTATCAATGCTTTCTCCTTATTGTTTGTTGCCGACAATATTCCCTCGGGAGCGTCACTTGATATTGAGCGGTACTATAGGGCCGCCATCCTTGCTTACGCCGAGCCTGATCGGTCGGGGAATACCTTTCGTTGGGACTGTCGCTTCAACCCAGAGTTGTTCGCCCTGATTCCGGCGGGATGGGTCGGGGATGTGTTCGGGGATATAGAATGCCACAGGTTCATTCAGGACGGCCACTTTCTCGTGGCCGATCTTCGCGTATCGCACCGAGAGGTCTGAGGGGTTGCGCGGGATACTTTTTACGGCTACGGCAAGCAAGCGCCCGTTTTCCACGTGAAGGCTGACCGGGTGAGATGTTTGGTCCGACCCTTTCTTGCTCTCATCAATTCCCCGAGGCTCCACGATGAGCTGCAGGCTGACATATCGCCCGCGGACAGGAAGGTCAGGATCGTAGGGTACCGCACTTACCCAGAGACGGGGAAGTGTCGCCCGGTCATAGAGTAATTTCGCGCCAAGCGTTGCCACCAGGCACAGGTGAATTGCCAGGACCACCAATCCTTTGAAAAAGGGGCTCATGTCCCTCCTTTGCCGATTCGGGTCAGAAGCCGGCGGCGGGTCTTTTCAAGCAACCAGCCTCCGAGAAGAAAAAGAAATCCGAGTCCTATCAAGCTTGCCGAGCGCCCGAGCTTGTCCATAACGGTAGAAAAATAGAAAGCCAGAACGGTCAGGGCAAATCCCGCAATGCCCAGATTGACCCGTTCCTTGCGTGTCTCCTTCATGCCCCATCCAATGAGGCCAACCGAACCCAAAGCGCATAGAGCATAATGGACAAGGTTGTCGTCGGCCTCGAACAGGAATCCCGCCGCACTCAGGGCGGCAACCCAGATCGCTGCGATCGCATTCGGCCAGACGTGGCTGCCCCGAAGCACCCATGCGAATGCAAGAGGCAGGAGGAACGCCACGGCCCATCCAAGAATGTGATAGGCGAGGGGTAACGAAGGCCCATGCACAGAGCCGAACGATCCCGATGCGATGACGACTCCTGTTGCCGGGATCAGAGCGATCCCTCCAATCCACGAAAGGGCCTTCCGCAGAGACGAGGTTTTCTCCGGCGACACCGCCGTCAGGTAGGTGGTGGTCAGCAGCAGCACCCCGGCGCCAAGGACATTGTCACTGAAGGCCCATCCGTGCGTTGCCACGGACCATTCGCCCGCAAGCCATACAGGTATCAGGATGGCTGCGAGACAGGCCTGTGTCCAATGGCGCAGCAATACCCACGCCGTAAAGGCGCCAAATGCCCACAGCATGACCCCTCCCGGCCAATGCTCCTGAAGATGGAAGATCTGTCCTGTCAGGTAGATCCCTGCGCCCAGGCAGATCGTGCCAACGGCGTGTAATGTTGTTGAGAGGATGCTGAAGCGGGAGGCGGCTATTGCGCCGGCAAAGTGTGCGGCGGCGACGAGGGTCAGGACGAGACAGAAGCGTGTTCCCGGAGAGAGCCTATCCCAGTGTGCGGCTACGAAAAGCAAGATTCCCGCTGCGAACAGTAAACCGCCGAGGGCGATAGCTATCAGGATCGGCCATCGCAGTCCTTGAGCTTTCTCCCGATCCGCTTCGTAAGCGCGTATCATGTCCGCCGTTGGGGTGTCTATCAGTCCCGCTGTGGTCCATCGCTGAAGGTGCCGTTCCCAATTTGCCGCCATAACGGTCTCTCCCTGCCTCTTCCAGAAGAAATGAGCAATTGTCTCGCGCGATCCCCCGACATCACAGTCGTGTCGGTCCAAAGCAACCAGTACCCTTAATACTGTGAGGATGCCCGAACCTTCGGCCGCCCCGGCGCTCAGGCGTCTAAATTGTCTCCGAATTGACAGGGCTAAGCAAGAGAAAAGTGGAGAACCGGTACCTGCCTGCAGGAGCGAAGAATGAGAGAATATAGGACGGGTCCCTTCGCTCGTTCAGGGGGGAACCCAAGAGGATGTTCGTTGGGAAGTGAATAACTCAGCCTGTCAGACTCACTTCGAGTCATATTTCAGTGTATTGTAAGAGGACAGAGACATCGCACGGAGCAAGGGATTGAACCTTGCTTTAAAAAGTTATTTGCTTACTAACGAGCCCCTACTCCCAAGAGCATCCCATATATGCCCCATCCGCAATAGACAGTTTTTCTGTTGCACAACATTGTCATCTTGAGAGAAGATAGAGAAGCAGTTCGGGGCGGGAAGAACCAACACCAGAGAAAATACCATACCATCTTACCCCTTTAACTACTTCTTGCCAATTAGTGGAAGGTATAGCCTATGGTTCTAGTCACATTTCTTTTCTTTGCAGGTATATATAGTCTTATCGATAGCCTTTATCACCTACATTGCGGTGAAGTTCACGACAAAACCATAACTATACCGCACTTGCCGTTTGCCCTCTTATTCTGTCCGCCCTAATCTGCTACAGTGATCTCTTTATACTAACGATTGTGAGAAAAAGGAAGGGGTATTGGAGAGGATAATGTGCGGGGTAACACCGGTTGAGAAATCTGCCGTATGATGCTATATGTATAACAGACTGATTCGGGCTGACGCCATATTACATAATTAGGAGGACATAATGAAACGGTCGCTGGAAATTGGTCTTTTTGCTGTAATCTGCGCAGTATTCTATGTCGTATTGTGCTCCACTGCCGTGTACGCAGTATCAACCCAGAACCCCTATGCCCAGAACCCCTATGCCCAGAACCCCTATGCTCAGAACCCCTATGCCCAGAACCCCTATGCCCAGAACCCCTATGCCCAGAACCCCTATGCCCAGAACCCCTATGCCGGGGGTAAGTGCAACCCCGGCTATACCTACACGACATATCAGGGTAAGCAGTTATGCATCAAGTGCAACCCCGATTATAATTACACAAAATACCAGGGCAAAGAACTGTGCATCAAGTGCAACCCCGATTACACCTATACAATGTATCAGGGCAAGGAGTTATGCATCAAGTGCAACCCCGGCTATACCTACACGACATATCAAGGCAAGCAGTTGTGCATCAAGTGCAACCCCGATTATAATTACACAAAATACCAGGGCAAAGAACTGTGCATCAAGTGCAACCCCGGCTACACCTATACAACCTATCAGGGCAAAGAGCTGTGCGTGAAATAGTCCGGGAGGACGCTCTCAAGAAGTAAACAGAATGTGGAGAACGCGGGTGGGGACGGGATTGACCTGCCCCCACCCGGAAGGCTGACACGATAAATGCCTGTGAGGAGACAGGATGACAATATTCATATGCACCCTGACAGCATTGGCCGTCGTCGTTCTGGTTGTCTACCTGGCCATTCCCATAGCCAAAATGATCAAGAACAAGGACAGGCAGCGTGATGTCGCGGAAGTGATGTATCCCGGGGACGCGGAGCGCCAGTCTGAGCTTAGAGACAGGGTTGCCTGTGAAATCCTCCGTAATAACCCGGTATTGACATACGAGTCCCCCGATTTTCAGACTCTCTACCGGCAGGAGATGGACAGACTGCTGAAGGAATACCAGGGTTAGATAGCTTTATCGTATCAGCCCGCCGTTATATCACAGCTATGGACAGAGGTCCGCAGAAAAGGGTATACTGAGCCGCGTTAGTCTTGCCTTTCTTGTCCGCCGGCTGTTGGCGGGCAGGCCGATACGAAATATGATTATCGTTTGATCGGATCAACAAGCGACCCAATTCGAAAGGAATAGAGAATGACAAGCATTGAAGAATTCATCAAGATGAGAGAGGGTATCGAGAATCTTGCCGCACAGATCGCTCTTTCCATAGAACGTAAGGATGTCACGGAATCGAGGAAGCATCTCGACACCGCAAACCGCCAGCTGGAAGTGTTAAAGACCATGATTGCCAACGATACGCAAGAGATGGTCGGCAGACGCCTTTCCGCCCAACTTGAGGGCTTTGCCGTCAGGATCGAAAAGATGAAACCGAAGATGCCCGTTAAGAGGCGGGCTGAGAGAAAGGAACGAACGGTGCCGAAGGTCAGGCCCTCCAACACGGAAACGCTGGAAATAGTAATGTTTGAGCGTCCTTAGCCCACACGATCGAGAGCGGTAATGGGGATTCGACGTGAAGAATAGCATGGGGCGGGACCTGAAGGCCGAGCTCAATAGTTCTCAATATGATGCGGTGACCACCACGGAGGGCCCCGTTCTTGTTATCGCCGGTGCCGGAAGCGGCAAGACCAGGGTCATAGAATATCGTTCACTTCACCTTATACAAAAGGATATTGAGCCGGAGTCGATCCTCCTTTTGACGTTTACCCGCAGGAGCGCTCAGGAGATGATCGAACGGGCTTCCCGGAACGATCCGAGGTGTTCGAGGATAGACGGCGGCACCTTTCATTCATTTGCGAGCAAAGTCCTCCGGGTCTACAGCAAGAATCTGGGCCTGTCGAATTCCTTCACCATATATGACGAAGGTGACGCAGAGGAGGCGATCCGGCGTTGCTGCAACAAGATGGGCTACGATCGCGACAAGGAGTTTCCCAAAAAGAATGAACTGAAGACCGTCTTCAGCCTCTGCGTCAATAAAGGCATGGACGTAGAAGACGCGGTCCTGAAGAAGTATGTTGATTACGAAGACCGGCTCGGCGAGATCAGGCATGTCCAGAAGGAGTATGCCGAATACAAGCTCAGGAACAACTGTGTCGATTACGATGACCTTCTGGTCTATCTCAGGGTTGTCCTGGGGATCGACGAGGTCAGGGAGAGGCTCTCATCGCGATACCGGTACATCATGGTCGATGAGTTTCAGGATACGAACGGCGTCCAGGCGGATATCGTCCGTCTTCTCTCTCAAAGACACAACAATGTGATGGTCGTGGGTGACGATGCGCAGAGCATCTACGGGTTCCGGGGAGCCAACCACACCAATATTCTGCGATTTCCCGGGGAGTTTGAAGGCTGCAGGGTGATCATGCTCGAACAGAACTATCGAAGCACCCAGTCCATTCTGGATGTGGGCAACGCTGTCCTCAACACCATGACGCGTAAATTCGATAAGCGCCTGGTCGCGGCAAACGGCGGGATCGGAGAGAAGCCCGTGGTGCTGCGTTTTGACGATATCTACGAGGAGGCGGCCTGGGTGGGGCGCAAAGTGCAAAACCTCAGGGCGAAGGGCGTCGCTTTGAGAGATATCGCCGTGCTGTTCAGAACGGCATTCACCTCGATGCCCCTTCAGTCGGAATTGGTAAGGCAGGGTGTACGCTTCAAGCTCTTCGGAGGCCGCAAGTTCTATGAAATGGCCAACGTGCGGGACGTCGTCTCGTACCTCCGGTTGGTTGCGAACCCCGCGGACGAGCTGGCCTGGCACCGCGTCCTGCTCCTTTTGCCCGGTATCGGCGTGAAGACCGTGGAAAGGCTTCTCGAAATGATCACCCACTACACCGCTCCGAAGGACATCATTGAAAGAGTTTTCACTCCGCTATGCACGGGCCAGAAGAATTCGGACATCTTCGCCTCGTTCACAAGACTTCTCCAGACGCTCCTTGCCCCATCCATGACGCCGTCGCGGCAGGTGGACGCCGTCATGGAACACTACGGTCCCATAATGGAAAGCAAATACAAGAAAGACCCCCTCAAGGTCAGGGAATTGGCCATGTTAGGGCAGATGGCCCGGAGGTATACGAACCTGAAGGATTTTCTTGCCGATGTGTCCGTAGACCCCGACAAGGACGTGAATGACGATGACGTCGAATACCTCACCCTCTCCACGGTGCATTCGGCAAAAGGTCTCGAATGGGGCAGGGTCTTTCTTATCGGCCTTGTGGACGGCGTTTTCCCTTCAAGCAGGTCATTTGATGAAGGCGACGGCGGGGACATGGAGGAGGAGAAGAGGCTTCTTTACGTGGCCGTTACAAGGGCAAAGGAAGAGCTCTTCATGAGCTACTTCACCAAAAAGGGCGTGAATGAACGGTCCAAAGCAGCGTTGTGCCGGTTCCTCGATCGTGCCAATGTTCAAAAAACGTTTGAAGTCAGGACGGTGAAGCCGTCAATCAAGACACCCCGCCGATGACACTATAACAGCAGCGGGCATCCCCAGAGCTTGCCCTCTCAACCCTGATCTAGGTCCGATAGAGATGCTCCCGCGTCATCGGCAGGGAGTTGTTCAGTCCGTTGGTGAAGAGGATCTGATAGAGCCTTATGTCTCCCCATTGGAAGGCTGCCGCGCTGCCGTTGAGGTACATACGCCACATACGGACGAACCCATCATTGAACATCTCTCGTATCTCCTGCACCTTCGCTTCGAACCGTTGGCTCCATTCGTTCAGGGTTCTGGCGTAGTGGAGGCGAAGGTTCTCGACATCGACCGGGACCAGGCCGCGCTCGCCCATGGTGCGGATGACACGGTCGAGGATGGGGAGGTAACCCCCGGGGAAGATGTATTTCATGGTCCACGAATCCTCGGCGGTATCAGACTCCTTGCCGATAGTGTGGATCAGGCCTATGCCGCCGGGTTTCAGCAACTCCTTCGTCTTGTCCATGAATTGAGGGATAAAACCTTTTCCCACGTGCTCGAACATACCGATGGAGACGAACTTGTCGAAGCGGCCTTTCACGTTACGATAGTCTTCGAGGGAAATGGCGATGTTCTTTTCAAGCCCTTCAGCTGCCGCCCTTGCCTTCGCATACTGCGCCTGATGAGGGGATAGGGTACATCCCTGGCCCTTTACCCCGTAATGACGCACGGCATAGAGAAGCATGCCTCCCCAGCCGCACCCGATATCTACCAGTGTCTCCCCTTCCTTCAGCTGAAGCTTCCTGCAGATGTGTTCGTACTTTTGCTGCTGTGCCTGTTCCAGGGTATCCTCTTCGCTTCTGAAATAGGCGCAGGAATAGGTCATGCTCTCGTCAAGGTAGTACCGGTAGAACTTGTCTCCCAGGTCGTAGTGATGAGTAATGTTCCCGGGTGACCTTGTTGCGGTGTTGAGTGATCTGATGTGCTGCAGGAGAATGGCCAATCTCGCGCCCGGGGAGAGTTTCGCATTCCGGAAACGGGGGTCAACGCCGAGACGGACAAACTGCTGCAGGCTGCCATCCACGTCGATGTTGCCGGCGACGTATTCCTCCCTGAACCCGAGCGTACCGTCGCCCAGACAATGTCTCGCTGCCGTTCCGGTCTTGAATGTGAGAGTAAAGGCTGTTGAGCCGTTCCCGTAGGTCTCGGTTTGACCATCCCAGAAGCGTACTTCAAAGGGAATATCGGGAAAATTACGACTCAGCGCCCCGAACAGTTCTTGAAGCGTCTTTTTCATATGTGCCTCCAGATTGAGTTGCCGCGCGAAGTCCGGTTACCAAAAGTCTATCAGATTTACTGACTGCAGGGGAAGGGGGGACAGTCGTGCGCTCTTTCCGTCATATGTTAGGGTCCAGCCATTTGCTTGTCTAAGAACGGAGGCCAGTTTCAGGAGATGGCAAGCGTACCTACGTTTGTGGTCTATCTCCGGCAAGCGCTGTTAGCCTGTTCTTGAAGAACACTTCCGATCTTACGGTGGTGCCGTCCGCGAACCTTATCAGGTAAGGCTCGCCTGTCATTGAGGACCTGGAGGCGCAGAATTTGATGAAGTCCTGCGCTGTCTTCACCTTGTTGCCCGCCGCCTTGAGCTTCAGGCGCAGGTGGTCGGCGGCTGCCCGGGCATCATGCTCACTTCCGTTCCTGATGAACTTCGCCCCTTCCAGTGCTTCGACGGAGGCTATCAAATACTGGATCCTGGCCGTCTCTGAAACATCCTCGGCGCAAACACGTACCGCCACCAGCAAGAGAAGGATTGCGAGCACCGCAGAGATCTTCTTCATATCAGAGCCACCCGTGATCCCTGAATAATGCCTCGTGACCTAACGAAGGGCTACCTCCGATGAAACCCTGGATCTGACCGATGGGATAATACGTTTTGTATGGCGGCGACAGTGACGCATCCAGTACGGGAGGTATCTTGATGACCTGCCCGAAAACGGGCGCGATGAAAGAGTCAGCTGCCAGACCGTGCTCCTTTAATGATGCGGCCAGTATATCCGGGGCATCATTAAATCCCTCGACTCCAAGCCGAAATACCTGGAAATGGGCGGCGATGCTCAGCGGTTCTCCCAGGTCCCTGTGTGCCATGACCGCCTCGGCCGGATCTATGTGTACAATAGAGCGACGCTGCGGGATCGTCCCGTCGGTCTCAGGGCGGAATGGAGCTATCGGAAGAAGCGCCACCCTGATCGGTGAAAAGCGGCGCGCGATTTCGCGGAAATGGGGACCATACCCCGTGTCTCCGGCATAGTAGACGTTCCCTGATGGACCGGAGACGACGAAACCTCCCCAAAGAGTCTGGTCCCGGTCCCAGAGGGTGCGTCCCGAGAAGTGCTGCGCGGGGACGAGTGTTACCGTCACTTTTGAAGACAAAGGGACCGATTGCCACCAGTCAAGTTCATCCACTCCGGGGATTCCCGTGCTCCGCATAAGACCATGATTGCCGAGCGGCACGACGGCGCGCGGCGTTCCTTTCTTCGCAAGGCCCTTCAGGGTGGGAATATCAAAATGGTCGTAATGGTTGTGGGATACGAGCACAACATCGACAGGAGGAAGGTCATCAAAACGAATGCCGGGTTTGCTGTGCCGTTCGGGGCCCACCCATGATACGGGACTGCAGCGTTCCGACCATATGGGGTCAGTGAGAATATTGAGTCCGTCCATCTGTATGAGAAACGTGGCGTGACCGACGGGTGTTACATGGATCGAGCCTTCGGGGGCGCGGGCGACAGGGGGCGGCCCGGGCGAGAAGTCCTTTTGCTCCGGCCATTCGGGCCAACCGGTGCGAAAGATCCACTTCCAAACCCACCATGTCGTGCCGCGTTTCGTTCCCTGACCCGACAGGGAAGGCGGGGCTTGAGGAACGTCCGGGTTGAAATACCGGATACCATCAAAGTGGTCCGAGATCTGCCGTGTTCCTTCGGCGGGTATATCCGATCTTGTCACGCAGGCGGGAAGCGACAGCAAGGACGCCAGCACCAAAGACAGGATCAAGAGGCCGAGTACATTCTTTCTGTTTCTTTTCATCTCAACTCCTAACAAGTAACTGACTAACAAACGACAGCCCCCATGATGCATCGGGGGCGAGTAGTATACTATATTCCCGGAGGCAATGCCAGTTGTTGGAAGGGCAGGGATACTGCCCGGCTTTCCCGTTGAGCTCGATACCTGCCGGATTTCGGTGATATCTTTCTTTTGTGGCGGTTTTGTGGCATCATACTGGCATGGAAGTATAGTATTCCATGATTCTGCGATAGAAGGAGACAACAGGTGCTTTCAATATTCCACTCGCCATCAAAGGACATTGGTATCGACCTTGGAACCGCGAATACGATCTTCTATCTGAGAAACAAGGGCATTGTCCTCAATGAGCCTTCCGTTATCGCGATGCGCGGTGGGGCCGGTGGCCTGAGAAAGGTCCTTGCCGCAGGCGGAAGGGCAAAGGACATGCTGGGCAAAACGCCGGGCAATATCAACGTCAGTCAGCCGCTGCAGAACGGTGTCATCTCCGATTTCGAATCTGCGCAGTCCATGCTCAAGTATTTTCTGGCCCGGATCGATTACAGCGTGTTTGCGGCAAAGCCAAGGATCGTCATCTCAGTTCCTTGCGACGTGACACCCATAGAGAAACGGGCCGCGAAAGAGGCCGCTGAATCTGCAGGAAAGGGTGAGGTGTATCTTATAGAGGAACCCATGGCAGCGGCAATCGGGGCGGGCCTGCCCATTACCGAGCCGGCCGGGAACATGATCGTCGATATCGGCTCCGGGCTGACCGAAGTGGCGGTCATCAGCCTTTCCGGCATTGTTTACTGCAGCTCGGTCCGTATCGCCGGCGAAGAAATGGACAGGGCCATCGTGAATTACATCAGACGCAAGTACAATCTCCTTATTGGTGACCAAACGGCAGAGAGGGTAAAGATTGCCATTGGCTCCGCCTGTCCTGACGCTGATGAGGAGATGAAGACCATGGAGATAAACGGCAGAAACCTCATAGACGGGATACCGCAGTCGCTTGAAATATCTTCACCCGAGGTCCGGGAGGCCATATCCGAGCCGGTCAATGCCATAACAGATGCAATACGCATCGCTCTCGAAAGAATGCCGCCGGAACTCGCCTCGGACATCGTCGACACGGGAATCATCCTCAGCGGCGGGGGGAGCCTTCTTAAGGGCCTCGACCTATTGATCGAAAAGGTCACGCAGGTCCCTGTCCATGTTTCCGACAACCCGATGACGGCTGTTGCCGAAGGGACGGGCAGGGCGCTTGATGAGCTTGCCCTTCTGAAAGAGATCTCGACGTAACTTTCGGGAGAGCTTCGGGCAGGTTGCGTAAGGCGGCGGTGTATTGGAAGGCCTCTGCTGTTGCCGCAGGAGTCGATGAAAAGGCTGGATGTGATCACCAGACTACCTCCTGGCTTATCTATTATGGAACCGCTTGACAAATCCCGGGGAAGGACGATACTAAATAAACGTCACGAACGGAGCTCTGTCGCCGGGCTGTTTGAATGCTGATATTCGATCTCGTAAAGGAAAGGAGAGAGCCGTGAAGAGAATTGTCGTAGGAGTTGGGGTTTTTCTGGTTGCGGTGGTCATGCTGATGGCATGGACGTCAGCCGTAATGGCACAGACGGCCAGACCCGATTTTGCCACGCAGCCAAACAAGGAGAACCCGCTGGATCAGTGGGGGTCAGGCAAGCGGAAGCTTCCCAACCCCGTTGAAGCCCAGAAGAACAATCCGGTGAAGCCGCCCGTCTATCCCCCCAGCTCGGGATATCCGCAGCAGTCGTCCCCGGCCAAGCCGCCGGCGTCCCAGCCGGCGACTCAGCAACAGACCACCAAGCCAAACGCGCCCTATGTGGTCAAGCAGAATCAGGACTCGCCCGCAAGAGTCTCCTGCCTGGCGAAGTGCGAGGAAGCAAGACGCAAGTACAGGGCGGACTGCAACAAGAGCCCCGATCCCGTTGAGGCATCCTACTGTGTTAAACGAGGAGACTCTACCTACAATTTGTGTGCGGGGAAATGCCCGGCAAAGTAGAGAAGACGGGAGTCTATTCCCCATAGCCGCCTCTCAGGTCGGAATCGCTTTACCATACTCACGAGAACGACGATGGTGAATATCGGTCGTGTACCCGGTTTGCGTCGTGCTCCGGCTGGCTTGGGAGGGTTGCCATCGTCGGTGTTGATAAGGGCGAAGAGGGCGGAAGCGTTTGAGTTCAGGATGACATGATAGCATCAGGCAGTAGAATCGGTTCTTTCCGTCGAACGAACCGGGAAGGTGAATCGGCCATCGTGGAGGCGGGTCCAGGTTCGTTATGTACGGTTCTATTTAAGATTCCGGCACAATAGACGATATTGTAGGGTAGTGCTGTTGTCGTATGAGGACAAAGTGTGAGGAAGATTGTTATGAAGCAGCACCTCCTCCGTGGAATTACAGCTTTGGTTTGAGCAACAACATCAAAGGAGGCAACGATGAAACTGGAGAATATTCGGATAGGAAAACGGCTGCTGGGAGGATACGTGCTGTTGATCGTGATTTTGATCCTCCTGTGCGTTCTTGCTTTCAGGAACATGGCTCAGACAGACCGCAGGGCAGACGAGATAACCAACCTCAACTTCACGAAGACAACGCTGGCCAATACGGTCCTTATCAACCTCCAGTTCATCATCATGGAGCTGGGCTCAGCCGTTTACACAAAGGACAAATCTCACTTCCAGGTCGTTGCGGAGAAGCGGAAGATCTACTCGGCCGCGCTGGAATCCCTGGAGAAGATGGAGAAGGACCAGGCCGGAAAAGACCTGATAAACAAGTTCAAGACGACCATAGCTGACGGAAGGGAAGGCAGCATGGCCATGATGAGGGCCGTGGAGGCAGGCAATTTCGATGAGGCGGCAAACATCTACAGGACCGTCATGACGCCGGCGAACAAGAAGACCATCGATGCCATCACTGAACTCGTCAAGTACCAGGAGAACGGCGTTCATGCCAAATACAGGGATATCCTGTCGGGAAACAAGTCCATGCGCCTTACGTTGCTGGTATTCGGCATCATTGCCATTCTGGCCAGCGCGCTGGTCAGCGTAGTCCTCACCCGAAGCATCACCGTGCCGATTCAGAAGAATATCGACGTGGCGCGCACGCTCGCCGATGGTGACCTGACGGGTGACATAAAGCTGAACAGACAAGACGAATTCGGCGACGAGATGCAGGCGTTCAGAACGCTCGTCGAGAAATGGCAGAAGCTCATCTCCGAGGTCAAGATGTCCGCTGCCAGCGTTGCCTCAGCCAGTCATCAGTTGAGCGCCGGGGCGGAGCAGCTGGCGAGGGGAGGGGCCGCGCAGGTGGAGAGGACCATCCAGGTGTCGACAGCCTCAGAGGAGATGTCCCAGGCATCTCTCGATATAGCCAGAAATACAAGCGATATATCCGACTCCGCCAAGGAGATGCTCACGACAGCTGAAAAAGGGAGCGAGATAGTGAACAGGTCCGTGCATGAGGTGAGGGAGATAGAGGAAACGGTCCGGAAGTCGTCGGAATTCGTGAAGGACCTTGGAGACCAGTCGGAGGAGATCGGAAAGATCATAAATGTGATCAACGAGATAGCGGACCAGACCAACCTGCTTGCGCTGAACGCGGCCATAGAGGCCGCCCGTGCGGGTGAGGCGGGCAGGGGGTTCGCGGTGGTGGCCGATGAGGTCAAGAAACTGGCCGAAAGGACCAGCAAGTCCACGCAGGAAATAGGCGGCATGGTGACCTCCATCAGAACCGGCGTCGACAGGGCGGTGAACTCAATGGGTGAAGTCACCGAAAAGGTGGCAACGGGTGTTGAGCTGTCAAACGAGGCAGGCTCCTCGTTGAACGAGATCGTCAGAAGCGCCTCCAATCTCCAATCCATGCTGCAGCAGATTGCCGCCGCCATCGAAGAAATGAATTCCACCACCAACGAGATTGCAAAAGATATCGAGCAGGTAGCGGTGGTGACAAAGGAATCGTCTGGCACAGCGGAACAGGTGACGCAGGCCGCCCTGGAACTGAGCCAGCTATCCGTCAAGTTGGAACAGTCGGTCAGCGAGTTCAAGGTGTGATCGGCGGTCTCCGCGGGGCTCTTCGCCATGCCCCGTCCACTTCGGCATGACCACCGCCGTCGGCATGGGACAGGGCGAAGAGACTGATCCAGTCCAAAACATTCCCACGCGCCTTGCCGTTGGCATGCAAGCCCTGTCCGTCAGAAGAGCCGAATATACGCGCTGGAGGAATTGATGTCAGGAGGCTCGCAAGTAGCGTTACCGCTCCGGTGCGTTACTTTATGAGTCTCAGCATTTGAGGTTGCGGCTTTTCCTGCAGTTTGGCTTCTTCTTCCGTTTCTATGTCGTCGATGTAGCTCTGGCTCGTGACTATCCGTATCAGGTCGGGCACAACCAGGCAATACCGCGAAGGTAATTGTCTCCTGTGCTGTTCGATCACCTTGATCAGCCTTGATCCCTCTATCCGAATGTGTTCCAGTACCGCCGGGTCTATCATAGGTTCTTCCTCTGCCTGTTGAAGAGCGTTGGCAACTGAGGATGTTATCGTCCAATCCGACCGGGAGTTAACATCGGCGGTCATCGTGCGGTGGCCTGTCCCTCATTGACATCAGGGGTCACTTTATCTACCCCACTATCCTTATCCTCTTTTTTTCCGGCTTCGTTCTCAGGAGGATGTAGGTGGCGCCGGGGCCGCCGTCGGACATTGTGGCGTTGGAGAAGGCGGTTACCCATTTGCGGTGCATGGCGCGGAGGATCCATGTCTTGAGGTAGTCCTTGATGGTGGGGTCGCGCCTGGACCTCAGGCCCCTGCCGTGGATCACCTTCACGCATCTGAGGCCCTTTTTGACGGCGCTGCTGAGGAAGTATTCGAAGGTTTCCCGGGCGCCCTCTATGGAGAGGCCGTGGAGGTCTATGACCTGCTGGACGGAGAATTCGCCTTTGCGGAGCTTTTCCATGATGAGGGGGTTTATCCCTTCAATGTAGCCCTCCATGTATTCCGGGAGGTTCGTGACGTTGATGGTGTTGTCTTCCGTCAGCGCTTCCTGCAAGAGTTTCTCTTCTTCGTTCTCCCTGGGGGGACCCGCGACGGGCGCCGGTCTTTTTGCCCCTATCCTGTTTCCACCCCGACGGATCGTTTGCACGCCCTCCATGGCGTCGCTGAGGAGTTGCGCGTCGTCCTCGGGCGCGGCGGGAACCTCTCTGGCTGGTTCCGGAGGCGTGTCCTTCTTCACTTTGATCCGGTGCTCTTTGAGAAATCGGGAAAGCTCGGAAAAGGGTTTGTTGATGGAATCGTTGTCATCCATTGGCCGGCTCTCTTCAGGCAAGTTCCATATCGGTGACGGCTATGGTGTACGTTTCGGCCGTTTGCTGAAAATCGACGAGTTTGACATCGCATGTGCCCTTTTCACCGGCCTCCACGGCGATCACGTCGGAGTAATCGGCGAGACGCTTTCCATCGGCGTCGAAGAGCGTGACGACGACGGTGAGGACCGCCTCCTCCTCCCTTTCGTTGACGAGCCAGCCCGACACCTTCGCCCAGAAGGGGAGGGCGAGCAGGCCGCAACAGGGCATGAGGGAGAGGAGAAAGACGTGACCTTCGAAAGATATGCCGTCGACACAGGTGATGCCGGTGCATGTGAGCTCTTTGGTGTCCTGAGGGGTGATGCATCCGATGAGGTTGTTGGTTGCTGTCATATGGCCGCTCCCGGCTTCGATATTCATATTTACCACAGGAGAAGAACTTTTGACAACAATCAGTATTTATAATAAATTACACACATGCAATGGCTCGGACATGTTGTGGATTACGGGGTTATCGGCCTTTTGGGGGTTATGTCTTTTTTCTCGGTGGCCTTTTTTGTGGAGCGTTACCTTTTCTTCAGAAGGCTCGATATGGCACAGTATGGCAACGACAGGAGATCGCTGGAGATCGATATCACGAAGAGGATGTCCGTCATAGCCACCATCGGCAGCAACGCGCCTTACGTTGGCCTCCTTGGCACCGTACTCGGCATCATGCTCACCTTCTCGACCATAGGCAGCCAGGGATACGTTGACGCGACGGGGGTGATGTTCGGTCTTGCGCTGGCGCTCAAGGCCACGGCCATCGGTCTTGTCGTGGCCATACCATCCATTGTCTTTCACAATTATCTCGTCCGGAAGGTGAAGGTGGCCCTTCTCAAGTGGGATTCCCTGTATGCCGGGGACGACGTGAAGAAGGACGGCGACGGCGTACCAAAACCCGTGAAGTCCGCAAGACTGTAACAAAGAACACCGACTGGCACAATGGAAGAGAAAGAGTTCAGCTATATCAACATGGTCCCTTTTATCGACGTCATGCTCGTTCTCCTCGTCATCGTCCTCATGACGGGCACCTTCGTGGCCACGGGCATAATCCCCGTAGAGTTGCCGAAGGCGTCCCGGACACAGGAGAAGGCCATGAAGACAGGCATCATCGAAATAGACAGGGGCGGCGTCGTTTATTATCAGGCGAAGCGCGTCGACCTCACGGGCCTCAGGGAATCGATCTCCGGAGCCTCCCGCGATACCCCTTTCCTGATACGGGCGGACAGGGGTTTAGAGCTCCAGCGTTTTGTTGAGGTCCTCGAAACGGTGAAATCCATGGGCTTCAGCAAGGTGAGCCTGCAGACGGAGGAGGAGAGATGACCCGGAGCCGTCGCACCGGCTATGTCGTGTCCCTTCTGGTGCATCTTGCTGTGGCGGCCGCCGTACTCATCGTTCCCTTCGATATGGTGGCCCGGCAAAAGAGCATCGTCCTCGATTTCAGCATTGTCAGGGGACCGGGGGACAGCAAGGTCGGCGGCGGGGAAAAACACGGTCCTGCCGGTGGGGAGACAAAAGCCGATCCTCACAGAAAGAAGTCCACGCCGCCAGCGAAGAGGGCCGTCGTCGACACCCGGACGACAGACCGGCAGGCAGCGGCTGCAGTTGTACGGGACCATGATCCCGGTGCGAAGAGTTTCACCGGATCTGACCCGCAGGGAGAGATGACGGTGGCCGGTGAGGATTCACCGGGCCGGCATGCCGGGGCAGGTGTAACGTCCGGGGGAGGTTCTCCGGGCTCCGGTGGGGGAGGTCCGAAGACGCTCAACTACCTCGGTTCCGGCGGCGCCGACGAGCGGAACTTCTCCTTTATCCGCGACAGGATCATGCAGGGGATCGTCTACCCGGAGCGGGCGAGGAGAATGGGATGGGAAGGGAAAGTGACCCTTTCGTTCACCGTCCACGAGAACGGTTCCATCGATGACGTGAAGGTCGTCGGCAGCTCCGGTTTTTCCGTCCTTGACGAGAGTGCGAGGGACTCGATCGCAAAGACAAATCTCAAGAGAAAGGTACCCGTCCGGCTTGTTGTTTTCCTGCCTGTGGAATACAGACTTCGTTAGGGACAGGCCCGCGGCACCTGCCGCGACGGGACGGGTTAAAGTGAAATCATGAAGACCATTGAAGATAACCAGTTGATACTCCTTATCTGGCGGGGCAGAAAATACCTCAAGCGGATAGCCGTGGACCAGTCGTTCCACGGCAAGGGCGGGATGCTCCGCTACGGCGACCTCATCGGCAAGCCCTACGGCATACGCATCGGTGACTACGACATCTTCGAGCCGACCATCGAGGACATCGTCATGCTCGGCCTGAAGAGGGAGACGCAGATAGTCTTTCCCAAGGAAAGCTTTTTCATAGCCTTCCGCTTGAGCCTCAAGAAGGGTTCGCGCGTCCTCGAGGTGGGGACGGGCAGCGGGGCCAACACCTACATCATGTCCCACGCGGCGGGACCCGAAGGGCTTGTCGTCTCCTTCGAGCAGGAGGAGAGGCATTTCAGGAACGCGAAGCGCAACATCGAACGCTTCGGCGAATGGGGGAATGTGGAACTTCACAACGAGGAGTTCACCGGCTATCCCGGCGGTGATTTCGACGCCGCCTTCATCGACGTGCGCGAACCCTGGACGGTTCTCCAGAAAGTGAGGGATGCCGTGAAAGGGAGCGCCCCGATAGGCATGATAGTGCCCACTGCCAACCAGATATCGGACGCCCTGAAGGCCCTGGAAGAGGGCTTCGGCGACACGGAGGTCCTCGAGATCCTCATCAGGAAATACAAGACCGTAGCCGAACGCGTTCGCCCCACGGACCGCATGATAGCGCATACCGGGTATCTAATTTTCACGAGAAGATTGGATACCATAGACGGGTAAAGACGTGGACGGGCATACGAGTCTGCGCTTCGCGCAAACGGGCGTACGCGGTAAAACAGAAGAAAGAAATTATGTCTTTTCCTCGTGTGCCCGTGTGCTCGTTTTTCGCTTAAGCGAAAGACCCGTATGCGTTTAGAGGATCACGAATCTCTTGACGTATTCGACGATCTCCTGGGGGTCGTCGCAGATTTTGAAGATGTCGAGATCTTCCTTTGAGATCCTGCCTTGGTTGAGCATCTGTTCCTTCATCCACTCGATGAGCCCCTTCCAGTAGGATGAGTCGTAGAGGATGACGGGGAAGGGACGCATCTTCTTCGTCTGAACGAGGGTGACTGCCTCGAAGAATTCGTCTAAGGTGCCGAAGCCGCCGGGCATGACGATGTAGGCCATGGCGTACTTAAGGAACATGACCTTGCGGACGAAGAAGTACCGGTAACTCAACCGGACATTCGCGAAAGGGTTGGGTTTTTGCTCGAAGGGCAGTTCGATGTTGATGCCGATGGATTTGGCCCCTCCGTCCTTCGCCCCCTTATTGGCGGCTTCCATGACGCCTCCTCCGCCTCCGGTGATGATGTTGAAACCGTTCCTGGCAAGGAGCCTGGCCAGTCCGTACGTCCTGTCGTAAAGATCGTTGCCCTTCTGGCAGCGGGCGCTTCCGAAGATGGTTATCGCGGGGCTGACCTCGTTGAGGTTCTCGAAGCCCTCGACAAATTCCGCCATAATGTGGAAGAGCCTCCACGATTCCTTGAGGGTCATGTCCTCTATGACGTACTGTTTCTCCATGGTTTCCCCTTTTTACCTTGAGATTTTGGACGCTGACATATATTATTTACATACAAATTGCTTGTCAAATCAAAACGAAATGGGCGAAATACTGGTAGGAACAAGCGGGTTTTCCTTTGATGATTGGATAGGAGAGGTGTACCCGCCGGGCACCAGGAAACAGGACATGCTGCCTTACTACGTCAACAAGCTGGGATTCAAAGCGTTGGAAGTGAACTACACCTACTATTCCATGCCCTCGCAGAGGACCATGGAGTCCTTCGCGCGGCGGACCACGCCGGACTTTTCCTTCGTTGTGAAGGCGTACAAGGGCATGACCCACTCCATTGACGAGAATGTGGCAGGGACTTTCCGCTTATTCAGGGAAGGCGTCAAGCCCCTGGGAGAGAGCTTGAAGGCGCTCCTCTTCCAGTTCCCCTACATGTTCCTCCCCACGGACGAGAACATCGGCTATCTTCGGAGGATACGGGATGAGTTCGCTGGGTACGAGTCGGTCATCGAGTTCCGCAATGCCGGATGGTTCGAAGAGAGGTATTTCGACCTTCTCAGGGAGCTATCCCTCGGTTTCTGCATCGTCGATGAACCGAAGCTCAGGGGTCTTATGCCTTTTACGCCGGTCCTCACATCGCGGACGGGGTACTTCCGTTTCCACGGGAGGAACAGGGCCTGGTTCAGGGAGCCCGTCGATGTCCGTTATGATTACCTGTATTCGGAGAAGGAACTGAGGAGTTTCGTGCAGCCCATCGAGGATATCTCCTCGGGTGCGGATGGCACGACCTTCGTCTTCTTCAACAACTGCCACGCGGGAAAGGCAGCCAGGAACGCTCAAATGATGATCGAGCTCTTGCGCGAGAAACCGTCGTTCGGTCCGGCGGTGCGAACAGCTCCTCTCAACTGACGGCGGGAGACGGCAGCGCGCCCGTTGCGGGGGTCCCGACAAGGAGTCGCTATGAACAACGAGATATTCAGGGAATACGACATCAGGGGAAGTGTCGAGCCTGATCTCACCGATGACGTGGTACTGAGTATCGGCAGGGCCTTCGGGACCTACATGACGAAGCTCGGGAAGAAGAGGGCGGCCCTGTGCCGGGACTGCCGGCTGAGTTCCCAACACTACCGGGACCTTCTCGCCGAGGCCATGGTTGAAAGCGGTCTCGATGTGATCGATGTCGGCCTCGCTCCGACGCCTCTCTTCTATTATTCTCTCTTCACCCTCGGCGTGGAAGGCGGCATCATGGTGACGGGAAGCCACAACCCTCCCACCATGAACGGTTTCAAAGTCGCCGTCGACAGGGCGACCCTTCACGGAGACCGGATACAGGACATAAGGAGAGTCATCGAGGCGGGGGAGTACACCACGGGACACGGATCGTACCGCGAGTACAAGGACATCGTCAGGGATTACCACGAGTACCTGCGATCGAACATCAAGCTGACGAAGGGTTTCAACGTCGTCATGGACGCGGGCAATGGCACGGGAGGTGTCGTCGCCGCCCCCATCATGAAAGAGTTCGGTCAGAAGGTTACGGAACTGTTCTGCGATATGGACGGACATTTCCCCAATCATTTTCCCGACCCTACCGTGGAGAAAAACCTCGTCACGCTGAGGGACACCGTCCGCAGGGAAGGGGCGGATGTCGGCATCGGGTACGACGGCGACGCGGACCGGATAGGCGTTGTGGACGAGAAGGGCGGCATCATCTGGGGCGATTACCTCATGCTCATCTACGCCCGGGAGATACTCAAAGAGCACAAGGGGGCGACATTCGTCTCCGAGGTCAAATGCTCCCGGAACCTTTTCGACGATATCGGGAAGCGTGGCGGAGTGCCCATCATGTGGAAGGCGGGCCATTCACTCATCAAGCAGAAGATGAAGGAGGTCCACGCCATGATGGGCGGCGAGATGAGCGGACATATCTTTTTCGCCGACCGTTTTTTCGGTTTCGATGACGCGATCTATGCCTCCCTTCGATTCCTCGAGATAATGGAGAAAGACGGCAGGCCCGTATCGGAGTTTCTTGCCGACCTGCCGAAGACCTATTTCACACCGGAGATACGCACCGACTGCCCGGATAACGTGAAGTTCGATGTTGTGCGGGAGCTGACGGAACTCTACCGGTCCCGGTACACCATCATCGATATCGATGGAGTGCGGGCAACATTCGATGACGGCTGGGGACTGGTGCGTCCCTCCAACACGCAGCCGATCCTCGTCCTGAGGTTCGAGGCCGAAACGCAGGAGGCCCTCGACCGCATACAGTCTATGGTCATGGAAGACCTGGAGAAGATAATAAAGAAATACGGGTGATGGGTGATAGGTAATGGGTGATGGGAAACAGAAGAAGACCGTCCGGCCGTTCCGTTTTTCCCATAACCCATAGCCCATGACCCATGACCTGCCTTTAAGCTGATGATTGATATTCCCCGAAATATTATGAGGCCCGCGCGGTATATCGGGTGCGAGCCGAACCACGTCAGGAAGGACCCGGCCGATGCGACCGTGCGGTTCGCCCTGTGCTATCCCGACATATACGAGATAGGGATGTCCTATTACGGGCTCTTTCTCCTTTACGAGATCGCCAACAACGTTCAGGGGGTCTGGTGCGAACGCTGTTTCGCCCCCTGGGCGGACATGGAGGAACACTTAAGGAGATCGGGAACACCGCTTGGGACCCTGGAGTCGAGGACTCCCCTTCACGCGATGGATCTCATAGGGTTCTCCCTGACCTACGAGCTTAATGTCACGAACGTCCTCAACATGCTGGCGCTCGGGGGTGTGAGGACACGGGCCGAACAGCGGAGAGAGAAAGACCCCATCGTCATCGGGGGCGGTCCGCTGCTGCTCAATCCGAAGCCGTATGAACGTTTCTTCGATATCATCGTGGCCGGCGAGGGCGACGACGTGCTCCGGTCCCTGCTCGAAAGGGCGCGCGACATGAAAGGTGAGCGACGGGACAGCGTCATCCGGGAGATGGCCAGGCTGGAAGGGGTCCATTCCCCCCTTGTCCCTTCGTCGCGGGTCAAGCGTCTTTTCGTGAGCGATCTCGACGGTGCATACCATCCGGTGCGCCCCCCGATACCCACGGTGGACAGCGTGCACAACCGGCTCAACATCGAGATATCACGCGGCTGCGGGAACGGATGCAGGTTCTGTCTCGCCGGTTTCGGCTACCGTCCGTATCGCGAACGTTCCTTCGAGGCCGTCAAGGCCGTGATCGACGAAGGGCTCCGGCACACCGGGTACGAGGAGATCTCCCTGCTGTCGTTGAGTTCCGGGGACTACCCCTTTCTCTTCGATGTCCTGGAATACGCGAAGAGCACCTACCGGGGACTCTCCGTGTCTCTGCCCTCCCTCAAGATAGGCAGCATCGGAGAGGACGAGATATCGGCCATGGGCCGGATGGCGCGAACGGGCTTCACCTTCGCCCTCGAGGCGCCGACGGTTTCCCTCCGGTCCCGCCTCAACAAGGACATCGACGTTCAGACCCTCGTGGCTCAGCTGCCGCAATTGAAGGCCCTTGGCTGGCGCAGGCTCAAGCTGTACCTCATGGTCGGTTTTCCCTGGGAGACCCGGGATGACCTTCTTGCCATCAGGGACGTGATAACCCCGTTTCGGGCAGCGGGCATGGATGTCAACCTCTCCGTGTCTCCCTTCACACCAAAACCGCATACGCCATTCCAGTGGCTCCCCATGGACGAGGAGAGCGTTCTCGCGGAGAAGATCATGGTCATCAAGGACGCCCTGAAGAAGACAGGCGTCCGGGTGCGCTACCGCGACACCTCGGTAAGCGTCGTGGAGGGTATCGTGGCGCGGGCAGACGAGCATCTCGCATCCCTCTTCGAGTATCTTCATGACCGGGGGGTGCGCCTCGAGGCATGGAGGGAGTTCTTCTCCTTCGAACCATACAGGAACTGGTTCGAGGACCATTCGATGGGCATGGGGGCGTACACCGGCGGCCGCGGGAGGGCGGACAGGCTCCCCTGGGATATGGTCGACATGGGTTTCCGTGATGCCTTTCTCGGGAAGGAACTGGAGAAAGCGGAATCGGGAGAGATGACAGTGGCGTGTCTCAGCGGTTGTGCCGCCTGCGGCCTCGGATGTTCCCCTGCCGAGCGGACGCCGCGGCAAGGCGCGCCCGAGAGGGTTGTTGTTTCGGAGGGTGCGGCCGAGCCCGCAGTCCCGGCAGGGGAGGCGCCGAAGAAATTCACCTTCCGCTACGGCAAGTACGGCGATGCCCGCTACATCGGCCATCTTGACGTCATGAATATCATCGTCAGGGCTATGAAGTCTTCCGGTATCACGATGAAGACGCGGGGAAAGTATCACCCGCTGCCGAAGATAGCCCTCACGGACGCGCTTCCGGTAGGGGTGGAGAGCTTTGCCGAGTTCATCGAGGTTGAAACAGACAGCGGTCAAAAGGTGGACGCGTCAACGGTGAGGACCATCAACGAGAAACTGCCATCGGGCATAAAAATATACGAATTCATTGAAGGTTCTCTACGAGATGTGGTAAAAGAATACGTCTTCCTTCTCAGTGCTGATGCTCCGGTGGAGGATTCACCCACTCTCTGGAGGCGGGGGAGGGACAGGTTTTTCTATATTTGGCGCGGCAAGGGCGTGAAGCAGCTCTGGATGCAGGGCAGGTTCACGAGGATCATAAAGGTGGAATCGAGACGAATTGATGGCTTCTGAACTGGTAATCAACGTAACGTACAGCGAGACAAGGATCGCCTTCCTGGAAAACGGGACTCTCGTGGAGTTCTTCATTGAGAAGAAGAACGATCACAGCATGGTGGGGAGCATCTACAAGGGAAAGGTCGTGAGGATCGTCCCCGGCATGGACGCCGCATTCATCGATATCGGGCTCGAGAAGTCGGCCTTCCTCTATGTGGGCGACATCATCCTTGACCGCATGATGTACGAGGAGTTTGACAACTCCGATTTTCACTTCGAGATGGGAGAGAGGATCGAGGGTGTCCTCGAGGACGGCCAGGAGCTTATCGTCCAGGTCTCACGGGAGCCCATCGGGCAGAAGGGGACGCGTGTCACATCGAAGATCACCCTTCCCGGACGGCTTCTCGTCCTCATGCCCGGCACGGACCACATCGGCGTTTCCCGGAAGATCGAGGACGAGGAGGAGCGCAAGCGCCTCGCCACGGTGATGAAGGACATATGCCCCAAGGGGTATGGGTTGATTGGCAGGACGGCGTCGGAGGGAAAGGGCGCCGAGGAGCTCGCCACGGATCTCAACTTCCTGAAGCGCATCTGGGAAAGCATCCAGGTAAAGGCAAAGGCCACGCGCGCCCCGGCCATTCTCCACCAGGAACTGGGCATCATCTTCAGGGTCATCCGCGATCTCCATTCCCACAACCTCAAGAGGATCATAGTCGACGATCAGTACATCCACGGCCGCCTGGAGGGGTTCCTCAAGGAGTACCTTCCCGAGGAAGGCTGCGAGGTGATCTATTTCGACGAGCGCGACCCCATATTCGAGGTTTATGGCATCGAAATGGAGGTGGCCAAGCTTCTCCAGAAGAAGATATGGCTGAAGTCAGGTGGTTACATCGTCCTTGACTATACCGAGGCCCTCACTGTCATCGATGTGAACACGGGCAGGTACCTGGGCAAGAAGGACCTGGAAGACACGATCCTGAGGACGAACCTGGAGGCGGTCAAGGAGATAGCCTATCAGATACGGCTCCGCAATGTGGGCGGAATCATCATCGTCGACTTCATCGACATGGAGCGCAAGGAATCCCGCGAGACGGTCTTTCAGGCGTTGATGGACACCCTCAAGAAGGACAGGATCAAGACCTTCGCCTATCCCATAAGCGAACTGGGCCTCGTTCAGCTCACGAGGAAGCGCACGCGGCACAACATCGTCAACCTCCTCTCTGAGACGTGCCCCCACTGTGAAGGGGCGGGATATGTCAAGTCCCGCCACACGGTCTGTTATGAGGTCCTGAGAGAACTGAGGAGCTCCTGCAGGAAAGGCGAAGGGAGGATCTTCAACATCTATCTTTCTCCCGATGTGGCCAACCTGTTGTATGAGGAAGAGAAGAGTTCCCTCGAGCACCTGGAGACCACCTACGGGACAAAGGTGAACCTAATCGCCAATCCCGGGTTCGCAATCGACAAGTTCCAGATAGAAGGGATAATGTAGCAGCCGTGAAGACCACCGTTCTCTCTCCCGCCAAGGTCAATCTCTATCTCAGGGTCCTTTGCCGAAGGCCCGACGGATACCACGATCTGCAGAGCCTCGTCGACCTTGTCTCCCTGCACGACACGATGCACATCGAGGACGCCGCCGGCGACGAGATCATCGTTGACGACGACAGAGGTGTCCTTCCCCGGGGTGAGGGGAACACGGTCTACCGCGCCGTTCGGATGCTGCGGGAAGCAGCGGGAGTGAAGAAGGGGGTGCGCGTCTTCATCGAGAAGCGGATACCCATCGGCAGCGGGCTCGGCGGACCGAGCAGCAACGCCGCGACGGTCTTGAGAGAGCTTTCCGCGCGGTGGGGATTGGGGCTAAGTATCGAAGGTCTCAGCGACATCGGCAGCCGGGTGGGTGCGGACGTTCCCCTCTTTCTTCATGGGAGGCCTTGCATCATGGAGGGGATAGGAGACGTGATCACACCGGTTCATCTCCCCCCCATGTGGTACGTCATAGTCTACCCGAACGTCAGTATATCGACGAAGGCCGTGTACCAGGGCCTGAAAATCGTGTTGACAAAGAAGCAAAACGATATTAAATTGATTGAAAATTTTAGTACTCCGAAACACATTGCGGGCATTCTTGAAAACGATCTGGAAAGTGTCGCCTTAACGCTATGTCCGCAGATCCAGGGAATAAAGGATGTACTGAAAGGGACAAAGGCCCTCGGTTCGCTGATGAGCGGAAGCGGTTCATCGGTGTTCGCTGTCTTCGAAAATGAACAGGATGCGACTCAGGCATCATTATTATCGGGCATAGAGAAGATGGGTACTGTTTTTGTTGCGCGCAGCGTGCAGGGAGGGGTAAACTAATGGAGATTACGGATGTAAGGATATTCCCCGTGGACGAAAAGCGGGTGAAGGCGTATGCGTCGATCGTTTTTGACGATTGCTTCATTGTCCGCGATCTTAAGGTGATCCAGGGTGACAACAAGTTCTTCGTCGCCATGCCGAGCAAGAAGATGAAGGACGGTTCATTTCGGGATACAGTACATCCCCTGAACAACGCGACCCGGCAGATGATCGAGGAGAGCGTTCTCAGCGCCTACGAGATGGAGATGAGCAGGGCTCAAGAAGCACTTTGACAATCATTTGGGGTGTCGTCAAGCGGTAAGACACAGGCCTTTGGAGCCTGCATTCGGAGGTTCGAATCCTCCCGCCCCAGTATATGCATATAACTCTCAGGAGGGTTTCGATTGGATAAACTCAGAATATTGACAGGCAACGCAAACCCCGAACTGGCGGAAAGGATTGGAAAGTATCTCGGAATCAAGCTGGCGAAAGCGAAGGTGAACCAGTTCAGCGACGGCGAGGTCCAGGTGTCCATCGACGAGAGCGTTCGTGGTATGGATACCTTTGTCGTCCAGCCCACATGCCCGCCGGTGAACCATAACGTGATGGAACTCCTTGTTATGCTGGATGCTCTGAAGAGGGCCTCCGCGGGCAGGATAACGGTGGTGATGCCTTACTACGGGTATGCCAGGCAGGACCGGAAGGTCCTCCCCCGCACCTCCATTTCGGCGAGGCTCGTGGCGAACCTCATAACCGCGGCCGGCGCTTCGAGGATCCTGGCCATGGACCTTCACGCGGGCCAGATCCAGGGGTTCTTTGACATCCCTGTCGACCATCTCTATGCGCTCCCCGTGCAGTTCGAGTACATACAGAAGGTAAAGGGGGACATCGTGGTCGTGTCCCCTGATGCCGGAGGCGTGGAACGCGCCCGGGAACTGGGCAAGAGGATCAACGCCACCATAGCGATCATCGACAAGAGGAGAGAAAAGGCGAACGAATCAAAGGTGATGCATGTCATCGGCGATGTCAGGGGCAGGACGGCCATCCTCATCGATGACATGATCGACACGGGCGGGACCATCGTCCAGGCGGCACAGGCTCTCATGGACAACGGGGCAAAGGTCGTCTACGCGTGCTGTACGCACCCGGTGCTTTCGGGAGAGGCGATCCAGAGGATTAATGACTCGCCGCTCAAGGAGCTGATAGCGACGAATACCATTCCCCTTTCGCCAGACGGGAAGAAATCGAAAAAGATAAAAGTGCTGGATGTATCGCCCATTCTCGGAGAGGCCATCAAGAGAATACACAGCGACGCGTCCGTAAGTTCGTTGTTCATATAGTTGGGAGGAACATCATGGAACAGGTTTTGATCAAGGCAGACAGAAGAAGCGGTACAGGAAAAGGTGTTGCACGAAAGGCCAGGGCGGCAGGGAGGATTCCGGCGGTGCTCTACGGGGGCGGTGTTGATCCCGTTTCAATAACGATCTCATCGAAGGACTGGGACACGATCACGAGACGCATGAAGAGGAACGTCATCCTGGACATGGAGATCCACGGCGGCGCGAGCGTGGAGAACAGGCCCGTTATGGTAAAAGAGGTGCAGAGGGACGGTCTGGGTACCAGGATCATGCACATCGATTTTCTCCAGGTTTCCATGGAGAAGATGGTCGAGGTGGAAGTCCCCATCCACCTGACGGGCAAGTCCAAGGGCGAGATCCTGGGCGGCGTTATCGATGTCCATCTGAGGTCCATCAAGGTGGAGTGCCTTCCCGGCCAGATACCGGAAGAGATCGTCATAGACATGACGGAGCTCGATATCGGTGATTCCGTTCACGTTAGCGATATCTCCCTTCCCGGCGTAAAGCTCATCGAGCATGGGGATGTGGCCATACTTGGCGTCGTGCCTCCTACAGTGGAAGATAAGAGGGCGGCGGCGACGGAGGAGGCTGCGGCCGAGGCTGCCGAGTCAAAGGAGAAAGAGGAGTAAAGGTCCTTGCATTTATTGTGCGGACTTGGCAATAAAGGCTCCGAGTACTCCTTCACGCGGCATAACGTCGGATATCTTGTCATCGACCGTTTCTCGGAACGTTTCAAGATACCGGTTCGGAAGAAAGACTCAGGTTGCAGGATCGGGTTGAATGATGACCTGGTCCTTGCAAAGCCTGACACGTACATGAACCTCTCCGGTGGCCCGGTCGCCAGATTGGCGGGAAAACTGAAGGTGACGCCCGACCGCGTGATCGTTGTTCACGATGACATGGACATGGATTTCGGCAGGATGCGGATCCGTCTCGGCGGCAGGGACGGCGGCCACAAGGGAGTGCGGTCGGTGATAGAAAGCCTGGGAAGCGGGGACTTCTGGCGCCTTAAGATAGGCATAGGGAGAAACCCCTCGATGCCGGCCGAAGAATATGTGCTGTCACGGTTCGACGGGGATGAGGCCAGGGAGTTGGTGGATATCATCGACATCGCCTGCGACGCCTTGAAGGTATTTGTCTTCGAAGGCGGGTCCAAGGCGATGAGCCTCTTTAACCGGCGCGGACCGGAGTGAGTCAAAGGACATGAGCTTTTCGTGCGGCTTCATAGGTCTCCCCAATTCGGGGAAATCGACCATATTTAACGCACTCACCGCACTGGCGGTGCCCTGCCAGCCCTATCCCTTCTGTACCATCGATCCCAACGTGGGTGTCGTGCCCGTACCCGACGGGAGGCTTTTCAGGCTGGCCGATATCCTGAAGCCAGGGAAGGTCACACAGACAACGATCGAATTCGTCGATATCGCGGGCCTCATCAAGGATGCCCACAAGGGAGAGGGTCTGGGAAACAGGTTCCTTTCCCACATCAGGAACGTGGATGCCGTTGCCCACGTTATCCGGGCCTTCAACTCCGGACAGGTTCCCCACGTGTATGCCGATATCGACCCGGCCCGGGACATGGATATCGTGGAAACGGAGATCATCATCTCTGACCTTGAGATCGTCGAGGACCGCATAAGGAAGATAGAGCGGCTTGCAAAGATCTCGAAGGACAAGGGTGAGGCGGAGATGGAACTGCTCCTCAGGGTGAAGCGCTATCTTGAGGCCGGCCGGTTCGTGGCCACCGACGATTTCGACGAGAACGAAAGGCAGGCCCTGCGTACTTTCGATCTCATCACGGCGAAACCCCTTTTCTACATCGCCAACGTGGATGAAGAGGGCCTGTCGGCGTCCCCGCAGCCGGCCATCGATGAGGCTGCCGCGAAAAGGGGCCGGGAGGTCGTCTACATCTGCGGCAAGCTCGAACAGGACCTGAGCGCCCTTCCGGAGGACGAGAGGGCCTCTTTCATGGAACTCTACGACATGAAGGAGTTCTCCATAGAGAAGATCATCCATGTCGGCTACCGCATCCTCGGCCTGATAACGTTTTACACCGTTGTGGGCAAGGAGATGCGCGCCTGGACGATCCCGCGGGGGACAACGTGCGCGAAGGCTGCCGGCAGGATCCACACGGACATGGAGAAGGGCTTCATACGGGCCGAGGTGATCAACATCGACGATCTCATCACCTGCGGCAGCGAACACGCCGCCCGCGAAAAAGGCCTCCTGCGCCTCGAAGGCCGCGACTACGTGGTTGAGGACGGGGACATACTTCACATCAGGTTTAACATATAAAAACGGGTCATAGGTGATAGGTCATGGGAAAGAAGACGACCGTTCTTCCCCTTTCACAGGCCGTATGCGTGTCTTTCATGCAGGGTGGGTCTCATGGCTCGTCATCATTCCGGCTTTCGGCGGGAATCCGGGGGTTTGTTGTATTCCTTTCCCATTACCCATAACCCATAACCTGCAGTCAGTCCCTAGATGTTTCTCCCCTGTTCCAGGGCATTTTTCATGAAGGCGCACCTGATATCAGGCTGGATGTACTCGTGGTCGGTTTCGATGACGGGGAAGAATACGAGGAGTGCTTCGCGGAGGGTTATCCTGATGTCTGGAAGGAGGGGCAGAAGTTTCTTTCTGTTGATGGCGAGATCGGTTATGATCGTTATCAGGCTGTCGAGAGCATCCTGCAGGGGCAGATTGACGGAATGGATGGGGGCATCAGGGAGCCTGTCATCGAGTTCGCCGGGGAAATTGGCTATGGTGAACTGCTTCGACATACGTCGGTAGACGGCCGGCGTCATCCTGAACGCGGGCGTCCAGAAGAAGAAGGGTGGCTCCTCCCAGCCCGGCTGTATAACTTTGGGAAGGTTTCCAAGCCGTACCAGGTCTGCGTAACAGTTGAGCTTGAAACCCTCGACCTCGGCCATGATGCGCCAGAAAGGCAGGTATTGCCGCACCGATTCCTTGCCGGCCTTCTTCGACAAAGCCGTTCCGAAGCCGAGGCGTTTGAGGATGCGTCCGCCCGTACCCCAGGCGGAATTGCAGGTACTGCATAGAAGGACGCAACTGTCTCTTTCAGCCAGAGTATTCCAGCCGCACTCGGGGCACAGGGTTGGCAGGAAGTCCACCGCAAAGCCGCCCGAGAAGACCTCATACGGAAATGACTCATGCACGGGCGGACCTTCGTAGAGAGGTTCGTTGAGTATGGCGTCATGAAACCGGCCGTTCCGGACGAACATTGGCGCGTAGATGAGGCTCACCGTATCGGCTATGAACGCTTCGTGGTAAATCCTCTCCTCCCTCAACTCCTTCCTCGTTATCGGGATCTCCGCATAGTCACCCTGGGTGCCGCGCCGGACGAAACGCGTCTCGTGGACCGTCACCGTTTCATAGCTCACGTCGCTTCTTGCTTCCACGGAAGACTTCTCGAAGGGAATGGTCGGTGGGATGAACCTGGCATTGTCGGCGGGTTGCACAAAGCGAAGCCTCAGCGTTTGCGGCCGTAATCCCAGGGTTTGCGCGAAGTGCCCGCTCTCGATGGCAAGGAAGGTCTTGTCCAGGATTCCGTTCAGTATCCCGCTTGTCCTGCAGGAAAAGTGCACACCCCTGAAACGCCAGTAGGGCACGTAGATGACCTGATCGAGGAAAGGGTCCGCGGGGCTGAAGCAGTACCGGAAATAATCACGGGGTTGCATGTAGAGCCTTGTCTTGCAGAAATCGCAGGTAAGCAGCCTGTCGGTCTCTTCAAGGACGACCGGGGCGCTGCACCGGGGACACTGATGCTCGATGCGCATGACCGTCAGATCTTTTCGCCGCAGGAATTACAGTAAATGGACCCCCTCAGGTTCTCCGCACCGCAATGGGTACACCTCAGAGGTTCTTCCCTCACAGCTACGCTTTCACCACAGGAGGGGCAGAACCTTGCCCGTGCGGGGAGGTTCTTGCGGCACTTCGGGCACTGGGAGATCACCAGAAGGTGGTGGCCGCAGGAGGGGCAGAACCGGGAGTCCTCACCAACAGGGTTCTGGCACTCCGGGCATTTCATGGCATCCGCGGATCGCGGTGCCCCCTTGAAGGCCTCCGCGTACATGGCGGGCATCATGAAACCGAGCCCCATGCCCATGCCGGCACCCGCTTCGCCGGGGTTCCGGGCGGCGCTTTCCATGGCCATGGCGGCCTTCATTTTGACGAGCTTGTTAAGGTCGTCAAACACGGCCAGCCTGCTCTTATCGTCGATCGCCTGCTGGACCTCCTGAGGAGGCGTAATGGAGTTGACGTACAAACCGGAAAGCTGGATGCCAAAATGGGAAAAATCCTTTTCCAGCATCCGGGTCAGCGCTGACGACATCGTGTCGTACTGTCCCGGCAGGTCGAGAAGGGTATCGAGGTTACCGCCGAGATAATCATTGAAGCGGGAGAGTATGACCTTGCCCAGGTAATCCTCGATATCCTCGATGGTATAGGATGCCTTCGTTCCCACGAGGGTATTGATGAAGAGCGACGGCTGGATCACCCTGATGTTGAACATCCCGAAGGCGCGCAGTCTCACGAGGCCCAGTTTTGAGTCCTTGAAGGCCACGGGGTCCCGCGTTCCCCAGGGAAGGTTCGTGAAAATCTTGGAATTGACGAAATAAACCTCCGCCCTCAGCGGGCTCGTGAACCCCCAGGGGAGGCTCAGGAGCTTCGTGATGATCGGTATGTTCAGCGTGGAGAGCGTATAGCGCCCGGCCCCCAGGGCGTCGTAGGCCTTGCCCTGGTAGAAGAATATCGCCGCCTGACTCTCGCGCACGGTGAGCTGCGCGCCATACTTGATATCCCCAGACCCCTCTTCGGGTAACCTGTGCGCTATCTCCCTGCCCGTGTCATCGAACCACTCGAGTACTTCCAAAAAGTTCCCCATACCATCCCCCTGCCGGTTTTTTTTCGACAACTTACTATGGACAGTAAGGGAAGTCAATGACGGAGAGCACGGAGAAGAGAGGTTATGGGTCATAGGCCATAGGTTATGGGAGAGATTCCTTCCTATCACCCATCACCTATCACCCATTACCTATCTTCTATCCGTATCTTCCCGTGATGTAGCCCTCGGTCTTTTCGTCCCGGGGGGAGGTGAAGATCTGGGAGGTGTCGCCGAATTCTACGAGGTCGCCGAGGAGCATGAAACCCGTGTAGTCGGAGACGCGGGCGGCCTGCTGCATGTTGTGGGTGACGATGAGGATGGTGTAACGCTCCTTCAACTCGATCATGAGCTCTTCTATCCTCATGGTGGCTATGGGGTCGAGGGCTGAGCAGGGCTCGTCGAGAAGGATGATCTCCGGCTCCACCGTCAGGAGGCGGGCGACGCAGAGGCGCTGTTTTATCTCTTCGGACAGCTCCAGGGCGGAAGTGTGGAGTTTGTCCTTGAGCTCATCGAGGAGGCCGACGGAGTGAAGGCAGCGGTCGACGATCTCCCTCCATCCACGCCTGTGTCCCATTCCGTGGACCTTGAGGCCGTAGACCATGTTTTCGTAGACGGTGAATGGAAAGGGGTTGGGGCGCTGAAATACCATGCCCACCTTTTTCCTCAAATTGATGATATCGATGTCTTCCAGTCTCTCGTTGTGGACGTATATCTCGCCCTCGATGCGGACTTCGTCGAGAAGATCGTTCATGCGGTTGAAGCAGCGAAGAAGCGTTGATTTTCCGCAGCCCGAAGGGCCGATGAGGGCCGTTATGGCCCTGGAATGCACCTGGAAATCGACGTTCTTAAGGGCGTGGAAATCTCCATAGTAGAGGTTGAGGCTGTTCGTTCTCAGGGCGAATCTATCCATTATCCAAACTTTCCCTGTATGTAGTCTTCGGTCCTCGTCTCGGCAGGGGCGGTGAAGACCTTCTCCGTGGTGTTGTATTCGATGAGCTCCCCAAGATAGAAAAAGGCCGAGAAATCGCTGATCCGGGCTATCTGTTTCGTGTTGTTGGACACGAGGATGATGGTGTATTCCGACTTCAGTTCGCTCAACGCGTCCTCGATCTTGGCCGTCGAGATCGGGTCAAGACCGGAGCACGGCTCGTCGAGGAGGATGATCTCCGGTTTCAGCGCCAGAGTCCGCGCCAGGCAGAGCCGCTGCTGCTGTCCCCCGGAGAGCTTGAGGGCCGATGTCTGGAGCCTGTCCTTGACCTCGTCCCAGAGGAAGGCCTTCGCCAGACTGTCCTCGACGATGTGGTGCAGGGTGGTGCGGTCGTTTGTCCCTTTGAGTCTGGGCCCGTACGCGATGTTCTCGAATATCGAACGGGGCAGGGGTATGGGAACGGCAAAGACAGTGCCGACCCTTCTTCGCAGCTCTATGGGGTTGATGCTCCCGTCAAGGATACTCGTCCCGTCGATCCTTGCGTCGCCCTCTATCCTGACGTTGTTTTCGAAGTCTATCATGCGGTTGATGACGGAGATAAGAGTTGACTTGCCGCTTCCCGAAGGCCCCATGAACCCTGTGATGGTGTTCTTATGAACCTTGATGGTGATACCTTTCAGCACCTCTGTTTTGCCGAAGGATAACCGTAATCTGTCAATCGCGATCTTTGTGTCCATTTCTTCCTTATGAATACCGTGCAATAGCCTTGTTCATGATGTAGTACGCTAGTACGTTGATGAGCAGAATGCTCAGCACAAGCACCACGGCCGTGCCGTAGGCCTTCTCCATGGAGATGCCCTCGCGGGCGAGGATATAGAAGTGGACGGCCATGGTTCTTCCTGAATCCATGATGGACAGGGGGAGCCTCAATGAACTCCCCATGGTGAAGATGATGGCCGCCGTCTCTCCGACGGCCCGTCCGATGCTGAGCATGATGCCGGTGAGTATCCCGGGGATCGCCGCCGGGATGACCACCTTCTTGATCGTCTCCCACTTGCTTGCGCTCAGGGAGTAGCTGACTATCCTGAGCTGCCGGGGCACGGCCCGTATTGCCTCTTCCGACGTCCTGATGATCGTCGGCAGGATCATGATCGTCATCGTGAGCACGCCGGCAAGAAGCGACCAGCCCATCTTGAGCTTTATCACGAAGAAGATAAAACCGAAGAGGCCATAGAGGATCGACGGGATACCCGCCAGCGACTCGACGCCGAAACGGATGAACTTCGTGAAGAGCGATTCCTTCGTGTATTCGGTGAGGAATATCGCCGTCCCGAGGCCGAGCGGCGTGGCGAGGAGGATGGACAGCAACGCGAGTTGGACGGTGCCCACGATGGAGGGGAAGATGCCGCCTTCCCGCCCCATGTCCTCGGGAAAGGAGAAGATGAAAGCGAAGTTCGTGTGCGGGAAACCCTTGAAGAAGATGATCGCCACGATGATGATGAGGATGCCGACGGTGAAGAAAGCCTGAACGTTCAGTCCCATCCGTACGAGGCGGTTTATGATCCGCGGATTAACTCTCATTTTGCGATCTTCCTCTTGATGCCGAAGTTGGCGATGTAATTGAGTATCATGATGATGAGCATGAGGACCACACCGGTGGAGAAAAGACCCAGACGATGGTCACCAGTGGCGTAGGCGAGCTCCAGGGCAATATTGCCCGTAAGTGTCCGCAACGGGTCGAGGATACTTGTAGGTATCCTGAGGGCGTTTCCCGCGATCATGATGACGGCCATCGTCTCTCCTATCGCCCGTCCCATGCCCAGGATGAAACTCGCCAGAATTCCCGACTTGGCGGTGGGTATGATGACCTTGTAGATCGTCTGCCACTTCGTCGCCCCCATGGCGGCGGAACCCTCGCGGTAGGTCCGGGGGACGCTGACCAGGGCGTCGAAGGAGATACTGATGATCGTGGGCAGGATCATGACGCCGAGGACGAGGGACGTCGATATCAGGGAGAACCCGGACCCCCCGAGATAGTTCCTGACAAGGGGCACGATATAGATGACACCGAGAAAGCCAAACACCACCGACGGGATGCCGGCAAGGAGTTCAATGGCGGGTTTAAGGAGCATCCTTGCTCTCTTGCCCGCGTATTCCGACAGGTATATGGCACAGGAGAGGCCTAAGGGGGCGCCGACGATGAGGGCCCCGACGGTGACGAGAAAGGACGATATGATCATCGGGAATATGCCGAAGTGACCCTTGGTGGGCGCCCATTTCATCCCGAAGATGATCTTGTTCACTCCCACCTTGAGGAACAGTGGCAGGCCCTCGGCGAGGATGAAAATGAATATGAGGAAAAGAAAGAGAAGCGATGAGAGCGCGAAAGCCACGAGCACCCACTTGACGAAGTGCTCCTTCAATACCGTCCTGTCAATCATAGAAACCTACGAGTCCTTCGTTTCTGAGTATTTGCTGTCCTTCTTGAGAAAGGACGTAATCGACGAACCGGCTCGGTTTTGTGTCCAGTTCGCCGTTCGTCACATAGAGAAAGGGTCGCACTATCTTGTAGCGGCCCGATTTTATGGTTCTTATGGAGGGTGCTACACCGTTGATGGCCACGGGTCTCACCTTCTTGTCGACGAGGCCCATGGAGATGTACCCTATCGCATAAGGATCGGTGGCCACAACCTCCTTCACGGACCCGTTCGAATCCTGAACCATGGTGCCGTCGTCAATCTCCTTGCCTGCCATGACCAGATCTTCGAAAGCGCCCCGCGTTCCCGAGCCTTCCTCGCGGGACACCGCGTCTATCTTCCTGTCGACCCATCCCAATTGCCGCCAGTTGGAGATGCGGCCGCTGAATATCTGGCGTATCATGTCGAGGTCAAGTTCGCTGATGGGATTGTTGGGATGGACAACGACCACTATGCCGTCATAGCAGATCGTTATGGTGTTCAGTCTTCTCTCCGCGTCCTTCAGGGGCCTGGAGGACATGCCCAGTTCAACGGTGTTGTTTATCACGGCCTGGATGCCGGCAGTGGACCCTCCTCCCTGCACGTCGATGACGAAGTCCTTGTGGTCCACCATGAAGTGCTCCGCCAGTTTCTCCGTGAAGGGCATGACGGACGTGGAACCGGCGATCGTGATCGTGTGTTTCTTTCCGGGCCTGTCATTGGAGGGGCCTGAGCAGGAGAGAAGAGCGGCGACAAGAGGAAGGAGTATGACCCAGTGCCTGAAACTCATACGCTATTCCTGGGGATCCCTGGAGTGTCGTATTATCTTTCCCTCCACGAGGAAGATGACGAGCTCGGCGATGTTGACGGCGTGGTCGGCCATGCGCTCCAGGTACTTGGAGATGAACAGCACCCGTGTGGCCCGCGATATGGTCCGCATGTCCTGCATCATGTATGTCAGGAGCTCGCGGAAGATCTGGTCGAGGAGCTGGTCCACCTTCTGGTCATCCTTCGTGACCTTTCGCGCCATGGCCACGTCCTCCTTCACGAAGGCATCGAGGCTCTCCTTGAGCATCAGTTGCACCGTATCGGCCATCATGGGAAGGTCGATATAGGGTTTCAGCTGAGGTTCCTGGTTCAGTTCCTGGACCCTCTCGCAGATGTTGACGGCCATGTCGCCGATTCGCTCCAGGTCGTAGTTGATCTTGATTGCCGTGGTGATGAACCTCAAGTCGCGGGCCGCGGGCTGCCTGAGTGCCAGGAGCTTGAGACAGAACTCATCGATCTCCACCTCGAGGGCGTTGATGACCGGGTCATCCTCTATAACCTTCTCGGCGAGGTCCGAGTTGCGTTCAAGAAGCGCCCGGATGGCATTGTTGATGGCCTTCTCGACGAGCCCGCCCTCATAAAGGAGCTTCTCCTTCAACTCTTTGAGCTCAAGATCGAAAGTCTTGTAGATGTGTCCTTCAAGCATCGCCCGCCTCCTGGTTTGGATCGCTAGAGTATAGTCAACTTCGCCGTCGATTACAATCTGATTTTGAGGCGCTTAACGCGCTGACGGCACGCAGAGCAAGGTTTTCCGTGTCTTGCCCCGCTCGACCGGCACAGGGCCCATGCCAGGCGGTGAGACCGGGCCCGTTCTCACCGGATCGGAGACTGCCCTCATGTGATCTTCGGGGTTTCGAATGGTGATCAGACCGTGACCACGGAGTTGAAACCCCCGAACTCGTTCATTTCTTTATGGTCGGAAGAGGGGTCTTCCATCCAGTTGCCGTCGACGATGAACCGGTACTGGTAGATACCCGGAGAGAGCGTGATGCTCGTTTTCCAGACCCCCTTCGCGTCCTTTTTCAGAGGGCGAACCGACGGGTCCCAGGAGTTGAAAGAACCTGCGATATAAACGTGGACTGCCCCCGCGTCGCTGAACTTGAATGTTACACGTTTCTTCGCCTGCTTCTCTGCCATTGCACCCTCCTTGATTTTACCCATCATAATATCACAATCCCCCGGGTTTTTCATCCCGGCCGCGAACGAAAAGAGGGAACCCAAGCGTCAGCCCGCATCGGTTCCCTCTCTATGAGATCAGGTCTGTATCTTCAGCTCATCAATGCCACCGCCTTCGCGATCCTGTCGACACCCTTCTCGATGACGTCCATGGACGTGGCGAAGGAGAGCCTCAGGTATCCTTCTTTACCGAACTCAACGCCCGGGACCACGGCGGTGTGAAAGTCGTCGAGGAGTATCTCCGTCAGGGTCGTCGAGGAATCGACGATGCGGTCCTTGTACTTCCTGCCCATGACGACGTTGAAGTTGGGGAAGACATAGAAGGCGCCCCTGGGGTCATAGCAGGTCACGCCTTCCATGCTCCTTAAGCTCTTTACCAGGAAGTCCTTTCTCTTTTTGAATTCGCCGACCATGGTGCCGATGAAGTCCTGGGGACCGGCGAGCGCCGCGAGCGCCGCCATCTGCGACACCGAGGTCGGGTTGGAGGTGCTCTGGCTCTGGATGTTTCCCATGGCCTTTATGATAGGGGCGGGACCCGCGCTGTAACCGATCCTCCAGCCTGTCATCGCATAGGTCTTGGAAACACCGTGGCATATGATCGTTCGCTCCTTGAATGCGGGGTCCATGGAGGCTATGCTGATGTGTTTGTATTCATCATAGACGAGCTTTTCGTATATCTCGTCTGAGATGATGTAGAAGCCTCTTTCCACCGCGAGCCTGCCGATTGCCTCGAGGTTCTCGCGATAGAAGACGGAGCCCACGGGATTAGAGGGGTAGTTGAGTATGATCGCCTTCGTCTTCGGTGTAAGGTATCTCTTGAGAAGGTCCGGGGTGATCTGGTAATCATCTTCCTCCCTGGTTTCGAGGATAACGGGTTTGGCGTCCGCGAGTTCGATCATGGGGGGGTAGGACACCCAGAAGGGGGTCGGGACGATAACCTCGTCGCCTTCCTGGAAGAGGGCCTGGAAAAGGTTGTAGAGGCCGTGTTTTCCGCCACAGGAAACGATGACCTCTTCCCGCTTGTACGTGAGCCCGTTATCGCGGGAGAACTTGTCTATTATCGCATCCTTGAGGGGATCGATACCGGTGACGGGGGTATACCGGGTGAAGTTATCATTGATGGCTTTTATGCCTGCTTCCTTTATGTGTGCAGGCGTGTCAAAGTCAGGCTCGCCGGCACCGAAGCCGGCAATGTCGATTCCCTGCGCCTTGAGTGCTTTCTCTTTTGCTGAGATGGCGAGTGTGGGTGAAGGTTTCAGAGAGGCGGCTCTTGCGGATAACATAGGGCAACTCCTTTAACGTTTTTGAATGGAGGGTGAACAGCCAGAAGGAAAGAGCCGCGAGGCCACACTGCATTGTTTCTTGTTTAGGGACTCCTCACTCCTTGCTCCTCACTCCCTGTGCGGCCGATGGCCATAGCCGTAACTTTTACACCAGGAGGGAAGGGTCTGTCAATCAGAAACTGAAGATGGTTGACAGGATTTTCTCACCCTGACCTTGAGGACCCTGCGGGTGCTTTCGTCTATCTTATACCGATCATCGATCCTGTGGCCCACGACCCAGGCGATGACGTCGCCCGAGACAAGGAGGGGCACGCGCCTGCGCGACTCGAGGGGTATCTTGCGGGAGATGAAGAAGTCCTTCAACTTCACGGATTTGGCGATGCCCAGCGGGTGGAACCGATCGCCCTGCCGGAAGGTGCGGACCGACAGGTTATCCCGGGCGACCAGCTTGTCGAGGTCGAAGTATGCCGTGAAGGTGTCCTTCGGGTAGGACGAAGGAGGCTTGTCCAGCACCGTGACTGTCGCATCTATGCCAAGCGCGTCGATGCGGGTTCTTCCCTCTCCGAGGGGAAAGGTTTCCGTGACCGCGGCCGCCGGCATCTTCCTTGTGAATATGAGTTTATCGTAGGTCTTTCTTAGCCTGACACGCTCGGGGAGATCGAGCCGCAGGTTCGGTCGTCGAGAGGACAGGACCTTCCTGACAAGGCCGATATGTTCTCTTAAGGGGACGACAGACCCCATGCCCGCGATGATGTCGCTGACGACCCTGAAAAAGGTCTCATCATCGAGTTTCGTGAGGGGCCCGACGGGTACGTTAATGTCACCATCCTCCACCCGGACGTACTTCCCCGTGAAGGCGCGTTCCATTTCGTCGAAGATCCTGTTTAATTCCGTCAGGTCGCCGAGAAGGGAGACGACCTTATCCCTGAAAGCAGGGTTCAGCTCGCAAAAGAGCGGGATGATCCTGTGGCGGATGTAATTGCGCTCGTATACCGTCTTGTCGTTGGATGAATCGCTCACAAAGGGAATGGAGAGGGCGGCGGCATAGGATTCTATCTCGGAACGGTAGGTTGTGAGAAAGGGTCTGACTATTCTCTCACGGGCCGGAGGCATGGAAGACAGGCCCCGGATGCCCGTCCCTTTTGCGAGACGCAGAAGGAAGGTCTCCACCTGATCGTCGAGATTGTGGGCGAGGGCGATCTTCGTGAAGCCTTCGCGATCGGCTACTTCATTGAAGAAACGATACCGTATGTCCCTGCCTGCGTGCTGCACGGAGAGCCCGGTTGACCGGGAACAAGCCTTCACATCCGCCCTTTCGACGAAACAGGGAAGGCCATAGCGTTTCGCCGTCTGCCTGACGAAAGTCTCGTCCCTTTCCGACTCTTCCTGCCTCAGGAGATGGTTCACATGGGCAACGGCAAGATCGAAGGGTATCTCCTTTCGGATCTCCCCGAGAACATAAAGGAGCGTTGCCGAATCCACGCCTCCGGAGAAAGCGACGAGGACGCGGTCCTGCCCGTCGATCATGCCTTTCGTCCTGATGAGCCGGGATATTTTGCGGACAAGGTCTGCGGGTCGGGCCACAGGTTGTCCGGGGGGGCAGCCGGAGATGCCGTTTGTCACGAACAGCTCGAACAGTCGGGCGATGAGCATCCGGTGCAAGAGCCGCCCGACCGGCCCGACGACCTGAACCTGGCCCCCGTGGAGAATCCAAATGAGGACATGTTCTTCTGCGGGTCCCTGTCCCCGCACTCGGGACATTCGGGCACGTCGTCGCCGAAGACTATCACTTCGAACTCATTGCCGCATTTGCGGCAGGTATACTCATAGATAGGCATGATTACCTCCGCTCATCCCTCTTCTTCTTTATCTCCTTCGACAGGTCGGTGATGAGCCGTGTCAGTAACGGACGATATTTCTCCCTGATGCCCGCGTCGACGCTCATGCCTTCCGCCTTTCTTGCGAGCCCCAGGGCCCTCGTGAACATGTTCTTGAAGTAGAAATGGTTGGCCGAGGCAAAAAGATAGAGGAAGAGGGCGGCCGTGTTGGAGCTATCTGTTCTGATCATGCGTTTGAAGAGTTTCCTGGCGGTGTCGAAGTATTCGCTTTCAAGGTAACTGTTGGCCGTCTTGAAGAGCAGGAGCGTCCTGCCGTCCGCGTATGCCGTGACCAGAATATCCTCGAAACCCCTGCGCCCGTATATTCGGGCAAGGGTCTTCTCGTATTCATGCAGGAAGCGGGGGAGGAGATAATTCCCCCTGTAAAGGATGATGAGGTCTTTGAGCTGTTTCACTAATTCGTCGGCGAGGACGTTGACTTCCTTTAGTTCTTCTTTCAGACGCGACCGCGCTTTCCGCACGAGCGTGCCTATCTCATTGACGATCTTCTTCTCCTGTTCCGTCAGGTCCTCAAGGGGGATCTCGCACTGAGGCTGATAATACTCGAGGAGGTAGAGGTTCTCACGAAGCTTCATCGCGCCGTGAAAGGTGTAGCCGACGGTCATATCGTAGAGCTTCTCCTTGTAGCTCGCCTCCGATGAATTGCGAAAGAGGTCGTGACACATCTCCTTGAGTCTGAAAAGGCAGCTCCTGCCCCTGTCGTCCACGAAATCCTCGACGTTGGCGAAGTAGAGCTGTCCCTGGCGGAGCAGGGACTTGCACTCACGCGCCTTCTCGTGAACGCACAGCGACTCCTTGATGAGGTCGATCTGTTTCTTATCGAGATTCGTTACCATGATCACCCTCCGCGTACTCATTCAGCATTTTCCTCAGATCATCACCGTCAATGGATTCCTTTTCGAGGAGAGTCCTGGCGACAAGCTCCAGAAGATCGCGTTTCTGCGTGAGGGTGTCCTTGACCTTCATATAGGAGTGCTCGATGATGGCCCGTACCTCGTTATCGATCTCCCTGGCTGTCTCCTCACTGTAATCTTTCGTGCCCGAGCCGGGGGCGACATCGAGAAAGAGGGGCTTGCGCTCCTGCTCAAAGGTCATATGGCCGAGCTTCTCGCTCATGCCGTACTGCTTGACCATGGAACGGGCGATGTCGGTCGCTCGCGCGAGGTCGTTCTGAGCGCCCGTCGAGATCTCACCAAAGATTATCTCCTCGGCTATTCTTCCCCCGAGCAGGACGCACATGCGGTCGATAAGCTCGCCTTTTGTCATGAGGTAGCGGTCTTCCGTGGGAAGCTGCATCGTATATCCCAGGGCGGAGATGCCCCGGGGGATTATGGATATCTTATGGACGGGGTCCGCCCCCTCCAGTGATTCCGCCATAAGGGCGTGGCCCGTTTCGTGATAGGCGACGATCTCCTTCTCCTTCTTGCTCATCACCCTCTTTCTCTTCTCGAGTCCCGCCACCACGCGGTCGATGGCCTCTTCGAAATCCTCCATTGTCACCGACGACTTTCCTTTTCGGGCGGCGAGGAGAGCGGCTTCATTAATGAGGTTTGCCAGGTCGGCACCGACAAAGCCGGGGGTCCTGGCGGCGATGACGGACAGGTCGATGTTGCTCGCGAGTTTGACCTCTTTGACATGCACCTTCAGTATCTCTTCGCGACCCTTTATATCGGGTCTGTCGACCAGGACATGCCTGTCGAACCTGCCGGGTCTTAAGAGCGCGGGGTCAAGTATCTCCGGCCTGTTGGTCGCGCCCACAATGATGACCCCCGTCTTGGTGTCGAAGCCATCCATCTCGGCGAGAAGCTGGTTCAGAGTCTGCTCCCGTTCGTCGTGAGACGAGAGCGGGTTCATGCCTCTTGCCTTGCCCAGGGCGTCCAGTTCGTCGATGAAGATGATGCAGGGAGCCTTCTGCTGGGCCTGAGAAAAGAGGTCCCTGACCCGTGAGGCACCGACCCCGACGAACATCTCAACGAAATCGGACCCGCTCATGCTGAAGAAAGGTACCTTTGCCTCGCCGGCGACTGCCTTGGCAAGCAAAGTCTTGCCCGTGCCGGGGGGACCGACGAGAAGGATGCCCTTGGGGATCTTTCCACCGAGATCGAGGAACTTCTGCGGATAGCGAAGGTACTCGATTATCTCCTGGAGCTCCTCTTTGGCCTCGTCGACCCCGGCGACGTCGTTGAAGCTGATCTTTATCTCGTCCTCTCCGTAGATCTTGCCCCGGCTCTTGCCGAAATTGAGCACGCTCGACGGCGCTCCGCCCATCCTGCGCATGAGGAGGTTCCAGATCAGTATTATGATGGCAAAGGGGAGCACCCATTCAATAATGACCCTGAGGATCTTGTTCTCGAAGGAGCCGGAGAACTGAACGTTACTCTTCTGGAGGTCCTTGACGAGCTCAGGGTCCTCGACCCTGCTCGTCACGAACTTCACCTTCTTGCCGTCCTGCTGTGTCATTGTGCCCTGGATCTTCTCGGCGTCGATGATGAGGTCCGAGACCTTCATCTGGGAGACAAGACCCTTGAATTCGCTGTACGGCACGGTCTTTATCTCTGAACTGAAGGATAGGTAGCTGTGGATCACGAATATGCCGACGATGGCGATGATGAAATAAAGGAAGGTAAAGTTCTTGGTCTTCTTTTCCTTGTCCTTGTTGCCGCTCTTGATCTCCAGGATGATATCTTTGCGTTTTTTTTGGTCTTTTTTGGGTCCGGGGTTTTCTTTTGGCATAGGTAAAGCATATCAGAAAATTATGGGCTTTGAAATATGTTTCTCGGCGCTCCGTGGTGGTTGAGAGTGCTGCAGATGTGGTGTTGCGATTGCGGGAACGATGCCCCTGCACCCCCCGCGCCCGCCGGGTTTACAAAACGAGGTCAGGTGCTATAATAGCCTTATGGCGGACCCGCTGCCCGGTTACACTGTCCGCTGTAAGGAGGGTGGCAGGTGACGGAAAGAGATGGATCCATCAGCGAGTTTGACCGCCTGTTCGGCTGGCCCGATGTCTGCCGCAGCCTGTTCCGGGTTCTTATCACATCCATTCGCGAAGGTTTCTTCATAACCGACGGCCGGGGAGCCTTTCTCTACGTGAGCCCGTCTCTCAGCATGATGCTGGACCACGACCCCACCCAACTTCTCCGAATGTCCATCGATGATATCGATCCTGGGAAGGGGTTCAAGGATGCTTTCGGGGCCATGGGATCGGAAAGCTACGGTGTTTCCACATATGAGACCACGTGGACGAGAGAGCTCGGGGAGCCCGTTGACGTGGAGGTGACCCTTGCCCGGTATAACGTGCCGGAGGAGGGGCAAAGGTGTGTTGGCCTCGTGCGCCACATCGGCGACCGTAAGAAAACCGAGACGGCGCTCCGGGAAAGCGAGGAAAGGTTCAAGCTCTTCAGCCACGCCAGCCAGGAGGCCCTCGTGCTCCTCAACGACGCGGGCAAGGTAGTGTATGCGAACCCGGCTGCCCTCAAGATCACGGGGCGTGATGATCGGCGGGTCTCCGATATGGAGATCGGCGAGTTTCTCAGGCCTTACCAGTTCTCCGACGAACAGAGGCTCGAGATGGCGATAACCGAGGTGATGCCCGTATCGACGATAGCGGAAGAGATGGTGGGTTCCGACAGGATACTCGACCTTTCGATCATGGGGGCCGAGGGCCTCGAGACCAACATTGAACTGTGCCTCCTGTCGGAGAAGGTGGGCGACAAGTGGCATATGATCGCGTTGTTCAGGGATGTGACGGAGAAGAGGAGCGCCCTGGAACGCCTGCGCAAGTCGGAGGAAAAGTTCCGCCGCCTCTTTGAAGACACGAAGGACGCTGTCTTCATGTCGACGCCCGAGGGAAAGATCGTCGACATCAACAGGGCCGGGCTCGAGCTCTTCGGTTTCAGGAATAAGGAGGAGATGCTTGAGCTCGACATAGCGCAGGATCTCTACTGCAATCCCGAGGACCGGGCCAGCTTCAGGGTGGCCATCGAAAGGTACGGCAGCGCCACCATGCATGACCTTGCCCTGAAGCGCAAAGACGGTACTGTCATTGTCGTTTCCATCACGGTGAACGCCGTTTATGACGAGGTGGGCAACGTCGTCATATTCCACGGTATCATTCGGGATCTGACCGGCATCAGGCAGCTCGAGCAGCAGGTCAGGGCGTTTCAGAAGATAGACGCGGTCAGGGAACTCATCGGCGACATGGCGCATCATTTTAACAACATCCTCAATATCATCGTGGGTAACGCCCAGCTCGCGAAGATATCTCCCGACTGTACGGATGAGATGGGCTCGTACCTTTCCGCCATCGAGGAAGAGGTCTTCAGGGCGGCGGACATGGTGGACGCCCTTCTGGCATCGGGGAGCCGCCATCCCATGGACATGAAGGCGGTGGATGTCGCGTCCGTGGTGAGGGATTTCGAAAAGATGGTACGGAGGATCATCGGTGACGGGATCACCATCGTCCTGTCGGTGTCTTCAACGCCCATAACTGCCAAGATCGACGTGGCCAGGATCGCCCAGGCCTTCCTCAACCTGGTGGTGAACGCGCGGGAGGCCATGGACGGCGCCGGGACATTGACCATCCGGGTTTACACGGAGGATATGACGGATGTGACGACCACCCTGGACGGGAATATAATGCCCGGCTCCTACGTCGTGATATCCGTTTCCGATACCGGGCGCGGCATGGACGCGGGCCTCAGGGAGAAGATATTCGAACCCTTCTACACGACGGACAGGTCGGGCGAAAAGAAAGGGCTCGGGCTGAGCGTCGTTCTCGGCATAGTCAAGCAGCACGGCGGCTTCGTCATATGTGACAGCGAACAAGGCAGGGGTGCGACTTTCAAGGTCTATCTGCCCGTCTCGGAGGAGGAAGTGAAGGTTCGCAGGTTGCTGGAGCAGGGCATCGGCGGCGGGACCGAGACGGTCCTCATCGGTGAGGATGAGGATGCCCTGAGGAGGATTGCGGCGGACTTCCTGAAAGCACTGGGATACCGGGTCATCACCGCCAGGAACGGCGAGGAGGCCCTTGCCCTGTTTCGCGAAAAGCCCGGAGAGATAGACATGGCGCTCCTCGATATAGCCATGCCCGGCATGAACGGACTTGACGTGTACCACGAGATCAGAAAGGTGAGACCCGACATCGATGTTCTTTTCATGACAGGCTACAGCCTCGATGCCGCAAACATAAGCACCATCCGGAACCAGGGAATAGGCATCATCCGAAAACCCTTCACAATGATCTCCCTCGCCAGAAGGATACGGGAAATACTGGACAGGGAAAAGACGGCTTGAGCCGCCTCTAGAGGCTTATCTCCTTCGCCTCCAGCATGCCGTCTATGGCCCTTATGTGTTTGAGGACGTCCTTGCCGATGGGGCAGTCGACGGAGACGAAGGCGACCTCCTCTCCCTGGACCATGCGGGAGACGGTGAAGCTCGCTATGTTGATGCCGTGGTCCCCGAGGATGGTGCCGACCTTGCCGATGACGCCGGGGCGGTCCATGATCTTGAAGGCAAGGAATGTCCCCTCGGGAATGACGTCGAGGTGGAAGCGGTCGAGAAGGACGATCCTGCCCAGCTTGTCGGGGAAGACGGTGCCTGCTATGGTGATCTCTTCGACGTCGGTCTTGAGGCTGAAGATGATGAGATCGTTGAACTTGTCGAAATGCTCTGTCTTTGATTCCTCAACGATGATGTTGCGGTCCTTGGCCAGGTAAGGGGCGTTGATGTAGGTAACGGAACCCTGGAGGGAGATATCGAGAAAGCCGTTGATCCCGGCTATGGTGAAGGGCTGGTAGCTGAAGGGGACGTCGAACTTGCGTTCGCAGAGGTCTTCCTCGAAGTTCTTTCCCACCATGATGACCGATATCTTCTCGGGCCGGCCTTTGCTGATTTGCGCCGCAAGTTTGCCCATCTTCTCGGAGAGGCTGAAATACAGCTGAAGGTGGTCGGGAAGAAGGGATTTCATAAAAGGTATGTTAACGCCATGCTGATAGGGCCTGCCGTGGAGTGCGTTGAGGACCTGTTCGGCGACGATGGCCGAGACTGCCTTCTGCCCCTCCGCGGTGTTGGCGCCGATGTGCGGTGTCGCGAAGACGTTCTCCAGGGTGAGAAGCTTGTTGTTCTTCGGGGGTTCCTCCACCCAGACATCCACGCCGGCGGCGAAGATCTTACCGGACACAAGGGCGTCATAGAGATCGTCCTCGTTCACGATCCCGCCCCGGGCACAGTTGACGAGGATGACGTCGTCCTTCATAATGGCGAGCTTCTCGGCGGTGATCATGTTCCTCGTGGTGCCGGTAAGCGGTGTGTGGAAAGTGACGACATCGGAGGCCTTGAGAAGGTCGTCAAGCTCATCATACAACGCGACGCCGAGCGATTCGGCCTTGCTCTTCTTTATATAAGGGTCGTAGGCGATGACCTTCATGCCGAAGCTCTTCGCGCGGATGGCAACGTTGCTTCCGATGCGGCCGAGGCCGATGATCCCCAGGGTCTTGTTGTAGAGCTCGATGCCCATGAATTTCTTCCGGTCCCACTTGCCCTGTTTCAGGGATTCGTTGGCAAGGGGTATCTTGCGGGCGGCTGCGAGCATGATGCCCATGGTGAGCTCTGTGGCGGCCAGGGTATTCCCCGTGGGGGCGTTGAGGACGATGAGACCCTTCTTGCTTGCCGCCTCTATGTCGATATTGTCGACGCCGACGCCGGCGCGCCCGATTATCTTGAGGCGGCCCGGGTTCTCGATAAGACTCTCCTTGACGGTCGTGCCGCTGCGGGTGATGATTGCGTCGTAATTGCCGATGATCGCCTTCAGCTCTTCGATCTTTATTCCTGCCTTGACTTCGATTTCGACCGCCTTGTCCGCCGTGAGGATCTTTAGTCCTTCTTCAGCGAGATGGTCCGTAACGAGGATCTTGAATTTTTTCATGGAAATCCGCCTAAGTTATTATTTCTTGTAATATTTCTGCGCTCGTGATATACGTAACGACAGTAAAAGATACCACCCGCAAAGAGAAAAAGCAATACAGGACCAATAGTTGTGGCGAACGAGGAACCTGCCGAAAAGAGAACATCCCCGGAGCTGAACCTGGAAGGCGAGAGGCGTTCTGAGGGCAGGAGGCCGTTCATCAACCGCAGCAACCTCCGCGACATCATCATCGTGGTCTGCCTCATCTCCGCCGTGCTCTACGACCTCGACTGGGCAAGACTAGCTGTGGCGGGGGTGCTCCTTACCTTTGGCTGTTTCTTCCACTACATGACAAAGGGAGTCCTTATCCGCAACGTTGTCCTGTGCCGGGAGGGGACATACGGTGTGGTTCGCCATCCCTACTACATGGCGAATTATCTTATAGATTCGAGCTTCTGCCTCGTGAGCGGGAACGTCTACCTTCTCCTGATATATCCATTCCTTTTCTACTGGTCCTACGGCCCGACCATCAGAAAAGAGGAGGCCACACTGGCGCGCCTCCACAACAGTGAATACCTGCGCTACAGTCTCGACGTCCCCCAGATCTTTCCCGATGCCTACTCCGCGCGTAGTATAAAAGGGGTGGGAAAGGGCTTTTCGATGAAGAGGATCACCCGGAACGAGATATCCCGGTTCATGCGTTTCTGGGCGACAGGATTCCTCATCATATTCATCCACAGCCTGAAGGGGACGGACCTGCGGAAGCTCTGGTCTTTTGATCTCGCACTTGTCAGTGATAACCCGTACGGCTTTGCGCTCCTTGCCTCGACCGTAATCCTCTTCGTTGCCAGCCTTCTCGTCCAGTGCAGGAAGGAAGAGGCAATCCTCAAGACACAATAATCTCATGGGGCCTGCCATGAATACCGCACCCGTTCAGAAATGGACCGTTACTGATTATGCGGTCCTGGCCGTCCTCATTGCCGCTGCAGCCATCCTTTTCTTCTCCGGTCTTTCGTGGCGCTCACTGTGGGGCTCCGAAGGCCGGTGGGCGGTGATCGCCCGGGAGATGATGCAAAGCGGCAACTACTTTCTTCCCACGATCAACGGTGTCGTCTATTTCGACAAGCCGCTGCTGAGCTACTGGGCGATCATTCCTTTCTCGCTCTTCTCGGGAGTGACGGAAACCTCCGCCCGGATCCCCGGTGTGCTTGCCGGAATGGGGACGGTGGCCCTCGTTTTCGTCATCGGCAGGGGTCTTTTCGGCCTGGCCCCGGGGTTCTACGCCGGTCTTGTCCTCCTGACGACGGCGATGTTCGGCTTTTGGTCAAGGACAGCATCGGCGGAGATTCTCAATGTCCTGGCCATATGGTCGATGCTCTGGATCCTGAAGGGCAGGGCCGCCGGGCGCCCGTTCCACCGGTATCTCTTCTTTTACCTGATAGCGGCTGTCTCTTCCTTCTGCAAGGGCCCGCTGGCGCCGGCCGTCGCCGTGACGGCGGTGATAGCGGTAAGCTGCGTGGAGACGGTCTGGGACATCAGACAGGACGGGTTCGGCAGGACCCGAAAGAAAGTGACGGAGCATTTTGACTGGATACTCTCCTGGAAAGGCATCCTGGCGGGAGCCTGCGGCCTCGCCCTGTTTGCTCTGCTGCTTTTCCTGCCGGTGATCATGACCGGGTCCTGGGAGGCTGTCGAGCTCATGTGGCGAGAGAACGTGGTAAGGTTCCTGGAGCCTTTCGACCACGTGGAACCCATTTATGCCTACTTCAAGCACACCCCGGTGTTCCTTATCCCCTGGACACTCCTTGCCGCCGGGGCCCTCATCCACATGACGAAGTGGGGAGGAGGGCCTGAGCGACGGTGGCTCGCGACCGTGACGATCGCCATATTCCTTTTCTTTACCCTTTCCGGTTCGAGGAGGAGCTACTACATACTGCCCCTCGTTCCCGCCTTTGCGCTTATCATCGGGAGGTCTCTATGGGGGTATCTGGGCCGCGAGGCAGAGAAGGACTCGCCGGTCATGAAGGCAGCCCTTGTCGTCACGGCATTTGTCCCCGTCATCGCGGGAGCGGCCCTCATTACCGGGTTCCTGGGATTCGAAGCGTACCGTCATCTTTCGGAGATCATAGCGGGACCGGTGATCCTTATGGCCGGGGCGGCGGCACTCTTCTTCATCTTCAAGAGGATGTTCGTACCGGGCTCGGTCCTTCTTGTCCTCCTCTTCTTCGGGATCCTTCTGTGGGCCTTTACTGCCGGGACCTCGATAGGGGAGAGGGACCGGGGCCTCAAGCCGTTTGCCCGTCAGGTCGCGTTGAGGATAGAGGAGGCAGGGGACAGGAACGTGGCGATATACGGGGTGCGTGATTCGTCCTTCATCTTCTATCTCGACAGGAAGTCGCCCATGAGAGCTTTGGATGGCCTCCGGGAGGTATGTTCCCTGGCGGGCGGCGGGGGTGGGTACCTCATCACGGGAGAGGCCTTCCTGGGGTCCATCGAAAACGAATGCGGCCCGGGGAGGTTCGACAGGGTTCTCAGCGAGTCACGGGATGACCGGAGGAAGAGACGCAACGACCTTGTTCTCCTCCTCGCTCCGAAAGCTCGCTGAAAGGGCCTCAAACGGGCGTAAATCTCAAAGTTTTGCTTGACTTAGCACACCAAATGTATTAATGTAGACAAATTTTTTTAAGGGTGAAAACGGTTATGAAGACATATTTTCCAAAAGAAGGCGAAGTTTCGAACGACTGGTACGTAATGGATGCCGAAGGTATGGTGCTGGGACGGCTCGCCGCCAGGGTTGCCATGATCCTTCGCGGCAAGACGAAGCCTGTCTTCACGCCCCATGCCGACACGGGTGATTTTGTCATCATCGTGAATGCCGACAAGGTGAAGCTGACGGGCGCGAAGCTCCTGCAGAAGACCTATCAGAAGCACAGCAACTTTCCCGGCGGCCTGCGCGTGACGAACGCGAAGACCATGCTGGAGAAGAAGCCGGAAGAGGTGATCTACCAGGCTGTGAAGGGTATGCTTCCCAAAAACACGCTTGGCAGGAAGATCCTCAAGAAACTGAAAGTATATCGGGGCAGCGAACATCCGCACAAAGCTCAGATGCCCAGGGAGATATCGTTGAAGGAGGTACAAGGTGCCTGAAAAGAGGTACTACGCAACTGGCAAGAGAAAGACCGCCGTCGCGCGGGTCTGGTTAAAACAGGGTTCCGGGGAGTTCCTGATCAACGGCAGGCCGTTCGAGAATTACTTTCCCGTTGAAGAGCTCCGCCTCATGGTCAACAAGCCCTTTTTGCTGACGAATAACGTCGGCAAGTTCGATGTCATCGCGAACATATACGGCGGTGGAATACCCGCCCAGGCATGGGCCCTCGGCCACGGAATCGCCAAGGCCCTTCTCGAAGTGAACGCCGGCCTCAGGGTCGCCCTGAAGAAACAGGGTCTCATTACAAGGGATCCCAGATCCAAGGAACGGAAGAAATACGGAAAGAAAGGCGCGCGCGCCAGCTTCCAGTTCTCCAAGAGATAGATCGATGCTCAATATCGGAATCGTGGGAGCAACGGGCTATACGGGCGCGGTCCTGATGTCCTTGCTCCTTACTCATCCCGATGCGAAGATAAAGCTCATCACATCCAACACGTATCGGGGCCGCAAGATATCGGAAATCTTCCCCCTTTTCCGTGGCCGGCTGGAGGAAGTGCTTCAGCCGACGGACGGTGACCTCCGCGGCTCCTGCGACGTCTACTTCCTGTGCCTCCCCCACGGGACCGCCATGGACAAGGCCCGGGAGCTTTTCGACGGAAAGGCCCTCATCGTGGACCTCAGCGCGGACTTCCGTTTCGAGGATCTTGTGATCTACGAGAGCGCCTACGTGCCGCACACGGCGAAGGAACTGGCCGCTCAGGCTGTCTTCGGCCTCCCCGAGCTGTACAGGGAGAAGATAAGAGGAGTCAGGCTCGTCGGCAACCCCGGTTGTTATCCTACTTCGGCTATTCTTGCCCTCTATCCCCTCGTCAGACAGGGAATGCTCGAGGGTGACATCTTCATCGATTCCAAGTCGGGGGTCAGCGGTGCCGGCAGAGAGGGAAAGGTCGGCAGTCTCTTCTGTGAGGTCTCCGAGGGCTTCCGTGCATATAACGTCGGGGTCCACAGACACGAGCCGGAGATACAGAAGGAAGTCAATAAGTACTCGCCTCGGAGGATATCCTTCGTTCCGCACCTCGTTCCCATGTCGAGGGGCATACTGACGACGGTGTACGGCAGGCTCGCGAAAACCGCAAAGACCGCCGAGGTCCTCGACGTCTTTCGGGAAACCTACAAAGGTGAGCCTTTCGTCCGGATAATGGACGAGAACGTCTACCCCGACACCCGTTTCGTCCGGTTTTCGAATTACTGCGACATCGGCCTCAAAGTCCTCGACGACGGCCGCATCATTGTCATCTCCGCCATCGACAACCTTGTCAAGGGCGCCTCCGGTCAAGCCCTCCAGAACATGAACGTGGCCCTCAATCTTCCTGAAACCGCGGGCCTCGAAGGCATACCACAATACCCCTAGTCTTTTGGCGCTCTCCCCCTTGAATCCTTGAACCTTCTTTAACCCTTGACAGTGTTTTACGGGTTCTGTAGACTGAACGCGGGTTCACATGAACAGACGTTCATCTGAAGAAACTCGTGGGATTATCAATGAAGCGGCACTCCGGGTTTTCTCGCGGTCCGGTTATGACGGGGCGAGCATGAGAACGATCGCGGCGGAGGCCGGCATCAGCGTGGGGGCTCTTTACCTTTATTACAGGAGCAAGGAGGAACTTTGCTCCACCGTTTTCAAAGGTCTTTTCAGGCAGTTCCGGGATGTCATCGCCGAAAGGACCCGGGTGATTTCCGACCCCGCTGAGCAAATACGCACCTACATTGGGACATACATGGAAATGGCCAGCGTTCACCGCGAGTTCATCTACACCTTCAATAAGGACAAAGGATTCGCCTTCGGTGTGGAATGGAAACAGAAGTTCTTCGTGGATCTCCGAAGGTTCCTGAACGGGATCATCAGACGGGGCATAGACGAAGGGATGTTTGCCGACATCGAGGAGAGCGAGGCGACAAAGATCGTCCTGAGCGTCCTCAGGGGGTATGTTGTTTCCATCGTCATCGACCCCGAGAATCTCTTTACCGCCGACGCATGCACGGACATTCTTCTCAATGGTCTTGTGAGACGCCGGGATCCTGAAAAAGGAGCGGACCTTCCCCGGTGAGGATATCTGTTGCGATATTCACGATCTTTGCGTTTCTGTGGTCCGTACCGGCTGGCTATTGCGGGTCCTATACCCTGGACGACCTCTACGCCATCGCCCTCGAACGGTCTGAGAGGATCAAGATGTCGGAAGAGGACCTCACTATAGCCAGAACGGGGAAGGACAAGGCCATGTCCGCCCTTCTGCCGAAGATCTCCGGTCTCGGAAATTATACTGGCTACAAGGACCAGAAGGTCTCCGACACGGGGAGTCTTACCCAACCCGATGAGGCATCCGGCTTTAGCCTGCGTCTCGACCATTCCGTATCCATGTCGGGCAGAGAGATCACGGCGTACAAGGCGGCGAAGGACAATATTAAGAAGACCGGTTTCGACCTCTTCGCCGTGAAGGAGCAGTACATCCTTGCCGTGACGAACTCCTACTATGACGTTCTCAAGGCATCGCGGCTCGTGGAAATACAGAAGCAGAACGTGGAACGGCTGACGAAACACAGGGACGCGGCATCGATCAGGCTCAGGATAGGGGAGGTCACGAAAACGGCTGTGCTGAGAGCGGAGGCGGAATTATCGGGGGCCCGTTCCGATCTCGTGAAGGCACAGAACCTCCTGAGATTCGCGAAGGCCGTCTTGAAAAGGATCGTAGGCCTCGAGGATGAATTCGATATCGTCGATACGCATAGGAGCGGGACAGCCGGTCTGAAGGACATAAGCGAAGGCAACACCGAACCTGTTATCGGCAATTGTATGGGGCTCGAACTCGAGTGCCTGCGGCAGGTGGCCCACGCGCAACGGGCAGAGATGAGGTCGTCGGGCATCCAGAAGGATATCGCTTCCTCTCAGGTCGTCATAGCCAGGGGCTCCTACTGGCCGATCTTTGCCGTTGAAGGGATTTTTGCGCAGAGGAAGGAGACCCCCGAAACGAGCGGTCTTATCAGGGATAACCTCTATGGCGGTGTGAGGATGGTGTTCCCTTTCTTCGAGGGGGGCTTAAGGGCTGCCGAGGTGAGGGAGGCGGAATCGAAGAAGAGACAGACCGACTATGCTTACGAGGACCTCAAGAAGACCGTCACCGTCGAGGTCGAGAGCTCATACCTCGATTTCGTCACCCAGAAAGGGATCCTGAGGTCGCTCGAGGACCAGTGGGTGTTCGCCGAAGACAACTATAAGGCCGTTTCAAAGCAGTTCGAATTCGGCCTTGCCCAGAGCGTGGACGTCATGGATGCCAATACGCTCCTCGTAACGGCGGAGCGCCAGCTCATCGATGCCCTGTACCAGTTCCAGCAGGCCGTTGTCCGTTTAAGACGCTCGACCGGGACGCTGCTCGCTTCGGTGAACAAGAGGACTGGCGGTGCCGCCGCCGGGGTCGTGAAGGAGAACATGGTGAAATGAAAAGAAGGACCATTGCAATAGCGGGCCTTTTGCTCCTTGCCCTGTCAGCCATCATCCTGGCGTCAGCGGGTTGCGGAAGGAAGAGTGCCGGGGAAAAGGCTGTGAACGTCATCGTACAGCCTGCGGAAAGCCGTAAGGTACGCCCGTACATAGAGTCTACAGGGACCCTGAACCCCAATGAGGAGATAGTCATGGGGGCCGAAATAGACGGGATAGTCCGGAGCGTGAAGGTGGACGAGGGTACCGTCGTGACGAAGGGAATGCTCCTCGCGACGCTGGACGATACGGAGCATGTGCACGAAGTGATACGGGCAAAGGCGGCCCTCAAGCAGACGGAGGCGTCGCTGGCGAACACGAGGATGGAGTTTTCGAGGAAAGATGCCCTCTACAAGGAACAGCTTGTCACGAGACAGCAATACGATGATGTGTTCACCCGGTTGACGCTTGCCGAGTCCGAGGTCGATCGCGCCAGGGCTGCCCTTGTCATAGCCAATCAGAAGCTCGCCAAAACAAGGCTCCATGCGCCAACGGCATGCCGGGTAAAGGAGAAGAAGGTGTCCGTGGGAGATTTCGTGAAGAACGGAACCCCGATGCTCGTGTTGATCCAGCCGGTCCCTCTGAAGCTTCGATTCTCTGTTCCCGAACGTGATATCGGTAAGATGAAGGTCGGCCAGGAGGTACACGTCAGGGTCGATGCTTTCCCCGGGCGGGAGTTTGTCGGGAAGGTCTCCATAGTCTTTCCGAGCCTCGAGGAGAAGACGCGGAGCCTTACGGTGGAGGCCCTTATTCCGAACGGACAGAATGATCTCAAACCCGGCCTTTTCGCCAAGGTCCGCCTGTATATCGGCGATGAGAAGGATACGGTTCTCGTTCCTGTCACCTCTCTTCTGTATGAGGGCGACAGGGTGCGTCTCTACGTTATTGAGGGCGCCAGTGCCCGGGAGCGCCCCGTGAAGCTGGGCAATAAATACGGTGAATTCACTGAGATCTCCTCGGGGTTGAAGGCGGGGGAGATAGTGGTCGTCGCGGGGCAGCAGAACCTTTCAGAGGGAGCGAAGGTCTCTGTCGAGAAGTCCCCGGGACGGGAGAAGGGCAAAGAGGGGATGGAAGATAAAGAGGAGAAGAGATGACAAAGCCCGGGATACTCCGCGTCGGGACGGTTGCCTGCTGACCTATGTGGCTTTCCGATACTTCCGTTAAGAGACCGGTGTTTGCAACCATGCTCGTCATGGCCCTCGTCGTTCTCGGCATTGTCAGCTATCCGAGCATTGGTGTCGATCTTTTTCCGAAGGTCGATCTGCCCATGGTCAACATCAGGACGGAGCTGAAAGGGGCGAGTCCCGAGATCATGGACATCGACGTTACGGACAAGACCGAGGAGTCCGTCAACACCATCAGCGGTATCAAGACGATCACCTCATCAAGTACGGAAGGCGCGTCGAATATTACCGTCGAGTTCGTGCTCGAGAAAGACATCGACCTGGCGGTACAGGATGTCAGGGAAAAGATATCCGTGATACGGTCCAAGCTGCCCCACGATATAGACGAGCCCATTGTGGAGAAGGTGGACCCGGACGCGACACCCGTGCTGTGGCTTGCATTGCACGGGCAAAGGTCGGTACGCGATCTTTCCACTTACGCGGACGAAGTCCTCAAGGAACAGCTCCAGAGGATAAACGGGGTCGGTGCGATCCGCCTGTACGGATTGAGACTGCGCCAGGCCCGCATATGGCTCGACAACGACAGACTGAGGGCGTATGGCGTGACGGCCCATGATGTCATGAAATGCCTCCAGAGAGAGAACGTGGAGCTGCCCGGGGGCAGGATCGAGAGTACAACGAAGGAATACACCATCAAGATCAAGGGCGAGTTCCCGACGATCCAGGGATTCAACGAGATGGTGGTTGGATATCACAAGGGAACGCCCGTGCGCCTGAGGGACATCGGACGCGCGGAGGACGGCATGGAGGAAAGACGGACGATTTCCCGGTATAACGGAGTCCCCAGTGTTGCCGTAGGTATCCAGAAGCAGTCGGGAACGAACACCGTCGAGGTGATAGGCAGGATAAAGAAGGAACTCGAGGAGGTATTGAGGGCCCTGCCCAACGGGATGAACCTTGCCATAGCCTTCGACCAGTCTAGCTTCATCAAGCGGTCGATCAATGACGTGCAGCATCACCTGATCTACGGCGGGTTCTTCGCCATTCTGGCGGTCCTTCTCTTCCTGAGGAATCTCAGGACGACGATCATAAGCGCGCTGGCGATTCCGGCTTCCGTTATTTCGACCTTCGCGATCATGAATGCCTTCGGCTTTACCTTCAACAACATGTCCATGCTGGCCCTGTCCCTTTCCATCGGTATCCTGATAGATGACGCCATCATTGTTATCGAGAACATCCAGCGCCACATCGAAGATGGTATGACGCCCAGGGAAGCCGCCTTCTTTGCGACGTCCGAGATCGGCCTTGCCGTTTCGGCGACGACGCTTGCCATCATCGTCATATTCATCCCCGTGGCCTTCATGAAGGGCATCATAGGACGTTTCTTCTTCCAGTTCGGTATGACCGTGGTGTTTGCCGTGATGGTTTCGTGGTTTGTATCCTTCACGTTGACACCCATGCTGGCGTCCCTCTACCTGAAGGGCAGGAACGGTCCCCAAGACCCCGTCAGAGTGCCGGCCTGTGTCCGGAGGATCGGAGACCGTTGTCGCGTATCTCACAGATTGAAGCGGTTCTCGGCGTTCCTCGAAGGGAGCTACGAGAGGCTCGAAGGCAGATACCGCGGTGTACTGACATGGGCCCTTGACCACCGGACGAAGGTTCTCATCTTCGCCGGGGGCACATTCGTGTTGGGTCTTTGTCTCATGTTCTTCATCGGAAAGGAGTTCGCTCCGTCGGAAGACCAGAGCCGTTTCGTCATCCGGCTTCAGACCCCCATCGATTATTCCGTTGATGAGGTGGACCGCATGAACCGCAGGGCCGAAGAGGTCGTCAAGAAGTTCCCCGAGGTCCGGAGCGTCCTGTATACGCAGGGTGGTGGACGCACGAAGGAAACGAACAAGGCGAACCTGTCCGTTAATCTCGTTCCGAAATCGGAGCGCCGGAAGACCCAGGAAGAGATCAAGGCCGAGATGCGCAGGGCGTTGAGGAAGATTCCGGGATTGAAAGCTTCCGTGGAGAACATATCCATGATAGGAGGCGGACAGAGACAGGTGGCCATCATGTACAGCATCCGCGGCCTGGAACTGGACAAACTGGAGGCGTACACGAGGGACATCCGCGACCGCTTCGGCAGGTTGCCGGGAATAGTAGACCTCGACACATCACTTGAGAAGGGCAAGCCGGAGGTCCGCGTCTTCATCGACCGCGACAAGGCTGCCGACCTTGGGGTCGATGTGGCGACTGTGGCTGAGACGGCAAACTTCCTCCTCAGCGGTGAGGTGGAGATAACGAAGTTCAAGGACGAGGCGAGGGGAAGGCGCTATGATGTCCGGGTAAGGCTCAATCCTGAGAACAGGGCCGATCCTGAAGATATCGGCGAGATCTATGTCAGGTCGAAAGAGGGTAAACTGGTCATGCTTTCCAACATCGTGAGCCTTAAGGAGGGTGGTGGCCCCAGTGTCATTAACCGTGTCGACAGGCAGCGGGCGGTGACCCTTTTTGCGAACCTTGAGAAGAAACCACTGGGGCAGGCCAAATCGGAACTCGACGACATATCCTCGAAAGTCCTCACTTCCGGGTATTCGGGCAGCTACAAGGGACAGGCGGACACGATGAAGGAATCCTTCGGGTTCCTCCTGTTCGCTGCCATCCTGGGAGTGGTCATGGCGTACATGGTTCTCGCCGCGCAATTCGAAAGCTTCGTGCACCCCTTCACGGTCCTTCTGTCGATGCCCTTGTCGCTTATCGGTGCTTTCGGGTCGCTCTTCGTCACGGGTAAGACGCTCAATATCTTCAGCATTATCGGGCTCATCCTTCTCATGGGACTCGTGAAGAAGAACGCCATCCTGCTTGTGGATTACACGAACATCCTCAGAGAGCGCGGAGCCGCCAGGCGGGATGCCCTCCTTGAGGCCGGGCCTGTCAGGCTCCGCCCCATTCTCATGACCACCTTTGCCATGATCATGGGTATGATGCCCATTGCCCTCGGACTCGGCGAGGGTGCCGAAACGCGGTCCCCCATGGCTCTCGCCACCATCGGAGGCCTTATCACTTCGCTGCTCCTCACACTCGTGGTTGTTCCCGTGGCCTATGATCTCTTCGATGAGATGAAGGAAAGGTCTTTCCACCGAAAGGGCGGTTGAAGGTGAAGATGCTCATCATCGTCTGTAACGACGTCATCGACGAGGAGTTTGTCACGATGTTGAAGAAGGCAGGTGTTTCCGGGTACACGAAATGGAGGGAGGTGCCCCGCCCCTTTACCGGGGTGGCTCGTCGTGCTTATCTTATGAACCATGACCTGTCGGGGAGAGCACATCGACAGAATGTAAGGATGTAAAATGAGCCTGTTCTTTGTCACGTTCTTCACGCTTTACACGGCCCTTCACGCGTACGTCTTCGTAAAGGCTTGGTACACCTTTCGGTTCCGCCCGCTCACGGGCTGCATCATCGCTCTCATTCTTCTGTTCTGTGTTTTCATGCCCCTCTTTGTCCGCGCCCTCGAACAGGGCGGACAGGAACCCATCGCTCGTGTGTTCGCCTATGCAGGCTACATCTGGATGGCAGCCATCTTCATCTTCTTTGCTACATCCCTCGTGATCGATATTGGCAGGTTATGTGTGATCATGGCGGCGTCTCTCTTGAAGTTTGGACTGCCGGCGACGATGCACTCGAGTCTTGTCCTATTCCTGATACCCGTCGCGGTGTCTGTATTTACCGTGGCATACGGCTACCACGAGGCTGTTTCGATCCGCACGGAGAGAGTACACATCGAAACGTCGAAACTTCCCGCCGGAATCGAGAGGATGACAATAGTCCAGATCTCGGATGTTCATCTCGGTCTTGTCAACAGGGAGAGGATGCTGAAGAGGGTTGTTGTGGCCATCAAGGAGGCCCGTCCCGACATGGTTGTTTCGACGGGCGATCTGGTGGACGGGCAGATCAACAATATCGACGGCCTCTCCGACATGCTCAGGGACATTAAACCCCGGTACGGGAAATACGCGATTATGGGAAACCATGAGTTCTACGCGGGCGTGGGGGTCTCCGAGGATTTCACCAGAAAGGCGGGATTCAGAATGCTCCGTAACGAAGGCATTACCATCGACGGGATCATGAACGTGGCGGGCGTTGACGACGATGCGGGACGCAGGTGGCCGGGGCGTCGCTCGCCGGACGAAAAGTCCCTGCTTGAGGGTTTGCCGCGGCACCTGTTCACCGTCTTTCTGAAGCACCGCCCCGTCGTGTCGGCTTCATCGCAGGGACTTTTCGACATCCAGTTGTCCGGCCACACCCATGGCGGACAGGTATATCCTTTTAACTACATAACGCGCATATCCTTCCCAAGGATTGCCGGCCTCTATCGGCTGAAGAACGGTTCCCTCCTCTATGTCAGCAGGGGAACCGGTACATGGGGCCCCCCGATACGTTTCCTCACTCCGCCGGAAGTGACGGTGATCGATGCGGTGAGGAAGAGGTAGCCTCTCCCTCTTTACTCTTTCCCTTTTTTCATTTAATCTATCTTTCATGGAAGACACGGACACTACATTTAAATCCACAGCATTGGAGATCAATCTCGAGCGAACGAAGGCCGTTGTCGAGATACCCGGGAAGTACCAGGTCCTGATGGAGATCATGCAAGGCCATTACGGCATCTTGAGACGTCTCGAGGACCTGCTTGTGGAACTGAACCATCCCTTCGTCAACTGGGAATATGTTCTGACACAGCTCAAGGGGCTTTCCATAGGGGATTTCTACGATTTCAACCGTCATGAGGACGGCCTTGAAGCGCTCACGCTTCTTTCCGGCATCTACACCGACACGATCACCTCGGCCCGGGACGAACGAGTCCAGGACAGCGCCGTCAGGTATCTTTTCGAGTTCATTAATACGGTTATCGGGAAGAGCGGCGGCAAACTCGAAAGAAACCTCGGTCTTGTCTCTTCCACCTTTTCTTCGCTCCTCGATTTTGCCCGCAAGGGAGAGCACCCGTTCCTGAGGAAGTCCTCAACATATCTAAAGGCTACCCTGGGACTTCTGCGGGAACACGAGTACTCCGTGAACTTCCCTGTTCTCGGGAACCTCCTCTATATAATGTTCCGGGAGACCTACGAGTTCTGGACGGCACAGCCGGACCCGACAGAATGGTATATGCCTGATGGTGAGGACGAAAAGGCTCTCGCGGAATTCGTGCGGCTTGTCTCTCCCCTCGGACACGGACACATGAAGGAGCTTCTCGGGCGTGTCGAAGAGCTTCACGGGGCGGTGGTCAGCGGGACGGATGGTGTCTGGGACTATCTCGAGATGCCCGACTATTTCCAGATAGTCAACGGGTACCTCCTCGTCGCCGATGACCTGGAGCGGTCGGAGGTGTTCTCCGGCAGGAATTTCCTCGTGAAACTCGATTTCCTTTTTCGTGTCCTGAACGTTCCGGGCCTTATCGATATCCACGCGTCGGGCCTTATAGAGATAAACCGCTGTCTGGGAAAGGTGTTTCAGCAGACGCAGGATCAGGACCTGCAGGAATTCGTGAAGAAGGTCTTCTCCTCCATGAAGCGGACCATCGGGCGCAGCCGGTTCCAGTCGAAAATAATCGACTGCATCACAACTCTGGCGAGGGGCGTTTTCGATCAGAACAACCATCCCCTTGCGGATGCCTTTATCGAGGAACTCATAGGGTTCGGGTTCCAATACCCCGACATCGCGGGTTCCACGGCTGAATGGCAGGTCAAGGCCAACCCGTCGCACATCGAGAATATCCGGTCCTGGCTGAGGATTGTCGGTTTCCGGCCGCGATGGACGAGAAGGCTCCTTTCCGCCCTTGTTGTCAACCTCAAACTGCAGGGCGTTTTCGTCAGGGACACGGACCTCTTCCAGAAGGAGATATCGGCGTTCCTGAACTCCGACATAACTCCTTCCTATAACCTGGTGAAGCAGCTGCTCAGGCTTTTCCCCATCTTCTTCACCGAGATAGGCGCGGAGGGCGAGCTGAGGGAGACCTCGACCAATGTCGACGAGCTGTCGGGACGCAACGACAAGCTTATATTCTTCCTCAGAAAACAGTCCCACGTGGAGAGCAACAGCCTCCTCGTCCCTTTCACGGAGGACATCTTCCGGTACTGGGCCACGGGCGACAGGTCCTACATCAAGCCCCATCTGCCCGAAGAGGTCTTCGACCAGGTCAATAGCGAAGGTGAGTTTTTCGACGATCTCCATATCGTCTTCAAGAACCTGCTTGTCCGCGCGAAGGAAGACCCCAGGAACTTCCTTGAATGGGACACGGCAAGGATCGTCAAGGAGGTCAAGGGCATACGAAGGATCAGCGACAGGGAGCGCGAAAGGGCGCGGCTCATGCTCCGCTACTACCAGCTCATATACAAGAAATACAACCATCAGCACATCGACCTCCTGAGAGACCTCGAGATGTCCTGCATCGTAGAGATCCCGAGGATCCATTCACTTAAAAAGGCACTGAAGAGGAAGGACCACTATGCAGCGCTCAACGTCACGCTGGACATACTGGCGGGGCTGAAGGCAAAGATCCTTTCGCCCGTGAAAACGGATTACTTCGAGAACATATATCACAAGAGGCATATAGCGGCCGGTATACCGTCCATGTACGGAACATACCGCGAAGAGAAGTTCGAGGCTATGGGGCTTACCTTTCGCCTTGAGAGCCTCGCGACGATGCTTTTCGACAAGCTGATCCAGTCCCTCAATCTGAAGTTCATAACCAAGAGTACCCTCATGAGGATCCATGAGTATCTCTGGTTGTATGTAAAGGCCCTGGACGTGGACGGCATAGCAACCGAGGGTCTCGTGTCGAAGATGAGATACATCACTGCCGCCCTCCAGATACGGCAGTTCTCGATAGACCAGTACATAGACATATTCCAGTTCATCTCGAAGCAGATACAGGATATCATCAGGGATTACTACATCCACGCCCATGCGACGAACCTGCCCGTCATAATCGGCCAGATCATGGCTCTCAAGGGGAATGGCGAGGAGACGGGGCAATCGAGACAGGAGATCATCTACCGCGATTCGGAGAATTTCATCCGGTCGCTCATCGCCTCAGCCTTCGGCCTCCAGGTCTTCGACAACTTCATTAACTCCATTGCCCGGGCCCTTGGTCAGGAACTGGAGAAGTTCAAGGACAACAAACATATCCTCAACCTCGTCATGGCCTACATCCCGGAGTTGACCATCTCTCCCATCTACGAGAAGAAGAAGGAGATAGACAACCAGATCCTCATCGGGAACAAGGGGTATTTCCTGAAGCAGATGGCATCCCTTGGTTTTCCGGTGCCCCCAGGTTTCATCATCACGACGGAGGTTTTCCGGGGATACGAGGCGGTGACCGGGTACAAGTACATCTTCAAGGACTTGAGCGCTCGTATCTACAACGAGATACAGGCACTGGAACGTGCGACGGGCAAGAAGTTCGGCAATCCGCGCAACCCGCTGCTCCTGTCCGTCCGCAGCGGCGCCACGATCTCCCTGCCCGGCATGATGCACTCCTTCCTGAACGTGGGGCTCAACGAGACGATAGCGGAGGGTCTCAGCAGATTCAGGGAATACCGATGGGCCGCATGGGATTCCTACCGGCGGTTCCTCCAGACATGGGGCATGTTCCAGGGCCTGGAGAGGAACATCTTCGACGAGATCATGAACAGCTACAAGCTGAAGTACGGCGTCTCCAAGAAGATACAGTTCGAGCCCGACCAGATGAGGCAGCTTGCTCTTTCGTACAAGAAGGCGATGGAGGACAGGGGCATCGTCATCAGCAATGACCCGCACAAGCAGCTCCAGGAGGCGATCATGCTCGTCTTCGGCTCCTGGTACTCCCAGCAGGCGCGCATCTACCGCCACCAGATGCACGTGTCCGACGAATGGGGTACGGCCGTCATCGTCCAGACGATGGTCTTCGGGAACCTCAATGAGAACTCCGGGTCCGGTGTCATCTTCACCCGCGACCCCCGGGGGTCTTCGCAGAACGTTGTCCTCTACGGTGATTTCATATTCGGCGTCCAGGGCGACGATATCGTTTCCGGCCTTGTCGAGACCTATCCCATATCGGAGAAACAGCGGGTCTCTGAGAAGAGACAGTCGCTGATATCCCTGGAGAAACGTTTTCCCGAGATATACGGAGAGCTGGTGCGCATTGCCGAGTTCCTGGTTTACGAAAAACGGTTTAACCACCAGGAGATCGAGTTCACCTTCGAGACGGCAAGCCCCAGGGGCCTCTATATTCTCCAGACACGGGACATGGTCCAGCGGGGGGCGGGCAAGGTTGTTTCATTCAAGGACAGCCCGGAGCTCGAGAGGTCGCATCTCGGAATAGGGATCGGGGTGAGCGGGGGTGCGCTCGCCGGCCGCGTCGTCTACTCCGAGGATGAGATAGAACGCTACCGGCGTGAGAACAGGAAGGAACCCCTCATCCTCATCCGGCCCGACACCGTCCCCGATGACGTGGGTATCATCCTCAAGGTCGACGGAATACTCACGGCCCGGGGAGGCGGAACCTCCCATGCCGCCGTCACCATCCCCCAGCTCAACAAGGTGGGTGTCGTCGGTTTCTCGAAGCTCCACGTCTACGAAGCGGAAGCCTACAGCGTCTGCGAGGAAAAACTGATCAGGGGAGGGGACTACATCAGCATAGACGGTTGGACCGGCGCCGTCTACCTCGGAAAGCACGAGACGGAGAAAGAGGAATCGTACAAGATAACGCTGTGACCCGGGCCGAAGCCCGGGTCACAGGTAATAGGTGATAGGTAATAGGCCATGGGTCTCGGTCACAGTTTTTACAGGCCCTCGCTCATTTCTTTTGTTACTGCTATGACCCGTCACCTATGACCTATAACCCTGATCTTTTGTCTTCCGACAAAAGATCAGGCCATGCTCTTGTGCACGTATACGGCGAGATCGCCCATTCTGTTGGTGTAGCTGCCGTATTCGTTATCGTACCATCCGAAGATCTTTGCGTGGACAACGGGGACCTTCATGCTGCCCTCAGGCAGGGCCTTCAGGACATCCGCAGGCACGCTGGGGATGCCGGCGACGTCGACGTCGATGAAAGCTGTTCTCGTGTGGTTGAACTGGCCTTCGATGACGATGGCCGCGTCCGTGCCTATGAGGTCCGTGGAGACGTTCTGCTCCATGGTAAAGATGACGAGGTGTTCGGGATCGTTGTCCGCGGCCTTCTGGTATATCTCATTAAGCATCTTTGTGGTCACGGTTTCCTTCTTGCCGTCCGCCCCCGCGCGTGTCTGGAAGGTGCAGTTAAGAACAATCAGGGATTCCGTGTTCGTCGGGACCCGGATCGAATCGGCCATGAAGCCGATGTCCTTCACCTCCGGTATGACCTGGATGAGGGCCGCCGCGGCATTCGTGGAGGTGAGAATGATGTTGTTCAAGGTACTGCGGTTCTTCCTCATGTCCTTTTCCCCGGCCTTCGGCGTCTTGTCGAGGATGCTCTGGGAATTTGTCACGGCGTGTACCGTGGACATGGACGCGGTGAGGATCTTGCTCGTGGCCGCCGTGTTGAGGAGCGGTTTTATCATGTGCGCAAGACCTGTAGTGGTGCACGACGCCGCGGAGAGCACCTTGTGCTTCTTGAAATCGAAGGCGGTGTGGTTGATCCCGTAGATGAGCGTGACGCAATCGTCGGGGGTCGACAGGGCCTTGTTTTTGATCTTGAAGGCCGACGAGTTGATGACCGCTCTTGCTCCGCTCGCGAGGTGTCCCCTTATGGACCCGCCCTTGTCGTCAGCGGCGATGGTGGGATCCTGGAACTTGCCGGTACACTCGACGACGAGATCGACGGCGTGGTCACGCCATCCGATCTCCGAGGGATTGCGGTTCTCCCTCAGGATGGTGACGGGGATGCCGTCAATGAGGAGTTTCCCCTTCTTCTCGTCGACTATCTCAATGATCCTCTTTGATTTGATGCCATAAAGAAAGCGATGTATGCTGCCGTACGTCGCATCCTTCTCGATGATCTGGGCGATGGCGGGGATGCCGTTGCCCACATCGCGACCGAGGTTGATGACGATCTCCTGGAAGTACTTGCGGGCGACGTGGTGCCACAACGTCAGCTTTCCGATCCTTCCAAGACTGTTGATTCCGAGTACGGGGCGTTTGTTCTCGAAGACTTCAACTTTACCCATGGTGATACCTCCTGTATGTAGTGGGGAACCTGAGTGATGTGGGGTTTATGTTCATGGTGCGAAAGGATTCTCCAATCTTAGGCACAAAGCATGCATCATCGAATGACCGAAAACAACCGAAAGGCATACATGCCCCTGTGGAAGTTCAAATATATCAGAATTTTACGGCCAAGTCAACGCAGGAACTGGCGGGTGTTAACCATTTGCACGGCCTCTGGAGCCGCCCGACGACACTTTCTATTGAAAAGGAAGCGCGAAATGTTTATAATCAAAAACCTTGCCCCCGTAGCTCAGGTGGATAGAGCAATGGATTCCTAATCCATGTGCCGCATGTTCGAGTCATGCCGGGGGCACTTAATTTCAACAGGTTACGAAGCAGGATGATTCGCGTTAGCGACCTTTGTTAGTGACCCTTGCCTTTTTCCCCTTGGCCTCAGCCTCGACATATGTATCTCTCAGCCTTGTCTCAAGAGCGTTGGTGGCCAAGGGTTTAGCCGCTTGGATGGAAGACAGATAGATGTCCGTTGTGGTAGCTCTCTCGTGACCCAAAACGGCTTGGATGTCGGCAAGGGGGGTCCCTTCCTGATCCATGGTGAGGGCAGCAAAATGCCGCAGGCAATGATACGTGAACTCAGGGACCTCGGCATCTTCGCATTTGTTACGAAGGAACTTGCTACGATACCTGAAAGGATTGCCAGTGGCCGGATGGAAGAACACATAACTGGAATTGATCTTTTCGGCTGCCGAGATTCGTCTGGCCAGAATCTCACGGAGCGTGGGGCCAATATTGATGCGGCGATACTTGGCATGCCCGCCCTTTGCCTTTCGCGTTCGCAAAATGATGTAGCCTAGATCTAGGCTGACGTTAGCGACCGTTAGCGAGTTGATTTCCCCGCACCTGGCGCCGGTGAGTGCCAGGGTCCACAGGTAGTCCCGCTGTTCGGGTCGGCATTTCAAGAGCACGGCAAGTATGTCGTTAATCGGCGGGACGTACTTGTGCTTGCGATCCTCGGGGTACTTCTCGATACCAAGAACGGGATTCTTTTCAACCAAGCCCTTCTTGAGCCCGTGATTGAAAAGAGCCTTGAGATAGGCAAGATATTTGTTTGCTCGTTGTGGGGAGACTTCGAGAGCTATTTTGTCCAGAAAATCAGTGACGTCATTGCGTGTGATGATTTGCTTGAGACCCCAACCTTCATGTTCACTGAGGCGAAGGATCAGAGCCTTGTTGTCCTGAAAATACAGCCGGTCCCGTTTTTGCTCCAGATCTCTCAGCCGACTTCCTGATAGCTGCCCAAATACCATAGGGATCGTCGGCAGTTTCGACAGTTCTATCCGCCTGTTTGCCTCTGCGAGCTTGGCCTGGGCCTGTGTCTCGAAGCCTCCTTCCGGCGTGATCGACTGGCCCCGGTAACGGAACTTGTACCACCATTTGTTTCTGAACTTCCATACCGCCATTCAGGATCTTCCTTAGCCCAGATTCAGGAAAACGGAACAGCTTTCCAATTCGTATCGCGCCAAATAGTTCCTTGTGATCGTACACGAAGGTGAGACTACAGTTGAACAGTTTGGCGACTTGCTCGGCCGTGTATACAGTTTCTTCTATCATTCGGCTATATTTCCTGTCAATTCAAATATTTTGACGTCTCAATTCCTCATAAGCGATGTGCAGAGTGCTTGTGCCAATCGAACCGGCACAGCATTCCCGATTTGCTTGGTTTGTTGAGTCTTGGTTCCCGTGAAGGTGTAGTTCTCAAACGACATCGCCGCGGCCAGCTCGTGCGGCTGAAGCATCCGGAAGCGGATGTCTATCTGATATTTGCCGGAGATCTCCACGAGGCCGAAGCGGTCCTTTGTGGTGATCGTCGGGACAGGGTCGTCTGTGCTGGATACCCCTTCACCGGCGCCGTAGTATTTGACGAGGAAGGGCTCGACGAGGGAGATTGCCCCTGCCGTAGCTATAGTCGGTACTGGTTGATCCACATCGCGGGGGGCTGCACATGATTGTTGACCAAGAAGAAAGGGTTCAACCAACGCCATTTCCCCGCGGTGTGCCCCGGTGATCGTCGGCATAGGCTTGTCTATGGAGTGGGCCCGGTTATCATCTCCGCCGTTATGGGTAAGGGTGACAACGAACGGCTCACACAGACCCGTATGATTCCCCCCGCCCGTGATCGTCGGCATCGGCCTGTCGATGTCCCTAGCTTCGCCGGTGCCGTACAACATGACCAAGAAGGGCTTTGCATTCGCGCCGCCATACCGCTTTAGCCCCGCGGCGATCCGGGCCATGGTCGAAGGGGCCAAAGGTTTCTTTCTTCCAAATATACTCTTGCCCTTGATGCTCCAGTCTATAACCTCTCGGGCCGTCCGGTACGGCTGGAGCCCGTACAGGTTTCCCGGAGCGCCGTGTGAAGGTTCCGGCCACTTAATCGCCTTGCGACCTTTCCTTGCCAGGACAAAGAGCCTTTCCCGGCTTGTCGGATCGCCGTAGTCTGCTGCGTTAAGGATCCGGTCGTCAACCTCATAGCCGAAGCTCCTGAGAGCGTTGAGCCAAGCCCTGTATGTCTCGCCCTTGCGGGATTTCAAAGGCTTGCCGTTTGAGCCCACGGGTCCCCAATCGCGGAACTCGCGCACATTCTCAATAAGAAGGTTGTCCACCCTCAGAGATTCGAGCCAGCGGAGGACCAGCCATGCCGATGACCGTAGTTGATCGTTGACCGGTTTGCCTCCACGGGCTACGGAATGGTGAGTGCACTCAGGCGAGGCCACAAGGATGTTTACCCGTCCCCCCGGTATCGCATCCTCGGGTCTGATACTCTCCAAGCGCGCGCAGAGATGCCGGGCGGCGGGATGGTTGGCTTGATGCGTTGCAATGGCGACAGGCCAATGGTTGATTGCGAGGAGGTCTACTTGCTTGCCTGTCGCGTGACAGGCGTTATAGAGGCCGGTAGAGGTGCCGCCACAGCCACAAAAAAGATCGACCGCTACAATCGCCAAGGTCAATTCCTCCGTCCGTCCGTTATTGCAGGTGGTAATGGATATCTCACCCCCGGCAGGTCCAACATGTCAGCCAAAGCAGGGCACAGATAGACCGGAACCGGGGCAGGATCCTCGATTGGGATATCGTTCGCCTCCAGGAGCTGTTCAAGTCTTCTATTTTCCGCAAAGAGATCGCTTTCATCCAGATACATGCCTATTACCTCTTGGGCTGATTCGGGCTTCGATTCCTCATTCTCCTTCATTGTGCAGAGGATCTGCCGATGCACCTACAGACCATTGATGAGGACATCCAGGCTCTTGGTGTTCGTGAACCTGAATATCACGGCAGGGTCGATATCATCCGGCTTGTCTTTGAGTGGTGTCCCCACTTCCACGGGCTCCGTGGGGTAGAAGACGAAGAGGATCGCCTTTTCACTGTCCATGACGATGCCTATGGTTCCAAGACCGATATCTCCATGGCCAAACTCAAGATACGGGCACCACTTCTCGTTTTCCTTGTCTTTGATAGCTGCTTTTATGGGCATTCGTTCTCCTCCTACATGTTGTGCGTTCCGCCGTTTGCCTCCATCCATTCATCGAGCATTCTCGGGAAGCTCTTGCCTTCCACGTATGCTTCATTCTTAACGACCACTATTGGCTTGCCGAGAGCGAAGGCCATGCCCATATCGAAATGTGTTCCCTGGGACCGGCCATTGTAGAAGATGTGAACCTCGTCGGCCCGTCTGATGTTCTCCAAGTTCTGGCGACAAATAGTGATGCCCGGCTTGTTTTGATTGGTATCGCGCGGAGGCAAATGAACCCTGTGACCCCGAGCCTCCAGCTTTCTTGCGTAGGCGTTCACGGTATCGAAATAGGGCGCATCGATATCCCTTACCGAACAAATGATGAAGATTCTCATGCTACCTCCCCAAATAGACTGCCAGCTATGGCCGTTGAACCATAGCTGTATTTCTCAAACGGTATGTGTTCCAGAAACCGGAGCCGGCTGTAATAGCGCGTGATGTCATCCAGTTCCTTCTTTGTCCATCCCTTCAGAACATAGGAGTTCTTGGCCATAGCAAATTCGCCCTCGATTGGCTGAAATCTCATGACGTTCGGTCTGATCCCGAGGGATCGTATCCATTCCAGTTTCTCTCTCGCCTCTGCCGGTGTGTCGTTGAAGCCTACGAGGACATACACTCCGATATCGTTGAGACCATGTTTGCTGGCAGTATCTATTGCCCTGTGGACTTCGGGCTTGTCTTCCCATGAATCAAGAGAGAACCGGACCTTTGCGTGTTTGATCTCAGCTATCCGTATTGCGTGATAGATCTCGAACCTACCGGCCTCCAAACCTTGGTTGAAGTCAACGAAGGGCAGGGTCTTGAGTCGGTCGATGACCCGGTCGAAATGGGTAATGCTGGTGGCCAGAAGGTTGTTATCGCAAACTATCGGCCTGACCGGGAAATCCTCGATCTCGATGAGATCGCCTTCTATTCGATGGACGGCGCAAAATTCACATCGGTTCACACATCCACGGCTCGTGAATGTGGCCAGGGGGTTATGAAAATCAAGGGGCCTGTATGGAAGCTCACCGCCTATTTCGGCTACATCGGCCAAATATTCAGGCATGAGGTTCACAGCACCCCCCCCCGCAACTACTTTGAGCTTCGACGCTTCTGCTATTTTACGGGCTGTCGGCAAATCCCATGTGAAAACCACGGACAGATAAAGTGTGTCCTTGATTCTCCATTGTGCAATGCCTTTGCGCCAGTTATACATGTTTGGGATTCTCTCTCCTCCTGAACTCATACCGCCATACCCAATCGTTAGCCGCCCACGGGTGGGTCTTGCCGTTGATCGAGTCCCAAAGAGTCCAGAAGGAATGAACCAGGTTGATGTGCTGAGGTAAAAGGGTTACGCCCTCCTCCATGATGTCGTCTTCCGTGATGTCCTGCAACCTCTCGGGCCGAACGGAAAGGACGGGTTGCTTGATTCTCCATGCCCACTTCGGTAGGAAGATAGATGGTCTCCACTTGCCATGGGCGGGGTAATTATCAAGGCTCCATGCCGCCTCGCAAGGGGCAAGGATTTGATTCTCCCCGATGTAGAAAGCGGCGTTGTCGGCACGATAGACAATGATCGGGGAACCGTACTCATCGCAGGTCTCGGCCCATGTCTCTTTGACACACAGGATGTCGCGTGACTGATACCTTGGCGAAACCCATTCTTCAGCAGGATCCCCGTTGATCGTACCGGCGAACACCCATGTCGGCTTTCCAAGGCAATCGGGCTTAAACTCTATTACCTCCTTGGGCACAAAGCCGTTGACAAATTTAATGATCCGCCGTGTCAGGGTTTTCCTGCCATCAAGAATCGCCCGGACCATAGCGCCACTGAACAGTATCGGCTTTTCAGACATCAATCCTCCTATCCAAAGAAAAAGTTGTACGCCCGCCGCAATGCCTTAGCGAACACGGCTTTAGGTCTCTCAATCGGTTCAAACCACGGGCAATCGTTGTTCTTGTTCTGCTCGGATTGCAGAACGTAGCGTTGCTCTAGGCGCCATGGCGTTTTTACTTCGTGTAGCCCCTTCGGATTCCCGCAAGCGGCGCTAGACTCAGAATAATATCGACAGTTGATACAGAAGACGTCGTTAGGCATATTCTCTATCCCCCAGTGAGGTGTTAGCGTTTGCCGATCTCAGATCAAACAGCGGCGTGCTATTCAAGTCATCCTCCCACGCCACCCCTATGTAGTCGAGGACTCGGCCCCAGCCCATCTTGTACATCCAAAATTCCCATTCCCTGGGGCTCGTTTCCTTGAGCCTGTCGAACCGATGCGGGCGTTTTTCGATGTGGATACCGAAGCCGCACATGGTACAGCCGGTCCGCTTCGCCTTGGTGGTTTCCAGGGTTCCGTCGCGTTGGGTCTTGATCTCTCCGTAGATTTCCGGCACAGGGACATCGAGGTCGAGGGCCAGTTGAAGCAGGTCGGTCCGTGAGAAGATCGCAAACGGACAGCTCCTCTGAACGGTCTTACCGTAGTAATTGCATCCGTTCTTCATCAGGGCCTTTTGCCGTTGTCCGCCCTCGGACGCCATCAGGCCCATGTACGGATGCACCTTATTGGCCTTTGCCCAATCGGCGGCGGGCTTTTCCTTCATGTGGTAGCAACAGTCAGGGCTCACTCTGAAAGGAGCGGTTTGATAGGCCGTGCCGTATTTATCATTCTCGGGACCGCCGAAAAGATCAAGCCACTTCTGCGGTAATCTCATGCGTGTTCCCTTTCTCCATCCGCCGTAGGCGCCGGTGTCACCGGTCATGATCGCGTGTCTCACGGTTGAGTTCTTTTCGGTAGGGTTTTGCAGGAGCTGTATCTTGCCTGCCTTATCCTTACTGATAACCGGATAGCCGTGATCCTTTATGACCTGGACCTTGGTCTTGTAGGGCTTTAGGATGACCATGTTATCGAGGCCCTTGTGGACTCGCTGGATGGATTTGTCCTCCAGGCTGGAAAGGGAAACGCCCACTATGTCGGGGCTCACGTACTTTCTGAGGAAGAGAAGGAGCGTGATACTGTCCAGACCGCCGACCGAGCAGAACACTTGCCCCTTCATTTGCTCGAAGAACTCCTTGCCGAGTCCCTTGGCATACGTAATCTTGTATTCGTGGGGCAACGCCTGGAGTTCCATGAAAGATTTGATGCTCATCTTGTCTTCCTCGCCCGCAGCCTATCCAGATTGTGCTTTTCCCTGACCTCGATACCGAGGTCGGTCAACCACCGGATCAGCTCCATAACCTTTTCGATTGGAGGTTCGGGCAGGCCATGGCTCTTGCTGTCCGCGCCGATGTTAACAAAATCAGGCTTCACGTCGTTAATCCATGCGGCAAATTTCAGGACATCGAAGTCCATGATCGGTTCAACCGTGATGAACTTGTGACCCCGCAGGGCCTTCATGGCCTCGAACCTTTCCGTGGGATGCGGGGCAAGGCTGATTTCCGGGGGTATGTCCCGGTTGGTTTCGATGGTGCAGCCGAAGATACTGTTGCCCGGCATGAGCGAATCCATCGTAAGGTAACGCGCCGGGTTCTTCGTCTGCCAGACGTAGTCGTTATCTGGCCATTTGAGGCAGTGGTGAACGATCCTGTTGATAAATTCCTGGGGCATCAGCTTTGCAAACAGATCGTTGCAGTTCTCCTCGAAGATCACTTTACCGGAACCATACTTGATCTTGAATTCGTTTTCGATGAGCCGCAATGGACCCGTGTACCTTGGATGCCTGCCGAACCTTGGATTGTCGACATAGCAGTAAGAGCATTTGTGGGGGCACTCCCCGCCGAGATGGGAATGCGTGTGTGTTACCCATGGATACATATTACCTACTGATTTTTTAAGCGGCATTCTTCACCTCAATTCGGCGACCACAGTGCGGACAGAATTGTCTCTCAGCAAAATCAAACTCGTATACGTATGGAAAACCCCAACCGCATTCTGTTGACCAATAACCCTTTACTCTATCGTACGTCCACACGCATCTCCGCCCTTCGATGACGGCGACAATGCGGTCTGCGATCTCGCGCGTCAGCTTGGTTAAACCGCTTTGGTGTTTCAGCAGCGCAGGGTTGTTGTAGATGGGAACATATATTTTGCGGGCTATTTCCCTTTTCAGGTCATCCCCCAAAGGTTCAGCGAGCTGCTTGTCTATCAGATCATTGTATTCCTGCCATGTCTTGAAGGAAGTAGGAGAACCGTTGTCGTCAAGCAGGTTCCCGTGATATGCCGCCACGAATGCCTTGAGGCCATGCTTTCCATAGTAGTCAACCGAGTTTTCAGCCGCCGTGATAAACCCCATGGGGTTATCTGTCTCAAGGAGCATTTCGCCGCGGGGACCACAGGGCAGGCTACCTATATGGTGGGTATAGAGCGGACTACCTACCTTCCACCAACAGCTTTGCATACCGTAGACGAGCCTGTTTGAAGTCCTTGCCAGGTCCTTGATATGGGCGAGGGTCGTTGATTCAACTATTCTTGGCATCGGGCGCCTCCCGCTCATTCTTTTCTATCGTTCGTCTCACCTGATCCATGGCCCAATCCAGTGTACTCTCCGGCATCTGATTGACAACCTCATCTATGGGCCGCTCCAGATCATCATGAGAATACATTCGCTTGAACATATGCTGTTGAGCCTCAGTGCATTCCTTCAAGCGTTGTTTCAGATTCTCTCGTGCAAAGCTCTGCAATTGGCTGTTCATTGTTTTTTCTCCTCATCGAATACCCCGAGATCCAATAGCCACTTACGGTGTTCCAGGGCCTTTGCGAACATCACTTCCATCGCGGCTCTCTTCTGGGCTTCGTCAGGGGAAGACGGCGGTGTAAATGATGCCATGGTGACGTTGGCGACCTTCTCGGGGGTGTAACCTTCCGCTTTCAGCAACCTGTCCAATGCGGCACAGGCATCATCGGGCAGGTCTTCATAGATAAATCCGTAGGCCACTTCCGGCGACATGTCTTTGATTCGCTTGTTCTTCTGTGCAATCCAGTCTACTTGCATACATACTCCTTCAAGGTGCAATCCTTCTTGAGATACAGCGGATGTCTGGGAGATCCTTCTTTCGTCAGTCCGAGACAGTAGACCTTACCGAACATCTGCAGGACCTGCCTGTCGCGGCCTCGATACCGGCCATGAATGCCCCAAGCCGCTACTACTGTGTGATTCCCGTCAGCATACTTCATGAGATACCTGTCATGTTCCGGTCCGCCTGTGGGATTTTCTACCTGTTTCATCTCCGAGGGCAGGGTAGCTCGATAGGCAAACAGGTTCAGCATGACCATGCCGCCGAAGCCGAGGGCCTGCGCGAACCTGATACAGCGGCGAACCGTGGGATCATCCCGCTTGGCGTCCGCGGTCGACGGGTTCAGACCGATAAAGACGAGGCTTCCGCCAAACATGCTCCATCGACGCCACAGATCGTAACGATAGGCGCCGCAGGGGGAGAAAGTTGCGCCGGATTCGAGAAAGGTCATCTATCTCTCTCCGTAATAGATATTTGTCAGCCGTCGCCGGCCATTCGTGATGAACCACTTGCCGTTACCGCCGTCAACAATCTCCAGGTTCTCCACTCTGCCGAACAAATGAATGTTGCCGCACAAATCCACCACCTTTGTGTACTCCTTCTCGGGATGTGGCCTGACACCGCGGCCAATCATCTGATAGTAGAGCGCCAGGCTCATTGTTGGCCGGGCCAGTATGATCGTCTCCAACTCGGGGTAGTCGAAACCGGTGGTGAGCACACCCACGTTGCAGACCACGGGGATCTTGCCGGTCTTGAACCCCTCTATGATGTTCTCTCGCTCCCGTTTCGAGGTCTCGCCGGTGACAAGGGCCGTTCCGGGGATCCTGTTGACGACATACCGGGCCTCATCCACGAACCGGGTAAAGACAAGAGCGTTTTTCCGGTTCTCCATTTCCTTCCTGACCACGTTGACTAATCTGTCCGGGAATTGAGAGCTGGCATAGTATTTCTGAATGGACCGATCCGTGTAATCGGCGCCCGTCGTGTTGATCTGCAACTGGGTCCGGTCAAAGCCTTTGGCGACTACATATTCAAGTTTGGCCAGGTAGCCCGCCTCGAACAGCTCCCGATTCTGGGTATAGTAGACCAGCTCGTGAAAGACGCGGGGCCGGGTCCGGGTAAGGAACTTCAGGATGGAACCGCCGAAGCCGTCCTTGCTCAAGCGGTAGGGTGTCGCCGTGAAGCCAAGAACTTTGCCGCCATCGAGGCTGTCCACGAAATCCTTGTACATGCCGCCCCTAGCGTTCACCCAATGGCATTCATCTATGATGACGTATCGGAAGACCCGAAACAGTTCCTTCACATTGATCGTGCTACCAATTGTTGCAAACGTGATATTGGACAGATCTTTCTGTCCCTTCGAGGCCGAGAAGATCGAGGCATGGTAGCCATAGGACGTGAGCTTGTCGTAGTTCTGTTCAAGGATCTCCTTCGAGGGCTGAAAGATCAGTGTGGGCCTGCCCAGTTCCTTCACCAGATTGGCTATGACCAACGACTTGCCGGATCCTGTGGGCAGAACCTCAATACCGTTGTGCTTACTTGGCCCTTTCAGGAACCTGAGAGCTGCGTCCACAGCCTTTTGCTGATAGGGGCGCAGGACATATTTGTCTGAGCCGAAGAGGGTCATTGTCAGAATGCCATTTCTCTGAACTGATTCACGATGGAGCGCGCGGCGCGGGGAACGTCCCATGTCTCGCGCGATGTCTTAAACCTATCCCGAAGTGCGCGCACAAACTCGTCAAGGTCCCTGATGTCTTTGAAATCGGCATCTATGTGCCGAAGCTGACCGCCGTTGAGCCGGGAATATATCAGGATCATGTGGGGTTCCTTGAAATGAACATCCACGCCGATGCTCACGAGATCCTGCATGGTGTTTTCAAGACTCTTCATATTTGCCTTCAGGCTTTCCACGTCTCCATCTAGGCCAATCCATTTGCGCAACTTACGTTTTAACCATTCCATAGATCCTCCTTATCCGGGGAATGCGAACCCCATGAACTTCCCATCCTTGTGCTTCAGCTCTGTCAGATCGTTCTCCGAGTCGTAATAGAGCAACCGCTGACCTTCCTTGAGCGTTCCGGCCCGTGAGAGTTCTTCAACCACATCCTCAGCCGCGTTTGTGATGGTCATATACTCATCCCAGGGGCCAAGGTCTCCGAGTGTAAGGACCTCGGGCGTGTTGCTTACGATTGCGTAGTTGGCACGTCTCACGGCTTGTCTCCTTTGGGCAGCTCGAACACGATGCCCCGGCAATACTTTTCGCCGTCTTCCATGGTATCGAACGTGGCATGAGGCATGTTGGTTCTGAAAACCCATGCGTAACCGTCCGTGTCCCACTTGGCGCTAACCGTGTCCGTGATGCTTTCAGCAAGCTTCTTGAAGTAGGGGCAATCATCTTCGCATTTGTTTTGAACAAGACCATTGGAATCAAAGAAGAGGTCTAGGTCATACTTCTCATCATTCACGGCTCCTCTAAGTTCAACAATGTCATCGGACGCGCCGAAGATAACGACAATACCGCTGGCCTTCGCTTCGGCTTCTTCTTCGGGTGTGATTTCGTGCCCGTATTCCCGACCGTTGAGTCTTGCTGCGAGTTCTTCTTTGGTCATGAATTCTCCTTTTGAGCCCTTAAGGTTTCCTTAATAGTTGGCAGGGGACCGGATTTGAACCTGCAAGCTCCGGAGCGTTATGGCTCTGACCCGTCAGCCACCCCTGCCATGCTTTCATCGCATCAACCACCATGTAATTGCCGACCCTAGCGCGGCAATAGAACAAACCACCACCATCGCCTTGATAACTACTTTTCTGACTTCGCGTTTGATTGTGCCGTCAATATCTCCCATTTCCCGATCCTCCTTGATTCCTTTCAGACATGCGCAATTGACTCCCAGCCTATCCTGACAAAGCCGAAAGGCAGATGAATCTCTACGTTCGGGCACCAGAATGAGACGTGGAGCCCGAGACTGATGCAATCCCAGCCGACAAAGAAGAAGTAACGGCGGAAGCGTCCCCTGCACATCTTGATGGACCGCGTAGTCAAAAACATCCCTACAGGTCCTCGAACAGCACCGGTATGGCTTCTTTGAACCCGGCCAGCATAGAACAGGCCAGAGCCCTCATCTGAGCGTGAGCGGCCGGAGCGGGTCGTAAAGTGAAGAAGTGTCGCCACTCCCGGACGTTACAGGTCATGATGATTTCCGTTTTCAATCCATTTGGAAGAAAGTAGCGCGCCTGCTGCGGGGTTCTGCCTTTTTCGAGACAAAGGTTGTAATGGTTCTCGATCATCCGAAGCATCGCAAGATCTTCGTCGTCCAGATCAAAATCGACGGGCAGAATGAACTTGATGCCCATCTTGCTTTCTCCGTAATTGCAGTAGCGCGTTGATTCCTGGCTGTACGAGGCGAGTCTGTGCCTGACGATCTCATGCGTTACACCCCGGTCGGTGATGATCCGCACGGTAATGTTCACGTGCTCGATAACCAACAGATGTCCCATGGCGATCCGCTTCCTGATGAAGTCCGGGGCCGTTCCCGGTCCCATCTTGCCTTCCGTCTTGTAACAGACCCGGCCGGCCGTCTCGATCAGGCGTAATGCTTCGTCTGCATCCGGTTTGTTCAAGAATTCCCATGACTGTCTGATGATCTTCAATTACCTTGCCTCCTTACGGTCTTATAGATTTGTTGCCATTGTTCGGCCTTGCCACCCAGGAGTTCTTCGAAGTCCGGGAGAAGTAAAAAGTCTCGGAAATGATTGCACTCCAGAGACTTCCATGGAATGCCGCTCGACATGTCCATGAGGCTCCACCAGCTACCGACCCGCACGAGTATATATTCGCGGTCATCCACGCTTAATCTGTCTCCGGGTCTCAGGGGCGTGTACTCGGGCTCATCGGGGACGTTCTCGATTATCTGGGGACCGAATGTCACCTTCCTGCCGTACTGGTCGACATATCTATCCGACCTGATCTTGCAGCAGCCGTCACAAACATCTTTTTCCGTCCGGATCATGTACACGGTGGTGATCTGTCCCAGGAACCGGGGAACGATATGGGGCCATTCTATAGCCTTTACCGGTTTGGTCCAGTCGATCTCTTTCAACTGCTCGTTCATTTCTTCTTTCCTCCATCCGCCATCATCACGATCCCTTCGGTGAGCGGTCCGATGTACCGGGACCCCTTCTCGATGAGTTCCTTCACGCTCCGGCAGACCTCGCGTGTCTGTTCAAGGAAGTCATAGCCCTTGCCGAGATCGACTGTATCGCCAACCTCAAGGCGCGGCATGTTGCGGAAATACTTGTTCATGAACTTCTCCAGCTCGTCCTGTGAGACTTCCGCCAAGTATTTCCGTCCCGGTTCGATGATGCCCACAATCTTCATCCCGTCTCCTTTCGTGTGCTGCATCCATGGCCGCACCGGTCCATCGCGCCGGGGCCTCTTCGTTCAGCTCCTCGCGGACAGATTCGCTCATGGCTTCTTTGAGTGCATTGAGCCCGGTAACTGAGAACCAGCTCGCGGGCATACCGTTGACCGTATGGATCTCGATGTCGAAATCATCGACGCAGATCTCCCCGTGCTCGCGGCGGTCGCGGACATTGAAGACCTCGTACTTGATCTCGTGATCGTTATTGAAAAGAATTAAGGTGAGGTTATCCGTGGTGTGCAGCTATTGACAGGGCTTCCCCCTGCCTGCAAGGCTATGCCTTGCCGTCCGTTGTGGTTCCTTTTCCTTTCTGTTGGATTCGCTTCTTTGTATGATCGGCGAGCTTTCTCGCTTTCTCTGCTTTCGTTGCCTGGAGCTGAACATATGCGGTGAGGCTCCCAAGATCCCGAGGATCGAACTTGCCGGCGCGCGCTGCCTCCTGAACGGTTCTCGGGGCTAGGCCCGCGGCTTGGGCAATGTCTTCGTAGGTGAAGGGAAAGACACGATTGGCCCGTGCCCGTTTGGCCTTGATGAGATCCCACATCCTCTCGCCAGCGGGAAAGCCGACTACCGGAGGCTTCTTTCCGGGAACCTGTTTTTTCCGGGGTCCAGTCAATCGCGCCATGGGAATATTGTAGCGAGAACAGCTTTTAACTGTCAAGATGGGAACGTTTTCAAAATGGGTTTTCAATACGCATCAGTCTTTCAATGGATCAGGAAACAGCAGACCAGTAACTGCAGCGGGCTTATGCTCCAGCACCTTGACGACAGTCCTCTCCATCTTCAGGGATCCGGGGATTTCACCTGTTTGATTGAACCTGACGCGCGCAAGAAGGCTTTCACCTTTCCCGAATTTCTCGCCGGCATCTACCTTCGTCAGAAAATCAGCATCCTCGATATCGGCGTAGAAACTGTTGGTTCCGTCAGAGAAGCGCCACTTATTGCCCTCTTTGAATGTGGGGGACTCGATCAGCAGGCTAAGTGTTATCTCATTATCCAAGACCGGTCTTTCCAGCGGAACCGGCAGGAATGCGGGGGCATCCTTCTTCTCGATCCTTGCGACAGGTTCCTCTTCATGGTATGACCTGATTTCGACAGATGAAAGGTCATTCTCCAGGGGTCTCTTGATGAACTTCTCCACGGCCCGGCCAGCGGCGGGATCTACTACAACGTTTATGGTGTCGGCATTGAACTGGTAAATATCTCCTTTATGGTTCTCTACATCCATCATGTTTCTTCTGTCCACGCTGGGTTGAACCGATTTTGGCGGTTTGCCGTCCAGGTGTATCCACGCCTTGACCGCCTCCTTGATTAGGGCGAGAAAGTCTTTTGTTTCGAGTGGAGTCGACACGAGGAGGTTGGCGGCGGCGGCACCGACGAAAAAGAAAAAGTCTATTCCAAAGGACCCGCTCTTGAAGCCTTGGACCTCGGTTCGGATACTGACCTGATCCCCGTATGTCTTTCGTGACGCGATCCGAAGGAACTCGCTGAATCCCACTATGTTGTTGGCGACTTCATACGAATCCATGCCCCCACTCTGGACCTGCGGACCGTGATACTTCAAGGCAAGTTGATCTTCGATTCTATCAGATTCCACGCGCGGCGCCCCCTTTCTCTGAAATTTATATTTTGGTGCGGAAGAAAAGTCAATATGTTTTAGGTATTGAAAAGGATAGTTTTGGGTAATAGTCGGCGCGCGCGGGAGGGACCGGGCCTACAAGACCGTCTACTTCATGTATTTGACAGCTCTGTCGAGTTCCGGGCTGGACAGGCCAGGTGGGTTCCGCCACTTCTTCATGTATGGATGGGTGAGGCGGACCACGATAGCGACGGCAATCAACAGAAGGATAATGGCCAGCCCGAGGCTCACCCAGGCGGTCCGTTCCGACAGGACATACGACCCGGACAGGATCTGGGAGAGGGCAGCAAGTATGGCAGCCAATGGGACGGGCAACGCAATGGTTGCGGCGGTCTTAAGCATATGCTGATACTTCGGATCGTGGACCGCCATGAATCTGATTAGACTGATATCCGCCTTAATTTTGAGGAGCTGTCTCATCGTGTCCTTTGGGATATGGCTATGGTAGCACGTCCCGGTGAGAGCTGTAAAGGCGCGCCGATGGCATGACGATGAATTGAGCTACTTCGGACCTGTCGGGGGATTGACAGAAACTCCGGACGTGGTATGATGGTAGGCACATGAACACATTGAGCTTATGGTTTGACACCGTAGTGGTGAAGCAATGGCTTTGGCTTTCCTTCTCGGTTCTCGGTTCGATTCCATGGTGGATCAATTGGCTGATCCCAGCAGCTTTTCAGGCAAAGCTGGCTCCTTTTCTGACCGCCCCGGCACTGAGAAACTGGGCAGTTGTGCTCGTGATAGGGACGTTTATTTACGCCAACGTTATGGGAATGCGGGATGTACACCGGCAGTGGCAGGAAGACGTGAAGAGCTTCACGGAACAGGTGGCCGAGAAGGACGCGGAAGTAAACAGGCTAAAGGGACAGCTGGCTGCAATTGAGAATAAGGAGCAGCGGAACAAACAGATCAGGGCGGATCTGGCACGGTTCATCGCGGAGGGCTTTGCGATACAGGACCATTGCCGGAAAGGCTACCAGGATGGAGAGACCCATAAAGAATTCGTAGCCTGGTGCAAGAACGCAAAGAAGTATTTCGAGACAAATATGGAGCCATATTACCACTACCTCTTCGAGAACAGCAATAAGCATGCGCTGGACGTCTTCCCACCGGCCAATATGTCGGCAGAGAATTCGCGGGTCTGGTTTCACGTCGAGGCGCGGAAGAGGAACCTGGAAGTATTCATACGAGACTACCGTTGACCGTTCTTGGTCATAACCTTCAGTAGGCGCACAATCATCATTTTATAGTTTGCGGGGAGAGTTCTCGGTCGCGTCGTCGTTGGGCTATGAAGTCGATCAGTTTCTCCAGGTCCTGTTGGCGTAACCGGATCCCCTGACGAGCCAGGATGACCCGGAGTGACGGTTCAGTCAGACCACACAGGTTCGCAACGTCTTTTCCGGTAATTTTGACCATCCTGTTAATACATTAGTGCGGTTTTTGTTAACAAGTCAATGTCTTCGTCGGTTTTTCCTGATGATTGTGGGTCTTACGGGAGAATGGGGACCTAAAGGACCATGAAAGGCATGAGGATGGACGCAACTAACTGGAATAACGGGCTTTGACGGGAATTTTGCATATATGGCAGAGGGGAGTCTCACCCCTGGATACAGGGGCGCGCGTAAATCCAAACGGGTAGGGGTAGGGCGTCCGGGGTGCTCGTGGCCGGCGTCAAGGGGCAAGTGTCAAGTATCAGGCAATAATTGACAGCTAGTGAACCATGTGATTTGTGACGTATAGCCTACATAGACGGGCCTTCGCGTTCGTATCGGTCACGCTGAGAATGTTCTTTGAGGCGGGAAGGATCGGCGCAAACCGGGCGAAAATATGGCGCGCGCGTCGACAGACCCCCCGTCTCCACCTGTCACGCTTAACCCCTTGTAAACCCTTGCCCCGCCTGTCTCTACGTGCTACACCTAGGACACGTGGTAACACCCCTCTATCCCTGCCTATCCTGCCACATGACAGACACCCCGTCACCCCTTCCCTTCCTTCCCTTGCTCCACGTCCTATCAGTTATAGATATAGGTTACTTGATTGGAATGGTTATTGATTTGGAATGGGTACTATCTGACAACCTCTATAAGCTACTTACCCGCAATCCCAAACTATACCCGCCTAGCTGGTGGGTTAGCTGTCCGGTCGGTTCCATCGTGGTACTTCTATCTAGCTTGGTGTTACTGATATCATTGGAGTATAGCACGTTTCTATTTTCTCGTGCTACTACCTGTAGCTTTCTCTAACCCTAATTATTTTTACTTTTTCTGCATTTTTTTCTTGACAGATTTTAAGGGTATCGGGGCATGGTAGCTAGATGCATAGAGAGTCCTATGATATCATGTAGTTACGGACTAGTGCGTGTTCACTATATCCCTATTTTGACCTCTATTACCGTATTATTAGCTAATGATATTGAGTACTTACGACGATAATAAACCTGTGTTATAATAGATTCATGGCAAAGGTAAGAGATATCATCAAGCTCATTACGCAGGATGGTTGGTATCTTGTTTCTACTGAAGGCAGTCACAGGCAGTATAAGCACCCTGTCAAGGCGGGACGTGTTACTATTGCCGGGCACCCTAGCGACGACCTAGCACGCGGCACCCTCAAGAGCATTTTAAAGCAAGCACAAATTGAGGTAAAATAACCATGGCTAAAATCATCGTAAGGGGTGCAAACATGGAAAGAGGTCAAGAGTATATGTTTCTGGTTATCATCGAGAAGGCGGAAAGAAACTTTTCGGCTTACTCTCCCGATCTTCCGGGGTGTGTTGCTACTGGTAAGACCTTGGAAGAAGTTAAAGGAAATATGCAGGCAGCAATCGAAATGCACGTTAGGGGAATGGTCGAAGACGGCTTACCGATCCCCGAGCCTAGAAGACGGGAAGAGTTCGCGGGGATTGAGTTTATGGCCGTAGCAGTCTGAAGAAAGTAAGCGAAATAGCTCCTCAGCGTTGCGAGCGCTGAACAAGGGGCAAGAGCAAGAGCACCACAAAACATAGCGAAAGGGGAAGACATGTTAGACCTTACCGATTACACCGACAAGACGATTGACGAAATAACAGACGATACTATTTCCGCCGTGCTGGAAGTGCTCCATGGGTGAGCCCGTCACGTTCTACGCTGTTGTGCCGGCCGGAAAGAGGAAACTTGCACAGCTATTGGTTACGGTCGTTGACGGTCACACCGTGAAGAAGGAATACACGGGCAAGACCTACAAGACGAGCCGTGAAGCATGGACCGACATGGAAAGGCTGAACTGTATTGAGAAGGAAAAGCCAATTACGGACAATTCCCAGTTTTGCGGATCATATCCCTGTGCCGGCGGGAAAAATTGTTGGATGAATGTTCACCCGACACGGTTACAGTGTGCCAAATGCCTGTGCTCATTCTGCACGCTCGGCAAATGCACGGGCGGGGAACTGATAAGAAAGGAGAGAAGCGGAAAGCAAAACCCCTTGGCATAACGAGCCGGGGAAAGGCTCCCAGTGTTGCGAGCACTGGACCAAGGGGCAACATAGTGTAGCACGAAACCATAACGAAAGGGGAAAACATGAAAGTCGAAGAAGTAATCACGCAAAGAATCATGGAACAACTCGAACGGGGCGTAATTCCCTGGCAGCGTCCCTGGTCTGGTGGCGAAATGCCGACAAACCTTGTCACGAAAAAGGAATACAAGGGGATCAATACTTTCATGCTTGCCGCGGCTGGCTTTTCGTCTCCCTTCTGGATGAGCTTCAAGCAAGTTAAGGAGCTTGGCGGATCGGTAGTGAAGGGGTCTAAGGGTTATCCTGTCGTGTTCTGGAAACAGCTGATGATACCGGGGAATGGATAGATCGGGTAAAAGCCCTGATCGAGAAGGCGGAAAGGAAATAACATGGATACCTCGAAGCAAAAACGCGCTTGGCAGTCCATCCATCAGGAGCTTAACGGGTTTGTCGATCCCTATCGCACATGGAAAACCTACCGTACCGATAGCGGCATGGGTGGAACATTTGACCTGAAATATCACGGCATGGAGCAAGGAAAACATGTGTTTTCCGTTCTCAACAAGGGGTTTGAGGAGCTGGTATTTGTGTGGACACCCGAACAGGCTGAAAGAAATATACAGAAGGGGACGCCATGAAACAATCAGAACAAACGCAACTTTTCGATCTGTCAAAAACATTCAGCCTGTCCGGGGATCAGCCAGTAAAGGTGAAACAGTTTACCCCGCCTGTTCACGAGCAGAAGACAACCTTGTTCGGGAAAAAGGTCATGAAACGGGACTATGAAAGGGTGAACCATGGCTAGAAAAACGCTGCACAGTGTTGTTGTCTCTATGGGCGGTATCTCCAGGGACCGGGCCGGAAAAGCAGGATATGACAGCAAGACCTTTCTGGAAAATCGCTTGAGGGGGATTTTCAGGAAAGGCGGTCGGTCCGCGGATGACCTGGCAAGCGAGATCATAGGCATGGGGATCATCCCGCCTTGCCCGGACAACATGAATACCGACGATTGGCTGATTAAGTGCCTCATGGATGAAAGGCAGGGGTTCGACGTTACCATTGAACAATTGGAAAATCTTGATAAACTGTATGCGGCACAGGAGCGGGAAGCTCTGAAAGAGCTTGAGGGGGCATTGAAGGATGAAGGAAAAACAGAAAGAGAAATCGAAGCAGTCGTTGAAAGGGTTCGAGGACGTATTGAAGAAGAGGAGTATCTTGAAGCGTATTATCTCGACGCTGAAGAAGACGAAGAAGTATTGCTTGCAAATTTTGGCGCCACTATAGAGAAGGAAAACCAGCCGACCGCGGCGCCGGCGATCCCCAGCACGTGGCCGGGGAAGGTGTTCAGGCAGTACCTTACGGAAAAGGGGCTGTCAACTATCCCGGCCAATCCTTGGGAGCTTGAAGACTACGTGCCATGGCTTAGGGAAAACGGATACAAGGCAACGTCTATCGTCGCTCTGCTCGCACCTGTCCGGGAAATGTACCGCCGCGTAGGCATCGAGACCAAGCGGATCGTAAAGGGGCCGAAAAACCGGGTGACGTTTCTCCGGGACCCTTTGTCGGAGGAAGACGCGCGCGCGCTCATGAGCTACGCTGAAACACATTGTTCTCTCCGGGATTGCCTGATCGTTAAGCTCATGCTCTACCTGGGGCTCCGGGACGTCGAAATCTCTCGTATGGACGCTGGCGACTTCTTCCCCTTTGATGACACGCATATCGTCAAGCTGTGGCGAAAGGGCCACACAGGAAAGGATATCGAAAAGAAGGTCTCGGGGGGTCTGTTGAAGACTTTCCTTGAATATCAGGAACAGGAGTCGTCAACGAGTCGTAAACCGTCTGAGCCTATGTTCCTGGGAGCATACGGGGACCGGATCAGGCCGGACGTGGTGAGCCGGACCATTGCCCGGATCATGAAAAAGGCCGGGGTCAAAAACGCAAGCAACAGTCACAGGATAAGCCCGCACAGCCTGAGACATACAGCTATAACCAAAGTGGCGAAAGAGACGAAGAATTCTTTCCTCATAATGCAGTTCGCGGATCACGAGGATCTGAGATACACAAAACCATACCTGCATCACGTGGAAAGCCCGGAACTGTCGATAAAATGGTAAGGGGGAAATATGGAACTGCTTATTCTGGCCGTGCTCTTTGTTGGTTATCAGGCGCTAAAGAGGAAAAAACTCTAGGGAACCAAACCGAAGGGGCCGTGCATGATCTCATGTCGGCCCCCTTCTGCCATCGAAGTGGACTTAAGCCCGATACCGAAGCAGAGCGGGTACAGTACAATCGTTAAAATCCCTTCTTGGGGCTCTCTTTCCCCGCATAACCATCTTCACCATGGGGCGCTTCTTCTTCCATGCTTTGCGGGATTGCTTCAGGATCTCAACCGGATCGGCGCAAACCATATTCTCTTCGGCCATGGCATGACGGAACCACGGCGGCGGAAAGATCGTTTCGAGCCAATAGGTGCTTCCCGATCTCGGGAGATTCTGGTAGCTCAATTCCGGTTCCTGTTCAGGCAGGTAGATATCAGACATGTCTTTCTTCGTCGGCTTGATGAAGATCAGACCCTGAAGGTATTCGCCCGTCGACGGCCAACACTTGCCGGTCCGGAACTCGCGCCAGAAATTATCCAGCAGGTCTGCCATTAGTTATTTCCCTCCAGTCTGTTCACGTAGGCCGACAAGAGACGGGTAATACACACAGAAAAATCGACATTGTATTTGCGCTGAAATGATTCCTGTCCTATCGTGTGCAGCTCGCTGTGCAGCTCGGGTGTAAGGGGCACAGCGAGATAATCGCTACCCTTCAAGGCCATGCCCGCCTTACTGGTATGATGGGCAACGACTGTGCAGAAGCCGGACACTACACAGGGCTGCTGGCGGATGAAGGCGAGATATCTGGCCGATCTGTGGGTCTTAGTTACTTGCTGTATTCTGGGCATTGCGCAGGATCCTCCATATGTCCATACGGTTCGTCTTAAAAGTCTCGCTCAACTCTGTGCACTTGGCCCCGCCGTAGTGCCGACCTATGATGATAAGGGCGGCGCGCAGCTCGTGGGTATTAAAGATCTGTTCCATGGCTTCGCGGAACTGGACCGCCATGAAAAGCTCCCGAAAAGCTTCGGGGTCGCCTTCACAGGCCCTTTCCATCATCATGTGCATTTCCTGCTTGGTCATTCGCAGTCCTTCAAGAGAGCGTTCAGTTTGGCACAGATCTGTCTGCAGGTGGGCCGCTTGCCGCAGTTGGTACAGGGGGAAAGTTGTTTTGAAGGGGATCCGTTCTCGGATTTCTTGTCGATGATGTAAGACTTTTTGGGCACGATGAACGCTCCTCTACCTGCACCTGCAGGTGATTTCGTCTATCGTGCCCATAGAAATTATACAACAACGCAGGGCGAATTCAAGATGGAAAATTTACGATCCGTATTCCTCGTGAGCATACATGGCCAGAAGGGCCGCGTCGGCCTCATTGTCATCCTCGGGCTGTCTGCCAAGATGTTGCACCGAAGCCGCTATCATAGCTTCCTTGTCTGAGTTTCCTTTTCCCGTAGCCCACTTCTTAAGGGTTCTTGTGTGGATGCCTACGTGTTCAAGGCTATATGTTGCCGCAAATTCTTGTACACGTCCAGTTAAGTTAACACATATTTCGGTAGCTGGTCCTCCGCGATGGTGTGCCATTTCATATACAATCAACCCTTTGGGTCTGTTTTTGAGCACAGTTACCTTTTTGAGGCTTGTTATCTTTGCCCCTAGTGCATTCTCTGCTTGCTTCCTCTTCGCTTCTCCAAGCCAAGGCCACATAGATTCGATAATGGATTGCACAGTATTTGTGCCGCTTGCCCTCCACATATGAATCGGACTTGCATTTTCCCGTTTATCCTTGTAGGGTCCTTCAATCGATCCGAGGCCACCTATTGCATCGTAGAATCTTTCAAGGTTAGATCGGTCCACCTGCGAAATCTGTATAGCGATATTACTCGATTCATAGTTGGCGACACTTCCATCCAATCTAGTGTACTCTTTTGAATACGCCTTCCTGCATCCCGTGGTGCCCTCTCCATCAAAGAAGCCTGCGGCCCATGCAAGTTTTTCTCGTATTTCAGACTCGTCATGGGACGATCCATTAAACCACAGATTCCTTATCCAAGCCGAGAACCGCAGGAACATGGCGCCGTTCGATTCCCCGCGGCGTTTGGAGAAATCCATGGTTCCTGACTCGATGATCTTGCCGTCTTTGACCAGAGCAAAACCGGTCTTCGTTGCGCAATCCAGGGCGAGGATCATTTCTTCTCCCTCACTTCCCCGCATTCCCGGCACTGCCATGCCTTGCCCTTGACGACCGCTTTCCATCTGTTGTGGCCGCACTCCTCACATGGTTCAATGTCTTTTCTCTGTTTCCTTTTCATCTATGCCTCCAGTTTTGGTTCGAAGTGCCCACAGGCGATATCCTTTGTCGACCGTTTCACTCTGGTAGAAGACTCAACCATGCAGTAGCCCTCGCTGCCGTCGCCTGACCAGCCGTTAAAGCAATGAATGCCATAATCAGGTTTGTAGAATGCGCAGTTCCCGCAGATCCTTTTAAGCGGTTTGGACCTGCAAAGGTCTTCTGGCCAACCGAGATGTGCCTTGAGCTTGTTGCCGGCGCGCGCCGCTTCCTGCGCGTTCTGTTGAGTCTGGCCATACGTGGCGACACACTGGGAACCATCAGGATAGACACCAAAAATCACGACACGGGTCAGCCCGTTGGTCTCCATGAAGTTCTTTGCCTCAGAAATAGGGATCTTTTTCATTGACCTTCTCCTTCGGCTTCCGGTGCCTCGTTGATCGGTATCAAACGCTCCTTTTTGCACCGTTTGTTCGTGCATTTGTAATACCAGTAGTGGGAATCCTTGGCGAACGCTTCCATCATGCCAGGATCGCAGTTCTCACACTTCACCTTGCCGGGTTTCTTGGGCATATTATCCTCTTATGGGCATGACGATGGCGGTGTATGAACCCTCCGCAAGCAGGATCGCTCCGTAGGCATCGGGGAGGGCCAGCGTCATGTTGTCTTCCCTGAGCGCTCCCATGGCATCCAGAAGATGCTTGGTCTTGAACCGATATGTAAGCTCCGGTGAGGCATATTCGGCATTGACTTCTATGGTAGCTTCGGCCTGTTCGCCTATTGATGCGACAGACAACTTGCCCTCTGAGGCTGTAAGGTCTATTAAGCCTTCGCCCTTGATCGCCTGGGCCTGCCTCAGTGCCCGTTGAAAATCCTCTCTCTTGACGGTCGCCACGTTCTGGTTGCTGGGGATGACGTTCGTATAAGGGGGAAAGGTCCCATCAATGAGCCGTAGATATACCGTGGTATCGCCAGATTTGAGCCTCAGCATCTTTTTCCCCACTTCAATGAGTATTTCCCCTTCGAGAAGGTCCTTGACGAAAAAAACCCCGGTTCTTGGGATTACGCAGGAAACATCGGAGAGGGTCAGGGACGGGTTGCGGGTTGTGACCAGCGCCATGCGGAAACCGTCCGTGGCTACGACGGCTATGTTTCCGTCCTCGTCAACTGCGAGATGCAAGCCGGTCATGGTATAGCGGGTCTCATCGGTTGCGACCGCATGATCGACGGCATCGAGATACCCCTTGAACTCCTCGGCCTTGAAAGAGAGCTTTGTGGCAGCCTCGATCTCGGGTATCTCCGGGTATTCCTCGATATCTGCCAAGGGCAGCTTGAAGCGGGATCTTCCTTGGGAGACTTTGAAAACGGTTCCGTCAACCTCTATCTTGACTTCATCCTTGTCGAGGGTCCGGAGTAGATCGAGAAGGTTCTTTCCCGGAACGCAGAGCCGGAGAAACTGGCTATTCTCGTGGGGCACACTGACAGTTGCCGTGATGTCGAGATTCGTGGCCATGAACTGGATCTCATGTTCGAGCATGGTTATCACCACGTTGGACAGTATGGGCATGGCGGATCTCGCGTTGACAATCGGCATAAGTTTCTGAAGCGGTTTGAGTAGTTCCTGTCTTTCAATGTTCACGCTGCTTCCTCCTTGCGATGTTGTGGGTAGAACTGCATAATGGTTATTTCTAAGGCATCTTCCAGTACCCCGGCGACGCTTGCCTTCGGGCGGCGGAGACCGCTGAGGTAATTATTCAGGGCCTTTCGGGATATCCCGATCTCGTCGGCCAGGTCCTGGGCGCTGAGGTTCCGGCGCTTCATCCCGCTACGGATTATACCTGCTAGTTCCAACCATTCCCTGTAATCCCCCTGGGGTACGGGGTTAGGGTTGGGTCTGATGCCGCAGGCGGCTAGGTTAGACCGACTTTCCTGAATCAGCCTTTTCTGGTACTCTTTCTCCTTCTGTCCGGGCCGTCTCGGGTATTTGTCAGAGTCCTGATAGCCGCAATAAATGCAGCTTATCGTCTTGACTCCGTGAACGTCCGTGTCGACGCGGATATGATTTCTTCCACACTTCGGACACATGTATCTACCTCCTTTCAAGTCTTCTGTCGGGTCCCGTGATATGCAAAATATTGTCGGGGCCGCACATCTCTGCGATTCTCGATGGAATGCGTTCGCCCAGTCTATCCGCAAGCTCTTTCAGGCTCAGGTTACTGGTGAACACGGTTTGCTCCATGTTCCGGTAGCGCCTGTCAATGATCGTGTAGAGGGTCTGTAACGTCCATTCGGTGGGTTTCTCTACCCCGATATCATCAAGGATGAGACAGGGCACCTTGGAATAGTGATTGATGACATAGGCTTCGCTCTCGTCCGCGCAGGACTCAAAGGTTGACTTGATCCTCAAGAGGAGATCCGCCATGGTGACAAATCTCATGGTGTCCGGTGAGTTGATGGTTTCCCTCATAAGGGCTACCGCCATGTGGGTCTTGCCGGTGCCCGGTATTCCGAACAGAAAATAACTCGATCCGGATTTGAAACCCTCAAGGAGTGCCCAGCGCTTTGCCTCGATATCGGACCGTGATGCGTTGATGTGTCTCCGGCTGACACCGGCCTTGAGCAGGGCATCTGTCTTCCTGCTTTCCGGGCTAGTCTGCGCGGGCATATCAGCAGTCCTTTCCGAGCCTGTCGAAGGGATCTTGTTCACCCGGTTCATGACTTCTTCTAGGGTTTTGCCTATTGGTTCCATCATTGCGCTTGTTCTCCGGTTCTATCCATTGTCTCCAATACTCGTTGCCTTTGCCGTCCAGTAGAAACCTCTTCGGATCCTTTATGCCTATTCCCTTCTGGATCATCTCGCTGTCCGCATAGTTCTTGGCAGCGGTGTTAACGAGTTCGAGTTCTGCTTCAGCTATCAGGCAATACCGTCTGAAGGTTTCTTCCTTGTCCAGTTTCTTGCCGTTCCGAGCTGGGTACGCGCTCCAGAAGGCTGTGAACATCTGGGTAAAATAGGCTGAGACTGGAACTTTGTTCTGAGTGGGTTTGTCGCCTTTGGGCGGGTTATCTGTCGGTGTTTCTTCGGATGACTGGTCCGCTGGTTTCTCTTTCTTTATATCTTTCTCTTCTTCTAAAGAAGAAGAAGATGAAGAAGATAGGTTACTTTTCGGTTGAAACCCCGGTTGTAACCGTGGTGGTAACTCCGGTTCAACCGGGGTTGTAACCGTGGTTAAATGCTTTTCCCACCGTTTCTTTGCGCTCTTTCGACCTTTACTCCTTTGTTTCTCGATAAATACAATACGTTCTTGCCTAACCTCTTCAAGTCTTAAATTGGCCAATTTTCCTTCGTCAATCAAGACAAATTTTGAGGATACCATTTTGAATGTCAAGAGCCAAGGTTATTCCCCACCCCCGGGGCCGCGGTAATTCCCCACTTTTGCCGGAGAGGGTAGTCTGTTACTGCCTGGTTTTGGGACTCAGTGTTCTCCTGTAGGATTCTCCTCCGTCAA
>Ga0334887_1000256_pt1 | contig 89610 bp, 87 predicted proteins | sample GraSluR1_MG_10_FD_207217 | JGI IMG/M metagenome (GOLD analysis project Ga0334887, IMG submission 207217) | Sludge microbial communities from methane-producing bioreactor in Wageningen University, Netherlands - Granular Sludge_18_07-R1 | ecosystem: Engineered > Bioreactor > Anaerobic >...
ACCTCTCCGTGCAAATCCGCTCCGAGATGGGCTGCCATATCCAGCACCGCCTGCACCGCCCTTTGCAGATTGAGCACCACCACATCCTGGGCATCGTACTCCCGAAGTTTTTCGCAATCTCCTCCCATGGTCTGGGAAATTCTGGCTATGCAGCGCTGCACCGTGCTCGCCTTGGCGAGAAGAACGTCATAATCCATGAGGCTTCACCCCCAAATGTCGTAAAAGGGCCTCTTCCAGGGGGCGGCGCGTTCGCTTGAGATCCTCGTAAGCCCCCACGGTGCGGGCGATGAACTCCCCCTGGGCTCCGGCTTTTTCATGCACCAGGATGCCATACTGCAGTACCTGCATGGCAATAACCGCATCCCCCCCGTTGAGGGTCACAAGATCCACCGGGCAAGGAAGCAGCTCTTCCAGATCATTTTTGAGGCTCAGAGCACGAGGCATCAGGTCCTCCCTGTTATTCTTCCGGGAAAACAGCACCGCCACGTCCGCATCGCTGGTTTTCGAGGCCCTTCCCCGGGCCAGGGAACCGAAGAGAAAGGCCAGAAGCACCTCCTCCCGGAGGGCAAAAAAGTTTTGCAGCAGCGTGGCCTCCGGAGGCCAGGGGACCGCAGTTCTACTCCTGTCAATTTCATGCATGGAGCACACCCCTTTCGGGATTGGGAAACCGCATCTTGAAACATGCCGGGACGAAGGGCAGCATCCTGTTCAATCTATGTGAGAGATTACCGCATACCAGGCCGGGGACACCCCGACCTTACCCCGCCTTGGCATGCTCTTCCAGGGCCTTGAGGAAAGCCTCGCCGTACTTGGCTCGCTTGGAATAGCCTATGCCCTCCACATCAAGGAACTCCTCCAGGTTTCGGGGTCTTTTGGCGCAGAGATCCCGGAGGGTGGCATCCGAGAAGATCACGAAAGCCGGCACCCCCTCTTCCTTTGCCAGGGTCTTGCGCAACTCCCGGAGCCTTTCGAAAAGGGCCTCCTCCTCGGAATCCGGTGCGGCGGAAGAGCCGGGGCTTCCGGTTCTCACCAGAGAGGGGCGGGCCTCATTCTCTGCAAAGGGCATGGTAACCCTAGCCCCTCGAAAGAGCACATCCCGCCCCAGGGGGGTGATTTGAAGCACCGGAAAGTCATCCTCCGTAAGCTCCAGATACTCTCGGGCCAGAAGGAAGTCGATCTTTCGCCGCAGGCTTCTTTCGCTCTCCTGCCGCATAATACCGTAGGTGGAGAGCTTGTCAAACTCCAGCTCCAGCACCTTTTTGCTCCGGCTCCCCCGGAGGGTCTGGATCAGCAAGGTAAGGCCGTAGCGCTCCTTCATGCGCTTCACGCAGGAGAGAATCTTTTGGGCATCAATGGTGACATCCTGAAGGTTCACCTTCCGCAGGCAGTTCCCGCAGTTGCCGCAGGAGGCGGGGGAATTCTCCCCGAAGTAGCTCAGGATCTCCCGGCGGAGACAGCTCGTGCTGTGGCAGTAATCCACCATCTGGCGGAGACGCTTCTTCTGGGCCTTCTGGAGTCGCTCCAGCTCTTCCGGATCCAGCTCTTGATTCTCCCGATCCTTTTCGATGAGAAATTTGTTGATCCGCAGATCCCGCATATCGTGAAGGAGCACGCACTCCGCAGGAAGCCCGTCCCGCCCCGCCCGCCCCGCCTCCTGATAGTAGCTCTCCATATCCTTGGGCATGTTGTAGTGAAAGACGTAGTGCACGTTGGATTTGTCGATCCCCATGCCGAAGGCGTTGGTGGCCACCATGATCCGGGCATCGTCCCGCTGAAAGCGATCCTGATTGGCCTGGCGCTCCTCCCGGGTAAGCCCCGCATGGTAGGAGACCGCCTCATACCCCAGGGAACAAAGCTTTTCAGAGAGCATATCCACGGTCTTTCGGGTAAGGCAGTAGATGATGCCGCTCTTCCGCGGGCGGTCTGCGAGAAAGGCCGTGAGGGCCTGAAATTTATCCTCCGGAGAGTGTACTTCGAAGGAGAGATTGCTCCGATCGAACCCGGTGGTGACCACCTGGGGCTTCGAGAGAGCAAGAAGATCCACGATATCCTGGCGAACCCTGGGGGTGGCGGTGGCGGTAAAGGCCCCGAGAACCGGGCGGGAGGGAAGGGAGCGGATAAAGGTTTCTATCCGCAGATAGCTGGGGCGAAAATCCTGCCCCCATTGGGAGACACAGTGGGCCTCATCCACCGCCACGAAGGGGATGGCAATTTGGGAGGTCAGCCGTTGAAAGGCCTCGGTATCGAGACGCTCCGGAGCCACATAGAGCAGAGAATACTGCCCACGGCAGGCCCCCTCCAGCACCCGATACATCTGGGAACCCGAAAGGGCGCTGTTCAAAAAGGCCGCAGAAACCCCCGAGGCCCGAAGAGCGTTCACCTGATCTTTCATAAGGGAGATGAGGGGGGAGATTACCAGAGAGAGCCCCCCGAAGAGGAGGGCAGGAATCTGAAAGCAAAGGGATTTTCCCGACCCCGTGGGCATCACCGCCACAGCATCCCGCCCCGTAAGCAGGGCATCCATCACCTCTTCCTGCCCCTCCCGAAAGGAGTGGAAACCGAATCTTTGTGTGAGGATTTCTCGTTTTTGGGAGATCATGTAAAGGTGCTCCTTTGGGAATCTAATCTATGGGAATTTGCGTAATGCACGGGACAGCATACAGAAAGGATAGAGATCACCCATCCCGCTGCTGCTCCCATTTGAGTACCCGGGCAAGATCCCTTTTTGTGGGTGTGCAGCCTTTGCTTTGGCGAGGAACTTGATGAGTGCTCAAGACCTGCCAGCGTGGGTGGTGGAGATTCTCTCGCTTTCCCGTTCTTCTTCCTCGCGCATCATCTTCACAAAGTTCATGGGGGGAAGGATCAAGGTTTTATCGGTGTTTGTCATTAGGGTTACTTGAGAGATTATGGATCTGACGTAGGGAAACAAAATGGCAGAAGCGTTTATTTCGATGAGCTTGTCTTTAAAATCTACCGTGGCATCCTGTTCCACCTCGAAGAAACCCAAAACTGTGGTTTCCAGGGTGAAGGGATAGTTATTTTTTTCAGGGTTAGCAAATACGGTAACCGATATGACCAAGGTGAACTGGGTTTCGGTCGTTTTTTCTATCCTTCGCTCCAGTTTCAATGCTAAAGGGATCATGCCGTCCTTCTTTTGGTAGGTCGGATTTTCCTCAAAGTACATTCGTTCAAGCTTATAGTCCGTAAATTTGAGCAAACAGCCAGACCGTTCCTTCATCTCTTTCATCTCTTTCATCTCTTTCATCAGTAAGCTCCTCGTTTTGCATAGCTACTCATGAGGCGAGAGAAATTTGATTGCATACCTCAAAGGAGGTCTTGTCAGGTTTGCCGGAGGTAGCAAGAATATCCGAGAGGACGTATTTCAGGGAGGCTCCGTGGAGAATCGGGAAATCCTTAGGATTTTTCCAGAGTATTGATTCGATGGATTCTAGTTTTACATCAAAGATCTCCCAATCCCCCTCCGAGGTCTCTCTTTCCACAGTGAAAAAGATCTCTCCGGGGTGCACCTCAAGAATAGTTCCTTTCCTTCCATCTCGTAACTTGATTACGTCAAGTTCGCTTATTTTTGCATACATGTAAAGTCACCAGCCTCAATGTCTCGTCTATTTTCTGCCAAGCCGTGAGAACTGCTGCTCTCCGGCCGTTTTCCCCTTCGATTTCCAAGATCAGTTCGTAAAGCTTCCTGCCTTGGGGAGTCTGTTTCTTCTCCACGAGGTTTTCTCTGTTTTGCCATACCCCTTCTCGTATTTTTTCTACGAGCAGATGGCCATTGGAAGAGGTAAATCCCAATACGGATTCAAAAACGAGGGCCTTATTCCTTCCTGAGGGATGATCTTTGTTGAGCGCATAGTCGAAAATTTTAGACCCAGGAATTTCGATTTCGCCCAGCATATCCTCCAGATTTCCCAAAATGTCCCTCCCCAAAGGTTTCTCACATTCTACCGCTTTTGGTTTTTCATGCAATACGTTCAACCTTTTTGCCAGAAGGATTCTCCCATCCTCTATAGGTGGGGGAGGAATTTTGGCGGTTTGCTTTTTTCGTGTCTGTATCCGTATCCGTCATTTCGCTGTATAGCTGTGCATGTGTCCCACTTGACATTCACGTTTTTCCTTTTGCCTTCGCACACAACGTCGGTGACAATGTGAAACCAACCAGTTTTACGCACAGATACTCTGCCAGTCCATGTCCCCTGATACTTCCCTTTCGGGACATCAGCCCGCACCATATCTCCCGTGGCGAAGCCGAAAAACTGTTTCTGCCTTGGGAGATAGGCCCGGGGGAATCCATATTTGTCAGGATGCGTCCGGGCATACTGCCCACGACCGGAGCCTTTCGCATGCAGAAGGCTTTCCGTGTCCACGGACACCGCATCCACCTTGCCCACACAGAGAGCATCGAAAACATGACTTTTGGGGATCCCCAGACGCATCCGGTTATACTTGGTGCGTCCTCCGGTCCCCGTTTCCACGGGGAGACCGAAAGAGGATAACTCCCTGACCAGGGCATTCCTCGTGGCATTTACCGCCGCGGCATCCCTGAGAGGTTTTTGAGCATGTTTCGCCAGTTCGGGGAAGCCAAATTCTTCTGCGGTACAGGAGCCTTTCTTCTGGTTACATCCCCGACACGCCAGGGTAAGGTTGGATACCCGGTTGGATCCTCCCCGGGCCTTCGGAACAATGTGTTCCACCTCAAGGGGAACATCCTCGGCCCCGCAGTAGGCGCACTTCCTTCCCCACTTCTCAAGGAGATATTCCCGAACCTCGTAGCCCAGAAGTTCCCCCTGCTGGTACTCCACACCGGATATCTCCGGGTTGTTCAGTTTCTGTGTATCGAACCGCACGGACTCCACGGATATCCCCTGCACAGGGGCTATCTTCATGAGGCGTTCTACCCAGGATATGGTGGTATCCACCCGGTGCTTCAGGCTCGGGGGAAGCCAACCCTCGGGCCTCGTACGGTTGTCGAAACGGGGTTTCCGGTATCTGGTATTGGCGCTTCGCCGTCTCCTGCGGTAGTTTGCCCGTTTGGTCATAGCCTCCTGGATGCTCTTTCCCCGATGTTCTATCTCAATCCCTGCTATGAGGCGTTGCTTTGTCTCTCCGTCCTCCGGGTTCTCATTTTCCCGCACCACCGCAATTCCGGTGTATCTGGATCCCGGATCAATCTTCACCCTCACGGGCTTCACTACGCTTTCCTCTGCCATCCTATCCTTGATCCGGATGGTGAAGGGGTATCGCCGGGCTACCACCGCCCTTCCAGAGCGGAGGAGTCCCCGTGCTCGCTTGGGACGGCATGGAGTCAAGGGTTTCTTGTGCTTGTCCACCACGAATACGTACATACATGCTTCTCCTTGAAATGAGCGATAAGGCTCAAGATCGTGATTCAGAGGACGGGTGTGAGTGTCCCCCTTGTCACGTGACGCTTTTGTGTAAGTCACACAAAAATCTCCCCTCGCAGATGTTGCATACCGGTGTTTTGTCCGAATCCGTTTCGTGCCTACCCGTAAGCTTGTCTGCAACCCGGACTTTCAGAGCCTGGAGCTGAGGAAGCACCCCAGGGTGAGTCTTGAACCTGTATGCAACGGCTACCGCATAAGCGGTCTGCTGGTCAACCGGACTTGCTACTGCTTCTCACAAGCCCCCACTTCTATAAGTGGCGGGTGGTTGACTACGTTCTCGCATCTCTCAATCCAATATGTGTCATAATGGATGTCGCCTCCCCCCCTCAAGGCGATATACTTCCTCCGGGCTCAGAATAGATGCCACCGATTCTGAGTGGGTAGTTAAAATAAACTGACAGTTCCTGCCGAGGACGGGCAAGGCACTCACAAGAGACTGTGCCAAAGGAGGATGCAAATTAAGATCTACCTCGTCTATCAGCACAACACTATTTCTGATCTGCATTCTCACGAACTCGAAGAGCATGGGGAATATCGATTGTTCTCCTGCGGACATCTCTTCAATATCGTAGGTCTTCAGTCCGTCCCACAAGGTAAAAAAATAATCCTCCGGAGCGGGAATTCCTCCCTTGTGCATGGCCTCCAGCCCCCGGAAAGACCTTCCGGGAAAAACCTTCTTATAGCTGTTCTCCAATTCCATAAGCCAGTCCTTACCCCCGTCACTACCGGCCATTTGGTGCAGCTTCCAGCTATTGAGATACCTTCGCAAGCGAGAAACCCCCACATCATAAGAAACCCTTCCGGTGGCAGTCTTCTCTCTTCCCCCACCCTCTCCCTCAAAAGGGGGAGTGGCCAAATTTCGAAACTGATCAAACCAGAAAAAACCTGGCAAAGCATCAAAGTAATCCCGTGCCCAGGGAGACGTCTTTATTAATTGAGCCGTATAAAAACGCCCTCTTAGCTGCAAGAGATGAGCCCTATCTTTTCTCCCCTCTTCATCCACAGCCTCGCACCACTCCCCTTGAAGGCGGAGGGTCAGCTTTTTATTCTCTCCCGGAAGGGCTTTGCTCTTGGGGTTGTGCAGTTCAAGCCATTTTTTAGCCACCTCTCTTGTGGCCTTGATTTCCTCTTCTACAAAATGGACATCAAGCTCAATAAGGGGCTTTCCCCATTTCTCATACCGATCGGGAACCCACCCTTGCCAGTCAAACTCGGAAACACTTCGAATCTTTCCGGAGCAGATGGAAAGGCAAAGCGCCATAGCCTGCAATACCGAGGTCTTTCCCGTTCCGTTATCCCCAAGAATGAGAAACTGATCTGCGATGTCTCCCGTAAGCTTGTTCGTGCAATCTATCTCAAGACTATCGAAACGCTTGAAATTTTCGAGTCTCAGCTTGCTAATTTTCACGAAACCGCACCCCCCTAAAGAACCTGAGGCTTTTCGAAGATCTAAAAGCGAGAATTCTCCCATGCAGCTTTTCATGCAACATCACGGCAACGCCAGGCAGGTTCACCTCTTTGCGTGAGATGCTCTCATTGTATCAGGTGCATCGGCTTTGGCTTTATTGCTGGTACGTCAGTGGCGGTCTCTACGAAAGGCTCACCTTCGTAACACAGTCCTGATATCGAAGAAGATCTATCTCCCCCGGGCAATCTTCCAGGAGATCCACCACCTCCCGGTACTCCTGGCGAGCCACGAAATCGTAGGGATCGAAATAGAGGGTTCCCAGCAGCTTCTGCTTTTGGATTGTCTCCAGAAGCCTGCGGAAATCCCCCAACATGTTCCGCCCTTGAGCTACAAAGGGGTTTCTCTTGTTGAAGTAGTTAAAGCTGTCGAAGGAGGCGTACCCCAGCCCCGGAGCGGTGGCGGTGGGAAACTCCAGCACCCCCGTTTTGCGAACCCTCAAGGGCTTGCAGAAGCCATACCCCCCGCCGCAGGTGGTGGAGGAGGAATAAGCGTATCCAAGCTCCTGTAGTATGCCGTAGAGATGCCACCGGTGCTGGGGGCCGAAGTGAGGCATCCGAAAACCCAGGGGAGCCACCCCGCAGATCTCTTCTATGGACCGGTGAGCCCCGAGAACCTCCTGGCGCTGCTCCTCCCGGGAGAGGCTGTTCCAATGCCGGGGATCAAGCTCCTCGCTATCGGGATGATGCATGGAGTGGTTGAAGATCTCGTGCCCTTTTTGAAGAAGAAGTCGGTGTTCCTCGGGATATTTCCGCACCCAGGCCCCCACGCAGGCAAAGGAGGCGGGGACACCCCGCTCTTCAAGAATGGCGCAGATTTCGGGAAGAGCCTCCACATCCCGGCGAAAGTCCACATCGAAGGAGAGCACAAAGGCAGGTTTCTCCCAGGGGAGGAGTTCGTAAAAAAGGGGAAAGGAGGCTCGTTTGCTCCATCCCCGGGTAAGGCGCACGGCGGTGCTTGCGTTGAGAAGGTTGTAGAGCACGGCAAATTCTCCTTTCAGGGCTTACCTTGTCTATAGCTTACGTTTTACGTTGTCATATCAAGCGGGAAGCTTTGGCTCTGATTTAGCTCTGATTTAGCTCTGGCTTGGTTCTGGTTTGGTCCTGGTTTGGCCCAGGCTCCAGCTTTCGGTTGAGAGCTATCAGGATCAGGAACCCTGCAACAGCCCCCTGTAAAGTTCTGCTTCCCGGCGCTCCATCTCTTCTCCCCGAAGAGGCCAGAAACGCTCCCAGGCTTTTTCTCTAAGCTCTCGGGCATATTCGGGGTTCTCCTGTAGCTTTCGGAAGGCCTCCCGAAAGGCTTCGGGAGTATGTTCCACCAGAAGAGCATCCTCTCCTATGGCTTCCGGGGCCTCCTCCCAAAGGGGCCGGGCAAGCACCAGGGGGAGCCTGCAGGCCATGGCCTCCAGCATGGGGATACTTGTTCCTCCGTAGAGCATGGCCATGGAAAAAACATGAGCCCCTTGATACCAGGGAAGAATATCCCGGTTCGGCACCGAGGGGATAAAATCCACCTGCCCCAAAACCTTGAGCTTTTTCGCAAGATCTTGAGAGGCCTGGGTAAGAGGCCCCTGACCGATGAGAATTAACCGGTAGGGGGTCCCCGAAAGCGCCCGGATAAGAGGGCGGGGATCTTTTCCGGGAATATGCCGCCCCACACTGATAATCGTAAAGTCCTTAGGCTTTGCAACCCCGGGATGTGGGGGAGCATAGACCTTATTATAGATCACCTCACGGTGACGCACGGGAAAATCCTCGAAATACCGAAGTGTGAAGGCATAGGCCCCGATGACCGCATCCGCCCGGGAATAGCTCCGCTTTTCCGTACAAAAGCGAAAAACCGTGGAGTAAAGTAAACTTTTAGCGCAGGCAAGCCCCTCCACCCGAAAAAGCCGCCGTCGGGAAAAATCCGCATGCAGGGAGATCACCGAAGGCACTCCCAGAGCTTTTCCCGCAGCCACCGCAAAACGTCCCTCAAAGCGGGGATTAAAGGCCCGGATAATATCGGGTTTAAAAGAGCGGGCAAGATCCACCACCCGCTGTTCCTCCCGGGAGATGGCACAGAGCTTTTTCAGGTTTTTCATGGAACCCACGGGCACCACCGCAACCTCCGCACTCCCCGCAATACCCCCCACCTGATCCGGGGAGACATCCTCATCACAGGGGGTGAAGATGGTCACTCTATCAAAAAAATCCCCCGGATTATAGTACCGCTCCTTGATCTCCCCCTTTTCCACGTAGGCTTTGAGAGGATCGTTGGAAAATACCAGCAGGTGGGGCATCAGAGGGTTTCCTTGGGCAGGGCTTTCCGGGCTTCTTCCAGCACTCGGCGCCACTGCTCCCCCACCGTTTCGGGAAGAAAAGCGTTGGGAACCGAGGGGGCTTGGGAAAAGGCAATCTCCCCCCGGGCAAGTTGGGCGAGAAACATGCCGATCTTCTCCGTCTCCCCGGGATCCATACGATAAACGTGCTCCAACCCTTCCAGGGCCTGCCAGCTCGCCCCTCCCCGGGGAGTTATGGCCAGCATGGGTTTACGAAGGGCCAGATAATCCACCAGCTTGGAGGGAAGGAACATGCTCTCCGCTAAGGGGGCATCGATAAGCAGCAGCATATCCGACGCATCCAGAAGTTTGCGGGTCTCTCCGTAGCTCTTCTGTCCGTAGAGCTTTACAAGAGGCTCCAGCTCTCGCACCGTATCTTTGGAACTTTCCGGAAACTTACCGACAAAGCGAACCTCCAGAGAGTTTTTCGATTCCGAGGGGACGAAACGAAGCCCCTCCAGAAGAGGTTCGGGGGTGCGCTTACCGTAAAAATTGCCCGCGTAGGTGAGGGTACAGGGTTTTTGCCCTGTTTTTTGTCCTGTTCTTTGTCCGTTTATTTGTCCGTCTCGTGGTTCCCCCGGCGGGGTCTTCTCAAGCCAGGCGTGATCACAGGAGTGGGGAATAACGTATATCTTTTCCGTCTCTTTCAGGGCGTGCCGCCGGATCATATCCTCCCGCACCGCCCGGGTGTTCACGATAATCCGTTCCGCCCTCCGGAGCACCTCCCCTTCCTGAACCACACACGAGTTGGGGATGGTATCGATATAGGGATTTCCCCCCCAGGGATCTCCAAAATAGGCCACCCAGGGGAGCTGGGGAAAGCGTTTTTTCAAAGCCAGCCCCGCAAGATGACTAGAGTAGGGCTGGGCCCAGGTCACCAGCACATCCTGGGGCTCCTGGCGGATCCTCTTCGCCGCAGCCCGCACCGCAAAGGACACCCATCCCCGCCGGGTATCCGGAAGGAGCCGCAGCCGGGGAAAGAGGGCATAGAAGGGGGCAAGGACATACTCTGCGGAGGGAACTCGGCATATGTGGGGGGGATGTTCAAGCGTTTCCAGGGCGATGCCGCTTCCGTGATCCTTGGCTCCGTAGGCAAAAAGGGGGTTCACCGTAACCAGATCCCAAGAAAGCCCCGGGCTTGCGGTAGCGTGAAGCATACGCCGCACCAGCATGGACTCCGGGCTCAAAAGGGGGGCGGTAAAGTACGCCAGAAGAAGGGCCTTCATGAGAGAAATCGCTCCTTTCGGGTCTCTATCCACTCCAGAGTCTTCTCAAGCCCCTCCCGAAGGGGGGTCTGGGGAGAAAAACCCAGCAAATCCTGCATCTTTCCCACCTCCGCCCTTCGATGGGGAATGCCGTCCCAGCTTCGGGGGGGGGCAAAGGCTACTCCGGCGGGATTCCCGGTAAGGTGGTTGATCTCCCGGGCAAGCTCTGCAATGGGCACGGGCTCTCCCCGCCCCACGTTCAGCACCGTTCCGGGGGGAAGGGGGGTCAAAGCGGCCCGAAGGGTGGCCTCGGCGGTATCCTCCACATAGGTAAAATCCCGGGTCTCCTCCCCGGTACCGGTGATGATGAGAGGCTCCTTGCGAAGAGCCCGAGCGAAAAAGTTGGGGATCACGTTACGGTATCTGCCGGGAAATTCTCCCGGGCCGTAGCTGTTGAAATACCGAAGGCTCACGGTGTGCAAGGCGTGATAATGGGCAAAAAAACGGGCATACCGCTCCCCCGCCAGCTTGCTGATGGCATAGGGGGTATCCAGCTCTTCCCCCACCTGATCCTCCTTCATGGAAGAGGCCTTGCCGTAAACGCAGGAGGAGGAGGCGTAGACAAAACGCTCCACCCCCGCTGCGAGGGCCTGCTCCAGAAGCAGAAGAGTACCTTCGGCGTTTACCCGAAGATCCGCCCGGGGATGCTCCACGGAGTTCTGGTTGGCGAAGTGCGCCGCCAGATGAAACACCACCCGGGGCCTCTGGGAAAAAAGCTCCTCCACAAGGGGTTCATCCGTGATGGAACCCTCGGTAAAGAGCGCCTCCGGTGGAAGATTCTCCCGGTATCCCGAAGAGAGATCGTCCAGCACCAGAACCTGCCACCCCTCTCGAAGAAGGCGCCCCACCAGGGTGGAGCCTATGGCCCCGGTCCCTCCGGTGACCAGGGCTCTGGGGGCTTCTCCGCTGGGGATCTTCACAGGATACCCACGCAGTCCAGCACCTTTTTCCCCTGGGGAAGAGAGAGCCCCCGAAACTCCCGGTGCGCCACCAGAAAGAGAAGCAGATCGCTCTTCTCCAGGGTCTCTTCCAGGGAACAGAGGGTAAGCCCCTCCACCTCGGAGCAGTTGGGCTCACAGCAGTAGACGGGGTATCCCTCTTTCTGAAGGGCCCGGGCAATCTCCAGGGCGGGGGACTCCCGCAGATCCTCCACATCGGGCTTGTAGGTAAGGCCGAAGCAACCGATACTTCGGGATTTTGGCTCGTTGGCACAGATCTGATCAATCACCCAGCTCTGCTTACGCATATTCACCTCCCGGGCGGTACGCACCAGAGAGGCGAGATCCGGATCCTTCGCCACGAGAAACCAGGGATCCACCGCAATACAGTGCCCCCCAACTCCGGGGCCGGGAGAGAGGATATTCACCCGGGGATGGCGGTTGGCATAGCGGATAAGCTCCCGCTCGTTCACCCCGTGGCGGGAGCAGATCATGGAAATTTCGTTGGCAAAGGCGATGTTCACATCCCGATAGGCATTCTCCACAAGTTTGCACATCTCCGCAGTGCGGCAATCCGTGAGCACCAGCTCCCCCTGTACAAAGGTGCGGTACAACTCCGCCGCCCGCTCCGCACTCTCGGGATTGATCCCCCCAAGCACCCGGTCGTTGGAGATAAGCTCCTTCACGATCTGCCCCGGAAGCACCCGCTCGGGACAGTAGGCGAGGTAGAAATCCTCCCCCGGCACGAGGCCCGTCTCTTCCTGCAAAATCCGCCCCACCACCTCCTCGGTGGTTCCCACGGGAGAGGTGGATTCCAGAATCACCAAATTACCCTTGCGGAGGCAGGGAGCAAGAGCCCGCACCGCCTTTTCCACAGAGGCCAGGTCGGGCTCCTTATTTTCTTTAAAGGGGGTGGGGACGGCGATCATAAAGACCTCCGCCTCCCGGGGCCGCTCCCCCGCCAGGAGATTTCCCGAGGCCACGGAGCCCCTGATGAGGGTGTTCAAATCGGGCTCGTTCAGATATCCCTCCCCGCTGTTAACCGCATCAATAACGGAGCCCTTTACATCCACTCCGTACACGGAGTTTCCCACCGTGGCAAGAAGGCTCGCGGTGGGAAGCCCGATATAACCAAGGCCAAGTATACAGATGGAAAAACGTTTATGCTGTTTCAAAAAAGCACCTCCGGACTAACAGTAAGGTAAAAGATCGGGAAAATCGGATGCACAAAACAGAGAGGATCCAGAGGGAATTGTATCGCTACTCCCAGAACCCTTTACGAAAGGGAAGCCAAAACTTCTTCCAACCGTTCCCTAAAAGCGTTATAGCTCGGCATATCTATCTTACGGGGATCCACACGTCCTTCATGGATGAGATCATGCAAGGGGCTCTTCCCAAGCAAATCTTCGAGTTCCTTTTTCAGGTTCTTCGCAGCCCCGGGCTTTCCAGAGAGATTTTCAAGAACCCCACAGTTGTGATAGGGAGGATTTTTCAAAGCACATAAAAACCAGACTTCACTGATCGGCTGAGGCACCATCGGAACACCTCGTTCGTATTTCTCCTGGCGAAATCCTCGAAGCATAGCCTCGGCAATCTTTTCCCAAAGGTTTTTATGCTTCTCGTCACTGTTCGGATCCGCATCGTGAAAAAAGACCGCCACCACGGTCAGCCCCTCAGACTTTTCAAGTTCCTGAGCTTTCCGTGCAAGAAAAAGGGCCTGCCTTTCAAAAAGCAACATCCGAGAATCTCTTTTTATGCCGGGCAGCCCAACCTTGGGAGAAAGACCTTTCATGTCCTTTTTTAACGATTTTCGGCTTACGAAATACAGGCTATCCTTTCCAAAAAGAGAATAATTCCAATCCGCCACAAGCTGTTCAAGAAGCAAGGAGAGAGGGCCGGGCTCAAAATATTCAGAGGTCACCATGTTCTCCACGGATACTCCCGGAGCCCCTCCCATATCCGAAACGCCTTCTCCGTATAGAAGAAAAGAAATCATTCGCGGTTCTCCTCATCCCGCCTCTCTCTTTTCAATCTCTCCACAAAGAGAGGCAGATCCGTATCTGCGTAGGCCTCTCCAGGTCCCATAAATTGAAGGCGCTCAGCAGCTTCGGGAACATCGAAAAATCGGACACACCGGGTCTTTCCCTCATCCTTATACACAAAAAGTACAGCTTTCCGGGCCTCTTCATCGGGTAGGTATTGCAGCACAAGGGGGCTGTGGGTTGTCACGAGAACCTGCTGCTTCACATCATCCATAAGATAGCGCACAAGCTCTTTTATAAGATCGGGGTTGAATCCATTTTCTATCTCATCAAACATTAGAAATTGTTTGTCGCTCAAAGTCTGAGCCACTATTCCCATGAGACGGAGCATACCATCGTTCACGTGGTGCGATTCCGTTTTCAACACACCTTCGACTTTTTCAAGCTTTTCATCGATAAAAAGTTGCTTCCACCCGTAGGCTTTTGAGAGCACCGAAACGCCCTCCAACATGGGGTAAAACCGTCGCATCACCGAGAGGAAACGTTCTTTTTTCTCGGCAGAAAGAGCGTGGATAAAGGCAAAAAGCCCCTCTCCCCCAAGGCCAATATCCTCCGCTTTTTTGTAGTTCAAACGAATCTGGTGCGGCGAAAGAAGATCCAGAGAACTCATGCTCCGCATAAAATTTCTAAAAGAAATGACCTGCTCCCCAAGATCTTTTGTGTCGAGCTGCGAGAGAATAGATCCCTGGTACAGAAAACGTATCCGCTCAGAGAGGGGAGTTCCCTTCTGATCATACAAGATCAGCGTTTTATCTTTAACCTCAAGCAACAGCGACATGGTTACATCTTCTTGAATTTCCCGGGTTGTGCGCACAAAAAGGCTTTCTCGCCTGCATTGCTTTCCGCCTACGCTAAAGTGTCCGGACCATTCAAATTCCCCCACCTCGGTCAAAACCGAGACTCTCAAAAAAATAGTTTTGTCCTTTTTGGATGGAAGATTAAATTTTATCTCTGAAGCCTTCCAGCCACGCCTGCTCAACCAGCTATCCACATCTCCGAAAAAAAGTCGGCTCAGAAAATCAATGCCATGTAACACGCTCGATTTCCCCGCCCCATTCAGCCCAATTAAACAAGAAAATTTATTAAGAGGAGTTTGAGAGTCTTTTCCTGGAGGAAGCTTAAGGCATTCCAGAGACTTAAAGTTGCGGATTTCAATAGCCAGAATTTTTCCGCCCATATCTTCATCTCCGAACTCGATTCCAGGAACATTCATCATCGATCCTCCTTCATATCCCACCTATATCCCACCGTTTTGCCAAACCTTCCTTGCGCCGTTTATTCTTCAAACCGGGAGGCACCTCATAGATCACCCATCCCGCTTCTTCTGCTGCTTCTGCCATGCCTGAAACTTCTGCCTGAAGCGTGGTTCCCCCGCCTTATTCGATATTGCGCACCAGCTGCCGAATATTGGGAACCTGTTTATCCAACTGAGATTGGTTCACTGTAATTGACTTCCCTGCAATCTCCTTTGGCCCCGCGGTTAAAGAAGCTATGGGAATACCGAGGGCCCCGGAGACCATCGAAGCGGTGTTTGCATCATTGACTTCATATTGAAACATATCTCGAAAGGTTTTCTGGGATGTGGGGGTGGGAGAAGAATCCGGGTGAACGCAAAAAAGCTGAGGAGAAGAACGCCAAACGCTCCAAATCTCCTCCCCAATCTCGTTTACCACGGTTTTGAAGGCCGAAGCAGAGGACTTATTCATCTGGGTCAGTCGGTTACCGATATACATGTATATTTTAGGAAGCTCCATACGGTATTTCTCGGAATTTAAAACGAATTCCGACCGTGCGTCCCCTTGCTCTCTTTTCACTCCATACACCAGGGAAAGAACCGCCTTCACCGCCCGTTTCGAAGAACCGTCAGCAGAAAAAGGTATGAGGAGCCTATCAGCGGCGGCAAGAGCCAACTCCGTATAGATAGAAAAACTGGGGTTGCAATCGATAAACACACAGGAATCTCCATTATTCCAAGAATACTGCAGGATATCATCAATAAGATCACGAATCCAAAGATGCACAATTCTCCAAGCATCCTGAGGGCCGGGAAAAGCCGCCCCGGAGACTCTTGAAGACTGCATTTCAAGCTGCTCATCCCCCAAAACCATGTAGAGATTTTCGGGGATCCTTTCGTTATGTAATACAACCTGGGCTATATACTCACCACCACAATGAGGAGACACATAGGGGCTTTTGATCCGTTCCTCCACATACCCGGAGATAGTTTTTCTCGGCTTCGCACGATGAATCTCCGTCAGCCGATTTTCCCCAAAAGGAATACCTCCGAGAAAAATGGCCGAAGCATTAGCCTGAGGACAGAGATCAAGGACAAGCACTTTTTTTTCAGGGTGCACCCTGGCATACTCCGAAGCCAGCTGAAACGTGAGATAGCTTTTGCCAACTCCGCCTTTATTGTTCCAAATCGCATATACGACCATAGCAGGTTCACCTCTTTGCATGGGATGCCCTCATTGTATCAGTTTTGGCTTTATTACTGGTACGTCAGTTTCGGCCCCCAGGCCGCAGACGCTGCATCAGGGGAACCCAGATTCTTGTAACGATATCCTCGGGAGCCCAGCCCACGGGAATTTCCGAACGCAGGGCAAAAAGCCGGTAGAGCAGATATCCTACGCTGAAAAGACAGAGGGTGGTAATGCCTGCGGCAACCAGGGAGCCGAAGGGGAGAAGATGCCGCACCCCCAGCCCCGCAAGCCCCGTAAGGGCTCCCCAGAAAAAGAGCTTGAAAAGATAGCCCTGAATCTGCCGAACCGACCAGGTAAACTTGCGGCGGATATAGAGATACCCCAGCAGCACCCCCACATAGGTGGCGGCGGTGGTGGCAAAAAGCAGGCCGTTGAGCCCCCAGGAATCCACCAGAAGCCAATCTAGAAAGCCGTTTAGCGTAAGGGTCACCGCCGAAAAGGCCATGCTCACATGAGATGCCCCGGAGGCCAGCACCATCTGGCCAAAGATGCTCCCCAGGCAGACCGCAGGGGCCTGAAAAGCCAGAATCCGGGCTCCCTGCCAGGTACGCACCGCATCATGAGCCGTAAACTTACCGTGCACAAAAACAAGATCCACCACATCCGGCAGTAGCACCACATACCCCACCGTAAGGGTAACAAAGAGCCACAAAGTAGCCCGAAGGGCCTTTTCCATATCCTGCCGGAAAGCCGGAGCATCCCCCTTGGCATAGTTGACGGAAAAGCGAGTAAGAAGAGGGGCAAGAGGCTCGTTAAGAAGCGCCGTAAGCCCCCAGAGAACCGTGGCGTAGTTCATACAGGCCATGCTCCCTACAGCAAGAAGGGAGGCAAAGTAGCGGTCCACCATCTGGTACAAAAAATACTGGGCATTCGTAAGAACCACCGGAAGGGTTTTTCTCAAGAACTCCCCCCAGCACCCTTCTCCCGACGGTGCAAAACTGCGGAACAGTCTTTTATCCCCGGGAATGGCAAAAAGACAGATCCCCAGAAGAAACAGCACCGTAGCAACCTGCCCCACGGACTGGCCCAGAGGCCAGGCAAAGCCCCCCCAGAAAGAAAACCCCGAGGCCAGCACCACCAGAAGAACCAAGGATTGCAGAAGCCAACCTATGCGTACGGTGATTTGATAATCCAAAGCCTGCAAGTAGGTTTCCAAAACAAACGAAGCCACTCGAAAAACCCCGAAAACCCACAAAAAACGCATAATTTGAACCAGAAGCATTTGCGTCTTCGGAGAAAAACCCGGGAAAAAAAGCTGTGAAAGCTGGGAAGCAAAGACAAGAGCCCCAGTAGCGCAAAGCAGACCAATCCCGAGCAGCAGAAAAAAAAGCATGTTTATAAAAGACGTGAGGGACTTACTCCCTTTCTGGTGAAGCAGACAGATAAAAAAGGGGATTCCCCCGGAGTACAGAGCACTATGCATCCATATGGTACACAGATGCATAAGCGTAAAAGCCCCTACATAGGCATCCACAAAAGCGGTGGCCCCGAAAAAATGAGCCACCACAATTTCACGGAAAAAGCCGATACTCTTGGCCAAAACAGAAAGCGCAAAAAGATAGAAAGACATTTTTAAAACTGAACGCCTGGCTTTCATTTATCTAAAAACCAACCTCTTGAGATGACTTTAATTTCTTTTTCCGATAATGCCAGTATGTATACGGATAGAGCAAGTGAAAACCCCCAAAACCTGTATAATAAAGTTCTTCTTTTGTAACATCAAACGCAGGATATGCTGACTCAACGCCTTCCAGTAAAATATTTTTATAACTCGTCAACACCCTGCCCTGTCCATAATTGCCAAAGAGTTCGTCAGCATCAAAACGCATTATCTCGGAATGGTATACATGTCCCTCTGAAACCCCCGCAACCAAAACAAATTTATTACCCGACGGATAGAGCACAGGCCATCCAATTTCCTTGCCAATTCCAACAGAAAGTATTTTTCTCCCGACACAACCACAAAGAAAAGTTCCCGTCATCTCCTGCCACTCTATTTTTTCCACAAAAACAGAATTCCCGCCTTTGACTGTACAGACACCCCATAAAGATTCTTCGTGGGGAAAAAATGATATGGATGAAATGTTTTTTTCTAGAAACACTTTTTTGACCGAAGAGGCAAATACTCTTTTGCCTTTAACATCGAGCAGAAAAATTTCCGCCGAATTCTCCGTGGTAAGTGAGAGGAAAAGGCTCCCATTCCTAGAGAAGCATGCAACACCTCTGATAGCTCGGGAGGTGAAATCAATTTCCTTGCCAAAAGCGAGAACTCCGGAAGTCTTAGAGTTAAAATCATAATAGCCAATTCCCAAAAAATGGTACACACCATCTGCGTAACTGCTTTTGCAGAAAAACAAGAATTTTCTTCCTTCATGCTGAGCCAGTGAAGGATAGTACGCAGAAATATTCGAGAAGAAATAAGGGAGTAAAAGTTTTTTTCTTCCATTCTTTAACGAGATAATTCTATCTTTGGGGAAAACAGGGATCAGCGGGTCAAGAAAATAGAGCATTTTTTTAAAAAAAATCATAACATTCTATTTCTCCGCCCACAAAACCATAGACTTAACTCGATTTCGCCCTTTTACAGGTTCGCAGGAAAAGCTTTTTTGAAAATCCTTCTCTAACTTATCCCAGACAAAAGAGCTTTTACACAAAAGCTTCGGAGGGCTGGAACAATACCGCCAGCCCCTCGGAGGCATTGTCCCTATGAGAAAATCTTCCAAGGGACCTAACAGCGTTGGAAGCCGATCCCACCCACCGACGAAAACCTTATCTGTATACGTTGCCACCTCTTCAAAAATTTTTCCGTGAATCACAGGAAGAAAACCATCTTTTTCTGAAAAAGTAGAACGGTCTCTCTGCCATTGACGCCACTCCCTGTTCGGGCTTGTCAAAAGGAACGTTCCTCCTTTGCGTAAAACCCGAAAAGCCTCCCGAAAGGTTTTTTCACGAAACGCCACAACATCCATTCCAGGAAGGACAAAATCGTTTCCCGGAACGGTATGGGAAAAAAGAACCACGTCAAAAGAATCTTTCTCAAAGGGGAGAGCATCCATGGAAGCTCGTATAAATTCCGCCTCTGGAGCAATCTCCTTTGCTCTTTTGAGAAAAGACGCTTCAACATCAATACCGACCACAGAATTAGCCCGAGAGGCGTAGCGGGAAATCATTCCCACATTACTACCCACATCAAGTATGCGCTTGCCCCGCATTTTTGAAAGTTCATAGGTCAGGCGGTAACGAACATCAAGATCATCTCCCCAATACATGGGCAGGTTCAAATTCCAAAGATTTCGCACTTCAAGAAAATGGCCGTAAAGCTCCTTGCCGGAGCAGGGAGTAAAAAAAGAGCCCCTCATCTATTCACCCCCAAACCTTCGGTTTTTCCAATCCTTGCACCCCTTAAGAAAGTCGAACAGGGAATTTCTCCAGTTCTTAAAACGGTACTCATAGGTGTTGTAGGTAACAATCTCGCCACCCCACAAAAGCTTAAACTCCGTAATGTTTTTCTGCTTCTGTGTTTTAGGCTCCGGATCCGCCCCCACCCAATCAATCCACCGCACCCCTCGGCGAATGGCTTCTTGGATGACGTACCACTGCAAAAGATGGTTGCCATAAAGTCGATTTTCCCTTGCATAGTCGGAAACACAGTTTCCTTCCAAGATCGCAACATCTTCACCCCAAGAAACACCTTGCCAAGCGAGGGCTCGTTCATCCTTCTCAACTACATAAAGGTCAATATTTTCATCTAAAGAACAGATTTTCCGTCTATCCTCTAAAAGAATTTTTGCAATCCTTTTGCCTTTTTCTTTGCAATAAACCAGAAAATCCGCCTCACAAAGTATTTTTCTCACGCAAAAACCCATCTCTTTGCCTCTGCGAACTTTCCGCCTTGCTTCAGGCTTTAATTTCATCCACGCTAAATCCTCGTCCAAATTATTATCAAGAACAACACTATGCGACTTGGTAGGTAAAAACTGTTTAGAAATAAAAGTTTCATCATACTTATCAAGATCTACTTTCTCTTGAGCACTTGCCAGAGAATGATACGGGGGAACCACTAAAACAATAGATGGACTTAGTTTTTTAGACAAAACAAAAAGCTGATCTAGCCAATGCAAAAGACTAATTCTATCAAACTTTCCCGATTGGAATAACGGCCCAAACAACACATAAAGTCCTGTATTCTTCAATGCTCTTCCAGAAAGGAACGCTCCAAGTGAAGATGTGCTGATGTCTCTTGTATACAAAAACTCTGCTATGCCAAAACAGTCTTGAAAATCTAATTTTTCTATGGCAATGCAACGAGAAGTCTGTATGGCTTTCCTGTCCTTTTTTTGGCTGTATGTTCTTGCAAAAATCATATTAAACCTTCTTGTCTATGCAACACAGGCACGCAAATTAGCGCCTCGTTACCCTCTGAATTAGCATCACGGGTTCTACTTTAGAATCGTAGAATCTACCATGGATGGCAACCAAACCTCAAAAGTATTGTTTTCCCAAGTTTTCTCATAAGCGTGGCGAGTCAAAAAATCCTCTAAAACATCCCAATTTTCTTGGAAATTATCGGAGTCTTCGACACGATACTCTAAAGGCCACTCAAAAGCTCGCAAAGAATACTTGCTTCTCGCAACAACAGGGAGCGAAAGATGTTCCGACTCTGCTTTTTTAAGATAATACTTCAATTGCTCTGGCTGGTATAGGAAGGGCCAAGGATTGTAAAGATACGGAATTGTTTCTGTAAGATAATAAAGGGTCGTTGCAGTGCGATAACCTAATAGGACATCTCCCGGGGAAACATGTTTTTCCAGTTCATTCAGAAGTTCCTGCACCACCTGGGCTCGTTCTTTTGTTGTGTATATTCCCCGCAACATGGGGTGGTCTATTGAGTAGCGCATGGCAAGACGATCTGAAGTGTCTCTGTAGGTATACCGATAACAGCTTGCCAGGGCCAGCATGATGACACCCACTATCGCAAGACGCTTGAACCAGAAAGCGCTGCGTGATTCCTTGCCTTGAAAAAGCCCTTGCCAGCCAAAGGCAAAACCCAAATTTTTCAGACTTGCTATGTCCTCGAAGAAAAGAGGAAAAGCAAACCACAAAGCATATCGCGCATTCGTAATACCGCTTCCCCCACCCAAGGGAACAGTAACCAACATAAAAAATGCTGCGGCATACAAGAGTAGGCTCTCGACATCTTTCCAATACAAAGATAGCCACATTTTCATAAGCAAATAAAGATAAACCACTCCAATGAGACCATAGAGCAAGACAGGCCAATAGTCGTAGAAAATCCAGCCCAAAATAAAAAAAACGCCTGTGCAAACACTGAGAGAAACAATCTGGAACCATTTACTCATACAACCTATAAGAAAAGCGGTGGCAGCACCTAAAACAAGAAGCGGCACTGCGAGACCGAGCACCGCAATATGATGCTTCACAAAAAGTCCAAGAAGGACATTTAAAGAATGGCTGCTATTTGTTGCCGCCCATCTAACAATCAACATGCCCTGCAAGAAAGAATCCAGATATCCAGAACGCCACATAGCGAAGAGAACAGATCCAAAGGCTCCGAAATATCCGGCAAAAAAAAGTGTGCTATTACGAAAAGACTGCCTCCAAGGGTTTTGGGGGGCATTCGCAAAGGAGGGCAAAAGAGGTAAGAGTCCAAAGGTTATCATAAGGATATTTGGAAAGCGGGCGAAAAAAGCGCAGGCACAAAACGCTCCAGAAAGGAGAAAAAGCCATCTTTTATTGGCAACATATCCTTCTTGAAGTGCGCAGAGAGAAAATACTGCTAGCAGGGCTGTTACCGTGTTATAGCTTATCCATAAGCCTCTTTGGGTAAGCAGAAACAGGAGCAGGAGCCACACGAATATCCGCTGAAGGGGCACGTATCGTGATAATGTCTTGATGAGTACCACAAAAATACACCAGTAGAGCAAAACGGCACCGAACCGCGCCCCCAAAAGCCCCCAGGAGGCGGAAAGTTTCATCCAGAGGCCGTTGATAAACATGGAGAGGAATGTTGAAAATATTCCAGGATAGATTCTGTCTGGGCTACTGATGATATCCCGAGAAGAAGCAAGAACATACCCCATATCGGTAAAATCCAGACCTTGAAAAATAAAAAGGAGCGGGGTAAGAAAAAGCAGCCCCCCCAAAAAATACTGGTGCATATTTGACTTATTCAAGAAAAACATCCTCCTTGCCACCGGGTTTCAATATTTTTCAATTCTGATTAAAAAACCTTGTCTTTTTCTGCCTGTTGGAAAATATTGAAACATCCCATTTGTTAATTCAGCAAAATGATTAGACAGAGGCCTTTCTGCACTCAATAAAAATGTGAACGTATGGAATCCTTATCAAGCTGACGGAGATAGAGGTGGAAAAGACATCAAAAACCTCGCCGATTAATGTTTTCCACTGCGATTCTGTTCGAATATAACAGCCACGATCTTTCTGCATAATCCATTTTGAAAGTTTGCTCTGATGGATCAGAAATGCAGGTTCCACACATACCAAACGCCCGTCGTTTTTCATTATCTTCTTTGCGAGACGTAACATTTCCCAAGACTCTGCATCATCCAGATGATGCAATAAGCCATTACACAAGATGATGTCTGCTCCCTCTAATCGCTGGTTATGTTGCTCTAAAAGGTTGCGCACAGAACTTTTAATAAAAAGAATGTTTTTTCGTGATTCGTATTTTTGTTGGGCAGTTTCAATATACGTATCGCTAATATCAAAACCAACATACGAAATGTCTTTCGGCAAAACACTCAAAATGGTTCCGGGACCACATCCCATATCAACTACTTTTTGTCCTGGTTGGACACGCCAGAGATTTTCCGCAATCCATGCCCGTCCTCGACGAGCACCAACAAGATTTTGGAAAAAAGCATACGCCCACGAAAAAGAAAGCGCCCGCTTAAAACCTGAATGATCCTCCATAAAGAAAAACTCCTATCTGGCAGTTCGAAATTAAAAAATCACATCAAAAAAACCATAACACCTACAATGATAACGCAAAACCCCATAATCCTCCTTGTGGAGAGGCGCTCCTGAAAGAAAATGTTGCTTAACAGCGGAACAAGGATAAAGGTTAATGATTCTAAAATCGGCCCTTCCTTAAGCGCCACTTCTCTGTATGAATAAGAAACAAACGCCATAGACAGAAAAAGTGCGACATACCCCAAAAAAACATACCAATTGAAATATTGCCGCAGAAAGGAACTCTTCTTTTCAAGCGCTCCCTTCTTGAGGGCCACCTGGCCGAAGGCGGCGATGGTTACCGCCGTGAGAAAGAGGAGGTAGTATTTATTCACTCCGTACCACCAGGAGAATGCCGCTGAAGATGATCCCCGCCCCCAAAAGGTTGTTGAAGGTTACCGTCTCGCCGAAAAAGAGTACCGCCCAGAGGAAAATCCACAGGAAAAGGACTCCTCTCCAGGCATACGCCACCATCAGTTCGTACTTCCGCAGCACCTGCTGCCAGATGAGGGCGAAGAGGAAGACGCAGAGCAAGCTCCCCGCATAACGCAAAAGAAAAGCTGACGAAAAGACAGGATAGCTCGCCCCAGATTTCAGTAGAATTCCTGGCAGGGAAAAAATGAAATATCCACATTGCAAAAGTAAAAAGTGCCATGATAAAAAACGCATCAGATGTTGATTCTTTTGGATATTACGTATAGGGGGCGTTTTTTGGTCTCATCGAAAACTTTCCCTAAATATATCCCAATGATACCGAGATTTGCAATAATGATTCCCCCAAGGAACCAGAGAGAGACCATAATGCTTGTCCAACCATCGACGGGAATATCAAGAGCAAGCTTTCGATACGTTAGCAATGCGGCAAAGCAAAATGAAAAAAACGCCATAAGAAAACCCGCTTTTACGGAAAATCTTAGAGGACGATCGGAGTAGGCAATAATGATGTTCATGGCAAAGTCAATGCGCTTGCGTAAGCTGTAGGAGCTTATGCCACTATGCCGTGCGCCATGTTCAACATCAATGTACGCCGTAGGAAAACCAAGCCATGTCATATGTCCAACAAGGGCACGCAGCTTTTCCCGCATGGAGCAATAGGCATCAATTACTTTACGGGAAAAGATACGCAAAGTTCCGACTTGAGGGTCAATTTCCATCCCGGAAAGCCACCCAAAAGTGCGGAGGAATAGTTGTGACGTTATCCGTTTCCCAAACGAGTCTTTCCGTTTTCCTCTTCGCGCACAGACGATATCGTACCCTTCCAAAGCCTTTTCATAAAGCCTTGGAATTTCTTCCGGACGATCCTGCAGGTCACAGTCCATAACAACCGCCCAATCCCCAGAACATAAATCCAACCCGGCGGTAATTGCATAATGCTGTCCAAAGTTTCGACTGAGTTGTATCGCCTTTACTCTAGGGTCATCTATTGCAATTTCATGCAAAATCTCCCACGATCCATCCTTGCCGCAATCCTCAACGAAAACAAATTCCAGAGGTTCGTTCTGGAGCAAGGAAGAGAGTGCGCACAACTTTTCATATAAAAGCCTGACAGTGGCCTTTGATTTGTAAAAAGGGACAACAAAGGATATCAAGAAATCACGCCCTTGCGTAAGTACTACAATATTTTTATTTATAAACGAGAGAACAACAAAAACACTGTTTTTTAATACTAAAATAATTCAGGCCAACAGGGTTCATGTGAGCCAATCTAATTCTCGTTCCTTGCTGACGTATGTTGTCGATTCTTTGCGAAACGAATCATCCTTGTAGATAATCACCGAGAACTCAAAGGGGAAATAACTATTGTCAAAGATAATATTTCTAGACAGGCCATACGCTATCTCTAGTATTTTCCCCGGAGAACTATGGAATGTATGTTCTAGCCTATAATCAACTTTGTCAGATAGAAAATCAAATGCTATCGCCTTGTTACACGATACAAAGGATTTTCGCATGCTCTGTTCGATAAAATTGTAGCCTCCACCTTGAAACTCGGCTATGAGTCCATGGTTGCAAACACCCGAAGAGATTACATAATCGTATTGTCTTGACATTTCCAGCGCAAGAAAGTCACCTGATATAAAGGTGATATGAGAATCGGCGTATCTTTTATTTGCCTCTTCTATGAAATCCTTAGTAATGTCAATGCCTAAGTATTCGTAGTCATTCATATCTATTTTTCTCAGGTAGGCATTGAAATCTCCAAAGCCACATCCAAAATCAAGAATACTGCTGTTTCCCAGATCAAACCTATGGGTAAGGGAGTGGAATCGCAAAAATTGCTTCCCCTTGTTCCAGCCCAATGATTTCGGAGAATACCCAAACCGTTGATACTTTTTGCTATAGTCATCTGCAATCTTGTCGAAAGTCTCTTCCAATCAATTCACCTCTTTGAGTTCTATATTTCGTGACCCTTCCTCCTGAGAAGATTTGCAATGGCCTCGGCGTTTTCGAAATTTTCAGGAACTATATCCATGCCGTCAATATTAACGTCAAAAGTCTCTTCCAACATCGCCACTAGTCGGATAATATCAAGACTGTCTAGTCCGTCATCTATAAAATTATCGCTCTCGTACACGTTTATTTTAGATGTTGCTTTCTGAATGACATCCAGCACTTTTTCCATGTAGTCACCTCATCACTTAAAGTGTTTATTTGCCAATTCTAACCGATTGATTTTCCCGTTCGCATTGTGGGGCAGCTGCTCAAGCGGTATGTATTTTACTGGCACCATATATCTTGGCAGCTTTTTTTCAAGGCGTTTTCTTATTTCTTCTTCGCTGATGTAATGTTTGGAGACATAAAAGAGATAAATTGATTTTGTTGAAGCATCATACAGAGAGCATGCCTGGCTTATAGCGTTGATCGCATAGGCAGCCGACTCAATTTCTCCTAGCTCTATTCGATATCCGAGATGTTTGATTTGTGAGTCTTTACGCCCGGCAAATATCATTTCTCTGCGACCGTTATAGTAGGCCAGATCTCCTGTCTTATATATTTTTTCATGATAATAAGGGTTCAAAGGGTTTTGAATAAACATGTTGTCTGTTTTTTCAAAGTCGTTCCAATAACCTACGGACAAGCACGTTCCTCGTATGTGAATTTCCCCAAGGGTGTTGCTTTCTTCTACCAAATGCCCGTTCTCATCAAACAGAAGCAGCTCAACATTTGCGCAAGGAAATCCTATGGGGAGAGGCTCTGAGTCTTCAAACTCCCTGTCAACTATATAGCAAGAGCAAGCAACGGTTGCTTCTGTTGGACCATACAGGTTCGCAACTAGTTCGAGCGTATCCAGGCTTTCCATCCAATAATTCATTGTTTTTGTCGGCATTGCCTCACCGTTAAAAAGCATTTTTTTGATGCAACTTACATCGACCTTGTCCAGCAATTGCAAGTTGGCGATATTTGAATAAGCAGATGGAACCCAGTAAAGGAAATTGACGTTGTTTTTTTTCAAAAACTCGAGGAGAGCCGCTGGAAACGCAAATAATTTTTCTGGTATGATAACCAGTGTCGCTCCCGCAAACAGGCAGCTGTAGACATCCGGTGTAGAAAGATCAAAATAAAAAGCCCCCTGATTTCCTATGATTGTTTTCGAGTCAACATTGAAGGTTGAGATGTACCACTCCAGATGCTTAATAACATTAAGGTGGGTGATGGTAACGCCCTTTGGCGCTCCCGTAGAGCCTGATGTAAAAAAAGTGTAGGCAGGGTCAGAATCAATGATTCTTTTTGATGCTGGTGGCTCTTTATATTCATGATGAAATTCAATATCATCGACATTAAGCAGAATATCTTGAGATATTCCATTTTCAACTAAAACACGAGCATATTTCTCGTTTGTGATGATGAGGACAGGGTTTACTGTCGTAATAACGCTGAGGGCCTTGTCTACAGGGAATCGTACATCCGTAGGTGTGTAGAAATTGCCACTGTACAAAATTCCGACAAAAGCTACAATGCTCATGGTGCTTTTAGGTAAATAGACGAGGATGGGTGACTTTCGCATATTTGTCTTTTCGAGTATTGCGGTAGCTGTGCCTAAAGATCTTCCATGCAATTCGGCAAAAGAGATGCTCTCTCTTTCGTCAATGACTGCTTGCTTCTCCGGAAAGTTTTTCACGGTTTCTCTGACATAATCTAGAATAGTGTTTTTCACTAATATCACCTCCCGCGGGAACAGCGGTTCTCCTTCTGTATCGCAGCTTTTCTGTGTCTCGTGTTAGAAAGTAATGGTAGCAATGCGAAATTGCATTACGGGAGACCTAATCTTCCAGAAGCCTGGCGAGGCCAATTCCTGTTTTGCCATAGCCGTTTCCATTGTAGAGCATGTACCGCTCTCCTTTGTGATCAAAAACAAAGGGGTATTCAATTTGCTCACTATCCCATCCGCTTTCAGAGGTAGTTATCCCCGCTTCCTCATCTTTTCTAACCCAATCAATCCCATTATCTGATTCGGCATAGCCAATGCGATATCCATGTGCTTTTTTATGGCAGTACCACATCTTGTAGAAATTGTTTTCAAATATTACGGAGGGTTTTGCCACAATCATTTCATCAGGGCTTAGCTGAATACAGGTTACACCATTGCGTTCCCAGTGTATCCCATCCTTTGATTCGGCATACTTTATTGAGAAGACTGGCCCCTCTTTTTTGTGTTTTTCGCAGCATTCGTACCACATCTTAAACCCTTCTCTAAACAACATGACATCACAGAAGCCAACAGAATAAGGTTCATTGTCGATCCTATCAAGTATAGGCGTATCTTTTACCCTGATGTACACATTGGATTTCTTGTCTAGTATAGCTAGCCCACAATAAACATGAAACGGGATGGACTGGGCTAAATGCCATCCTACGTAGTACAAATATTCTGTGTCGTTGTGAGGGATAATGCTGCTTAGAGACACGCCCGCATCATCAAACAAGCCCAACTTCCCTGGACAAAGAATTGGCTTGTCCGAAATATTTAAGGGTTTAGTGGGGTTGTCGATATTGAGATCAAAAAAGGCAATACTAGATTGATTTGCTGAATTTCTAGGACTGAAGTAGACCCTGAACACATCGTTACCGATATTGACTGCATACGGAAAGGAGGCATGCGTATTCATCCACGGAAAATTGCCGTTCACTTCAAAAATTCTCCCCAATTTCTCCCATTTCATAAATAGTTACGCCTCCTCAATTAACTCGATCAGCCCTAAATCTATGTTGTACAAAAATGCGACCTCTCTGTTTTCGCACGCAACAGCTGCCCTTGGTGGGTGAATAAGCTTGAAACCATCCCCACAGAGTCTTTCAATATCTGCAAAGAGGTCGCTACTTTTATAGCATACGTGATAAATCTTTTGACCGAAAGTCTCATTTATCAACAGGTTGCCAAGGTCTGAAGGCTTATTTTTATCTAGTATTGCTATAAGCTCAATCATATACCCCTTATTTTCCATGAAAAGATATTTGCAATTCCTCTCAAGGTCTTCAATTGCAAGGGGGTTTTTGGCCTCAAATCCCAACATTAAATATTTTTTCGCTGAAGCCTCCAGATTTTTGCATGCTATCCCTATGTGATCAATAATCAAAAGGAGGGCACCTCCTTAATTCCCCATCCTGGATATATCAACTTTATCGCTGATGCAGCCGTAAAGTTCGGAACTCTTCTCGCCATACACACCCAGGGGTTCTGTGTTTTGAGCAATATAGCAGGAGGCTCCTACAAGTGTTTTTTCTGCCACCACCACGTGCGTCTTAATAACAGACGCCATACCCAGCACTGAGTTGTTCAACACCTTGGAATGCGTTCCAACTATGGAACCCGGAGATATGTAACAGTGGTTCATGATTTGGCAATAGCTTGACAGGATGCTTCCTTCAAGAATGACATTGTCGTCCCCCACCTCTACATGGGGGTTAATTACAGCCATATCCGCAACAAAACAGTTTTCACCCAGGGGAGAATCACACACCGCATGTCTGCTCACATAACTAGCCATAGTATACCCTTTGCTTTTTACTTCGATGAATTTTTGCTCCCTAAGACCATTCATTTTGCTGGGGCCTATGGCAAGGAACAGCTTGTATTCTTTGGGGGGAAAAAGGGTTTCTATCTCTTCAAAGTCATAGATATCCAGGCCACAAAATTTTTCCACGTTGTTGTACTTTCTGTTTACGGTAAACGCAACAACTTCGTAGGCCGCATCTCTTTTGAAAAAATAATGCGCAACTTTCCCCATTTCAGTAATGCCAAAGATAATGACCTTTTCCATTTACTTGCCTTCTTCCTGTAGCTTTGCGAGTCCGATCCCACTTTTCCCATAACCGTTACCGTTGTAAAGCATATATCTTCCGTCAGCGAGATCTACGATAGAGGGGTATTCAATCATTTCGGAATCCCATCCTTTTTCAGAGGGAGAGATGCCGGCTTTTTCGTCCAGTCTTGTCCAGTCTAATCCATTGTGGGATTCCGCATACCCAATCAAATAGCGATCTCCTCTGTAAGAGTACCACATTTTGTAAATGCCTTGTTCTTTTAATACCCATGGCCTGCCAAAGGCATATTCGCCATCGCTTTCATAGTTAATCGCAATATGGTTTTGTCTTTTCCAATTCAGACCATCGTCTGACTCGGCGTATTTTATATTGTAGTAGTGCTTGGGGGTGTTGTTTTCAAGGAGCCATTTATCCATTGAGGCGTACCACATTCGGTAGACCCCGTCTTCACACATGACATGAGGGCTTGCGCAACTGTATGGCTCCGTAAGAGTACGGGTCATAACCGGCCCATCTCCATACCGCTCAATGCTTTCAGGGTTAACAAACTTGGCAACGCCAATAGAGTTATTCATAGGCACATTGATAAGCAAATTCCATCCAGTATAGTAGAGTCTTTTTACCCCATCCACTGTAACGATATTCCCTGGGGTGATGCCACTATCGTCAAAGGTTCCCAGTTTCCCATGCGAGAGTAGAGGAGAATGGGAGATTCGTAAAATCTCAAAAGGGTTGTGAATACTCACATCAAAGAAATGAATTTCCGAACGGTTTTCCGTGTCTCTTGGTGCAAAATATACTCTCATGATTCCTTTATCGTAGTCCAGAACCTCGGGTATTGGCATCAACGCTGCGGACTTGCCTTTGTCCTTGAGCATATTAGGATCAAAAATTAGGCCTAGTTTTTTCCAATTCATGGTAGCCATATCTTAAACTCCTTTACAAACGTAGTTTCTTGCATTCTGTCCGCAGTTGAACAAAACATCCAGAACACTCACGTTGTGGCTAAAGGGTTCGTGGAGTTGCTTGTATTCTTCGTACTCGTATACCATGTACTCGAGGATAATATTGTTTTTTCGGAAGAGTTCTTCGTCCATGAATTGCCTTGAGGATGGCCCATTGATAAAATGGTCACACCCCAACATTTGACATATCTTAACAACCTTGTCTCCCTCTTTGCCTCCCTGCACACTTAAATCACTTGACTTATGCCATTCTACATCTATGGTCAGTGCCTCTGCGAGCAACATGGTCGAAAAGATCCCTAATTCCGATATCCCTGTCCATTGATGGTTGACATATATTTCTTCCAGAAGGTATTCATAATCTTGGAAATAAGGGGCCTTCCGGTAGTTGCTTCTTATTGTTTTGTAGTGATCAGATTGCCAGTTAGAGATTTGACTTATTTGGGCCTCACATATCAGCTGTTCTCTTTTATTTTTTGTCTCCACGGGGACAGTCAGCCAGATATCCCCATCTTTTGTTTTAATTTTATTTCTGTTGCGCCAATCTTTTTTTGTGTATTGAACATCGTCGTAAAAGACAAAAACATCTACTCGATCAATTAAATCGAAAACGCCCTTCCACGGAATATAGTTCGGTTGCAGCATTGCTACTTTTTTACTCATTCCAAGCTCCCAAGGTTTTTCTTACGTGACCTATGTGCCCTTGCTCAAGCCCTACCCACAAGGGGAGACGCAGCAAGGTTTCTGAAAGATGCGGGGTGACCGTCAACGCTTCTTTTCCCACCCCAAACCGCTTTCCCGCAAGAGCAGAATCAAGGGGAATATAGTGAAACACCGCATGGATGCCCTGGCTTTTCAGAGAGTCCATGGCGCTGTTCCGGGCCTCCTGATCTTGGAAGAGCACGTAGTAGATATGCCCGTTGTGCTGGCATTCTTTGGGGATGATGGGCCGCCGGAGGGTGCCCTTCTGCTCAAGGGGTTCAAGCTCCCGGTGGTACTGGTTCCAGAGGGAGAGGCGTTCCTGAATGATCTGTTCCGCCTCTTCCAGCTGCGCCCAGAGGAAGGCGGCGGTCATTTCGTTGATGAGGTAGGAGGAGCCCATATCCACCCAGGAGTATTTGTCGATCTCTCCCCGGAAGAACTTGCTCCGATCCGTTCCCTTTTCCATGAGAATTTCCGCTCGTTCCACCAGGGCGGGGTCGTTGATGAGCAGTGCTCCCCCTTCGCCGCAGTGGATGTTTTTGGTTTCGTGAAAGCTCAGGGCTCCCATCTGCCCCAGGGTGCCCAGGGGGCGCCCTTTGTAGGATGCCAGAATGCCCTGGGCCGCATCTTCCAGCACCAGAAGGTTGTGTTTTTCCGCCATGGCCAGGATGGTATCCATTTCGCAGGCCACCCCGGCGTAGTGCACCGGAAGAATGGCCTTTGTGCGGGGGGTTATGGCGGCCTCTATCAGGGATTCATCCAGATTCAGGGTGTCTTCCCGAATATCCACAAAGACCGGGGTGGCTCCCCGAAGCACGATGGCGTTGGCGGTGGAGCTGAAGGTAAAGGAGGGGAGAATCACTTCATCCCCGGGGCCGATGTTGGCGAGGAGCATCATCATCTCCAGGGCGGCGGTTCCCGAGGGGACCAGCACCGCTTTTTTGCACCCGGTCTTCTCCTCCAGCCACGCAGCACAACGTCTGGAAAAGGTTCCGTTGCCCGCAAACTTTCCCGAGGCGAGTACCTGCTGCATGTATTCGTTTTCTTTCCCCGTGAGATGGGGTTTGTTAAAGGGAATGTGAGCCACGTTCATGCCTCCTTATTCTTTGGACCATAGGGCGATCTCTTCGAGGTATCTGCCGTAGTCGTTTTTCATGGATCCCGCCATGGCAAGAAGGGTATCCCGAGAGATGTACCCCCGGCGCCAGGCTATCTCTTCGGGGCAGGATATCATGAAGCCCTGACGGTTCTGGATGGTGCCCACGAACTTGGAGGCCTCCAGAAGGCTGTCGTGGGTTCCCGTATCGAGCCAGGCGTATCCCCGGCCGAAGATGTGCACGTCCAGAGTTCCCTCTTTCAGGTAGAGCCGGTTGAGGTCTGTAATCTCCAGCTCTCCCCGGGGGGAGGGCCGGAGGTTTTTCGCCTTTTCCACCACCGTGGCATCGTAGAAGTAGAGCCCCACCACGGCGTAGTGGGATTTGGGGCGGGAGGGTTTCTCTTCGAGAGAGAGCACCCTATTTGATGCATCGAATTCTACCACACCGTACCGTTCCGGGTCTTTCACGGGATAGCCGAAGATAGTGGCCCCCTGTTTTTTCTGTGTTACTTCCTGAAAAAGCGAGGTGAGCCCATGGCCATAGAAGAGATTATCCCCCAGAATGAGGGCGCAGGGCTCTCCCTGGAGAAAGTCTTCGCCGATAAGAAAGGCCTGGGCAAGCCCCTCCGGGGCGGGCTGTACGGCGTAGGATATGCTAATCCCCCACTGGGAGCCGTCTCCGAGGAGGCGCTGAAAGTTCTGGTTATCCTCCGGGGTGGTGATGATGAGGATATCCCGAAGTCCCGCCAGCATGAGAACGCTGAGGGGATAGTAGATCATGGGTTTGTCGTAGACCGGGAGAAGCTGTTTGCTGGTGCAGAGGGTGAGGGGATAGAGCCGGGTGCCCGAGCCTCCTGCTAAGATAATGCCCTTGGTGATCATAGGGGAGATGCCTCCTTTTCTACCCCGAGCCGCTCCATGCGGTAGTTTCCCGAGAGGATGTTCTGTGCCCAGGGCTGGTTTTCCAAATACCAGAGCACGGTTTTGCGGATCCCCGTTTCGAAGGTTTCCAGGGGCTGCCATCCCAGGGAGGAGCGGATTTTGGCGGGATCCATGGCGTAGCGCCGGTCATGCCCCGGGCGATCTTCCACGAAGGTGATCTGCTCCTGATAGGAGCGGCCATCCTCCCGAGGGCGCAGTTCATCCAAAAGGGAACAGAGAGTGCGGACCATGTCGATGTTGGTGCGTTCCGCCCCTCCTCCTACGGCGTAGGACTCTCCGGGGGTGCCTTTCTGGAGCACTTTAAGCAGGGCGGTACAGTGGTCTTCCACATAGAGCCAGTCCCGGATGTTGAGGCCGTCTCCGTAGACCGGCAGGGGTTCCCCGGCGAGAGCCCGGTTGAGGATGAGAGGGATGAGCTTTTCCGGAAACTGGTAGGGGCCGTAGTTGTTGGAGCAGTTGGTGATGAGGGTGGGGAGCCCGTAGGTTTTGTTGTAGGCCCGCACCAGGTGATCTGAAGAGGCTTTGGAGGCGGAGTAGGGAGAGTTGGGGGCGTAGGGGGTGGCTTCGGTGAAGTACCCCTCTGGCCCCAGGGAGCCGTAGACTTCATCCGTGGAGACATGCAGAAAGCGAAAGCTCTCTTTTTCGGGGTTCGGGAGGTTCTTCCAGTAGCTTCGGGCGGCCTCCAGAAGCCGGAAGGTGCCCACCACGTTGGTCTGGATGAACTCTTCCGGGCCGTCAATGGAGCGATCCACATGGCTCTCCGCCGCCAGGTTCATAATTGCTTGGGGATGGTGCTCCTGCAGGAGACGGGAGATCAGGGCAGTATCCCCGATATCCCCCCGAACAAAGGTAAAGGCGGGGGAGTTCTGGAGATCCCCTAGGGATGCGAGGTTTCCCGCATAGGTGAGCTTATCCAGCACCACCAGGTGATGCCCCTGGGAGATGACCAGATGAGCTAAATTGCTGCCGATGAATCCGGCTCCGCCGGTGATGAGGATGTTCATGAAAAGATGCCTCCTTGTGGTAGAGCTTAGGGGTGCAGGGTACAAGGCTCCTGAAGGATGAAACGATATATGGCACGAAATGTCAACCTCGAAGAGGCAAGACCTTTTCCAACTCCTCCACTATCCTCTCCCCCGCATCACCCGCTCCAAAGAGATTCTGGGGATACTTCCGGGGTTCTTCCAGGGCGGCCAGGGCTTTTTCCAGGCTTGGGGCTTCTGGAGGGCAGAGGATATTCCAGCCACAATCGGTGAGCTCCCGCCACGGTGGTGTTGGTGTCTCCGTAGAGAAGCACGAGATCCGGCTTTTCTTGAAGAAGCAGGGCCTCGAATTTCACGAGAGCCTCCACAGTTTGGGTGGCGTGGGTTCCCGAGCCCATGCCCAGGAAATGATCCGGGGTGGGCATGCCGAGCTGGGTAAAGAAAATTTCCGACATGTTTGCATAGTAGTGCTGCCCCGAGTGCACCAAAATGTGGCGCCAGGAGTTACGGCGGCGCACCGCAGCGTTGATCACCGCTTCTTTAATGAATTGGGGCCGGGCTCCCACAAGGGAGATCACGGTGGGTAGAGACAAGGGAGTTACCTCCTCTTTTTGGTATTCTCAACATCTTCAGCATTCTCAGATGTGCATATCCTCAGATGGTACCACGGATTGCGGAAGCAGACACGCCAACTCTCCATAAAAAAGCCCTGTTTCGAGTAAAAATACTACTCAAAACAGGGCTTGTCAAGGCGAAATTTCAGGAAGCTTGCAGAAATTCCATGACGGAGCTTGTGACCGCATCACCGCATCAGATCTGCCCCAGCTCCAGCAACTGGATCAATCGTTCTGCCGGGATCGTATCAATTCCTGGAGCTTCTTTTTGGATATTTTGGTGTAGCGGAGGATTTTCTCTTGGGGATCCATCTCCCAGAGGCGGAGCACGGGGTATTCGTACCGGAGATGGTTGCGGTAGCTTTTGCGTTCGTACTGCTCCGGCTCCCTCTGGGGGGGTTGGCCATCTGCATCCGTTTCTTTCCTGTGGGTCAAAGGTTTTGCTCCTGAGCGAGGCGGCGGACTTCTTTTTCGGAGAGGTCTGTGTACTCTGCTACGTCGGGAATGCTGAGGCCCTTTCGGAGCATTCGGAGGGCGTTATCCCGCTTATTCTGCTCTATCCCGATTTCGACGCCTTCGGCTTTTCCTTCCTGCCGTCCTTTCTCTTCCCGGCTCTCCATGGCACTCTCCACGTCCCGGAGCCACTTCATGCGCTCTTCGTAGATCTCCCGTTCTTCCTTGGTGGCTGAGAGGCGTTCCAGCATTTCCATGGCCTTCTGCACCGGGGGAGAGGCTTTGAGTGCCTCCGGCAGGGTGCGGGAGTCGTATTTTCCTGCGAGTTTGAGAAAGTGTACCCATTGATCCAGGGCTATCTTCAGGGAGTCCGCCAGGGTTTCATCGTACTTGCGGAGTTCGATAAAGTGGATCTCGAACTCATCGAGAAGCTCGTTATGGCTTTCAAGATTCAACACTTTGTAGATGTTATGGTATCTCGGCTCCTGGTAAAGCTGGATAAAGTTGAGGATGTTGATGGAGATGGTTTTGTGAAGATTTCTGTAGGACTTTCCCTCCTGAAGCTGTTCGCTGTAGAGCCGGCTCCAGTAGAAGAGAAAGCGCTTGGCGAAGGAGTCTTCCTGGGGCATCTGCATTTCGATGTCGTACCAGGTGCCATCCTCGCTCTGGGCCTTGATATCCAGCACGCTCTGTTTATCTTCGAGGTATTGTTTTTCGTTGTAGGGGTTTTTGATCACCAGATCCGCCACCTGGTCTTTTTCGGAGACAATGGCGTTGATCAGGTCTATGAGAATCTCTTTGCTGTTTTCAGATCCGAAGAGCTTTTTAAAGACAAAACCTACCCGGGGGTTCATTTTACACATGGCATTTTCCTCCTTGGGGTTGGTTTTAGCTACGATCTTGCCGGATCTCCGGAAAGAGGGGGTGCTGCTGGTTGGCCCGGTAGACTTTGGTGGATGGATCCAAGGGCACTAATCGTTCTGCCGGGATCGTATCAGTTCCTGAAGCTTCTTTTTGGATATCCCAGTGTAAAGAAGGATCTTTTCCTGGGGTTCCCCTGCATCAAGCATTTTCGTTGCAATAGAGGTGGTTGTTTTTACCGCTTCTCGTTTTGCTCCTCGTTTCTCTCCTCGTTTCTCTGCACTTTCCTCAAAAAGGCTCAACATGGTTTTTTCCTCCTTTGCTGCTTTCTGTCTGAGATGTTCTTCGTATTCTTGCCCCAGGGCCAGGCTTTTAGGGCGTAGGAGCACATCGGTGATATGCCCTTCTTTTTGAGGTACCCCAGGCGGAGCGAGGCCTTCTGCATCTTAGGTTTGGGGAAATCCCTTCTGCTCTTTACATAAAGATACCACATATGGTATCTTGTGAGGGCAGGGGAGGTGGTTCTTTGTGGTTCGTCGAATTTTACGAGCGAGAGGATGGGCATGTTCCGGTAGAACATTTCTTACGGGATCTTGATCCCAAAGCCAGGGCAAAAGTTGTACGAGAGATAGAACTCTTGCGGGAATTTGGCACGGAACTTCGAGAGCCCTATTCCAAGTTTCTGCGGAAAGGGCTTTTCGAATTGAAGATCCGTCTCTCTCGCAGAAACTATCGAATCTTCTATTTTTTCTCTGCTGGGCGCATCATTGTGCTAACAAACGGGTTCATAAAGAAAACCCCCAAGACCCCTTCGGAAGAACTGGAGAGAGCCCTCTTTTTCAAAGCTGATTACGAGAGGAGGAAAGGAAATGCGTGCATTTGAAGATTTCATGAAAAAACAAATGGAGGATCCGGAGTTTCGAGAGGAATATGAGGCCCTTGCCCCCCGATATGCTGTAATACGCCAGATAATACGGGAGAGAGTAGAACGGAACATGTCGCAAAAGGAGCTTGCTGAAAAAATTGGAGTTACCCAAAGCAATATCAGCCGTCTGGAGAGTGGAAGCTACAATCCATCCTTGGCGTTCTTACAGAAAGTTGCCAAGGGACTTGAAAAGGAATTGCACATAGATCTTCGCTAGCTGAGTGTTCCTCTTCAAATCCCTCCACGCATCACCTCGGCATGGCGCACATGCGCACCTGGCCTCCTGAGTCGCATAGTAGTTCTGGGGCCGGCTCCAGAGAACGTTAGAGAGGATCATATAAATCCGGTAGGTCTAAGGGTGCTAATCGTTCTGCCGGGACTGTATCAGCTCCTGGAGCTTCTTTTTGGATATCCCGGTGTAAAGAAGGATCTTTTCCTGAGGTTCCCCTGCATCAAGCATTTTCGTTGCAAAGGAAATGGTTTTTTTTACCGCTTCTCGTTTTGCTCCTCGTTTCTCTGCACTTTCCTCAAAAAGGCTCAGCATGGTTTTCTCCTCCTTTGCTGCTTTCTGTCTGAGATGCTCTTCGTGTTCTTGCCCCAGGGCCAGGCTTTTAGGGCGCAGGAGCACGTCGGTGATATGACCCTTCTTTTTGAGGTACCCCAGGCGGAGCGAGGCGGGGGAAATGATGCGTGCCACTATGCCAGCAAAGCCCGTTTCCATTCCCCGAGGGCGATAACCGTAGAATCCTCAAGCCATTCGGCAAAACGTTTTTCTATGCTATGGTAGTCTTCGGCATAGTTGAATTGAAAGAAATCAACTGCCGCAGGACGCAGGCATATGGGCTCCCTATGGCCATCTTCGCAGGGGGTTTTGAGATATGTGAAGGCTGAGGCAACCAGAATCCCCGTGTCAGCGTATCCGTAACCATGAAAACTCACCACGTAGTCGAATTCTTGCTCTGTGGTGAGGGTGATTCTGGCCCATGCTCGATATTTCTCTAGATTTGCAAAATAATCAAAAATCTTTGCGGTCTCCATAATCTGTTTTTGGAAATAATGTCGTTGGGGGGAGAGATTATCCGCAAAATCAGTTCGAACATGAAAGAGCTTTCTTTCCGGAGGTGTTACCCTTCGAAGTTTAGGGTCAAGGGTTTTAGCGAGTTTTTGGAATTTCTCCTCCGTCATAGCAAGCAACGTGTTCGCATGTTCATAAACCGGAGAGACCATCACTTTTTGTTCACTGGATTTTGATTTTAAAATTTCAAGAGCAGAGTCAACGATCTGTTCCGCATCTCTGCTTTGCTGAATCTGTTGTTCCAGTCCAAGGGCTTTTAGAAGGGCATCCTTTTGTCTGCGCACAAAAAAACGAACAAGGTCTCCCATGTCGCCAGCATCAGCAGTTTCGAGTGCTCCAATATATTCTTTGCGATCCGAGTCTCTTACCACAAGTGGAAATAATCCCTCCCGTATAAACACCAACGATGCAAGCCCTCGTGCTACCCTTCCGTTTCCGTCTTGAAACGGATGAATTTGAGTAAATCGATGATGCAGCCATGCCGCCTTTACTTCCGGGGGATAGGAATGTTCCGCTTCTCGATAGATGCGAACCAAATTCTCCATCTCTTCTTTAACAATCTCCGGTGGGCAGTATACGTGCACATCCCCATCTGGTCGCCTGGGATTGTTCGGAGAGGTTTTGTAGTCTCCTCTAAGGGCTGGGATTCTAACAATCATTCCTGTTTCTGTCAGAGCTTCCACATAGTTTTGATGTGCTGTAAATTTTTCCTGCAACCCTCGGATAAAATATTCGGAAAGAGGTTCTTCCCCCTTTATGTAACCAAATAATCCTTCAATAATTTCGAGATGATCCCCAATGATTTTCTGAATATGTTCAGCATCGTCTTGGGAGATTCCTCCCTGATGAGAGATAATGGATGACTCAATTCCCTGAGAGATGAGAATTTCGGTCACCCCACGATCCCAAGTGTATAAACGTTCAATAATCCCCGTCTCAATGGCCCATTCACGCTGGAGCCTTCTTAAAAATTCTTTATAAGCATCATACCCCTCAAGAGCTGCCTTTTTTTCTTGCCAGACAGAAACCAAAGCCCGAAGTTCCGGAAAAGTGTACGTGCCTGGGGCCGGAAATGGCTGAATCCGTGTGTAGATCATAAAAAGGCCTCCTTGCTCGCTACAGCAGGACTTCTATAAAGAAGCACTTGAGGGCAAAACGTGGCTTCCTGATCACGTCTCATTTGGGGTGCCTGGATAGTTACCGATCTTGCGGCAAAACCATTGATAGCTACCGCTATTCCTTCTCCATAATCTGCTTAAGCTCCGTCAGAAAGCGTTTGGCCCAGGGGCTTGCGCTTGCAACCTTGAGAGGATCAATATAAAGGAGAAGCAAAAAAGAGTGCTCTCCTTTGTCGTAGGGGGTTTTTGTTTGGCAATTGGCGCTAGCTCTTTGCAGACCTTTATAGATTTCTTCCTTAGGGATGGCCTCAACGTTTTTCCGCTTCGGCAAAGCCCCTGTGTTGAAACCTTGACCGAAAAAGGCTGCAAGACCCTCCTTGTCGCTGAGGAACCACGATTCCATGCAAACTACCATAAGGTGGCAATGCGCATCTCCAACCCCCGCTGGTACCTGAAAGCCCTCTTTTTTCAAGTGTTGCCAGGGAGAAGGTGCAGAGACCTTTTCTTCACTGTCGATAAGGAGGAGAGCGGTCTCTTTCGCATCACAGGCTGTCTTGAATCTATCGTAGGCAGCCTGTCTTCCTCCACAGGCCACAATGCGAGGCATACGTCCCTTGAAGCCTGCCCGTTCGAGAAAACCTTGAAATCCCTTTCGGCAGCGTCTGCGCAAGGCATCCGAATCCCCGCCTCCCTCTACGTAGAGCTTGACTACCATCGATTGCCCCCGATCTCCCCACTGGTCCAGAGGTTGCCCAGGCTGTATTGCTCCAACCATGGCCGCAGGTGGGCAGGATCAAGGCGACGGAGGGATGTACGGGAATCGCTTTTCTCACAGACAAGGATTACCTCGGGAGTCTTGGTAAAAGCGTCAACCAAGTCAGTGGAGTGGGTTGTCACCACAAGCTGAGTTTTCTCTGCCGCCAGGCGCAGCGCATCCGCTACGTGGTTGATAAGATCTGGATGAAGCCCGACTTCAGGCTCGTCAATGCAGATGAGAGGAGGTGGCGAAGGATCACAGAGAATTGCCAGCAGGCAAAGGTAGCGCAATGTCCCATCCGAAAGTCTGGTTGCAGGGACATTGAAACGCCCCTCCCGAACAAAGACCTGCACGGTTCCCCCTTCGATCATCACATCAAAATCATCCGCCTCGGAGTAAATCGCCCGAAACATTTGCAACAGGGTGTTCTTTGCACAGTTATCCCTTCGGAGGCGGTTGAGTACTAATCCGAGATTGCGGCCATTCTCTTCCAGCCGTCCATTGGGAAGGTCTGCAGGCTGGGGGAGGCGAGGCGGTGTGAAGCGGCCCAGAGACCAGTCACGATAGATTCGGATGTTACGGAACTTTTCTGCGAGGCTCGTAATTTCAGGATAGATGTCGGGATCTTGACGCTGGGCGAGGATGGATCTTGATGGATCAATGTCCTCCCGGCGAAGGGTCCGAGTTCGGCGTTTTTCGTCTTCGGGGTCACGGGCATTGAGCACGGGACGGTTGTTTTCGTAGCGATAGTAAAAAAGAGGCTCTTCCTCTCCGGGATATGGTTCGGCGTTCTCAATCCCTTCATCTACGATCTCGAATCGACTTCCCAATTCGGTAAAGGCCAGGCGATATCGTAACGGGATCTTTCTCTCGGCGGAGGGGTTGCCGTTGTTAGAGACGAGAGCTTCCAGCGTTGCTGTGGGGGTCGTTTCTGTGCCTTTCCAAAGCCAGTCACGGATGCCACCGCCCTCACGGATCGGTGTGTCCAGCAGCAAGGGAGCAGACTGGAGCAGAGCGATTCCTTCTATGAGATTCGATTTTCCCGAGCCGTTTGGGCCGATGAAAATGCTCAGCTCCCCCAGAGAAATCTCTTCTCCCTCAGGGCCGTAGGAGAGAAAATTTTTCAGTCGAAAGCTTTTCAGCATTTGGTGGCACCCCCGTATTTTTTATATTGGTTATGCTAAAAGCAGTATAGCACAGGGGTGCAGGGGCAGTATTCCGCAATCTCCACCTGATTCATGCTCGCAGTGGCTATCACAGCAAGGAGTGTGTCTTCGCTAACCCGTCATCTCGGCATGGCGCACATGCGCACCTGGCCTCCTGAGAGGGCGGATTGGTACGCCGCTTCGATGATCTCCACGGTTTTGCGCCCCTCCCGACCGGTGAGGGTCTGGCTGCGTTTTCCCCCCAGGGCCTCCAGCACTTCCTGATAGTAGACGAGATGGCCGGATCCGTAGACATTTTTGGGGTCGTAGCTGGCGGCGGAGACTTCTTCATCCATGGGGTGGGAGTCTGCGAAGCTCCACTCCTGGATGGTGTTCATGGCTACGCCCCCTACCCGAACGGTGCCCTTTTCTCCCAGAACGGTGATGCTCCCCTCCAAATTTTTGGGGTAGGTGAGGATATTCACGTTGATGTTTCCCAGGGCGCCGCTGCGGAAGCGCAGATTTACCGTGATGGTGTCCTCCGCCTCCATGCGGATCTTCTGGGTGGCGCTGAAGGCCTGCACAGAATCCACCGCTCCCCCCATCCACTGCACCATGTCCACATAGTGCGCCGCCTGGTTGGAGAGGCACCCCCCGTCGAACTCCCAGGTGCCCCGCCAGGGGGCCATGTCGTAGTAGTTCTGGGGCCGGGTCCAGAGAACGTTGGAGAGAATCATGTGGATGCGCCCGAAGCGCCCCGCCTCCAGAGCCTTGCGCAGAAGCTGAATGGTGGAATTAAAGCGGTTCTGCTTCACCACAAAGTACTGCACCCCCGCATCGTCGCAGGCCTCTATGGCTCGGTCCACCGCCGCAAGCTTGGTACCTGCGGGCTTTTCCGAGAGAACGTGCTTGCCATACTGGGCGGCGAGGCAGACCTGATCCGGGTGGATCCCCGAGGGGGTGCAGAGAGCCACCATGTCACAGGAGCTTTCTTTGAGCATCTCCTCCATGGAGCCATAGGCGGTGCATCCCCAGGTATTTCCCGCCTCCTTGGCCCGTTCGGTGAGAATGTCGCAGCACCCTCCCAGGGCGGCCTTTCCCTCTTTTTCGAGCTGCTGAATGGTTTCAAAGTGGTTTTTGCTGATCCGTCCGCAACCTACTACGCCGATGGTGTACATATGTATTCCTCCATTTTTGCACTTATTTTATGTTAAATTTAATTTTAAAGATAGCTCTCCCGCCATTGCTGGAACATGAGGAGCCCCCAGAGGGAGTCCGAATGGTCGTGGGTTCCTGCAAGGTGTTCTTTCAGGCGTTTCTGCACCCCGGGCACCCCAAGAAGCCCTTCCTGGCGGAGCCGGGAGGGATCCAGAAGAGAGCAGGCCCACTCCCGCAGGGGGCCTCGAATCCAGAGGGAGACAGGTATACCGAAGCCCATCTTGGGGCGTTCGAAGAGTTCCCGGGGGAGATAGGTGGCCAGGAGTTCCCGGAGGGGCCATTTCCCCCTGCCGGAGGAGATTTTGTATTCCATGGGGAGAGACCAGGCGAAGGCGAGAAGTCGGTGATCCAGAAAGGGAGCCCGCCCCTCCAGGCTGGCGCTCATGCAGGCCCGATCCACCTTGGTGAGACCGTCTCCGGGGAGGTAGGAGGCGTAATCTCGATAGAGGATCTGCTCTTCCTTCGAAAGCCCCGGAGGAAGGTTCTCTTCTAGGGGAAGATCTTCGAAGGGTTCCGGGACGAGAAGGATTTCCGAGGGGCTGTTCCAGAAGGTGGTGACTCGACGGTAGAGGGCCTCCAACCCCGGAGCATCCAGAAGGGAGGCGAGTTTGTGCACCTTGTACCCCCCCAGCCGGGGGACGGCTTTTCCCGTGAGCTTCCCTCCCCCTTTGAGAAGCATATCCCAGGCGGCGGGAGAGAGGCTTTGCAGGGCTCGGGCACCAACTCTGCGGCTCCAGAGGGGGTATTTCCCCAGGCGGCGATCCAACTTGGGGAGCCAGATGTGGCGGTTGTACCCCCCGAAGAGTTCATCCCCTCCATCTCCCGAGAGGGCCACCGTAACGGATTGCCGGGCAAAGGAGGCCACCAGGCAGCAGGGGATCTGGGAGGAGTCTCCGAAGGGTTCGGAGTAGAACCGGGGAAGCTGGGGGACCACCTCCAGAGCCTCCTGGGGGGTGACGTAGTGGGTGGTATGGTTCGTCCCCAGATGCCGGGCCACCTTGGCGGCTTCCGCGGCCTCGTCGAAGGAGGCTTCGTCAAAACCTATGGTGAAGGTGCGCACCGGAGAGGAGTGCAACTCCTGCATCACCGCCGCCACCAAAGAGGAATCGATCCCTCCGGAGAGAAAGGCCCCCAGAGGGACATCCGCCAGCATCTGCCCCTGAAGAATCTGCCGAAGAAGCTGGTGAAGCTCCTCCACCGCATCCTTGGGGGTGCCGGTAAAGGGATTCTCCCGGGCGATGCGTACCGTCTCCTCCAGGGTCCAGTAGGGCACTGAGGAGGGCATGAGGCGGGGTTGCTCCGGGGAGAGGGTGCAGTAGGTACCCGGCAGGAGTTTGCGTATTCCCTTATAAATGGAGGCGGGGGCGGGGATGTAGTTGCGCATGAAGTACTCCCCCAGGGCCGGGAGATCCAGCTCCTTGCGAAAATGGGGGTGTTCTGCGAGAGTCCGGAGATCCGAGCCGAAGAGAAAGCTGCTCCCCATCCATCCGTAGTAGAGAGGCTTCTCCCCTCCCCGATCCCGGGCAAGGGTGAGGGTCTGCTCTTGGGCATTCCAGAGGGCGAAGGCGAACATCCCCACCATGCTCTGAAGAGTTTTTTCCACCCCCCTGTGGGCGATGCCTTCCAGCACCACCTCGGTATCCGAGGTGCCCCGAAAGACTACCCCTTTCGCTTCCAGTTCAGCACGAAGATCCTTGTAGTTGTAGATCTCTCCGTTGAGGGCTATGGTGTAGCTGCCGCAGCGGGAGGTCATGGGCTGCCTCCCCGTGGGGGTGAGATCTATCACCGCCAGGCGACGATGTCCAAAGGCCACCCCGGCCCGGGGGTCGCTCCAGGAGGTGCCTTCGTCGGGGCCCCGGTGCGCCATGGCAGCAGCCATGCGAAGGCTGATATCTTCCAGAGCTTCTTGAGAGAGGGATCGGGAGCTATCGAGAAAGCCACAAAGGCCGCACATGGCTACACCGCGTGCTCCGCGTACCAGGAGGCGGCTTCCTCCAGCCCATGGGAAAGACCATACTGGGGTTCGTATCCCAGAAGCTCCCGGGCTCGGGAGATATCTGCCAGGGAGTGCCGGATATCCCCGGGGCGAAAGTCTTGATATTCCGGTTCCGCAGCTGCCGCTTGGGGGTGAAAACGTGCCACCTGCTGCCGCAGAAGCGTAAAGAGCTGGTTCAGGGTGGTACGCTCCCCCACCGCCACGTTGTAGACCTGATTGAGAGCCTGGGGATTCTCCGTGAGGGCCCCCAGAAGATTGATCTGCACCACGTTTTTAACGTAGCAGAAATCCCGGCTAGTTTCGCCGTCTCCGTAGATGGTGGGGAGTTCCCCCTTCCAGAGGGCCTTGAACCATCGGGGGATCACCGCCGCATAGGCCCCTTGAGGGTCCTGTCGAGGGCCGAAGACGTTGAAGTACCGCAACCCCAGAGATGCCACCCCGTACACCCGGAAGAAGAGATCCCCCAGCTCTTCGTTCATCCTCTTGGTGAGAGCATAGGGGGAGAGGAGATTCCCCTGGTGCTCCTCCCGCTTGGGAAGCTCCGGGGCATCTCCGTAGACCGAGCTGGAGGAGGCGTAGACCAGCCGGGGCACCTCGCACTCCTTCACTGCCAAGAGGATCTGAAGAAAACCGTTCACGTTGTTGTCATGAGAGTTCCAGGGCTCTTTCATGGAGCGGGGTACCGAGCCGAGAGCCGCCTGATGGAGCACCACATCCTGTCCCTGGAAGGCACTGCGGCAGATTTCCGCATTCCGGATATCCCCTTCGATGAAGGTAAAGCGTCGGCGCTGCTCCTCTGAAGCAGCGGCCAGCACCTGATCCAGATTTTCACGGTACCCGGTGCTGAAGTTATCCAACCCCGTCACCTGCTGATCCAGCCCCAGGAGAGTCTCCACAAGGTGGGAGCCGATGAAGCCTGCCGCTCCGGTGACGAGCCATCTTCGGGGATGGCGGCGGAGTTCTTCCTGCACCGCTTCAAAGGCTTGGGGTTTGCCGGGAAAGGGCATCAGAGGCTCCAATAACGATGGGGATTGGGGATATTTTCCGGAGCGTAGGCAGATTTTACATCCACCACAACCCCCCCCGAGGGGGCGAGGCGCTCCGTGAGAAAGGAGGCTCCCAAATCGAGATACCCCTTGTGGGGAACCCCGAGCAGAATAGCATCAAGATTCCGCCACTCCCGGGGATCCGAGAGGACCATGCGGTACTCCTCCAGAGTCTCCCCGGGGGAGGCCAGAGGATCCGCCACCAAGACATCCACCCCGTACTCGTTCAGCTCCTGCACCACGTCAGGGATACGGCTGTTGCGGAGATCCGGCACATCCTCTTTGAAGGTGACTCCCAGAATACCCACCCGGGATCCCTTCACACAGCGTCCGGCACTGCAGAGGAGCTTCACGGTCTTTTCGGCGATCATCTTTCCCATACCGTCGTTGATCCGCCGCCCCGCCAGAATGACCTGGGGATGGTACCCCACCTCCTGGGCCTTGAAGGTAAGATAGTAGGGATCCACCCCGATGCAGTGCCCCCCCACAAGGCCGGGGCGGAAGGGGAGAAAGTTCCACTTGGTCCCCGCCGCCTTCAATACGTCCGCAGTACGGATATCCAGCCGATCGAAGAGGAGGGCCAGCTCATTCATAAGGGCGATGTTAAGATCCCGCTGGGTGTTTTCGATAACCTTGGCGGCCTCCGCCACCCGAATGCTGGGGGCCCGATGCACCCCCGCGGTGACTACCGCCTCGTAGATCCGGGCTACGGTCTCCAGGGTCTCTGCATCCTCTCCGGAGACCACCTTGGTGATGGTCTCCAGGCGGTGTTTTTTGTCCCCCGGATTGATCCGTTCCGGTGAGTAGGCCACCTTGAAATCCTGGTGTGGCACCAGGCCGGAGCCCTCCGCCAGCAGGGGGAGGCAGATCTCCTCGGTAACGCCGGGATAGACCGTAGATTCGTAAACCACGATGGAGCCCTTTTTAAGAAGCGGCGCCAGGGATGTGGTAGCCCCCATCATGGGGCGGAGATCCGGCCGGTTCCAGCGATCCACCGGGGTGGGCACCGTGACGATATAGATATCCAGCCCCCGGATATCCTCGATGGAGTCCGTAAGTTTGAGGGTGGAGCTTTGCATATCCTGGGAGGGGATCTCTCCGGTATGATCGTATCCCTCTTGCAACTCCCGGACACGCTCTTTATTGATGTCGTACCCCGTTACGGAGTCGAAGGCTCTGGCGAGCCCTACTCCCAGGGGAATTCCCACATAACCGAGGCCGATAACGCCGATGGAGGGTTGCTGCATCCTCTATCCTTCCTTTCCTTCTTCTGTCTCTTTTTCATGGTGCTCTATCTTTTCGCCGGGGCTTTCGGAGGGCAGGCACCAGGAAAGCCCCTCCTCCATAATTCCCATCATGGCGGCATTCACTTTATGCACGCAGAAGCGCTCCTCCGCAAGGAGGCGGCTCTTGTAACCCATGGGGACTATCTGCTCCGGGTGTTCGCAGAAAAAGGCCATCTTTGCCGCCAGGGCTTCTTCGTTCCGGGGAGGGACGAGGTAGCCGTTAACTCCCTCCTGCAGGGTCTCCCGGCATCCGGGAACGTCCGTAGTAATAAGGGGGCGCCCTGTGGCCATGGCCTCCAGAGAGGAGCGGGGGGTGCCCTCCCGATAGGAGGGGAGCACGTAGACGCTGGCAGCGGCGAGAGCGGGGCGTACATCCTCCAGGGGGCCCAGATAGTTCAGAACTCCTCGGGCATGCCACCCCTCGACCTCCTCCAGAGATATCCCCCCGGGGTTGGGATCCGGAGGCCCTGCGAGGGAACAGACCGTACCGGGATAGCGATTCTGAATGCGCTCCGCCGCGGCGGCGTACTCCCGAATCCCCTTCTCCCGAAGAAGCCGGGCGATGAGCAGAAACGAAAGGGGAGGCCTTTCCCTGGGAGGAACATAGGGGAAATGCTCCAGATCCACCCCGGATCCCCAGACCCGAAAGGTTTTCCCCTCCTTTACCAGCCCTCGCTGCACAAAAAGGCTGCGATCGTCGGGGTTCTGAAAGATCACCGCTTCGCAGGCTTCCAGAGAGTGACGCAGCAGAGGGGTGAGCCCTAGACGGAGAATTCCCTGCTTCCAAGAAGTTCCTGTGAAGACATACCCCAGGCCGGTGATGAGGCCAAGAATCCGGGGAACTCCCGCTGCACGGGCCGCCAGAGATCCGTAGATCACGGGCTTGAGGGTGTAGCTGAGCACCACCTCCGGGGCAAGGGAGCGAAAGAGATCCGCAAGCTCTCGAAAGCTCGCGTAATCCCCCAGGGGGTTCATCCCCGTTCGGGCCATGGAGACGGGAACATACTCCCCCCCCAGGGCGGCGATCCGTTCCCGGATATCCTCCGGGGCCTCCTGAAGAGGGGCCACCGCAAAAATCTGGTGCCCCTTTCGGGCAAGTTCCCGAAGAAGAGCACCCCGAAAGTTGTAGAGAGAGGGAGCATACCCCCCGAAAAGAACGATTCGAGCCATACCAAGACCTCCGGGAAATCTAGTGGTTAGTGGGGCGTTCCTGCTTAATACTATGCGCCTACATGAGCCGCTGGAGCCGGAGTTTGTGTGTTCCCGGCAGCGAGCATAGTGGTCGGCGAGCGCAGCTTTGCGTCGTGGAGGCCCGGCACCGGCACAGGACGTGCCGGTGAGCCTCAGTCGCGCCATGGACGGCGCGTCTGAGGCGACGGGCCGGAGCAGCAAAGCAAGGGAGCGGTTCGACCACTCGAGAGCAGAGGGGACACACAAGCGGAGGTTCCCATCCAAGGGCACACTATAACGTGGAACAGCCCACTAGCTTCTAGCTGGGATTCCCTTCACCAGAGCCCCGGAAGGAACGTCCCGCACCACCACTGCTCCGGCTCCTACCACCGCATGGGCCCCCACCGAGAGCCCCGGAAGCACCACCGCTCCGGTGCCGAGCCAGGCGCAGGAACCTACGGTGACGTTTCCCGCCAGATGCACCCCCGGGGAGAGGTGCACCCCATCCTCGAGAGAGCAGTCGTGATCCACCGTAGCCCCGGTGTTGATAATGCAGCCTCTTCCGATAACCGCACCGTAGTTTATGGCTGTCTGGGCAAAGAGCACCGTCCCCGCTCCGAGAGCCGCCCCGGCGCTTGTGTAGCTTCGAGGGTGCCGGAGAACTGCCACAACAAAACCCTCCTCCTGAAGTTCCTGCAACAGGCGGAGGCGCAATGTATTATCCCCTATACCCGGTAGCATTTCCCAGCCATCTTTAGAAAAATTTTTCCGGTCTCCCAGAGCACCCAGAACCTTCCACTCTCCCGAAAGGGTCAGTTTGGGGTACCGATCGTCGAGAAAGGCGATCTCCTCCCAGAGGCCGCACTCCCGAGCGCCGTCTGCGGCTACCCTTCCGTGCCCTCCCGCCCCCAGGACAAGAAGTTTTTTTTTCACGAATTCTTCTTCCCTTCCGGGGGAGAGCCCTGGAACTTCTCCATAGTAGCGTGCCCTTCGTGGCTGATCCCCGAAGGGCGGAAGACCCGGCCCAGGGTTTTCCAGAGAATCTGGCAGTCCAGCCAAAAGCTCCAGTTTTCCACGTACCAGAGATCAAGGCGGAACTTCTCATCCCAGGAGAGGGCGTTTCGACCATTGATCTGGGCCCAGCCGGTGATCCCCGGGAGCATCTCCAGACGCCGGCGCTGCTGATCATCGTAGAGGGGGACATACTCCAGCAGAAGGGGGCGGGGTCCCACCAGGCTCATCTCACCCCGGAGAACATTGTAGAGCTGGGGAAGTTCATCCAAACTCGCCCTCCGGAGGAAATCACCAAAGGGGGTAAGGCGTTGGGCATCTTCCAGAAAATTTCCTGAGGCATCCCGGGCATTCCGCATGGTGCGGAACTTGAAGAGATCGAAGGGAATGCCGTCTTTTCCCGCCCGGGGCTGCCGGAAGAGCACGGGCCTCCCCATAGAGAACGCCACCCCCAGGGAGACCAGGAGAAAGAGGGGCACCAGAAGAAGGAGCCCTGCAAAGGCTCCAAAGATATCCAAACAGCGTTTGGCGGCTCTTCCGGCGTTATAAGAGCCTGTTTTTCCGCTCCCCATGATCATCTCCTCCGTGATTTTCAGGCTTTTTACGTGCTACACCCTGGGGACTTCCAAGGCCTCCCGATTTTCGCAGAAAGGAACGTACTGTTCAAGAATATTTCGGATTTCCCGGTCATTTTTCTCCAGAAGAAGCTCCAACTGATCCGAGAGAGAGGCGGCGGGCTTCCCCTGCATGGAAGTGAGAAAGATCTTTTCGTGGGCGGTGCGGCTCACGTGATGAGGATCATAGAAAAGTTCTTCGAAGAGCTTCTCTCCCGGACGCTTTCCCGTGAAGACGATGGGAATGTCTTTATGGGGCTCCATACCGTAGAGGCGGATGAGGGTCTTCGCAAGCTCCACAATCTGTACGGGCTCCCCCATGTCGAGAACGAAAAGTTCCCCCCCCCTGCCGAGAGATGCCGCCTGAAGCACCAGAGAGACCGCCTCGGAGGTGAGCATGAAATACCGCCGCATCTCCGGATCGGTCACCGTCACGGGCCCCCCCTTGAGGATCTGCTGCTCGAACTTGGGGATCACGCTCCCCCGGCTTCCGAGAACGTTGCCGAAGCGCACCGCCATAAAGGCCGTGGCAGGGTGTCGCTCCTGAGCCTCTTCAAGAAGCATTTCGGCGATCCGCTTGGTGGCCCCCATGACGTTGGCGGGGTTCACCGCCTTGTCGCTGGAGATGAGCACCATGCGCTCCGCTCCGTACCGACCCGCGCAGTCCGCCACGGTCCAGGTGCCCAGGGCGTTCCCTCGAAAGGCCTCCCGGGGGTTGCTCTCCATGAGGGGGACATGCTTGTGTGCCGCCGCATGAAAGACCACCTGGGGACGGTGCTCTCGGAAGAGCATCTCCATCCCCCGGCGGTCTGCCACATCGAGAATCACCGGCAGATGCGGAACGGGAACCCCCGTATTTTTAAAGCTTTCGAGAAGCTCGTAGATGGACTGCTCTCCATGCCCCAGGAGGAGCATCTCCTCCGGGGCATAGGTGGCGATCTGCTGGCAGATCTCCCGGCCGATGGAGCCCCCCGCTCCGGTGACGAGCACCCGCCGGCCCTGAAGATAGCTCCGGATCCCCGCATTATCCAGGGCGATGGGCTCCCGGGCGAGGAGATCCTCCAGCCGCACGGGCCGGAGGCGGCTCACATTCACCTGCCCCCCCGCAAGCTCCCGGAGGCTTGGAAGCACCCGGACGGTAATGTTCTTGGGAGCCACGTCTTCAAGAATCCGGCTCACCATCCGCCCCGGAGCCGAGGGGATGGCGAAGAGCACCAGATCCGCATGGTATTCATCAATAAGATTGCAGAGGGAGGAGGTGTACCCCAGCACCCGAAGCCCCGCCACCTCCATACCGAGCTTCTGAGGATCATCGTCCACAAAGCCGAGGGGGAGGATCTCCCGATCGTTCCGCAGCAGATCCCGGGCAAGAAGCCCCCCCGCCTCTCCCGCCCCTACGATGATCGCCCGGGCCAGGGGGAGGCGTTGCGGCTGGAGCCCCAGCCGGGCAAGGCGCCAGCTCACCCGGAAAGCCCCCATAAAGAAGAGCCCCAGCACCACGAAGATGGCCAGAGTACTCCGGGGGACAAAAACCCCCTTGACGAAATAGCGATCCACCATGCAGTAGGCAAAGGCCCCCAGAGCGTAGAACCGGGTGAACCGGAGATACTCCTCCAGGCTCGCCTGGGACCAGAGCACCCGGTAGAGCCCTCCGAGAAGAAGGGTGGTGCTGACGAAGAGAAGAAAGAGCCCTGCGGTGGGCAAGAGATCGTCCACATAGGCCCATCCGAAGAAGAGGGTAAGCCGGAAGGCATAGCCGCAGTAGACCGCCAAGAGCAGAGAGAAGACATCAGTCCAGAAGACTCCGAAAGGGTTCCCCCCTACCCGGAGCCAGAACTCCAGAAAGCGGCGCTTAAAGCGCGACATAAGAGAGGGCCTCTTCCAGGCATTGGGCCACGTACTTCTGAGAGGCTTCATCAAGATCTGTATAGAAGGGAAGGGCCAGCACGGAGGAACAGATCTCGTCCATCACCGGGAAATCCCCCTCCTTATAGCCGAAGCGATCCGCATAGAAGGGCTGGAGTGGTATGGGGGTGAAATAGGGTTTGCACTCCACCCCTCGGCTCTGGAGATGTGCCATCACCCTCTCCCGGAGGGCAGGGTTTTTCAGCCGGACGACATAGACGAACCAGCTTGGCAGATCCGTCCAGGCGGGAGGAGCCGGAAGAATAACCTCCGAAAGGTGCCCCAGAAGGCTCTCGTAGCGGAGCGCCACCTGGTTGCGCTTTTCGAGAATCGGGTCGAGCCGGGAGAGCTGGGAACGCCCCAGAGCTGCGGTGAGTTCACTCATGCGGTAGTTGTACCCCAGCCGCACGTGAGAGAGCCAGGTTCCGCTGTCATCCCGCCCCTGATTAATGAGGGAACGGCAGATGGAGGCGATCTCCGCACTCTTGGTCACCACCACCCCACCCTCTCCCGTGGTGATCTGTTTATTGGGGTAGAAGGCAAAGGCCCCCCCCACACCGAAGCTGCCGCAGGGGCGCCCCTCAAGACGTCCCCCCAGGGCCTCGCAGCTATCCTCAAAAAGAAGAAGATTTTCCTGTTTCGCCAGAAGCTCCATCTCTTCCCAGGGGGCGGGCATACCGAAGACATCCACAAAGAGCATCCCCTTCAGCCGTGCGGGGTCGCAGGGGGCAGACTCCCCGGGGAGCACAAAATTCCCGGCGCGAATCTGGCGGGTCAGGCGCTCAATCTGCGGTACCGAGGGCATAAGGGTGCTGCGGGCAATGTCCACAAAGAGGGGGATCGCCCCAAGCATAAGAAGCACGTTGCTACTGGCCACAAAGCTGAAGGGGGTGGTAAGCACCAGATCTCCGGCACGAATCCCCGACGCTTCGAGAAGCACATGAAGCGCTGCGGTACCGCTGGAACAGGCCACCGCATGGGGAACTCCTGCCCGGGCAGCGAGATCCTTCTCAAAGGCACGGATCTGCGGCCCCAGGGCAATGCGCCCGGAGCGGAGCGTTTCTACCACCGCCTGGATATCATCTTCGAAAATCTGGGCACTCGAAAGGGGTACCTGCACAGGAGGGTCACCTCACATAAGCTGGAGAGGCCCGAAGGCTTCTCTCGGCTGGAGTATGTTTGTACTGAAGAAGCTTTGGTCTTTGGTCGTCACTACACTATCGCCGGAAGAAAGGGATGGGTACGTTCGTGTGTATCCACGCGCTTTGTATTCCGGGAATCCCGAAAATTCCCCCATAGCGTATATCTCTGCCGAGCATTGTACCAGCAATTCGAAGGAAAGGGAAAAATCTTTTGCTCTTTTTTCTCCGAGAGTTCTTCAGGAAGCTATCCACAGAGTATCCACCACATCTCCACCAAGATATCCACATATATTGTGGCCTTTTTCGATCAAACACCATATATAGTGCTCAAGTCTCTAGGAAGAAGCGCCCACTTCTGATACCATGAGGAGGAAATGTCGAGAGAAGCCTCTTCTCGGAGCTTCACCACTCACGTGAGCAGCCGTTATCTCTTCCCGGATCAGCCCCGGGGAGCATAGGGCCGGAAAAGCGTTTCCGGCACGCATTGGGTATGTAAGGAGAAAAATTCATGACTGCAGGATTTATACGCAAACGGGACGGTCAGCAGGTCCCCTTCCAACCTCAAAAGATCTGGAACGCCGTAAAGAAGGCAGCCCATGCCGCGGGGGCATCCCAGGAAGATGCGGTGGCGGATGAGATTACGAACAAGGCCTTATCATACCTCAACATCTTCTTCGACGAAAACCATCTTCCCACGGTGGAGCAGGTTCAGGACCTGGTCGAAAAGCTGCTCATTGAGGGGGGGTATGCAGAGGTAGCCAAGGCCTACATCCTCTATCGGGAGCAGCACGCCCGGCTCCGGGATACTAAAAAACTCCTGGAGGGTGCGGCGGATCTTGTGCAGAAATACCTGAAAAAGCTGGATTGGAAGGTGCATGAGAACAGCAACATGAGCTACTCCCTCCAGGGGCTGAACAACTACATCGCTTCGGAGATCACCAGCCAGTACTGGCTTCACGAGATCTACCCCAAAAAGATCCGGGAGGCTCATCTTTCGGGGGATCTTCATATTCATGATTTGAGCAACCTTTCAGTCTACTGCTGCGGCTGGGATCTTCAGGATCTGCTCATGAACGGCTTCACCGGGGTACAGACCAAGATCGGGAGCCGCCCTCCCAAGCATTTCCGCACCGCCCTGGGGCAGATCGTGAACTTTTTCTACACCATGCAGGGGGAGGCCGCAGGGGCCCAGGCCTTTTCGAACTTCGATACCCTTCTGGCCCCCTTTATCGCCTACGACAACCTCTCCTACCGGGATGTGAAGCAGGCGCTTCAGGAGTTTGTCTTTAACCTGAACGTCCCCACCCGGGTAGGGTTCCAGACTCCCTTTACGAATATCACCATGGACCTTTCGGTGCCCTCCTCCCTGGGGAAGCTCCCCGCCATCGTGGGAGGCAACCCCATCGACCGGGTCTACGGAGATTTTCAGCGGGAGATGGATATGATCAACCGAGCCTTTGCGGAGGTGATGCTGGAGGGAGACGCCACGGGAAAGGTCTTCCCCTTCCCCATCCCCACCTACAACGTCACCAACGATTTCGACTGGGATAACGAGGTTCTCGCCCCGGTGTGGGAGATGACCGCCCGGTACGGCATACCCTACTTCTCCAACTTCGTGAACTCCGACATGAACCCCGACGACGTGCGGAGCATGTGCTGCCGTCTCCGACTGGATAACGCGGTGCTGCGCAAACGGGGGGGGGGCCTCTTCGGCTCCAACCCCATGACGGGCTCCATCGGGGTGGTAACCCTCAACATGCCCCGGATCGGGCATCTCTCACGAACCGAGGAGGAGTTCCTGGAGCGCACCTTCGCCCTCATGGAGATCGCCCGGGAGAGCCTGGAGATCAAGCGCAAGATTCTGGAGCGTCTCACCGAGGCGAACCTCTACCCCTACTCCAAGTTCTACCTCCGGCATATCAAGGAGACCAGCGGCTGCTACTGGAACAACCACTTCAACACCATCGGCCTGAACGGCATGAACGAGGCGGTGCGCAACTTTATGGGAAGGGATCTTACCACCCCGGAGGGGATCGCCTTCGCCGCCCGGATTATGGAGGCCATGCGGGACAAGCTTCTGGAGTACCAGGAGGGGACGGAGCAGCTCTACAATCTGGAGGCCACCCCTGCAGAGGGAACCTCCTACCGTTTCGCCCGGATCGACCGGGATCTTTTCGGGGATGCCATTATCTGTGCCAATCATGAGGCCTGTCAGGAACGACATGCGGAGCCCTACTACACCAACTCCTCCCAGCTCCCCGTAGGCTTTACGGAGGATCTCTTCGAGGCCCTCTATCTGCAGGATCAGCTTCAGGTGCTCTACACGGGGGGGACGGTCTTCCACGGATTTCTGGGGGAGCGGATGCCTTCGGGGGAGGCCACCAAACGCCTGGTGCGGCGGATTGCGGAGAACTTTCATCTCCCCTACTACACCATCACCCCCTCCTTCAGCATCTGCCCCATCCACGGTTACATCCCCGGGGAACACGAGTTCTGCCCCAAGTGCGATGAGGAGATGGGGTACGTGGAAGGAGAACGTGCGAACTCCCGGGAGATCCCCGAAGTCATGCCCCAGGGGATGGAGCAGTAGCAGAGCATGTATATCGGGGGATTGCAGAAAACTACCCTTCTGGATTTTCCGGATCGCCTGGCCTGCATCGTCTTTACCCGGGGGTGTAACTTCCGTTGCCCCTACTGCTACAACACCGAGCTGATCCCTTTCCCCCAGGAGGAGCCGGAGAATCTCACCTCCTTCTGGAGTTTTCTGGAGAGCCGAAGGGGCATTTTGGACGGGGTCTGCGTCACCGGTGGAGAGCCTTTCATGCAACGGGATCTTCTGGATTTTCTGGGAGAGATCCGGCGCCGGGGGTTCGCCATCAAACTGGACACCAACGGATCCTTTCCGGATCGGCTGCAGGAGGTTTTGCAGGAGGGGCTAGCGGCGTACGTGGCGCTGGATATAAAGACATCCCCCGGGGAGTATGACGCTCTTTCGGGCTTTCCGGGATCAGGCGAAAGAGTGGGGGCTTCTCTGAAGATGCTTCGGGAAGGCGGGGTTCCCTTCGAATGCCGGAGCACCCTGCTCCCCCGGTTCCACTCCAGGGAGATCCTGGAGGATATGGGTACATGGATTCAGGGAGTTCCCCTCTGGGTACTGCAGCGCTTCCGCCCCGGCAAGACGCTGGACCCCTCTCTGGAGGAGGAACGAACCTTTACAGGCGCCGAGATGGAGGCATGGCAACGCCTTGCAGCCCCCTATGCGGCACGGGCGATTGTGCGAGAATGACGCACGAAAGGAGCATATGATATGGAAGAGCAGAGACGTACCCGTTGTGAGGTCTATTCCCGGGTGGTAGGATTTTTGACCCCCCTCTCCCAGTGGAATAAAGGCAAGCGAGAAGAATTTCAGGATCGGAGGACCTTTAACGTTTCCGAGGCCTCGGAGATCTCCGAATTTGCTTCTCGGGAGGAGCTTTTCGAAAAGGTTTAAAGGCTGAAAGCGCCGTCCCCGGAGCATACCGATGCGAAACAATACGTCGTGCATGCTCCGGGGATCTTTTTTACGTTTTTTGAGGGGTTCGTCGCCAAAACGGGATTGGATCGTGGTGGATCGGTTCTTTTTTGGTATACTCTGCTGGCAATCTACGAAATCTTTTTGCAGAGTTGTACGCAGCTCTGCATGGACTCACAAAAACCAGACAACTCCCCCTCATTCAGGAAAGGACGATTTCCATGACAGGCTCCCGCCGCTTCGCCCCGGACATACTCTTTCCCAAAGACTGGACATCCCACCATATGACCCGAGCGTTTCGCTACCGCAACTACCGCCTCTTCTTCACAGGTCAGACGGTCTCACTGGTAGGGCTCTGGATGCAGCGGGTGGCCATGAGCTGGCTTATCTACCGTCTTACAAACTCCTCTCTGCATCTCGGGCTGGTAGATTTTGCGGGGCAGATTCCGGTACTCTTTCTCGGTTTTTTTGCGGGAGCGCTTCTGGAGAAGTGGGATCTTAGAAGAACGATCATGCTCTGCCAGATGCTGAGCATGGTACAGGCTTTGCTGCTGGCTGTTCTTACCCTTACGGGTACCGTGGCTTACTGGCATGTCCTTCTTTTAAGCGTTTTTCTGGGGATCATCAACGCCTTCGACATCCCCGCCCGGCAGGCCTTTGTGGTGCAGATGGTGGATCGTCCAGAGGATGTGGGAAATGCCATCGCCCTGAACTCCTCCCTTTTCAATACTGCCCGTCTTGTGGGGCCTTCTCTCGCGGGGGTGGTGATCGCCCTGGTGGGGGAGGGGCTCTGTTTTCTTGCAAACGGCCTCTCCTACGGTGCTTCTCTGCTAGCCCTATGGATAATGCGCATAGCTCCACGGAAAGAAGAGGAGAGGAATGATGCGGAATCCATGAAAAGCCGCATCTCCGAAGGAATTCGCTACGCCTGGGGAAATCCTCCCATCCGGGCCATTCTTCTTGTTCTGGTACTTATAAGCCTCTGCGGCCTCCCCTACCTGGTGATGCTCCCCGTTTTTGCAAGAGATATTCTTCATGGGGGGCCGAAAAGCCTGGGTTTTCTGCTGGGGGCTACCGGAATAGGAGCCCTGATAGCCTCTCTTCGCCTTGCCATGCGCCCCTCTCCGGTAGGGCTCGGGAAGGTTTTGGGAATATCGGTATGCCTCTTCGGTGCCAGCGTAACCCTCTTCTCTGCATCCCGCTGGTTTCCCCTTTCTTTTCTCCTCATGGGATGTATCGGGTTCGGCATGGTCTCTCTTCTGGTTTCCTGCAATACCCTTCTGCAGGTTCTCGTGGATGAGGATAAACGGAGCCGGGTGATGAGCCTCTATACCATCTCCATTCTGGGAATCTCCCCCTTCGGAAGCCTTCTCACGGGGTGGCTTGCCTCGCATTTCGGAGCCCCCCTTACCCTGGGGTGCGGGGGCGTTTTCTGCATTCTTGGGGGTGTTCTCTTTCTGCGGAACCATCCCCGACTCTGGGCCTATGCTTCCAAAATCTACCGGGCCAAAGGCTTGCTCCCTCGGGAATAAGAGGCTCACGATAGAACTCAAAACATAGAGGAAGCCCCCTTGCCCGAAGGCAGGGGGGCTTCCTCTTATGATATGGCCCGCTCTAAGATCTGCGCCAGGCGGTTCCCATGACGACGACCTCGGCGGCGCCTCCGGAGACCTCCGGGGTGGCGATGCGTATGGAGCTTATGCCGTGGGCCCCCATGGCGGCCCCTCGCTGGCGGAGCCGCTCCATGGCACGATCTACTGCGTCATCCAGAAGCCCCGTGTAGGCTTTCAGCTCCCCCCCCGCCATGTTGCGCAGGGCAGAGCTGAAATCCTTTACCAGCGAACGGCTCAGGACACAGCTTCCCCAGACGGGGCCAAGAATCCGTGCATTTTGGGGACATCCTTCGGGTCCCGTGGAGAGCAGAAGTTCTGATTCGGGAATCTCTCGTTCTTTCATATGTGCTAGAATCTCCTTCCAAAGATGATCCTTCTCCCTATCCGGAAGAGCCAGAGCCCCCCGAGCCCCGCGAGAAGCGCCTTTACCCAGAGGGGGAGGAGGCTTATCAGGGCAGTTGCGATGTCCCAGAGGGAGAGGATCTTTGAGGCCATACCGTAGGGCTTTCGTTGCCCCGCAGGGAGCCGCTGAAGACGGGCTATCTCCTCCGCCAGATCTTCCGGGGTTCCCTTGCGAAAGAGATGCCCCTGCTCCAGGGGGGTGAGTTCGCGAAAGATCCAGATCAGAGATTCACCGGGGATCTCCAACAGAAGTTTCCGCTCCTGGGGCTTGCGCAGGGCGTACCATTCCAGAAGAGAGACCGCCTCGGGCGAGGGGGAGAGGATTCGCCAGAGGGAGGAGGGGGCACTTCTCCAGAGGGAAAAGATAGAGTCCCCGCCTAGGGCAATCCACGCCACCGCCTCCTGAGGGTTCATCTCCCGGAGCATGGAGGCGAGATCATAGAGGTGGCTTTCGTTCATTGCCACCAGAGAGGCGGAGAGCTGCTCCGCCAGCACCGAGAGGGGGAGAGATGTCTCCCGCTCCAGAATGACCAGCCCTCCAGCCACCCGCTCCTGCTCACGCACCGGCAGGGAGCCCACCGCCTCCAGGTAGGCCCGAGAGGTGGAGAGGGCCTCCACCTTGCGGTCGAAATCCTTCATGGTGATCGCCGCAAGCTCATACTGCTCACGTATTCCCGGAGCCAGGGCAGTCCACATCTCCTGGGGACAGCGGCGGGCGTAGGCCTCGGAGAACGCCGCCGTAAGCTCTTCTCGGATTTTGACATCCAGGGTGGAGACATCCATCACAAACATCCCCACATCCCAGGCGGTCCAGAGGGCGAAGAGTCCCACCATCCAGGGGCCCCCCGCAAGGGCGAGCATCTTCTTCCCGGCTGCCTTCCCCGTACGTTTGAGCACAAAGTTCTGCACTCTGGTTTTGAGAATCTTTCGAAGAGCCACCGCTACCACAAGCCCTGTGGCACTTACCGTTATACTCTCCACAGTTCCTGAGAGAGGAGAGAGGGAGACGGATTGGGCGGTCTCACCCCCAGCCCGGCGAAGCTGCGGAAGAAAGGCCTCCCCCAGCCGAGCGACTCCGGGGAGATAGCGGGCCTCCTCCATACGAAGGGCGCGAAGCTCTTCGGCAAAGAGGCGGAGATCACGCTCGAGAGAGGAGGCGAGAGAATCGAGAAGAAGCGCGAGAAAAGCCTCCCATTCGGGGGAGAAGGTAAGGGCGAACCCTTCGATTACCTGATCCACAAAAAGCTTCTGGAAGTCCGAATCCACCATACGAAGATTCTCAAAAATATACTCCTCCTGAACTGTCGTCATGGCATCCTGAAGAGCCTTTTCCAGACGGGATTCCATCTGCCGGCTCTCCCAGGTAGCGGCGTAAACCTTGAAAAAGAGGTTTCGCATGGTCTCTTCATGGATTTCCCTGAGAGAACGTTCTTTTTCCGCAATCTGCCGATCGTAATCCAGCGCCTGACGGATCCCCCCCGAGGGCTCTTCACCCCCCAGGACGATGCAGGGAGAGAACCCGGAAAAAAGCCCCGTCATCAGAAACATTATCAGAATACAACTCCAACGTCTGTACTGCATATTCCAACCTCCCGCCTGGCGGCTTTCTCCTTTGAAATATCCTTCATACTTTGGGGATATCCTTCCCCTGCAAAAACGACCTAAGTATACCAAAGAGAACTCTCTTTTTTAGAGTATAATATCCTCTACCCTCAAAAAGGGGGCTCAGTATTTTCTGCAGAGAGGAATGAAATCAATGCTTATGGAGATTGTGTCATGGCTGGTGGAGACCATCGGCTACATGGGCTATACGGGGATTGTGGTGCTTATGACGGTGGAGTCTTCCTTCTTCCCCTTTCCCAGCGAGGTTGTGATCCCTCCGGCGGGGTTCCTCGCCGCCACGGGGAGAATGGATCTTACCCTGGTTATTCTTGCGGGTATCACCGGAAGCCTTTTAGGAGCTTTCTTCAACTACTGGGTAGCTCTGAAGCTGGGGCGCCCCTTCTTCGAACGGTACGGCAAGTATTTCTTTGTCTCCCCGGAAGCTCTCGAGCGAGCAGACGTTTACTTTGCGAGACACGGGCACATCAGCACCTTTGTGGGGCGCCTGATCCCCGGCATCCGGCAGCTTATCTCGCTCCCCGCAGGGGTGGCCCGGATGCCTCTGGGAATCTTCACCCTCTTTACCGCCCTTGGGGCAGGGATATGGGTAGTGGTGCTGGCTCTTCTCGGATATCTTCTGGGGGATAACAAGGCCCTTATCCACCAGCATCTGCATACCATCACCTACGCAACTCTGGGGTTCTGCCTGCTTCTGGGGGCGGGATACTGGGGATGGCAGCGGAGAAAGGCCCTTAAGGCTAGCGATTAGTGGTTAGTGGTTAGTAAAGGCAAAAACAACGACAAAAGCAAAACCAGGGGCAAAGCCAGGCGTATTTTATGTTATGGCTTTGCCCTTGACGCGTAATCTTTTTTAACTCATCGCAACCCTCTAGTGCATCATTCCTGCTTATATTATGCGCCTACATGAGCCGCAGGAGCCGGAGCTTGTGTGTTCCCGGCAGCGACCACAGTGGTCGGCGAGTGCAGCAAAGCAAGGGAGCGGTTCGACCGCGCTTAGAGCAGAGGGGACACACAAGCGGAGGCTCCGACTTCAAGGCACAATACATGCGGAACAGCCCACTACGCTACCCGGCGAATACGCTGGGCCTTTCCCTCGGATCGGGGGATCTCTCCGGGGAGGCAGACCCGGAGGGGAATCCGCAGCCCCGTCACCTGGTGCATCGCCTCCTGCCCCCGGCGTGCCAGCAGAGAGCGCTCCTCCTCTCCCGCCCCTTCCTCGGCCTCACAGAGAACCCGCACTTCCGTAAGCCCTTCTCCTCCCTGAACCTCAATGAGATAGTGCATGGAGAGACCGGGGACATTCCCCAGAGCCACTTCAATCTGGGAGGGAAAGAGGTTCACCCCCCGGACGATGAGCATATCATCGGTGCGTCCCCGGATGCGTTCGATACGGGTTCCCTCGGTGCCGCAGGGGCACTCCCCCGGAAGAATCCGGGTGCGGTCCCCCGTCCAGTAGCGGATGAGAGGGAGGGCTTCCTTGGTGAGGCTCGTGAGGACGAGTACCCCCTCCTCTCCCGGAGGAAGGGGCTCCGCCGTCTGGGGATCAAGAATTTCTACCAGAGTATGATCGTCCCAGAGGTGCAACCCCTGCCGTGAGGGGCACTCCATCCCCACTCCGGGGCCCATCATCTCGGAGAGGCCATAGACATCCAGCGCCAGGATGCCGAGTTCTTCCTCAAGACGCTGGCGGATTCCCTCGGTCCAGGGCTCTGCCCCGAAGATCCCCACCCGCAGATGCGGGAGAGTCTTCTCCTTTTTTCGGAGTAGCTCCGCGAGATGGAGCCCGTAGGAGGGGGTGCAGCAGAGCACGGTAGTGCAGAGATCTTCCATAAGCATGAGCTGACGCTCTGAAAACCCCCCCGAGGCGGGGATAACCGTAGCCCCCAACTGCTCTACCCCCTGATGGAATCCAAGCCCTCCGGTAAAGAGTCCGTACCCGTAAGAGATCTGCACCACATCATCCGAAGTTACCCCGGCCATGCGGAGCCCTCGCACCATCATGTCGTTCCAGGCCTGAATGTCTCGGGGGGTGTAGGCCACCACCGTGGGCTTTCCCGTGGTCCCCGAGGAGGCGTGAAAACGCACAAGATCCCGGGGGGGGCAGGCCAAAAGCCCCGTAGGATAGGCATCCCGAAGATCGCTTTTTTTGGTAAGGGGAAGTTTGGCCACATCCCGAAGAGAACGGATGTCTTCGGGGGTAATGCGGCACGCATCCATCCGCTTTCGGTAGAGAGGAACGTTGTTCCAAACCCGGTGCACGGTTGTTTGAAGGGACTCCAGCTGCTGTTGCGATCTTCTCGTACTCATACTCGTCATATCTCTTCTCGCCTCCTGTAGAATACAGGGCTTTTCCGAAAAAGGAATAGACCCAGGCCACCATGGATACGGACGCATAAAAAAGAGCCGGAGCCCCTTGAAGCGGGACCCCGGCTCGTAGATGCCAACGCCACTAGGCGCCGGCCCCTCGAGGGGGACCCGCGCTGGTAAAAAAGAAAAAGCTCTGGGTGTTGTATGCAGGGAGAGTTCTTCTGTTTTGCCTCATGGCCATCAAAACCTTTCGCCGGAAAAATTTCGTCTAGTTATACGCTACTCCCCCACCTTTTGTCAAGGCCGAGGAGGGAAACTCATCCAAAGAGAGAGGCAGATCGAGTGTTACAATTGGGCAAAACCACCCTACGGATAAGGAGGACGCCATAGAGTTCAAGCGAACTGCCACGAAGGAACCGGCCTCGCTTGATCCTTTAGCTCAGCGAAGAATATTAGAGAAAAGATAGATGCACTTGCTGAGAATCCTCGTCCCCATGGAGCGATAAAATGAGAGGGGCATTCTTTTGCCTGGCGGCTAGGGGTGGGTGGCTATCGGATAGTATACGAGATCCACGACACGATCCTTATGGTGATTGTTCTTCGAACAGCCAAACGGAGTGATGTCTCTTCCGAATGAGTAGAGCGGAGCTTTCACTGTGCAATTTTGCCATACTTTTTACAACAAGAAACACGCCCCCCTGGCAAAGGTTTGCGTCATTGCAGACACTATCTTACCGCTGCTCTGCGAACAGTCCAGAGGGGCTCTATTTCGTAACGGAAAATCTAGGCTTTTCCCTTATGCCTTCTCACGATGCTCCCATCCTTGGAGACCGATGTTTCGGGCTCCCGTTTCTCCTGAGGAGAAACCACGCTCCTCCCTATGCCGGGCCGCTTTTCTCCCAGAAGAGCAAAATCACGCGTGGGGGTGCTCTCCATCATGCACTCGTCGGGGAAGCCCGTGGCAATAACGGTTACCTCTACCTCTTTCTCCATGGAAGCATCCTGAACGTGTCCCCAGATGACGTTAGCGTCCTCATGGGTGGCCTCGGCGATTACATCCGACACGGTATAGACCTCGTGAAGAGACATATCGGGGCCTCCGGTGATGTTAAAGAGAACTCCCCGCGCACCGTTCATGGGAACCTCCATAAGGGGGCTCCGAAGAGCGATCTGGGCCGCGGTAAGAGCGCGATCCTTGCCGGAGGCCCTGCCGATCCCCATGATGGCCATCCCGGCATCGGTCATCACAGACCGGACATCGGCAAAGTCGACATTGATCTTTCCGGGGCGAAGTATGAGATCTGAAACTCCCTGTACGGCCTGACGAAGCACATCATCCGCCATGGCGAACATGGAGAGAAGAGAGTCATTTTTTTCTGCGAGAGAGAGAAGCCGATCGTTCGATATAAGAATAAAGGCATCTACCTGCTCCCGGAGTTTCCGAATACCCTCCATCGCCTGGTTCATCCGTTTCTTCCCCTCGAAGGAGAAGGGGCGGGTAACTACCGCAACCACGAGAATGCCCAAGTCTCTGGCGATGCTTGCGATAACAGGAGAAGCTCCTGTACCGGTACCTCCTCCCATCCCCGCAGTGAGAAAGACCATGTCCGCCCCCCGAAGCTGAGCCTTGATAATATCTGTAGACTCCTTGGCCGCCGAGGCACCTACTTCGGGGTTGCCCCCCGCCCCGAGCCCCTTGGTAAGATCCTGCCCAAGGGTGATACGGGTCTCGGCGGCAGATTGCTCCAGATTACGAAGATCTGTATTGGCGGCGATGAACTGCACTCCCTCAAGGCCGCTCCGGATGATGTGGTTCAGGGCGTTGTTACCTCCCCCTCCGACACCGATAATTTTTATGCTTTCCGTGACATTTCGGGGGTTTGCGTCTATTGTAAAAAGTTCGGACACTGTTTTCCCTCCTTTCGGGCCGCAAGCTACACGACGCACAGCGTGTATTTTCTCGTGTTAGCGGAGTTTGGTCAACTATCTTCGCGAAAAAAACCAGTTATTCCTCCAAGAGAAGTCCCTGGGGGTAATAATACTCCACCCGGGCTATCCGGTCATGGCTGATCCGGTAGACAATCTCGTTATCCCAGCGATCCCGGTAGATACGAAGATCCCCGGAACGCTCCGCGGGGGGACCGAGAAAGGAGAGAAGCTGCTCTTCGGAAATCCCCACCCGGAGCCCCCACTTGAGGGAAACCCACTTCTCCTGCACCCCCAGAAAGAGCGGAACCACACGGCCGTCCTGACTGGCGACGAGAATTTCCAGAGCTTCCGAAGCCCCCTGATACCGCCCCTCCCCCTCTCTCTCAAGAGACTCCAGGGAGATCCCCAAGCCCGGGAGTTCGCGAAGAAGAGCTACTCCCGTAAGGGGAAAACCCAAGGGAGAGTAGAGGCTCTCCTCCTTACGGGAGATATTGCGAAGGCTCGGCCCCGAGGGCTCCTGAAAAAGGTTTAGAAAAATTTTCCAGAAGAGGACCCCTGCGAGGAGAATCGCCAGAAGGGACAAAAGCAGAAAGACAAGGCGGAAGAGTCCTCTGGAGGAAAAGCCTCGCTTTTTCTCATCCCGAAAGGGTTTTTCCTCTTCTGAGACCTCCTTGGAGGATTTTTTTGCGAAGGGATCCTCCGAAAGACCGTTTTGTGCAGACTCCCGTGATTCCGTAAGATCTTCGGAAGGAGCCTCGAAGAGGAGATCCTCTGCAGAGAGTTCCGGTTTCGGGGCCTCCTCTCCGGATTTTTCCGGATCGGAAGACACCTTTACACGGAACACCCTGCGCAACAGCACGGGAAGAGAGGAGATTCGGGAGAAGAGCTTTTTCAGGAGAGGAACGGGCAGAAAAGACATGACAAAGACCTGCTTCCCCCAACACAAAAAGCAGAAGTAACGCAAGGGATGGCAAACCAGCGAAAGCTCTCCCTCAGGCTAAAGCTTTGCAAAGGGATTCCCCCAGGCACCCTCGAAGAAAAGTTCCTCTGGCTCTTTTCGGGTTCGCTCCTCATACTCGTGTTCCCGGAGTTCCTCTGGAAGGGCTTCGGGATCTCCGGGATATCCGACGGCGATCATCACAAGGGGGTCGTACGCCTGAGGCACCTGAAAGGATTCCTGCACCGCTGCGGGGGAGAATCCCGCCATGGGATGGGCGAAGAGCCCTTCCTCCACGGCCTGCAGCAGAAGGTTCTCAACAGCCAGACCCAGATCGTGATGAAACCAACGGTTAGGCTTTCCGTCATAGCTGAAATTGCGAAGGGCTACCCCAGCAAGAAGCACACCCGCCTGCTGGGCCCATACCTGATTGGGCTTCGCAAGGCAGGCGAGCATACGAGGGAACTCCGGAGTATCCCGAAGAGCTGCTATAAAACGCCAGGGCTGCTCGTTATAGGCACTGGGAGCCCAACGGGCGGCTTCCAGAAGGGCCCAAACCTTTTCCCGCTCCACCGCAACAGGGCGGAGCGCCCGAGGGCTCCACCGTCTCGCAATGGGTGCCGCAAGAACAACAGACGTTTTGACAGGCTTTTCCATAAGCTCCTCCTTTTTCCCACGAAAGATTCTACAACAACGCCGCACTCTGCGGGGGGAGCGGGTAGAAGGCAAAGAGAGCGCTCCCGCTCGTTTTTCACGAAAAGAGACCCAGAGTCATTATACAATATGATCAGAGAGGAAGATATGCCCCAAAAACACAGAAAACGAGCATTTTATAGGCCTCCTCTCCTCTTTGCACAACACGAAAATTCTCTATCATGGTATCATTATTTATGGTTTTGCCGAAGGTCATAAAAACCTTTTCAGCAAGAATCTTCTCCGGAGGTGGCAGAATGGCAGCCCGCGGCGTATCTCCCTCAAAAATCCTGGGGATTCCCCTGTTTGTATCTATCCCTCTGGCCATTCTTCTGCTCCTGGCACGGGGGTCTCGCGGAGTTCCCATAAATCTGGGGCCTCTCTGGATAGTGGCCCTCTTCTGGTACAGCATTCTCACCAGCACCTATGCGGTGCTTCTCTACAAGGGAATGAAAGAAAAGCTTACCTCTCTGCAGCTTCAGGCTCAGGGGCTTCTCCTGACCACCCTCGCCATCTCTATGAACGCCCCCCCCGCGCTCGCCTGGGGGGGGGCGGCGATGCTCATTACTGGCATGATCCTCCAGGGGCACGCCTACTCGGTTCCTTCGAAGGGAGGAGAAACTGTTAAGAAAAGTACCGTCTCGAATGCCCCCTCAACGGAGGAGATTCTCACCTCGGTGCTGAAGTCTCTTGTACAGAATCTCGGAATTCCCGCGTTTCTTGCCACACTTCAGGGAAAAATTCTCGAGAAAAACGAAGCTTTCTCCTCTTTCCTTGCAAAAAAAGAGCTCTCCGCAGAGAGCCTTACGGCGCTCCAGCGAGGAGCCATGGACGAAGAGGGGGTGATTCACGGCCCGGATAAAACCCTCTGGACCATGGGAATCACCCCCTTTGAACATATATACCTGGTCTGTCTCGAACCCTTTCTGCACGCCCGGAACGAGACGGCTGGAGAGAGTCTTTATGCGGGCTCTCCCGTAAATGCCACGGGAATTTACGTGGCAGCCTACGCTCCGATACGGCTCAAGGAGGAACTCGAACGGGTGCAACGGTACCGGCGCATTCTCTCGGTGCTTCTCATATCGGTGGATCTCGTTTCGGGAACCCGGGCGATTTTCGACGAGGAGAAGGATCGGGCCTTCTCCATCTTCGCCTCTATTCTGAAACACAACATGCGAACCTCGGATGTGGGGATACAGCTCACAGCAGGAAAGTTCCTGGTGCTGCTCCCCGAAACGAACCGGGAGGGGGCCAAGACCTTTACCAAGAGGCTTCACGACAGGATCCGGCACGAGGCTTACGAGGGAGAGGGAGAGGCTGCCCCTCTGCTGGGCCCTTCAGAGGAGCTGCACCTCAAGTTCGGCTATGCTCTGGCATCGGGAAACACCCCCACCACGCCAGAGAAAATTCTGGAAGAGACCGAGACGTTCCTTCAGGAGAAAAAAGAGGTATGAACTCCGCCGTTACCCCTGGGAATCTATCCAGCGGCCGCTGGACTTTTCTTCCTGGCAAGAAGGAGCGAGAGGCGTGTGGATATCAAGGAGAGCCCAGGGATTCTTTCCAAGGCTGCGTAAATCTCTGAGAATGTTCCGCATCTTCTCCTGGCTTATAACGGGGGACGGCGTCTCATCGGAAGGCTCCTCGAAGGATCTCTCCTTGGGCGACAGATCAGCCCGAGGCTCTTCGGGAAAAGCCATCTCTTCGAAAATCCCCTTCCGTCTCCGATCCTCCCGGCTGTTTCGGGACGAGACACTCCTTCCTGCAGATCCTCCCACACGTTCCACCTTTCTGGAATAATCCATGAAGACCCCTCCTCTTCCTGAAGTGTTAACTTCTCTCTGCGGCTCTCGAGCTTTCAGGATGTACACCTTACAGAGAGTATCGGCAAAAGGAGAGAAAGGTTACAGCTGATGTGCGATGTTTTCTCAAAAAAACCTACGAGAGCCCCGGAAATCCGGGGCTCTCGTAGGTTTTGCAGGAGGGGCATCTCGTCAAAAGGGGGGCGTTACAAAGGGTCGGGAGCTATTTAACGGGGATAAACCCGGCAGCTTCAACTTCTTTCTGTCCCTGGGGGCTCATGAGGAAATCGAGAAAATCCTTGGTGTCTCCCTTGGGCTCTCCATCCGTGTACATGAAGAGATAGCGAGCGATCGGATATGTTCCAGAGATAGCGCCCTCTGCGGTGGGCTCCACGCCGCCCACGGGAACCACCTTAACGCTGTCGTTGACGTAGCCGAGACCGTCGTAACCGATAGAGAGAGGATTGTTTGCCACGGTCTGGAGGAGTGCTCCCGCAGAGGCCACGATGAGCGCTCTGGGGGTGACCTTCTCCTTATCCATCACAAGAGTTTCCCAGGTTTCAAAGGTACCGGAGCTTGTATCGCGCCCGACAACGGCGATCGCCTTCGATTCTCCGCCTACCTCACTCCAGTTGGTAATCTTGCCTGCGTAGATATCGCGAAGCTGCTCCAGCGTAAGATCCTTCACCGGGTTCGAGGGGTGTACCATCACAGCTACCGCATCCATCGCCACGCGATGCTCCAGGGGATTCATCCCCTTTTCCTTCGCCAGAGAGATCTCACTATCTTTCATGGGGCGGGAAGCGTTGGCAATATCCGTGGTTCCATCGAGCAACGCCTTGATTCCGTTGCTGCTTCCTCCTCCGGAGAGGGTAATCGCCACTCCAGGATGGGCCTCCATAAACTTTTCCGCTGCTCTCTGGGCGATGGGGAGCACCGTGGTGGAACCCTTGATTACCATATTTCCCGCAAAAGCGGCGCTTCCAAGAAGAGCCATTCCCATACACGCTGCGGCAAGACCGACACAGAACTTTTTCATACGTCTTCTACCTCCTCGGGGGGTGTGACAGAGCAACGCTCTGCCTTTCACAGAGGAGCTTAGAGAAAAGAAGTAACAGGGGGATGTCGGGAATGCAACAAAGAGGTAACAGAGCAGTTTTTACAGATTTTTTCTGAACCTACGGACGGCTCTTTCTCAAAATCGGTGATAGAATATGAACAGTGCCGTTGTAATGTTCGGACATTTCGAGAGGAGAGAGATGCATATGCCGTACCATGACACCCCTTTGCGAAAAAGAATTCCCCGTCTCTTTCGGCGATCTCTTTTATGCATGACTCTTCTCTGCGTGCTCTCCTCTGCCGGGGAGTGCGCAGAGGTTGTTCGCGTGGCAGGAAATGCAGACAATCCGCCGCTGACCTTTCTCGACGAAGATGGCGCCCCCAGCGGTTACGACGTGGATGTCATCACCTTGCTGGGACAGATTACGGGGGTGGAGATCTCACTGGATCTTCTTCCCTGGCCAGAGGCGCAGAGGCGTTTCCGGGAAGGGTCCGCCGAGCTGCTTCTAGGGTTGAACATCACGCCGGATCGGGAGGCCCTTTTCAACTTCACTCCCCCTCACTTTGAGAGTCATCTGGTGCTCTTCACCCCCCCCTCCTCATCCTTTGAAGGGCTGGAAGATCTCTTCGGCCGTCGGATCGGGGTAGCCCGGAGCACCGTAGCAGAGGAGGTTATGCGTCAGCGTCATCCGGAGATCCAGCTCTGGACCTTCGCAAGCCAACCCAAGGCGATGGAGGCCCTCCTTCAGGGGCAGGTTGATGCGGTGTTGGGAAGCGCTGCTGCGGGACGATGGTGGATTCTCGAAAACAGCGCCTTCTCCAGAGTGAGTATGGCGGCGCACCCTCTCCGCCGAACGCCTTACGCCATGGCCCTGCATAAGGGAAATGAGGAACTCCTTGAAAAGCTGCGCTCCGGCCTGCTCTCTCTTCAGAAGCAGGGAGACCTGCAGCGGCTCCGAGAGATATGGATGCAACAACAGCATTCCAAATTTGCCTATCTTCGGCATCCCTACGTTCTCTGGTTTTTTCTTGGGGGGGGGCGTTTCTTCTTCTTGCTCTGGGGGGCGCCGTCTTTATGAGCTGGCGGATACGAACCATCACCAAGGCGGAACGCACTCTGAACAAGCGTCTTCGGGAGGAGATGGAGGAACGTCGGAACGTGGAGAAGCAACTCCGGAACAATGAGATTTTTCTCTCTTCCATTGTGGAACATATCCCCTCGGGGATCTTCGTAAAAAATCTTGCCACCGACACCTACATCCTGACCAACCGCGGAACCGAAGAGATCTTCGGCATACCAAGGCATGGGATTCTTCAGAAAACCCCTCTTGAGGTCTTCGGAGAGGAGCAAAGCCGGCTCTTTAATGCCCAGGACGCGGAGGCACTCGGGAGAAACGAGGCGGTACGCTACGAAGACTTTCAGCTCACCACGGCCCATGCGGGGGTACGGTGGTTCTCCTGTGTCAAAGTCCCCCTGGGGCTCATCGAAGACAAGCAGACACATATCCTTGAAATTATCGACGACATCACGGAGCGCAAGGAAATTCAGGATAAGCTCCGTTGGGCAAGCTTTCACGACGGGCTGACCCAGCTCTACAACCGAGGCTACTTTCAGGAGGAGATGGAGCGGCTCAATTCCGGGCGATACGATCCCGTGGGGATCATCATCTGCGACGTCGACGGCATGAAACTCATCAACGACACTCTGGGACATGCCGCAGGGGACGAGGCTCTCAAAATCACTGCGAGAATTCTCCGCCAGACCTTCCGAAAGGAAGATGTGGTCGCCCGCATAGGAGGCGACGAATTTGCGGTGCTCCTGCCAAACATTACCTATCTTCTTCTGGAGGAGCGACGGAAACAGCTTCAGGAATTTCTTGATCAAGAAAACAGGGAACGAGAAAACTTTCCCCTCTTCCTCTCCATCGGCATCGCTCTTCGAAACTCTCCTGAAACGAGCATGGAAGAGCTTTTCCACAGGGCAGACGAAAATATGTACGATCAAAAGCTCCGGTACCGGGAATTCCGCAAAAAAACTCTCCTTGCTCATTTTCTCGCCAAGGGGATTATGCCTCCCGAGTACCCGAAGGCAGGGGATATCTTCCCCCCAAAAAGGTAGCCCCCTCTACCGGCGCTTCATGCGAAAATACCCCCCCCAGACCCCTTTGACATCGGAGATGAAACAGAAGAACTTGGGGCCAATCATCTTCTGCACCGCCCCCACTTCCCGGGCGGGGCATATAACCTTGATGATATGCCGCACCCCCCCCTTCCCCTGACCCACGAGAACCGTGGTACCAAACCCCTCTCCGCGAAGCCGACGGATAAGGGCGTAGCTCTCTTCGCTTACATCCGCAATGATCTCCAGAAGTACATACCGCCGGAGCAGCTGCTCCTCCAGAAAGATTCCCATGTAGTTCCCCGTGGCAAACCCCGCACAGTAGGCGATAAGCTGCGGGAGTTCCAGGCTCTTTCCTCCCAGAACGATGGCGAGGATCGTCATGTAGAGGGCCACTTCCACAAACCCCAGAAGCGACGCTACGAGTTTTTTCCCCCGCACGAGAAGAAGAATACGGAAGGTCCCGCAGCTTACATCCAGCACCCTGGCCCCGAAGATGAGCAACAGTTCAAGAATATTGATATCCATGGGCTTCCTCCTTTGCAGTCATAGAGGTTCCTCCAGGCGGAAGATCCCTCGCACAACCTCACCTTATCACGGAATAGCAAAAGAAGGTACAGACAAAAAATTGCGAAAAAACCGACACCGTATCTTCCCCTGCAGAGGGCCGTCATAGCTACTCTCTTATAACAATTCTGACTCGGGAAGATCGAATACGGTTTTTCCGCAGCAGAGCTTTTCACCACTTTGATACAATATGCCACCCATAAAACATCTTTATTGACAATCTAAAACCCGAGGCACTACAATAGCCCTAAGTTTTTGGAGCATTCTTTCCGGAAGAGAAGCGATAGTGTAGCGGACTCCGAGAGGGTGGAACAAACGGCGAAAGAATGCCTCCGCAACAATTCCATGGAGGTGACGAGAGATATGAAACGCTTTGCCCTGAGTTGTATGATGGTTCTTTTCTTAGCAAGCGCATGCTTTGCTACCACGGAGATCACCGCAGCTTCAGACCCCTGGCCCCCCTTCACGAATCCCGACACACCGGAACAGGGGCTCTCTCTGGAGCTTGCCCGAAGCGCCTTTGAAACGCAAGGGTACACCATTGCCATGGAGTTCGTGCCCTGGGCAAGAGCAGAAGACGGCGCTCGCCAGGGAACCTACGACATCCAGACCAACATGTGGATGACCGAGAGCCGGAAGAAGGATTTTCTTTTCAGCGAACCCTACGCAGAAAACAGTATTAAGTTCATTAAGCGCAAGGGCGAACCCTTTGAGTATGCGGGCTTTGAAAGCCTGAAGGGGCTCACGGTAGGGGTAATCCGGGGTTACGGCTACGGAGACGATTTCTGGAACGCAGCAGAGTTTCAGCGTGAAGAGGTAAGCGATCTTGTGACAAACGTGAAAAAGCTCGTGGCGGGGAGAATTGATCTCACTCTGGAGGACGAAATTGTCGCCCGATACATTCTCTCTCAGAAGGCCCCGGAGCTTCTGGAGCAGATCGAGTTTACCGAAGGAAGCCTTTCGAGCAACAAGCTCTACGTCACCTCGGGGTTCAAAAATCCTAAGCACCAGGAGCTTGTAGAGGCCTTCAACAAGGGGCTGGAGCAGATCAAGGCAAACGGGACCTACGATGCGATTTTTGCCAAATACGGTATCACCATAAAATAACAGCATCACGATCTTCTCCTGTTTTTCTCGCTAGCAAACGCAGAAGAATACCCCTCGGAGAGCCTCACAAAGCACCACATGATCTGAAAAAAAGTAAAACCAGTAAAGGCCCCCCATATGGAGGGCCTTTTGTTGTGCTGTTCATCCCAAAGACTTTTCCCGGGGTTTGAAGGAGCTTTCTCGGGAGAGCTGCTCCAGAAGCTCTTTTTCCCGTGGAGAGAGATGTTTGGGGATGGCAATTTCGGTCTTTACGAAGAGATGCCCCCCCTCACCTTTTCTTCGAGGGAGCCCCTTATGCTTCAGTCGAAAGACCTGCCCACCCTGGGTCCCCGAAGGGATGGTCATCACCACATCTCCCTTCAGGGTAGGGACGGTAATTTTTGTGCCGAGGGCAGCCTCCCAGGGGGCAAGCTTCACCAGAGTATGAAGATCTCGCCCCTCAATCTTGAAGAGAGGATCTGGAAGAAGGCGGATCCGCAGGTAGAGATCTCCCGCCTCGCCTCCTCCCGGAGAGGTAGCCCCCTTGCCGGCAAGACGCACTTTCGATCCTTCGGCCACTCCCGGAGGGATGCGAACATTGAGAGTCCTGGGGACGCCATTTCCCTCGTCAAGAGTAAGCCTTCTCGTGGTACCTTCTGCGGCCTCTCGAAGCGTGATCTCCAGGGGGAACTCCTGACTCGGCGCCTTCCGCTGCCCGCGGGAATCTCCGTAGAAAGGAGCCCCCCCGTCTCCGCCAACCCCCCCCATGCCTCCGAAGAACATGTTGAAAAAGTCGCTGAACCCTCCTGCAAAAGGACCGGAACCGCCAAAATCGAACCCCCCGCCGGAAGAAGAATAGCTCCACCCCGGAGGAGGATCGACAGACTCCCCATCCTGCCAGCGAGAGCCGAGCTGATCGTATTTTGTCCGTTTTTCCGTGTCCTTGAGCACTTCGTAGGCCTCGTTTATTTCGAGATAGCGCTTCTCCGCCTCGGGATTCTTGTTGATGTCGGGATGATACTGCCGGGCAAGCTTGCGGTAGACTTTACGGATCTCCTCGGCGGAGGCGGTGCGCTCCACGCCGAGAATCGCATAATAGTCCTTGTAGCCGACTTCCATAGCACTTCACCTCTTTTCGCCTTTTTGAGAATTCTCAAGGGAAGACGAATATTTTTTGACCTTTTATGACCTTCACAGAATACGCCTCTTTCGGAAAAGTTTCAAACAAAGCCTTAGGCGCCACAACTCGTTTATGCCTGATTATGAGATAGGGCAGCTCTTTTAGCCCCTGAAAACCCGTTTTTTCGTGAAAAATCGGCAGTAACGATCCCGTAGACGAAGGGGGTGCAGGAATTCTTGAAACGACGCATCCGGCACAGATTCGTGCCGGATGCGTCGTTGTTTTTTTCTGGAGATTGAGATTACGTTCTTTTCGGGAGAGAGTTTCTGAGAAATCCTTTGAGGAAACCGCCGGATCTTTCCCGCAAGCTCCTTACGGAAGAAGCTCCAGCGTATTGGCGAGCACGTACATGGCTCCGCTTCCTACGGAAGAACGGATTTCACCGGTAAGGCGGATAAGCGCTCCCTCCTGCTGCTCCTGGATCCAACTCTTTAACTCTTCGTCGAAAGCTCGTACTATGATGTAATCACACCGGGCATTACCTCGAATGTCGACACTGTCCTGACGGAGGGAAAAACGATAGTACCGGCCTCCCCGGTTCTCATCGTGCTGCTTCCCCTTAACAAAATGAAGAACCCCCACAAGCTCCACGCTGTTTACATGTTCTGTCCCCATCCATGCATCCCCTTTCTCCATAACAACTCATAAGGTTTCCAAGACACTCCCTTTTCGAGCCCCCAGGGGGCTCCGACGCCACTCCGCAGTATGTATACCTACCTGAAACGTCCGGGGAAGATCCTCCGAAGGAGAGCCCGGACGTTCCGGATTACCAGGCAAGCATCCCCAGCCAGGAGAGATTCGCTCCCTCTGCCAGAGATTGCAGATAGGGGAGATCCTCTTGAGGTATGCCGAACCGATTCTGCTGCCTCTGCTGCTTCAAGGTACTACGGTTTCTCTGTAACCCCTCTCCGGGGCTCTCCCCCTCGTGAAGAGCGATTTGGTACCACATGGCACCGGTCCAGACAAAGATATAGCGGGGAGATCCTTCTCCCCAAAAAACCAAAAGCTCTTCTCCTGCCCAATAGGCCACCCTGCGGGAGTCCCACGGGGGGGTAAGCAGAAACGCATACTCTTTTCGAATAGTTCCACCCGCTCCGTCGCCGACGAGCGCTCCCTGTACCGAAGCACCACCGCCAGGGTAAAGAAGATCGCCAAACTCCTGCGGGTGCTGGGATTCTCCCGCTTCGAATCCGCGCTCCCAGGAGAAGAGAAGCTCAATCTCCTTTTCGCTCAGGGCTCCCCGGCGCAGAGCGAAGAGAAGCTCCTTCCCCCCTCGGCTCTCCAGTTTCCGGGCCTGACGTGCCCGGGAGTCCGTCTCACGGCGGCGTCCCTGTTGATGCGAGAGAGGGTCCTGCTGATGGGTAGCATACTCCATAAGATAGAGCAGCCCTTCCCGACGAAGCTCCATGGCTCGGGCGTAATCCTCCCGAGCGGCCAGGAAATGGGTGCGGATCTCTGGAGAGAGGTCCGCAGGAACCGACTGGTTACGAAGATCCCAGGCAGCCTGATGCAGCTTTGTGCGAAGCTCCGAAAGCCGGGATGCCAGATCTTCAGGGCTCATGGAGCGGTAGAGAAAGGAGTCGAAGGCCTGTATGGCCTCCTTCCAGAGGGACCGCCCCTCAAGGATATGCTTCTCGACGGCAAGAGAGAGAGCTACAAGCTTTTCCTGCGATGCGGAGAAACGATAGGGACGGAGCCAATAGGTCTGCGGTACCCCCTCACGCTCTCCGCGGAGGATCACCGAAAAACCGTGCTGCAGCTCCAGGGCGAGGTAGTTCTGGATCCCTTCGGGGGAAGCCTCCGCCTCGGCAGGGGGGAAGATCCAATCCCCCACCCGAAGCCCCCCTCGATCTGCAGGGGTTCCGTAGAGTACCGATGTTACCGGAAATCTCCCCTGAAGATCCGCATACCCCAGGGTGACCCCAACCCGAACATGCGGCACATCCTGAGCCTCTGCGGCATGACAGGAAGAGAGAGGCCCCCCTCCCGAAAGCATCAGCAGAAGAAATGCGCAAAGCGCGTAACCTACGCAATGTGTGTGAAAGGGTGGACAAAAGGCACGAGAGGCACGAAGAAAGTTGCGGAAGGTCACCACGGAACGACTCCCATCCAGGCATACCCCCAGGAGATGGCGGTTCCCGCAAGAAGGGCGGTATCCCAATCGCTCCACATGAGGGCATTCTGGTTGGCGAGCCGCACCAAGGTATAGCGTCCTCGATGAAGCGCCCCTCCAAGAGTCTCGGTATCCCGAACTTCCAGGTGGTACCAGTCTTTTCCGGTCCAGACGAAGAGGAGGGAGGGGTTATCCCCCTTCCAGGCCACCGGCAGGGAGAGCGAGGCAAGAATCCCAAGCCGATCCACCACATCCCGGCGTGCGGCAATATCGAGAAACATGGAGTCCTTCATCCAGGAGGGAACGTGCCGGGGAGATGCGGCCTGGGCTGGGATGCCTCCCAGGGCGGGAGAGAGAAAACCCTCCTCCTGGGGAAAGACGTAGGGAGGTGCCAGCGGAGCCAGACCGAGACGAAGGGGAGAGACAGACCCCACCACAAACCCCGTAACGTAACAAATCTGCGGCTCCTCCATCGGTTTCGGAGCAAAACCAAAGACCCAGAGACCGTTCGGAAGCTGTACTACCGGAAATCCTTCGAGGGTAAGATACCAGGGAGAGGGGAGAAAGGAGGGGCGATACACATAAAAGGAAAAGTCGTTAAGCAGCTTTTGATGCACCAGTTCGAAGGCGGGAGAGGATGTCGTCAGAACCGGAAGGGGCTGCACCGGTCTCTCCGTGGCTCTTCCCTCTGAAAGAGTTCCACTCCACGCCACAAGCACAAGAAGGCAGATGATACGTAACCGTCGCATAGACACCACTCCCTTTCTGCGGATAAACATCCCCTCTGAGGGACTTCGGGATCCCCTGTATCATATCATAAGCCCCCCGGAAAGGGGATAAAATGTGCTTTTTCTTTCGGAAAAAACTTTCCGGGGGATCAAATACCGAAAATCGGAAAAGAGCTGCTAGTGGATCATTCCTACTTGTATTATGATCCTGAATGAGCGCAGGAGCCGGAGCTTGTGTGTCCCCGGCAGCGAGCATAGTGGTCGGCGAGCGCAGCTTTGCGTCGTGGAGGCCCGGCACCGGCACAGGACGTGCTGGTGAGCCGCAGCTGCGCGTCTGGACGGCGCATCTGCGGCGACGGGCCGGAACAGCAAAGCAAGGGAGCGGTTCGACCGCGCTTAGAGCAGAGGAGACACACAAGCGGAGGCTCCCATTCCAAGGCACAATATAATGTGGAACAACCCACTAGGAAAAAAGATCCTCCCCGGAGCTTTCCGACTCACTCCTACGGATACCTTCCGCCAGCCCTTTCACGGAGTTGCGCAGAAACCGGCGCTCCCGCTTCGCCATATCCGTAGGAAAGGTCTCCACCCCCCAGAGCAGCGGGTCTTCTCTCGGAAGCTCCTCAGTCAGGGAATCGAGAAAGAGTTCATAGCTCCAGGAGGAATCGCAGGAGAGCATATCCCGCCAGAGAAAACCCTCCTCCCGAAGCCGGGAGGTAATAAAGCCATGCCAGAAATACATCTGTTCCTCGTGGAGGTCGAGCATCCTCCCGGGCTCCCGGCTCATGCCGCAGTGGCCGTAGCAGAGAGCGGTACTTTCGAGATTCCTCATGATTGCAAGGGAGCGCATGTACTCCTCGAAGAAGAACTTGTGCGGTGTCCCCGGCCGAAGGTAGGGAAGGCCGTGAGGATTTTTCCCCAGTGAGGCGTGGTGCATTCCCGCGGCATCTCCCGTAAAGAGCAACGCTTCTCCCGGAAATCCCTTGTAGAGAAAGACCGCGTGATAGGGAGCATGCCCCGGCGTAAGGATGGGCTGCATCTCCTGGGGGAGTGCGTCGGGGGATACAGCAATTTTTCCGCTCTCCACGGGGCGGGGAAAGCCGTAGGCCTCCGCCAGCGGCCCCAGCGTTTTACGGCTCGCATGGGCGAGAATCTCCGGCCGCACGAGAAAGGTCTCTCCTCCGGGTGGTACCCAGATACGCGCTTTTGGAAAGATCTCTGCAAGATGCCCCACCCCTCCGGCGTGATCCAGGTGGATATGTGTGAGGAGAATCCAGGCAGGATCCGGAAGATGAAGCCGGGCAAAGTCCTGACGCAGCTTCTCCACCACCGCTGCAGGGCCGGGATCGACAAGATAACAGCTCCCCTCGGGCTCCGTCAGAACCCAGGGGGAGAGGTACCCTCGAAACCCCTCGTAGTTCATAGGGAGATCAAGATGGTAGAGGTTTTTTCCGGTACGTTCACACGAAAAAACACATTCTTTGACAGAGCATCTCTGCTGTTCCATAACGAAAATCCATCTCCTTTCCGGAGAGTGTCAACATTCTTCGCACTCCTCTTTAAGCCCACCGCAATCAGTGGGTTTTCGGCGTCCCCGGGAGAGCGAGCTGCGATTTCAAGGCCCGGCGATAGCGATGGACCCGGCTTATGTACGCTCGCACAAAGGCCCCCAGATAGCGGATCAGCGCTTCATCTTCGCTCCCCGTGGCTCGAAGGTAGCGAGAGAGAAGAAGCACCCCTGCGGCAACGCCAAGATCGGGATCGTGAAGAGATTCTTCCCGGGGGATACCGTTGGCCCTCATGAGGCGGGAGTGGATGGACCACATCACCTGCATCACTCCGGCGGCGCCGTAGGGGCTCCGAGCCCGGGGGTTGAAGTGACTCTCCACGTGCCCCACCGCCACGGCAAAGTCGAGAGGAAGTCCGTACTTGTTGCTGTAGTGCACGAAAGCCCCCGCCTGGCGCCAGATTTCGGAGCTTCGCAGATGGCCTCCATGCCGACGGATATAGCGCACCAGCAGAGCCACACGTTGCTGATCCTCGGGCTCCATCTGGGGAACCCGAAGAAGCCCTCTGGCATGGTAGCGATTCCCCCAGTCATAGAGATCGCGCACCGAAAGCCCCTCCCGAGCAAGTTCCTCCTCCAGAAGAGCCACCACAGGCTGAATGACCTCGGGGATCTCCACGAGAGTAGGCTTCGGAGAAAAGGGGGATGAGAACGGCAACAATCTCTTGCCGAGAAGTCCAAGAGAGATTGCTCCCAAAACTGCAAGAGCCCAGCAGATTCGTTTTTTCCAGCATGGCCGTATTCGGTATTGCATCGCCCAAGGAGTCTCCAGATTAATAAGATTGCACCCCCCGAGCACGTTGTCTTATGGGGAGAGTTTCAAAGTATACACGACTGCACAACAAAGGGAAACCGACGGAAGTCCTTTCCTCCGTCGGTTTCCCTGCAAATCACATAGAGCTATGGGTAGCCTGCTAACGTCTCATCCCGCTTTTTCCGAAAAGAATCGCACTATTTCTTAGGAGATCCGCAGGTTTTCCTTACCAAGAGGAAGCACGAGGGTGAAGGAAGATCCCTCTTCCAGGGGCTCCAACAGAATGCTTCCGCCGTGAAGCTCTGCTGTACGTTTTACGATGGCGAGCCCCAGACCGTACCCCCCCTTCCCCCATTCGCCTCGGGAGCGGCTGGGCTCTCCCCGCTGAAAACGCTCGAAGATACGCTCTCGAAGCCGAGGGGGAACCCCCACGCCATTATCCCGCACCGAAAAGGCCCAGACATCTTCGCGCAGATCCAGAGATACCCGGACAGAGCCTCCGGGGTTGCTGTCGTACCGTTCCCATGTATATTTCACCGCATTTTCCAGAAGGTTCGAAAGGCAACGCACGAGCCCTTCCCGCCATCCAAAATAGGGAGCCTCGCGAGGGAGCTGAAGATCCCACTGGATATGCTCCGCCCGAGGGAGGATCTGAGCACTTGCAACGGCACTTGCGGCAATTTCTGCGAGATCAATATCCTCTTTCATCTGGTGTGAGAGGCTTTTCTCCGCCTCCAGCCGCGAGAGAAGCAGAAGATCGTCCACCAGCTCGGTCATGCGCTCCTGCTGATCGAGAATCCGCTGGAGATACTGCTGATCCTCCTCGGAGGCCTTTTCAAAAAGCAGCTCCGTCGCTGCCCGAATCACCGTAAGGGGTGTCTGGAATTCGTGCCCCGCATCCGCCACGAAGGCCCGGCGAGCCTCTTCGAGACGGTGCTGCTCCGTCACATCCTGAAAGACCGCCACGGCACCGCAGGAAGCGGGGGCACTCTGCACAAGGATACGGGCGGATTCTTCATCGCGAAGGGTAACGCTCTCGCTCCCAGGCTCTCCCCGAAGAGCCTGCTCCACACACTCCACCATCCGAGGTTCCCGGAGAAGCCCCTGAAAGGGATCTCCCTGTCGGGGCTCCCGCCGGAGGAGGGCTCCGAGAGGGGGATTGGCGTAGCGAATCTCCCCCTCCCGATTAACCACAAGAACCCCCACCGGAAGAGAGGCGAGAATGAGCTGCAACCAGGTGCGTTCCTCCCGCAGAACCTCCTCCACCTCGGTTCGTTTATCCAGAAATTCCCGAAGCCCCCGGGCAAGATCCGCCACCTCCTCGGTAACACCCCATCTTCCGGGTGAGAGAACGGGGGGCACACCCTCCCGGGCGGAGCGGGCAAGCTCTACAAGAGGGCGCACCAGAACCCGGGCGGCCCAGATCCCCCCCAGAAGGGCGAGGCCTCCTGCCGTAATAAGAGCCAGAAAGAGAGATCGTCGTCCCGCCAGAAGCACTTCCTTCATCTGGGCTTGAGAGTAGGAGAGCCGGAGCACGTGGGGCTCTCCCTGCCACACTATTCTTTTGGCGTAGTAGAGCATTTCCGTGTCGAGAGAGCGGCTGTATCTCCCCGCAATCCCCTCGCCAGAGCGAAATGCCTCGGCGATCTCCGGGCGGTTCTTATGGTTATCCATGCTCTCGGAAGATGCCTCCGAATCGGCCAGCACAATCCCTTGCGAATCCACCAGGGTGATTCTGCACCCTGAAGATGCAGCAATTCCAGGGATAAATTCCTTCAAACTTTCTCTCGAAATTCCGTCAAAGTGCAGTATCACCATATCGGAGAGAACGGAAAGATTCTCCCGGGCTCCCCGGGTCATCTGGCTCTCCAGAGCCCGGTTCTGAAAAAACAGGGCCAGCAACACCACCAGGAGTATGCTACCCCCCATGAGGGCGATAATGCGTATGCGAAGCGTTTTCACCTGGGTTTCCTCCATTCAAGAGAATAGCCCCGCCCCCGGATGGTATGCACGAGAAGGGGGTGTTCCGGATCGTCCTCAACCTTGCGACGAAGCCGGGATATATGCACGTCCACGGTGCGGGAGTCTCCTCCGTAGTAGCCCCAAACCTTGTGAAGAAGCTCCTCTCGAAGCACCACCTTCCCCCGGCGGAGGAGAAGCTCCTCCAGAAGGCGGTACTCCGTAGGGCTGAGTTCGAGAATTACATCGTTCAGGCGGAACATTCCCGCCTCCACATCCCACTCCAGGGGCCCCTCCACCATGTGCTGCTCCTCCGGAGCCTTTCGGGTACTTCGCCGGAGAAGGGCCTTTACCCGGGCCATGAGTTCGTTCATGGAGAATGGTTTTTTCATGTAATCGTCTGCCCCAAGCTCCAACCCCGCCACCACGTCCCGCTCATCCCGCCGGGCGGTGAGCATGAGAATGGGGACATCCCGGGTCTTTCGGTACTGCCGTACACGCCGGCAGATCTCCCATCCGTCCATGCCGGGGAGCATGAGATCCAGCAGAATGAGGTCCGGCACAAGAGTCTCTGCCATATCCAGGGCGGTATCCCCGTCGCGGGCACGCTCCACAAGATAGCCGTGGCGCCGGAGCCCCTCGGCGATGAGATCCCCCAGGGAGATTTCGTCCTCCACCACAAGAATCCGCTCACCCGGCACGAGATATCACTCCAGATCTCCCGCCCCGGGCTTTTCTGATTTAGGGCGGCGATGCTGGGAAGCTCGTTCCACCTTCCCCGAGACCATGTAGATAATCCGCTCCGCAAGGTTGGTGGCGTGATCCCCCGCCCGCTCCAGGGTGCGGGAAACTGCGATAAGCTCCGTGGCGGGACGGATCATCCGCGGGTTTTCCATCATCAGCACCAGCAGCTCGCGAAAGATCTGGTGTTCGAGATCGTCCATATAGTCGTCCATCCGGCAGACATCCCGGGCCGCCTGAGTATCCCGATCGAGAAAGGCCCCTAGGGAGGTATCCACCATCTTTTTGAGATGCGTAGCCATGGCGGGGATGTCGATGAGGGGCTTTACCAACCCCGCCTCGGCGAGGCGAAGGGCAGATTTTGCCACCGTCACCCCATGATCTCCGATACGTTCGAGATCCACCGCCATAAAGAGAATCGCCGAGATGGTGCGCAGATCCAACGCCACCGGCTGGTATCGGGCGATGATCTGCAAGGCCCCGCTCTCGATTTTTACCGTAAGATCATCCAGCCGGTCATCCCCAGCGATAACCTCCCGGGCAAGCTCGGTATCCTGCTCTTTCAGAGCCCATACTCCCCGGCTCACCGCATCCTCCGCCAGCGTTCCCAGGCGGAGAAGATCCGTTTCAAGGACCTTGAGTTCCTGATCAAAGGCTCGACGAACATTTATTCCGTTCATTTTTCTCCCCTCTTTCTTGTCATCCCCAGCATACCCCTCACCCTTCGAAGAAAAAGGGGTCTTCCTTCTCTCGATTCTAACCGAAACGGCCGGTAATGTAGTCTTCGGTTTTCTGTTTCTGGGGAGAGGTGAAGACCGTGCGGGTCTCTCCGAACTCGATCACCTCTCCCATGAGGAAAAAGGCGGTGTCGTCGGAAATCCGGGCGGCCTGCTGCATATTATGGGTTACGATAACCACAGTATAGTCTTTTTTTAATTCACGGACAAGTTCTTCAATCCGGGCGGTAGCCAGAGGATCCAGGGCGGAGGTAGGTTCATCCATGAGAAGCACCTCGGGAGCCACCGCTATTGCCCGGGCGATGCAGAGTCGCTGCTGCTGCCCCCCCGAGAGAGAGAGGGCGGGAGAGGAGAGCTTATCCGCCACCTCATCCCAGAGGGCGGCTCGTTTGAGACTCTCTTCCGCAATCCCCCGAAGAGCATCCCGATCTTTGATGCCGTGGAGCCTGGGACCGTAGACGAGATTCTCCCAGATTGAGGTGGGAAAGGGGTTGGGGCGCTGAAAGACCATGCCGATCCGACGGCGGAGCCCGATGCAGTCCACTTTCTCTTCATAAAGATTCTCTCCGTCCAGGAGGATCTTTCCCTCGATGCGGCAGGAGGGAATGAAGTCGTTCATCCGGTTGATGCACCGCAACAGGGTGCTCTTACCGCACCCCGAAGGGCCGATAAAGGCGGTCACCGTCTTGGGACGCATATCCAGAGAGATGCTACACAACGCCTGGGTATTCCCATAATAGAGATCCAGATCTATAACAGAAAGTTTTGAAAGGGTATCCATACTGTATGTCCTCCTGACCTTGGGGTGGGGAACTTAACGGCGTCCCCGACGTAGCCGGGCTCTCCAGAGAATTCCCGTAAGGGTAACGCCGAGCACCAGGATAAGCAGCACCAGGGCAGATCCATATTGAATGGGCCGGGTCTGTTCGATATTCACTCCCGCCGTAGCGAGGACAAGAATGTGGTAGGGGAGGGCCATCACCTCGGAGAAGAGGCTTTTTGCCGCATGGGGGATGAAAAACGCCGCTCCGGTAAAGATGATGGGAGCGGTCTCCCCCGCCACACGCCCCACGCTGAGAATGGCTCCCGTAAGAATGGAGGGGAACGCTGCGGGAAGCACCACCTTGTAGATGGTCTGCCATCGGGTAGCTCCCAGGGCATAGGAGGCATGACGGTAATCCTGCGGCACTGACTGAAGCGCAGACTCCGCAGCACCTACGATAACCGGAAGAGCAAGACACCCCAAGGTAAGCCCCGCCGCAAGAAGGGAGGAGCCAAAACCCAGAAAGATGCAGAAAAAGGAGAGCCCGAAAAGACCGAAGACAACAGAGGGAACCCCCGCAAGACTTCGGATGGCCAGGCGAAGAAACCTGGTAAAGAAACCTCCCTGAGAGTACTCCACCAGATAGACCGCGGTGGCTACCCCAATAGGAAAGGAAAAGAACATGGAGACCCCAATGAGCTGAAAGGTACCGATAAGGGGGGTGAGGATGCCTCCCTTAGTCATGGAATCCCGGGGAGGCTGCGAGATGAACTCCCAGCTCAACACCCCCGCTCCTTTGGCCAGAAGAAAGGCGAGAATGCTCCCCAGGAGAAGCACAATACCTCCCATAATCCCCCAGAGAAGCCACGTCATCATGCGATCCCGGGCTTTGCGTGCCGCCAGCATCAGCGCATCACCTTTCCTTTCTTCTCTATCCAGAGGGCCAGGCCGTTGATGGCCAGGGTGAGCAGCAGTAGCAGTATACCCGCAAAGAAGAGCGCATGGTAGTGATCAGAGCCCACGGGGGTCTCCCCCATCTCGGCGGCAATGGTGGAGGTGAGAGGGCGCACGGGGTCAAAGAAGGATCGGGGGACGATGGCCGCCCCTCCTGCCGCCATGAGAACCACCATGGTCTCCCCTACAGCCCGAAGCACTCCGAGCAGTGAGGCCTGAAGAATCCCCGGCAAGGCTGCGGGGATAACCACTCCCCGGATGGTCTCCCATCGGGTGGTTCCAAGAGCGTAGGAGGCATCGCGAAGATCCTTGGAGACCGCCCCGAGACTATCCTCCGCCAGGGAGGCCACCACGGGAATGACCATAACCCCCATGAGAACCGAGGCATTGAGCAGATTCAGCCCCGAGAGAAGCCCCAGAGACTGCTGCAGCCAGGGGGCGAGAATCACCATACCGATAAAGCCGAGCACCACGGAGGGGAAAAAGCCCAGCACCTCAAGCACGGGCTTGAGCCACTCCCGAAGGGCGGAAGGACAGACCTCCGAAAGAAAGACCGCCGCCCCGATACTGATGGGGAGGGCTATGAGAGAAGCTGTAAGCGTAACGCATAAAGATCCTGCAATAAGAGGCAACATGCCGAAATCAGGAGGATCCGCGGTGGGATACCAGTAGTTTCCGAGAAGCACCTCCATAAGGGACGCTTCCCGAAGCAGAGGGAGCCCCTCCTGGAGGAGAAAGTAGAGAATGAAGAGCATCACCGCTATTCCCGAAGAGGCGAGAAGAGTGATCAGTACCTCGGGAGCGCGATCCCCCCTCATGGGTATACTGTGCTTTTTCGTCATGACCTATCCCCTTTGCTCAATACCTTGAACTATCCACGAAGGTTCTTCCGCTTGCCGCTCCATCATGGAAACTGTCTCTTCCGGGAAGTGTAGCGGGTGGATGCAACAGCCTCGTTGCGGAAGCGTAACAGCCTGGTAACAAGCCGGAAAGAACTGCAAAAAGAGGGATTTTTTCACCTTGAGAGAAAAGGGACAACGCCCCTGGAAGACTCTCCAGGGGCGTTGTTACAGAAGACATACACCGCTTTACATCCAAGTGTGCTTTTCCGAAAATAATTTGCTAGGGAAAACTCCGCTCCAGAGCATACTCTCCGTTATTTTCATCCAACCGAAACCGCCGCACTGCATCCTGAAGGGCTGAGGCCTTTTCACCGGTTTCATCCAGCCTCCGGGCCATCTGTTCCGCCGCCTCGGACACCTCCCTAGTAACCGAGGAAACCGAGTGGACTTCCTCCTCCAGAGTTCCGATAGATTTGGTAACGCTTTCGATGGAGGTAGCCATCTCCGATGTGGCTGCCGCCTGCTCCTGGGAGACAGCAGCGATGTTCTGCATAGACTCATTTACCTCTCGAATGGCAAGAAGCTGCTCTTCCAATTTATCCCGGGCTTCTTCCGCCTCCCCCGCAGTCTTTTTCATGAGCTCCGCCACATCTTGGGTAATGTCCATAGAAGTGTTGGACTGGCTCCGGAGATCCTCGATGATCTCCCCCACCTTCCGAGCGGCCTTGTTGGATTCCTCCGCGAGTTTCCGAACCTCTTCCGCCACCACGGCAAAGCCTCGCCCCGCCTCCCCCGCCCGGGCGGCTTCAATGGCGGCATTCAGAGCCAGCAGATTGGTCTGGTCTGCAATTCCCGTGATGGTTGTAACGAAACCCACCACCTGATGCACCGATGCATCCAAAGCTCCCAGAGACTCCGTGCTTATCTCAGATTTTTCTCCCACCCTCTTCATATTCTCGATAACGCCCCGCACTTGAGCCACCGCAGTCTCCGCCGTATTCAGGGCACGGGAAGCCGCTTCAGCACCATCCGTGGCAGACTGGGCGGCTGCGGAAGCTCCCCCTGCTACCTCCTCAATACTGGCGTTGGCCTCTTGAAGAGATTGGGAATTTTCCCGGAAAGTCTGGAGCATTATATCCATGGAACTTCGAATCTCCTCCACAGATCCCAGGGTTTTCTGGGAGAGAGCCCCCAGGGAGGAGACGTTTTCCTCGGTAACACTGGCCTCCCGGGACACCAGGCCAATAAGGCTTCGGAAGGTATCCAGCATATGGTTCAACCCCTTGCCGATCCCGTGAATTTCTGTCTTCCCTCTATCCGCAAAGGAGATGGTAAGATCTCCCTGGGCTCCACGTTCAGCCAAATCCAAAAGCCCCCGGATATCCCGGGAGAGAGAGCGCATCACCGGTATGAGAAGAAGGAGCACCGCAAGGATGGTAAACCCTCCGAGGAAGAGAAGCCAGAGAGAGATGCCTCCTATGAGCATCCTGGTGGTTTTCAGGGGATAGGCGATGCCCACCCGAAAATCCTGTTCCGTGGAGGCAAAGAACATACGGATCATTTCCCCTTCCATGGCATAGTTGCCGTACCCTTCCTCCTGGCGCAGAAGGAGGCTGCCGAATTCCACAAAACTGGAAGATAGAGCCTGGCTGGGTTTCGAGACGTTCTCCTTGAGGATCCATTCCTTTTGAGGAGCCACCAAAACATTTCCCTTACCGTCGAAAAGATAACCCTCTCCAGATCCCATCACCCGAAGAGCTCCCACAAGCTGGGAAAGGTACTCCAGATCCATATCCACGGTCATCACACCGAGAAGGGCTCCCTTTGCAGTATAGAGCGGTGTGGTAAGGCTGATCACCACCTGTCCCGAAGAGACATCAATGTAGGGACTCGTAAGGGTTATTCCCTTGCTTTCCAGAGCTTCCTGATACCAGGGGCGCTGCCGGGCGTCGTAATCCTTCCCCTCATCCCATCCGGAACCCACCGCCACTCGTCCGTCGCTCGCCAAGCCAAAGTAGATATTCAGAGCCCCCCGAGACAAAAAGCGTTGATAGAGCCGCACCATGGCAACCTCTAAAGGGCCCTCCTCCAAAACTCCTTGGGTGGAGAAATGCTCCTGCACCATATCCGCCCCTGCCAGAAGGATATTCTCCATTCCTGCAAAATAAAGATTCACCTCACTTGCAGCCTCTTGAACCACGGAAATTCCCGTGGTATCCACCATCTCAGAAAAAGTTTTTCCCGTGCGGAAATAGACCATCCCCACCATACAGGAGATGGCCAGCATGATTCCAATCCCCAAAATCCAGAGCCTCGAACGAATTGTCATCTTCTTCCCCCTATCTTCTTGCTAACTATACAGGGAGTGGACAAAAACCCCCTATTCGCATGCTTTCCACGCTCTTTCAAGCTTTGGAAAGACCCTGCAGGGAGGTTTCTTCCGTATGTAGTAAAGAAAATACCGACAATTAAAATAAAGCATGGATACAATCACCCTCTCACCAGAAGACATTATACCTTATAACGTATACATGTCTATTCGTATGAAGATGAAAATCCACGTTGGCTATTGGAAAATATTGCGCACTGGAGAAACATCAAGCGATATTTCTCCACGATCCGGTGCAAGGCTTACCCAGTTACTGCGAGGTTCCTGTACATGACGCCACCCTCACTCACTCTGCAGGTCTGATCAGGTATGGGGCTTTGCGATATCCAGCACGCTTACCCACCTGCATTGCCGTATCAGGTTCGCTTACGCTGTGTGCCATGTCCTTCCTATTGCTTCCTTCAGACCCTGCCGTTACCAGCAACGCCCTTGCAATTCGGATTTTTTCCCCTGGTCGGGGCAGTTCCTGCTTCTTGCAGCAGGACGGAGTTCCTCGCCACGCTGGGCAAACCGAAAGAGGGCGAACCCGAAGGTCCGCCCTCTTAAACCCCTGATACCCGGCGCACAGAATAACGAAAGGCCCTTACAGAGTAAACTTCTGGATAGCTCCGTTCAGGCGGCCCGCCTCCTCCGCCATGCTCTGGGAGCTTTGAGCGATGGTCTCCGCTGCGGAAGATGCCTCTGCGGTAGCTGCGGAGACGGAGCCCACACTCCCCTCAAGCTTGGAGATGGATTCCGTTACGCTTCCCACGGCCTCCGCCATCTCGGAGCTTGCGGCGGCCTGCTCCTGCGATACTGCGGCAATGTTCTGCATGGCCTCGTTCACCGCCTGGATCGCCGCAAGCTCCTCTTTAAGCTCCTCCTGGGCTTCATAAGCCTCGGCTACGGTGCTCTGCATGAGTTGTGCCGCCTCTCGGGTCATGGATATGGAGGAATCAGACTGCTTCCGAAGACCTTCGATGATCTCCCCCACCTTCCGGGCGGCCTTGTTGGACTCTTCCGCAAGCTTGCGAACCTCCTCCGCCACCACGGCGAAGCCTCGCCCTGCCTCGCCGGCCCGGGCAGCTTCAATGGCAGCGTTCAGGGCGAGCAGGTTGGTCTGATCCGCAATTCCCGTGATGGTAGAGACAAAGCTCGTGACGTCATTAACGGAAGAGGCGAGCTGGGAGATGGCCTGAAGGCTTGCTTCGGAGCGGCTCCCCACCACACCGATATCCTGAATAACCTTGTTTACCCGGGAGGCGGCGCTCTCGGCAGTGCTCATGGCGCGAGCCGCCGCCTCGGCCCCCTCGGTGGCGGAGTGAGCTGCGGAGGTTGCTCCACTGGCCACCTCTTCGATGCTGGCGTTGGTCTCTTCCAGAGCCGCCGCATTATCCCGGAAGGTTCCCTCCATGATCTCCATGGTTCCTCGAATCTCTTCCATGGATCCCACAGTCTGCTGGGAGAGCGCCGCCAGATGCTCCGCATGCTCTGTGGAAGCCACCGCTCCGGATCGGGCGGTGCCGATAAGCCCCCGGAGGGAGAGAAGCATCTTGTTAAGAGCCTCCCCAATATGATGGATCTCCGTACGCCCCTTCTGGTTGAAGGTTACCGTGAGATCCCCCGCCCCCACCCGCTGGGTACTCTGCAGAAGGATCCGGATATCCCTGGTGAGGCTGCGGAGAATGGGAACCACAAGAAGAAGCACCACTATTACCGCAAGACCTCCCACCACAAGAAGCCAGAGTGTCACCGAACGGACGGTGGCACGGATATTCGCCAGGGGGTATTCGATCCCCACCCGGTAGTTCTGCTCGGTGGAGGCGAAGTACATACGCTTGGATTCCCCCTGCATCACGTAATCCCCCTTCCCCTCCTTCTCCCGGAGAAGACGGGAGGAGGCGAAGGAGGCGAGTTCCCGGGAGATGGCGTCGGAGGCCTTGGCAAAGCTCTCCTTCAGAACCCACTCCTTTTGAGGAGCCGCAAGGACAGAACCCTCAGCGTCGAGAAGAACCCCGAAGCCTACGCCGTTGATGTTCTGCTGTGAGACAAGCTCCACCAGATAGCTCAGACCGATGTCGATACCCATCACACCAAAAAGAGAGCCGTTTTTCAGATAGAGAGGCCGGGTAAGGCTGATGACAAGATCGCCCGTAACGCCGTCCACGTAGGGGCTGCTGAGGGAGATCTCCCGTGTCCGGAGAGATTCGGTATACCAGGAGCGTTTTCGGGCATCGTACCCCTCGGGCTCCTTCCATTGGGAGCCGATGGCGATCGCTCCGGTACTCTCAAGACCGATAAAGACATCCTGTACCCCCCGGGGGGTGTAGGTTTCGTAGAAGACCGTGAGAAACTTTTCGATGGCATCCTCATGGGTAAGCGTACCCTGCTCCACAAGATAGCGGAGACTGTCCGCAGCTCCTACGAGAACCTTCTCCATGCTCTCGAAGTAGAGATCCATGGTCGCTGCCGCGTCCTGCACCATCGAAAGCCCGGTCTTATCGATCATATTCGTGAGCACCGAGCTGGATCGAAGATAGACGATACCCACCATACAGAGAATGGCCAGCACCGTCCCCACCGCAAGAATCCATAACCGTGATCGAATTGTCATACCCCTTCACGTCCTCCCCTGTCTGTTCCATAATTTGGATACGAATACCAAAAACCGCTCCCCTCAGGAATCATTTCAGGGACATTTCCCAAAAAACAAGCGCTTTCTTCGTGGAACACTACAACTTTCAGCCTACTCGAAGATTCTATCATTCCAAAGCTCTCAAAGGAGCAACGAGAAACCAACAAAACACTTTATTTTTTTCTTTTTGGGTTATTTCGACAACTTTTCTCCTTCGGTCGCGAAAATAGTGCCCTATGCAACACTTTTGTGACCTTTTCCATACCCTTTTTTCCTCTTTCCCTGTATGCTTATGAGGGGCTAGTGGGTCGTTCCTGCTTATATTGTGGCTTTGGGTGAACTCCAGGAGCCGGAGCTTGTGTGTTCCCGGCAGCGACCATAGTGGTCGGCGAGTGCAGCTTTGCGTCGCG
>Ga0334887_1000261_pt1 | contig 88126 bp, 80 predicted proteins | sample GraSluR1_MG_10_FD_207217 | JGI IMG/M metagenome (GOLD analysis project Ga0334887, IMG submission 207217) | Sludge microbial communities from methane-producing bioreactor in Wageningen University, Netherlands - Granular Sludge_18_07-R1 | ecosystem: Engineered > Bioreactor > Anaerobic >...
CTTATCTGGAATTTATTCGCTGTTTTGCTGATATGTTTGCGCCGTCTGGATTTTATTTTGCTGTTTTCTCACGCTACTGGCTGATTATTATCTGCAGTTTAGCCTGCTTTTAATTTGCTGTTCAACAGTTAATCATTCTTTTTTAAACATTATTTTATCCTATAATGAATGGAGTATTGCGGTTGTCTATACCGATGAACCGACGTCAATATATTATTACCATATTAAAAATGATAATATTGTTGAAGGCGGAATTTCAGGAACAACTAATAAGGAAGATTTGAAACACTAAGGGGGGGTATGTTATGAAAAAGATTAGCTTAATCTTTGCATTTGTTTTAGTTTTCGCATTGTCTATTCCCCAAGTTGCTTATGCAAACATGGCAGCCCCCAAGGAAGCAGATATTGGTTCGTCAATAACATTTGAGAAAAATGATGCAGTTTCAGTATTGTCAGAAGTATTAGATATTACAGTTGACGGTTCAGAAGCAGATATTGTTGCGACTTACAAAATGAAGAATACTACTGATGAAAGCATTTCCACACAATCTATGTTTCTTTCTCCAAATATTAAAAATAGTGGTGTGAAGGTAGTAGTCAATGACAAAGACACATCTTTTACAGTAGAAAATTATGCTTTAAATTACGATACAGAAATAAAAACAAATGATTGGCAGTATGTTGTACTTACAGATGACGAGATAGCAAGTCGTAACGAGGAGCAGACAGTTGAAACCATAACCTTTGAGATGGATTTTGCACCAAATGAGGAATATGATGTAATAGTTTCTTATCGCTACCGTTTGGGAGGGTATCCCGAGTATGACTTCAATGCAAAGAGAGGGGAAATTGAATACTACCTTGTCCCCGCGGCTATGTGGAAGGATTTTTTAAACCTAACCATAAACCTATATCTTGATAAGGATATGCCTGTTGTCACAAGCAGTAACCTTAAATTTGAAAAAGTGGGTACACGTACCTATCAATATATTTCAGATAAACTTCCCGAAGAAAATTTAGAGATTGATATTGACGAAAACTGGTGGCAAAATATTTTCAGCACTTTAAGAAGCCCGTATTTACCCATGTCACTTATGATGTTTTCGCCATTTATTTTAATAGCTCTGGCAGTTGGTATCTTTACAGTTTGGCGCTTGCGTAAAAAGAAAAGGAATAAAAGTTAGAATCAGCGTTTATAAGCATAATTTGTAGTAAGTCAAGTCCCAATTCGACCATCCATTCTGCACGGCATTGCATAGGACTTGCCTTTTATGGAGCGATTGCGGTCGCCTATGACCAGCTCGGGACTGATGCGCCGTGGGGACAAATCGAGCAATGCGCTGCTGAAGAGTGCGGACGTATGGAAGCTGCACTGCGTGCCGTTGCCGTGGAGGATGAGCCAAACCCGGCAAAAGTTGACTGGAAATGCTGAGCACGATCTGCCAGAAATCGCGACATTTTATGTGAAAATCATAGGGGTGATATAATGGACAAATATATAATGGAAGAATTAGAAGAATCCTTGCAAATTGTTTCTTCAACTATCAGTAGATGCGAAAAAACACAGCTTAAATTTGTGGAGGGTACCTCTCAGCACACTCTACTTAAGAACAGGATAAAGGCATTGCATATCTCAAAATCATTGATATCAGACGAAAATGTCGTAGGCCTTTATACAAAAGAAGATTTTATAGAAGCACTAATACCCATATCTTCAATTATCAGCAAATGTGAAAAAGCACAGCAAAAACATGCTGAAGGGACCCCTTACCATACTCGTTTCAAGAAAATGATAAAAGCAATGTATATTTCAAAAGCATTAATAACAGAGGCATTAGAAGAATAGATAAATTCCATCATATTCGTAAGATAATGCGGAGCTGATTTATAACCATCATACGATTATATAATATTAAGTAACGAAGCTTATTTCTCCTTTATAAGATATCTATAAAAGGAGGTTTTATCGATAATTCGTTCCGTTTTATGGCTTTCAAATTTTCTCATTATCCTTCGCCTCTAAGAGATCGGAAATTGACCAATCTTTTCCGATAAATGGCCACTCCTTTTTATTATATTTGCGATTTCGTTCTATAACAGCAAAAACAATCGTAACCGATATAAATAGCCAACCCGCCGCTCGAATTGCACTTTTGAGAGTTTGCGTCAGCGCGGAAACCAAGACTTCTCCAACAGAAGCATGGGTAGCATCTGTAAAAATCGTATATACTTCCGAAAGCAAAATAAGACAACCTACAAGTATAAATACGTCTTTCAGCATTTTAATGTAATTACCGTAAAGTTCCGGGCCTATCAGGTAACGCTTGCCTTCCTGATATTTCTCCGCTAAAGCGAAAGGATTTCCTAATGTATATAAGAATTTTACAACATCGGCTTCATTGTAACCATCAGGGAGCATATCATGAATATTTGGGCGCAGTTCTTTTTCAACTTCAGCTTTTATTTTCCGCGGAAGATTCTTTGTAACGGTGTAGATATAATTGTCAATTAGTTTCATCACTTACTCCTCCAATCAATTTTTTCATGTGCTCCACTTGCGAGAGCCAACTTGATTTTTTGCGTGACGATTCCATTCGTTTTGCAGAGTATGCCAAGGAGGCAGGAGTAGAGGTATATTGCAAGGTCTGGAAAGGCATGTTCCACTGTTTTCCGTTACTGGCTCCGGCATTTCCTGAGGCAACCCAGGCACTAAATGAGGTATGTGAATTTATCCGAGTGAAGTTAAGCTAATTAGGGGGGGCAGCACGGGGGGCACTGCTGCCCCCTGTCATTATTCTGTTCTGATTGCTTCCAGTGCACTTAGCTTCATAGCTCTCCTGGCAGGGGAATAGCCGGAAATAATGCCGACTATCGTGGCAAAAACAACTGATAACAAACCCAACTCCGGGGTTATTACTGATATTCCCGTACTGCTGCCCATGTTTCCCATAAACCCGGCTGTAATTTTGTTTAGCCCGAGGGAAACAAGGCAGCTGAAAATCAAGCCGATACAGCCACCTCCAAAACCTATCATGGCAGCCTCAAGCATGAATAGGTTTTTTATATCGGAAAGGTTGGCACCCAATACTTTTATTACCCCGATTTCGCGAGTCCTTTCATAAATGCTCATAATCATGGTGTTGGTTATGCCTATGGCGGCTACCAGCAGGCTTACCGCACCGATGCCGCCCAGTATGGCCTGCATTTTGCGCGAGGTATCCTTCATCGACTTAACCATATCGGATAGACTGTAGGTTTGAAATCCCAGGGCTTTAATCTTTTCCTGGACAGCTTCGACCTGTTCAATACTGGCCACTTTTACTTTTATATTCTGATATTTGTTTTCATCCTGTGTTCTGCTGGCTTGACGGTCGTTGCGCCGGGCCTTTTTTTCTTCTTCCAGTATTGTTTCCAGACTGCTAATGTTCATATAGGCACTCCAGGCTGTTTCGCTGTAGCTTTCCTCCAGTATCCCTACTCCTTTGGCCTTGTGCGGAGGGGGGGGAGTATAATCATCGTCAGAGGAATTGTCAACAGTCCGTCTTTCTCCATAGCTTAAATCTGTGGTCAATAAAAGTTTGTCACTGATTAAATCTACCGGAGGCTCTTCTGCTTCCTGACCGTTGTATCGAATCATTCGATTACCGGAATTCCTTAAACGGGGATTGTAAAAATTATAGGCGACCTGCGGACCGAATACCATGGCATCTTTGTCGGTAGCCAGAAGCAAGCGTCCCTGGTCAACTTTAAAATCAAATGTTTCCATCAATTCAGGATTGATGCCCAATACATTGACATTCCCCATCATTCGCCCGATAGCTATGCGCAAGTAGGCGTTTTTTACTGGCATTACAGCTTCAACTCCGGGTATTTTCTCCAGGGTTGCTACAGCATTATCATCCAGTTTGACTTCATTACCTGAGCTGTTGCTGGATGAAACTATACTCATTCCCGGTCCTGCAAAACTGCCCATGGAATTGACTTCAATAATGTTCAGACTTCCCATTTGACTCAAGCTTTCCTTAAAACTAAGGTCCATGGCTATACCCAGGGAAAGCATTACAACAATGGAGCTGGTTCCGATTACTACTCCCAGCAAAGTCAGAATGGTTCTGGTTTTTCTGCGCAGCAGATTGCCGCAGGCCATTTTTAAAAGATCCAGATTATTCATCCAAACTCACTTCCTCATGCTTCTTCCTGCGTCTTCTGTGTACCATTAATCCAACAATGCCTGGAACAAGTACTCCGGCTCCTATAAGCACCGGCTTTTTCCACTTCAATCCGATATTTTGGTCCATTTCCGGGTTGAAATTTGGCGTGGGGAGGATCTCCTGCTTCATTACTTCCAGGTTAAAGGTTTTTTCAGTCTGATAATGCTTGCCGATTTCATCATCATAATCAAATAGTATTTTCCCGGTTAAAGGCCCTTCTTTTTCAGGGGTTATGGTTACATCGTAATAATCGCTTTTGCCTGCTTCCAGATTGCCGATATATATAGTCCCATCCTGGATTCTGAAATCTCCTTCGGTATGAATCATCAGATTCCGTATCAAGGCTCTGCCTGTATTATAAAAATCTACTGATAAACCGAGCGGAGAACCGGCAAAGCTGTTCGGCGGAATTTCGATTTCTGAAATTAACAGTTTAATATCCTGGGTAACCGGAATACCGATCAATTCCTTGGCACTGTACTTGTTTCCCTTGTCATCTTCATATTCGACATCAACATTAATATTGTAAGTTTTATTACTGGCATCTACTTTGGGCTTCAGCAGAATGGCTTTTTGAATGCTGCCTTCAGCCGGAATGTTATTAATAAAGAAAGAATTGCTGCTGTTTACAGGTGAAAAAATATTTTCCTCCGAACTCAAACTGACCTTTATGTTGTTGAGCTCTTTCCATTGACTGGTGTTAAGCAAGGACATCTGCAGGGAAAATGTTTGTCCGGCAGTGGCATATTCGCCGCCATAACTGTAATTATCGATAATAAGGCGGGGAACAGCCTTTTTATTGGTTCCATCGCCACCGGTTCCTTCGACATTTATGTATACTTTGCTTTCCTGGGTATAATCCTTGTTGAACTCATCTTTGTATTTCATGGTTAAATCAAGGGTATAGCTGCCGCTCTCAATGGCAGGGTCAGCATAGATTTTAAAAGGTATATATTTAAATTCCTGGCCCTTAAATTCCTTGAGGTTAAATGTGTCTACCGGCTGATCCAGCCTCAGGCCATTAGCAGTAAACCCGGACAGTTTTATGTCAATATCACGAGCCAGCATATGGCCGTCATTTTTTATTTTCAGTTCCACCGTTTTGCTTTCACCGCTGTCTATCTGTTCGTTTTCCAATTGTATTCCCACTAGTTTCAGTAAAGGGCTTTTGTTTTCATTTTCTATTTTTACGTAAATAGTGCTGGAGCTTTGGCCTTCACTTCCGTTTTCGCTAGTGTAATCAATTTTAATATTAATAGGATAGATTTTGGATTCAGCCGTAGGAGAAACCTTCATACCAAAAAATACTGCGCTTTCAGAGCTGTATCCATCAATGGAACTCATACTGGTCTGAAAGGACATTTTCTTCATTTCAAAAGGAAAATTTTCCACATTATCAACTATCAGAGTAAAATTAACATTTTTAGCCAAGCCGCCCTGGACATTTTCCACTGGAATAATTAATGTTCCTTCTTCTCCGGCTTTGAATATCGGCATGGAATTGTGTCTACCTATGACCAGTTTGGGTTCTTCCAGTATCCGCTGATTTGCGTTTAGCAGCTGCGGGTTATACAGGGTCATAATCAAAGCAAGTATAAATACTAAAACAGGCTTATGTTTCATTATCTTTCCCCCCAAAATTCTCTTTGCTTTTCCTGTATATCTTCAATATTTCCGTCCAGGAAATAGACAATTTTATCGGCAAAACTGGCTACATCACTATCATGAGTTACAATAACCAGGGTTTGCTGATTCTCCCGGGCCAAATGCAGCATCAATTGCATTACTTCAAGGGTAGTCTTGGAATCCAGATTGCCGGTTGGTTCATCGGCCAGAATTATAGGCGAATTGCTGACAAAAGCCCGGGCAATTCCTACCCTCTGTTGCTGTCCCCCGCTCATTTCTGCAGGCTTGTGTTTTATATGGGTTTTCAGCCCTACCGCTTCAAGCATGGCAGCAGCCCGTTTGTCGCGCTGGCTTTTCTTTATACCGCGGAAGGTTAGAGGCAGACTGACATTTTCCAGTGCTGTGAGTGAAGGCAGAAGATTATACGATTGAAAAATAAAACCCATATGCTTTTGCCGAAATTTAGATAGCTGTTTTTCATCCATTTTTTCTATTCTTTGTCCATTAACAAGAATACTGCCTTTGCTGGGTTTTTCCAGTCCGGCCATAAGGTGTAAAAGCGTTGATTTGCCGGAACCGGAAGTGCCAAAAATACAACATGTTTCTCCGGCAGCTATTTTAAGAGATACATTATTCAAAGCCACTACTTTTTGGTCTCCCACCTTATAAACCTTTCTGAGATTACTGATATCAACCCCGTTTTTGATAAAGCTTCCCCCCCTCATGTATTCATCAACTAAGTCTTTATACCCGTTGGGCACACGGCACAAACTGCTTTAAACAGCAGAAAAGTATCGGGCGATACTGAGCTCACGCCATATGCTATATTCTAATATAATATACAATAATGGATAAATTTTCTTTCACTTTGTAATTAACGATAGCATGATATCGTGTTAATCCGCAAATAGAAGGTTCTCGAAAGGTGGACATTTTTCTTAAGCAAATAATCTGCATGCAAACAGAATGCTGGAGTAGATTGCGAAGGGGTGTCAGGGGGAGGGGGTTGTCAACAACCCCTCCAATTTGAGATAATTTGGATTGGAGTGGATTTTATGCCAAGAAAAGCCAGGGGATAAAGTGAAAAGGAGTTTGGCGGGATGCTGAATTCATTTGCAGGATTTCAATTTCAGTTAAAGATTATGGACATTACTGAAGACGTTAAATAACCGGATAAGCTTAAGATAAAAAGAGGGAATTAATTTTGGAACAGTCAAAATTATGGACGAAAGAGTTCGTTATTAACGCATTTATAAATTTTTTCGTTGCGGTAAACTTTTATTTATTAATGGTCATTATTTCTGATTATGCGATGAAAAACTTTGGGTCGGCTCCTAGTGAAGCGGGCTTTGCGGCAAGTATATTCATTATTGGGGCACTTGCTATGCGTCTCTTTGCCGGAAAACTGCTTGTGCGTATGGGCTATAAAGAAACTCTTGCCCTGGGAGTTATTAGCGGTTTAGTAATGACGCTGTTGTATTTTGAGGCAAATAACATTTATCTTCTTCTGATTGTCCGCTTTTGGCATGGTGCATCATTTGGTATAACTACTACAGCAACAGCAACCATAGTTGCAGAGATTATACCCAGAAAAAGAAGCGGCGAAGGCATTGCTTATTTCTCATTAAGTCAAATACTGGCAACTGCAATTGGGCCTTTTTTAGGTATGTTTATTAGCCAGCATGGCAGTTATAGTATGATGTTTACCGTCTGTGCGACAGCTTTAGTTATCAGCCTTTTGTTGGTGCCTTTTTTAACCCTGCGTAAAAAAGAACTTACAGCAGGACAAAAAAAGGAAATGCATGGGTTGAAGTTAAGTAATTTGGTTGAGGCGCCTGTTATTCCGATTTCGGTTATATGTTTAACTATTTTCATGTGTTATTCAAGTATCGTTTCTTTCCTGGCAGTGTATGCACAAGAAATAAATTTGGTGGATGCGGCCAGCTTCTTTTTTATGGTCTATGCTCTGGTAGTGCTGATTTCAAGGCCAATTATCGGACGCTTATTTGATGCCAGGGGCGAAAATATAATAATGTACCCGGCAATTTTTATATTTGCTGCCGGGATGTTCTTATTTAGCCACAGCCATACCAGTTATGAATTATTATTGGCTGCAATTTTATTCGGTATTGGATTTGGTGCCATTCAATCCAGCACTTTGGCTATAGCCGTTAAAATAACCCCGTCCCATCGTATGGGACTAGCCAATTCAACCTATTTTTTGTTTTCTGACATAGGAATGGGAACCGGTCCTTTGTTGGTCGGATTAATTATTCCTTTCGTTGGTTACCGGGGGATGTATACTGTTGTAGCAGTGATTTTACTTGCATGCCTGTGTTTGTATTATCTTTTGCATGGAAGAAAGGCGAAATCCAGAAACCAAATAATCATAGAATGGGAATCCAACTAGGTCCTACCGCACCCGACAGCCACTGAGAGTAATAGGCGAAGTATTGGACTGGAGGGACCCTCCTCTGAGGAGCTACAGAAAATGAGGGATCATCTTGACGAGCTTAAACGGCTCGGTATCGAGGCAATTAACGAGTGACTGCGTGAACCAGATATTATTCTTTGTCCAAGTCGGTCAGGGGGGGCCAAATAGTAAACAGAGAACCGTTGTGTCCCTCGTTCTATCCCCAACGTTCCAGTTCAATAATAAGCTGTCTGCTTACCAAAAGAAAATCCTTTGCCGTCTCTGTCCGCAGGTGTTTAATATCAAGATCATTTATCCTTATTCGGTCAAGTCCATCAGCGTCTTTAAAAACGGAATATAGATTGAGAGTTTTTTTATGGTTATTAATATTGTACTCAGGAAGCCTATTGTAGGCTTCCTGGTCACTAATACAATGGTTTTCAATTAAGAAACGAACTATTTCCTGCTTTTCAGGCTTTTCATAGCATATTAACCCTGCTTGCACAGCTTTTTTATAACTGAGAATGCCATGCTGTGGATCTAAATTGTCATTGATTCTTCCAATATCATGATATACTGCAGCAATGCAGATCAGATCAATAGAATCTTCATCAAATTCCAGTGTATCAGCCAGGCATAGTGTCAAAAATAACACCCTTTTAGTATGAAATATCCCATGTACTCCCCAGGGGCGGCAGAAGTATTCAGGTTTTAACAGTTTGGCATAGTGGTGATATTTATCAATAATTCCTTTTTCCTTCAGGCGAGGCCAGAGGATAGACAAGCTCAACATATTGACTAACTGGACTTCTCTTAGAATGGATGGGAAAACAACGATTTCCTTTTCATTTTTTCGCTTGATATATGCCAATATATCAGTATAGTATACTTTGGCCTTATAAACGGTCCCTTCCATGCCTATACCGCTACCGGCAGCATAACGTATGGCAGTATTTATATCCAGCGTCCAGGAATGCTCCTCAGTTACCGGGTTGGGCTTATAACCGTGACCACGATATACAGTAATATAACCATCACTTTGTGGTTCAATATTTATCGGGTTAATGCGGTAGCTGACAATATCTTTTATAAACGTTTCGGTAAAATTGCTTATTTTTAGATTATGGCAGGAATACATAAACCAAAAAATATCGTATTTTTTATCATCTGGAATATTATCATATAAGATAAAAAATGCCTTAGTTGCCAGGCGTTTATCGATAATATAAAATAATGTTTTAAAATCATTCCTATCCAGGCATTCTTTTATGCGCTGCTTTTGTAATTTAATAAGTTCCACAATACGAAAGGTCTTTAGTGCTGACCGAGTAAACACAGGTATGTCAATTAATACAAAATCACGGTAATAGCAGAACCATGCATCAGGCTCGCGTTTGAAATAAAAATCAGCTATATCCAATCCACATAACTGCAGGTACTCGCTGGATTCCTGATAATCAAATTTGTTCAGGTAATTTTTCAGGTGTTTTAACTCGATTACCGGTATAAGAGTATCAACATAACTACCTTGATGACCTGCAGCAATATTTTTATCCGACATTAAATTCGCCTCCGGCTTTTAGAAAAAATACTATTCTTATTCTATATCTTCAAGAGTATAACTGCGAAGTTCAGCAAGTAACTTAATAACAAATTCTTTCCAGTAGTCGGAACGCCAGGGAGTCTTCATTCCTTCTTTGACTTTCACATCAACCGCTACATCACTTTTTACCGACCTGCATCTTAATAATAGTATTCCCATGTGTTTACTGTTTTCCATATTTTCTCTAAAAACCACCGCATTAGCCTGTAGAGAAAAAGCAATATCATCACTGCCGATAAATGATAATGCGATCTTACCTGTGGCACCTGCATTTTTAAACGTTCCAGACCGGTTTTGCACTGCCATGAGTATGTTTTGATTATCCAGGGCATAAAACATAGACATCGGAGCACCACGTGGGAAACCATCTTCATCAACCGTAGATGCTATTCCGGTCATTGATTTTTTCTGGAAAAATTCAAATATATTAGGTGGCAAAACCTCCCCTAAATATTTTCCCATAGTAAAAACCCCTCCTTTAATTTACAACTGGGCAAATGCCTGTTCCAGTTTAAGTATATTTGGACAGGAGTAATAATTATCACACCATTTAATATATTCATATATTCTGCTATCTCCTGTGCCCCATAAAGGCTCTGCTTCAGGATTAAACCAGTATACTTTTTTCACCCGGCTTTTTATTTCTCGTAAAACCCAGGATTCATCAGTGTTCCAGTTATTCCGGGCATCACCGAATATGAGGACACTGGTTTTATGGTTTAGATATCCACTATATCTCTCATAAAAAGCATTAAAGGCATAACCATAGTTAGTATATCCACTTGCTCCAACTACATTGGCTTTTTGCAGGACATATTTACGGAGGTCCAGTGGATTACCAGAAGTTAACAAGCTGGATACTTCATCTATTTCATCTATAAAGGCATAAGATTTGATCTGACGAAAGAACTTTTCCATTGAGGCCAGTAAAGCCAGGGCAAAACAGCTGAAATTCATTACTGAACCGGAAATATCACAGATTGCTAAAATAACAGCTTTTTCCCTGGTTTTCTTAACGGTAAAAATATCCAGTGGAATCCCCCCGGTTGTCATACTGTGGCGCAGAGTACGCCTGAAATCTATTCTATTTCTATCATTCTTTTTGCGCTTTTGAATCATCTTGGCTGCTAAACGCCGGGTTATAAGGGGAAACATATTTTCCATTCGATGAATGTCATCAACATTAGCCAGGATAAAATTCTGTTCCAACGGGTTTTTTTGCCCCCCGGGCGACTGGGCCGAACCGCCGCGACTCATTGATGAGCCCATAGACATATCACCGTCACTGACTGTTATTTCTTCTTCGTTAGGTGATTTTTTTTGTTGATCCAAATTATCTGTAAAATGCCTGTCTCTTTCCGGTTTATTTCCCAGGATAAAGTAGCGGTAAAATACTTCTTCAAATGCTTTGTGGTAAGCGGTTTCTTTAATTAAAGTGGTATATAGAGCAGAATAAAAGTACTCCTGTTTTGACCAGTCCAGGAGTAATAGAGCCTGGCAGCAATCATAAGCCTGACTAGTAGTAACAGGAATCCCTTCCTTTCTTAGTTCAATAAAAAACCCCTGGATAGTATCAAAAACTCCCATAGCTCCACTCTCCTTTATACAACCTGTTCGCATTCTAGCGTGATATGAATTCTAAATCCTGCCGGCTGTATAGTAGCCGTTCTAGTTTTTGCAGATCTTCATGGTATTTGACCAGGGTATTAAGTGTCTGGAGCACCGTATCCACATCGAGATCATCTTTTCCCAGCCAGATAAGCGATTGGGCCCAATCAATACTTTCAGCAATACTGGGAGATTTTTTTAAGTCTAACCGGCGTATGCAGCGTACTACCTGGGTAATCTTCTGAGCAAGCTGCGGTTTCAGATCAGGGATTTTAAGCAGCAGTATCTCTTCTTCCATTACCCGTGAAGGAAAGTCCAGATAAAGATATAAACAGCGGCGTTTTAAAGCTTCTGATAATTCCCGGGTGGCATTAGAAGTGAGAAAAACATAAGGGATATGACGGGCCTTTACAGTTCCCATTTCTGGAATAGTTATCTGGAATTCAGATAAGAGCTCCAGCAGCATAGCTTCGAATTCGAAATCTACCTTATCGATTTCATCAATAAGCAGTACCGAGGGAATAGTTGAGGTAATGCTTTCCAACAATGGACGGGTTAGTAAATAGGCATCGGAAAAAATATCCTGTTCAAGGTGTTCGGTGTTGTTATGGTTTTCACCGGCAATAGCCTGAATGTGCAGTAGCTGGCGTTTATAGTTCCATTCATAAAGGGCTTTGGATTCGTCGATCCCTTCATAACACTGTAGTCTGACCAGGGGCAGGTTTTTCATAATACTGAATGCCTGAGCTATAGCGGTCTTGCCAACACCGGCCGGGCCTTCTACCAAAACCGGCTTCTGCATTGCCTGGGCCAGGAAGAGTATAGTAGCAGTTTTGCCTTCACATATATAACCTGCTTTATACATGTTTTCTCTAATTGCCTGGATTTTATCATTCATCATCATTACCCCCTTTGCTTTGTATCTCTAATTCTTCCAAGAGGCTTGTAAGTCACCAAAATGAAATTTTTTCTACCTCTATACTATATTCAACTATATTCACCCGGTATTAATCAACATCATGTGCAGTCATTTTTTTACGGCCGGAATAAAGTGTGGGGATTTATAGTATAGATTTACAGTATTAATTTGTTGATATACTGAGATTGAAAAAAGCAAATTCTTATCTATTGTCTGGCGTCCTCTTGCTTCCTATCTGGAAGGCAGCAGATTTCTTTTATTTATTGCGGTCAGTTCCGGTCAATATCAAGAGCAACAACAATCCAATACCCGGCATAGAGAATACCATTAAAGAACCAATGGCGATAAATGTTTCACCGGTAGCAAAACGGCTTGTTAATGCTGTAAATATGCTGAAAAGGATTAGTCCGATTGCCAAGGCATAAAATGCGGCGCGTATGCTGTTCATGCCGTATTTGCGGCGGGTTTCCCTGGCTAGTAAACTATAGGTTAATATAGCTCCGCCGGCAACAATGAAGATGGAACTGCCGATAACCGGCACAGCTTCCATTTTCATAAAATACAGCATGGCTACAGTGAACATTCCAAATAATATCAGCAATACCCCAACAATAATACCGGCAGTAGAAATGCGGCTTGTCATGGATGAATACACCCTTTTTTTCGCAGCATCTTGCCCAACCCTGCGCATATCATCAACCAAGCCGCTTAAATCGCCCATTGAAATTACTGCTTCCTTAAAAGCCTGTTCATCATCCAAGCCACGGGATTTGATATCGGCAATCTTTTCCTTCAGATTGGTCACCAGTTCTTCCTTGAGGTCAAAAAGCTGTTGGCTGGCTCCAACCCCAGAGAACAGGTTATCAATATAAGTAGTTGCCTTCTTATTTATGTTATTGGAATTATCATTCTTTGGCATCTTCAAGACCCCCTTTAATCAGTTTATCTAAAACCTCTTTGGCAAAGTTCCAGTCTACTATGTTTTGTTGATATACTTCTCTACCTTTGGCGGTAATTCGGTAATATTTCCGTCTGCCGCCCTGGGATTCATCTCCCCAATATGACGCGATTAAATCATCTTGCTCCATACGGCGAAAAGCAGTATAGAGAGTTGCCTCTTTCAGTTCATACTGATGACTGCTCAAGGTGATTACTTTCTTGTATATTTCATATCCATAGCTGTCACCCTGGCGCAGGATATTCAAGATAATAGTATCGGTATGACCGCGAATAAGGTCGTTAGAAATTGTACCGCTCACTTATACTGTGCCTCCTTAAATATCAAAGTGTAATGTCAAAACTAAACAGAAGCTTCTGAATTGCAGCCTGAGTTTTTGGTAAAGATTATTGGTTTAAATGTTCTTGGCTTAAAAACGGATAATATAATCATGATAAGCATGAACAGAATCTGCAAGGAAATAAATAGAAGCACAAGTCCACCGTCAGCAAAGCCGCCTGAAAAATGCGCAGCCTCGACACTGGCAAGTACAGAAAACATTTGTCCGATACTTCCCAAACCGGTGCACATGATAATTAGCAGGACGGAAATCCACTTAAAAAGAATCCATTTATTCTTAAAAAAGCCCCAACCGGTGAAAAAACCATAGATAATTCCTTGAATTATCGTAAATATGGCTGCTGGCATAACTATTTTTTGATACAGCTTTGGCACTAATGGAGCGATGGTTAAAAAGACATTTTCATTTAAATGGAAAAAGCATATTACAGCCAAACCAAATATACACACTACTGATCCGAACCATATGCTTACTGAAAAAGCATGCAAAACGCGCATCCACTGCATACCGGACTTATTCAATTGCATTGTCGTGTCTCCTCTCTATTGTTATTGAAGCAAAGCGGTGTCATTAACATTACCTTGTCTTCTTAAGTATATAATAGTAAATAGTACTATGGCTGTCAAGGTAATTTAAACAATATGTGGAAGGTTGCCGGCATTTTGTGTTCTCTGATCAACTTGCGTACCATATTTGACGATAAACCATGCTGCCTGACAACGATAGCAGCATTACCGACTTTAATCCTCTTACAACTTGGTCTATAAAATTTTGCGTGTACCTTTTATGTTTCATTTTTACCCCCTTGTTCTATTGTTCTACCCTGACGGGGGACGGGGAGTATTATCCCGTGACTTCTGACCTGCAGTTATGCCTGACTTTAGACATCTTGTTACTTTAATTGGTATTTATGTATGATAAGAATAAAAATATGTGGGAGGTTTTTGCATGAAGCGATGGTCAATTAATTTATTGATGGCTCTTTTAATGGTTGCTTGTTTGGCTGTATCAGGATGTGGCGGTGAAAAGGCTCAGGAGACATCATCAACGCCACCGGCAGCAGAAGAAAAAGGCAGTTTGGATGAATTGCAAAAAATCATGGAAACTTCCAAGGAAGTTACCGACCTGTCTTTCGACATCGTCAGTACCTGTACCAGCGCTGATCAAACTATTACAGTTGAGAGCAAGTATTGGATCAGCGGCGAGAAGATGCGGATGGAAACGGAAACGGATGGAATGAAGACCATTACTATTGTCAATGCTGAAGGTGAGGCTTTAATATACAATCCTGCAGAAAAAACGGCCATGAAGATATCTGAAATTGAAACCCCAAGTGATATGCCCAACGAATGGAGCGATGAAGACGACCTCGAAGATTACACGATTGTTGGTCATGAAAAAATGGACGGTTATAATTGTATAGTAGTATCTATAAATGGAGTTGAAGGTGCCAGCACTAAAATGTGGCTGATGGAAGACAACGGCATGCCGGTCAGAATGGAAGCAACAACTGATGAAGGAAGCACAGTAATTCAATATAAAAACTATAATTTAGAGAAACAACCAGCCGATTTATTTGAGATTCCTGCTGATGTTCAGGTAATGGATATGTCAGTATTGCCGGATATGTCTCAATTGCCCAATATGCCCACCCAGTAACACTAAAAAACGTCGGGGGAAGCAGTGCATATGATGAGTGGGTTGGGCATGTCCTCTTGTCATCCTTTAGGAGGTGATACTCTTATGAAAGCTCAAAAGCCCGGTCTTTCTCCTGCCGAAGATACTGAATCCAGGGTGGACCAAGTGGATGATGCTAAGGATAAGCTGGAAATACTACACACCTCCTTTCAGAATGTTCCGGAGAATGAGGAACTCTTTTTCAAAATTATTGAGTTTTTCCCTTACCCTATTCAAGTTTATTCGCCTGACGGGACGTCAGTGATGGTTAATTCAGCATTGCTTGATGAGTTTGAAGTTCCCGACAGGGAAATGGTTATCGGCAGGTACAATATACTCAAAGATCCGGATATTAGCAGGGCCGGGCTTTTTGAAGCAGTACAACAAGCGTTCAGTGGGGAAGTTGTTTATGTAAAAGATGCGGAAGTGCCGCTTAAAACAATTAAAGAATTATATAACACGGAATGCTACCATGTAGACGCGGCATATCAAGATGCCACATTGTTTCCTATATTGAATAACGATGGGCAGGTATTGTATATTGTCGTAATCCTGATTACCAGGAGAATATATAGGGGAAAAGAAAGTATTATTAAAGCAAAGGAATACCTGAGGAATAATTGGCTGCATGAGTTTGATATTGATAGAGTCGCGCAGGCGGCAAATCTTAGCCCCTATTATTTATCCCGCCTTTTTAAAAAAGATGTAGGCATGACTCCCTATAACTTTTATCTGAGTATCAAGATTGACAAGATTAAGGAAAAATTATGTGATATGAATCTTACGGTTAGCGAAGCCTTTGCTGCATGCGGTGTAGATTACCACGGAAATATTGCCAGGCTCTTTAAGAAGAGCGTTGGCCTTACTCCTTCAGAATACCGCAAAAAAATAAAGGGAAAATAGTAAAATCAATTATTATTCGAGCTTGAGGTTTTCAGGGAGCAGGTAATCCCTGAAGGCTTTTTTTTTGTGTAAATACCGCAATATTTGGACTTTTTGGAGCAATATATAGTCTATCGAATGCATCCGAATTGTTTTAAAATTTGTAAGCAATGGGAAAAGACTGCCTGTAAGGAGAGAAATGCCTGTGACCAATAAAGAAATAAAAGAGCAACTGCTGAACAAGCTGATGGAAGCCCAGAAAGCTATTAAGGAAAGAGTAGAAACACAGGACCAAATGATAAAAAGGTTACAGGCTCTAACAGCGCACGAAGGGTTATTTATTCAGATTATTGATTATTTCCCTTTCCCTATACTGCTGTTTTCTCCTGAAGGGACCTTGAAAATGGTCAATAAGGCTCTGCTGACTCAAATTGGGATTAACGAGGAAGAGAGGCTTATTAACCAGTTCAATGTTTTTACCGGTTTACGCGCAAAAGAGAACATAATTCAAGATGCTGTTAAAAAAGCATTGGCTGGAGAGACAGTCTTTTTATTTGAGCAGAGGGACCCGTTCAAAATTCTCGGAAAGACCTGCGGAAAAATTCATGAGAAAATGTCAGAATTTTACGACATCGTATTTTTCCCAATAAAGAACAACGGCAACCATACGTCCCACGCAGCAGGCGTATTGATCAAACAACAGCCTTAGCGTATGGGACTATGCCGCCCGTTTTTCGACACGGGAAGTTCCTGTTGAAATAGGGTCGGATTCTATGTATGTCCCGGATGGTCAGAGCTCAGAACATATTTGCTTCAAGCTGCGGGTGGGCGGCATGCTTGCCAAAACCCAGGCCTCATCAATAAATCCCTGGATATTGGCCTTGCTAAATTTTCCATATAAATGAGAACTTAGCGGGATACTTGTCCGCAGCAGGGCACCAAAAACAAAACAAGGAGGGAAAAAGGTGAAAAAGATTATTTTTGTTGGGCTGATACTTTTAATGGGTATGGTGCTTATGGCATGTGGCAGTGATGTTTCGCAAAGCGGACATTCGCAAAACACGGTTGCAGAAAGAGAATCCAATGTTCAGGATAATGAAAACGCCACCCATAAAAAAGAAGTAAAAGTGGCGGTTTCTGCCCCCGATGGTTGGGAAGCTGTTAATTCTGTTGGTTTTCTTGCCCACTACTCGAAAGATGGCGCTAGTTTCATGGTTAAACAGGAACCATACAGCGGCAAGACTCTTGACGAAGTGGTACAGAAGGCCAGGGAAATCTTTGAGGATTCTTTTGATAATGTCGAGTATGCAGGAGAAGCAGAGAGTATTACGGTGGATGGAAAGGAGGCTAAAAAGCTCATTTTTACCTGTGAGGTAAGCGGCCTGCAGATGTACTACCAACATGTATTTTTCTTTATAGGAAGCGATGTTTATGTTATTACTATGGGGAGTTCAGCTGAAAACTATGAGCTATTTACCGCCGATTTTGAGCAGCTTCTAAGCGGAATAAGCTTTGAATAAAGATCGGTTGACATAACCACAGAGGGCTCCCGGGACCGTATGCTTGTTATCCCTGTAATGTTCTCCTGACGCAAATGGATTTTTTCTTCTTTCAAGGAGGGTAAGAACAAAGTGGAAGACACTCTTATGGATAATTACAGCATCGGCAATTTATTTATGAGGGAGAGATTAATTTTAAAAAGGAGAGGTCGGGTTAAAATGAAAAAACTGCTGCTGATAGCAATTGTGCTGTTATTGGCGTTAACCGCCGTTGCATGCAAGAGTCCAACGGAAAAAGCTGAAGAGGCGGTGACGGAAAAAATTGTAGAAAAAGGCCTGGGAGTTGACAACGTGGATATTGATGATGGAGAGGTCACCATCGAGGGGAAAGATGGGAAGAAAATAAACTATGGAGGTACCGAGTGGCCTGATAACGATATAGCCAGAACCATTCCCAAATTAAAAAAAGGTAATATTAACTCGGTGATTTCTTCCGATGGCGGAGTTATGATCGGTATGGATCAAGTGGAAAAAGAAGATTTTGATGACTATTTGGGGAAGATTAAAGAGATTTTTGCCGAAAACGCTGTGGAAAGCAACGCCGACGGATTTTCTGCCTATAGTGCGGGAAATGGCGACGGTTTATTGATATTAATCAATTATGATGCCGGGATGGGGGTCTTGGATATCAGCCTGTCTACGGTTATGGAATAAAGAAGGGGAGGTTTTAAAATGAAAAGAAAAATATTTGTGTTGGTTTTGACCATGCTGATAACTGTGATGATGATCCCCTTTACGGCCTTGGCGGCTGTTTATACGCCGCCACCCAGCTATGAAGCACCGGAAAGTGTGGGAGTTTCCTTTAATTACAGTGAAGTTGACGCCTGGGGTTTTAACATCGGCTACACTGCATCGAAAGAGGTCCGCGGTATTTTGGCGGCCTATGAAGACAGCAGCTTCGAGGATGCCGGGTTTGCTAATCTGGGAATCAATGTAGAAGCTGATTATAAGCTGGATGATGGGCAGTGGAAATCATCAGTAAGCGACAGCGGCGATTTGCCTATGAACAGCCCTTATTTCAGCGCTCAGGATGGTAAGTACTCCGATCAGAATTATCTCTATTCTTACGATTTTGAGGATTATTTTGCCGACGGGGTTTTGCCCGGTGGGGAGTCATATTTTAATAATCATACCATGTATTTTAGGGTCCGTTTCTGCATCACTTATGGAGATGAAAGCGAAGACTATGAATACTATTCACCATGGTCGGCGGTTGTGGCTTATAATAAACAGGCTATCGAGGAACCTGCAGAGCTGATCAACCATGCCCCTGTTCTTCAATCTGCAAAGGTAAGAAAATATGATAATGAAGAACCCTATCTGTATTTAAGCGCGCAGAAACCCCATGATGATATTTTGAAACTGAACAGTATCTCCAATCAGGAAGTTCATACAAATGTCTGGTTGAAGACGGGTTCTGATCAGTGGCGGGACTATGGCACATATGGGATAGGTTTGGAAGGCTTTGCGGTTGAGATCGACGATTATTTCAACAGTGGAGCCACTGATTTTGAGGCCATCGCATATGATGTGAGATTCCGCTATGAGTTTGATTACAGCAACTATCCGGCGGCAGGGAAAACCGGTATAATCTACAGTCCTTTTTCCAATGTGATTTCCCATGGAATGCCCGCCTATTCCCGGTCATCACAATGGGCAGTGGCAGAGCTTGACAAGGCGGACGGGTACGGGCTTATACCGGATATATTGAAGGGCGCCGATATGACAAAACCCATCACAAGGGAAGAATTTGCAGAGCTCGCGGTACTGCTCTACGAAAAGGCCAGCGGCATCACGGCAGCGCCGGCTTTCCCCAATCCTTTTACTGATACTAACAATCCACAAATTTTGAAGGCCTTAGCAACTGGAATTACTGCAGGAACTTCGACTACCACGTTTTCTCCCAACGTTTTAATAGACAGGGAGCAGTGCGCTACCATGCTATATAGGACCATAAAGGCCATAACCCCGAATGCCGATTACAGCATAGCGGGAGTCGCAGATTTCCCCGACCAAAGATATATATCCGCTTGGGCTGTGGAAGGCACTAAATACATGTTCAAGCTGGGCATAATAAAAGGTGACGCAAGCGGTAATTTCATGCCAAAAGCCACCACCTCTGTCCAGGAGGCTGCAGGCTATGGTATGGCTACCCGGGAAGCAGCCGTACTTATGACCGTCAGGACTTACGAAACCATGGATGATATCTCTGCCACAGACCAGGTTTCAGATAACCAGGGCGGTGATTCCACAGCTTTGCCGCAGGGCTACCCGTCAGACCTAATCCCTTTATATGAAAACGGTAATATAGTCTCGGTCGAAAGAAGGACATTTGATACAGGAAACGAAGGTTACAAGATTACAATTGATTATGAAGGCGAGAAATTCAGTATAGTTAACGGGCATTATTGCGGTTTAATGCTGAATGCGGAAAACTATGACGGAATGATGGGCGTAGATTCTTATTATTATGGCAACAAGGGTGATTACAGGATTGAGATCGATGCTACCCAGCATTTTCCCGATCAATACAGCAGTACTGTGGTAATTGCTTATTACAAAACCAATTGAGAATAGGTTGATGTAATTAGCAGCTGCTAGGTTATGGTAATGCTCTTAACGTGCCCCTTACCGGATCTGGTCGTGCCGACCTATGAAAAATTCATGGATTGATGATCTGGTCTAACCACAGCAAGTTCCAGAAAGAAGGTCTGCGGATGTCGAAAAAATCGAAAAAATTTATTTGTATTGTTCTCATGTTGGCTTTGTTTTGCGGAGCAGCTGCTTGCGGCAAAGCTCCTGAGCGGGATAAGAACAACACTCAAGCAGGTGCGGAAAAGACCAAGGCCCCGCCCGAGATAGAAGGCCTCAGGGCGTTTATTGAAGCCCAGGAAGTTAGTCTTCTGGATATGGGAGATAAAATCAACACCGATGTGATTATCGGCAGCTTGGGCGAGGCCAGCCTGACCCTTGATGAAAACAAGTTGGCATCTGTAAACTACGTGCCTTTGGGTGGTTCTTTTTCCATGGAACTCAAGGATAATGGCGGGAACACCTGGCGGCTGGATATTCCAGAGAATGCATTGCCATATGTGGAGACCATCTCCATGCAGTTGACAAGTGATATACAATCAGATGCACTTTCAGGACAGTTCAGCGGCGGCGTTGTTTTTCAGCCTGAAGGAGTACAATTTATGATACCGGCCACCCTGACTGTAAGCGGGCCGATGGTAGCGGAAAACACCTGTGTATTCGCGGGAGACAGTATGGGAAAGTCTCTTGATTTTGCTTCGGCAGATATTAATGTTAATCAACTAATGGTGTCCATAGCGCATTTTTCCTCAGATCTTGTGTACACTCCTGAGACTGATGCTGAAGCCAAAGAGCTTTCTGATAAAGGTTATAAGGCATACAAGGAGGTGCTGAATGAGGTCAAGGCATTCCTGAAGACCCCTATTGGGGTGCCTCCCGTACCCCCGGACTACACCTTTACCTGCAAGGACGAGGATGGAGAAAGCTCCACGGATTTAAGGAACCGGGCTCTGGATATCTATGTTGAAAAAGTCAGGATGCCGGAAAGGGAACTGGCCAGGAAGTTGTTGGATATCGGGAGATGGGCGAGTTTATTGGGGGCAGATAATGATGGAATATACTACGCTCAGCTTTTGCAGGAGAGAGCCGTGAAAAAAGTAGATAAGCTTATCGAGACTTATAAATATGACACCCAAAAACTGATACCCGTATATCAGGCTACCAGCATTATTACCAAGGATGCCTATTTAATCGGGGCGGATATTCCTCCGGCGGAACATTACCTCGGCATATTCTACGATTGGACTATCAAAGCCCTCGATGAGGAACTGAGGAAAATTCGTGAAGAGCATAATTATAAAGCCATGGGAACTGTAATAGCCCTTATTCGTGATACCGCGTTTTTGGCTTCAGGGTCCGGGCATGAAGATCTTACTCAGGAGTATCTGCAAAAACTTACGAAAGCTATGTCCTTTACCTTCAATTACGATGTAAGCCTTTTTTCAGGAATAGCCAAGCAAAAGATGGCCTTGACCGGGAAGGGGGAGATTTCGCTTCAGTACGATCCTGCACGGTGGCTTTACTATGAAGGATCTGGGGAAGGTGAGTATCTGAGTTATTCCGGTAGTTCTTCTTCAGTTACTACCATAGATTTTCCCAATGCTTATCCGGTAAAGGCACGGATTGTTGATTTTTCGCCTTGCACCAGTCAGACAGTAGATCTTTGGGTAGATACCATCGGAGCGGAGAAAGAAGTCTGGTACAATAAGCTTCTGGATATGCGTTTCGATGATAATTATAATTTTGTCAATTTCATGGCCGGAAAACTTTTTAATGAGTACAAGTGTCAAGAAGGAATAGACCCGGGTGATTCCAATATGGCAGAAGGGTATATCTTCAAACTGCCATTCAGGAATGGGAATGCCATAATGGCTTCTGAAGGCTTTACCAGGACTGATACCATCAACTATCCGGAGGAAGGCAACGCAACCGGTTCCATCACCTATGTTATTGAAATACGTCACACACCGAAATGATATTTTTATTCAAGGAGGGAATATATAAGAATAAAATTATTGCCCTTATTCTTACTTTGATAATTGTCGAAAGACATTCCATTTCCTGCGTACTGGCTGATTTAGGTGTAGTGATGTTGCAAAATTTACCAACGAAATGTCTGTTGCATCCAACAATAGATATGATTGATTCCACTTTCAAAAATTACACAAACAAAAATTATTTTATTGCAGGATAATAAATATTTATATAGAATTAATAAAAACAAGCGGATAGCATGAAGCTGTCTAATTGATTATTGATTAGTTGAATAAAAGCAGAACAAATCATGAATGTAAAGCACGACCATGAAGGTCTTTTCTCAGGGTTGAGAAGACTTTTATAGTTGTGCTTTTTTATGCAATTATGGAAAAAATATTTTAATGTAATGTCTGGATTATTGAATCCGCTATAAAACGACAGGGAATACGGGCAATAATTATCTTCGATGAGATTAAGCGAGGTTACCGCAAGCATACAATAGAGGCAGAAGCTTGAAGATGAAAGAGCTAGTAAAGGACTGAATTCATGCTCAACTATATAAGCAGACGGTTGGTGCTGCTGCTGATAGTAGTGCTGGGAGTAACGATAATGACTTTTGCTTTGATGAATCTTGCTCCCGGAGACCCGGCGGAAATGATCGCCATGGCTCGCTATGGTTTGGAAAATCTTACGGTAGAAGAGGTAGAACATATCAGAATAAGCGAAGGACTTGATGCCCCGGTATGGATACAATATATGCACTGGCTGGCACATGCCCTGAGGGGAGATTTCGGACGTTCTCTGGTCACCGGGGACCCGGTGCTGCAGGAAATAATAGTGCGGGCTCCCGCGACCTTGATGCTGGCTCTGGCCTCCCTGATAGTGTCTTTGCTTATTGCCATACCTGCCGGGATTATATCCGCGGCCAAACAAAATTCATTGCTTGATTACCTGGCCAGAAGCGGAGCTTTACTTGGAGCCAGCATGCCGAATTTCTGGCTGGCATTGCTCCTGATACTCTTATTTTCAGTGACCCTGGGCTGGCTGCCGGTATTCGGGTATGGAGAATTGCGTCATATTATCCTGCCGGCTGTGACATTAGGTACAGGTCTGGCCGCTGTCAGCACCAGACTGATTCGTTCCAGCATGCTGGAAGTTCTTGAACAGGATTATATTACAACAGCCAGGGCGAAAGGGCTGCGGGAAGGAAATATTATTTCCCGGCATGCCTTTAAAAATGCCTTTATTCCTGTCATAACCGTAATTGGTCTGCAGTTGGGACATCTTTTGGAAGGAACGGTGATCGTGGAATCTATTTTTGGCTGGCCCGGATTGGGTAAGCTGCTGGTTGATTCCATATTTGCGCGTGATTATGCTTTAATCCAGGCCTGTGTACTATTATTTGCTGTCTTCTTTGTTTTAATAAATTTACTGGTGGATATTCTGTATGTATATCTTGATCCCAGGATTCGCTATGAAAAGAAAGGATAGCGGTGATGAGCGTTTTTAAGAACAAACTGACCTTAATCGGAATGATTATTATACTGCTGCTGCTTTGCGCCGCCATATTCGCGCCTGTCCTGACTCCCCATAATCCCAATACGCAGTGCTTGAGCCAGGCGCTCAAGGGGCCATGCTCGGATTATCCCTGCGGAACTGATGAATTTGGACGCTGTATTTTCAGCAGGATTATTTATGGAGCCCGGGTATCTTTGGCGATAGGTATCGCGGTAACCGCCGTATCTGCTGCCATTGGAGTAGTACTTGGTATGGCTGCCGGTTATTATGGCAGAGCGGTAGATGAAATAATTATGCGGATAGTTGATATTTTCCTGGCATTCCCCGGCCTGATTCTGGCTTTGGTAGTAGCGGGTTTGCTTGGTCCGGGTATAGGCAATGTTATGCTGGCTTTAGCTCTGGTAGGATGGATGGGCTATGCCCGGGTAGTGCGGGGAACGGTCCTGGCTGAAAAAGAGAAAGAATATATCGAAACCGCACGGTCGCTGGGAGCAAATGATTTATATATAATGTTTCGTCATTTGCTGCCGAATGTAATTGCCCCGGTTATCATTATGGCCAGTGTCGGAATTGGTTATGCCATCCTGGCCGCGGCAGGTTTAAGTTTCCTGGGTCTGGGGGCTCAGCCTCCTACGGCGGTCTGGGGATCAATGTTAAGTGATGGCAAAACATATTTGCAAACAGCACCGCATCTGACTATTTTTCCGGGATTGGCGATTTTAGTTACGGTATTGGCTTTTAATTTTTTGGGAGACGGTTTACGTGATTTGCTTGATCCCAGGCTTAAAGATAAAGCGTGGAATAGGGGGTAAATAATGGCGTTATTGAGTATTCGTAATTTGACCACGATTTTTAACTGTGAGGAAGGACAACTTAAAGCCTGCAGTAATGTGAGCCTTGATATTAATCCAGGACAGACACTGGGAATCATCGGGGAGACAGGCTGTGGAAAATCTGTCCTGGGGATGTCTGTTTTAAGACTGCTGCCGGCCAACGCAGTTATTAATGGACAAATTATGTATAAAAATCAGGATCTGCTTACTTTGCCGGATAAAGAAATGTGTAAGGTAAGAGGAAGTGAAATCGGTTTTTTGCCTCAGAGTCCGTCTACTTCGCTTAATCCCGTATTGAGTATAGGAGAACAGCTTACGGAAGGGCTGCAATTACACCGGGGGATGATCAAAGAGAAAGCCAGGATTATAGCCCTGGATATCTTGAGATCACTTGGCCTTAAGGATTCCGCCAGGACGTCTGCGGAATACCCGCATCAGTTGAGCGGAGGAATGAAGCAGAGAGTCCTGGCTGCTATCAGCATAAGCGGACAGCCGTCACTTTTGATAGCTGATGAACCGACTAAAGGGCTGGATGCCGTGAACCGGATTCAAGTGGTTGATCTCCTGCGACAGTTAAGCAGGAAGACCAGGGCTTCCTTGCTCCTGATTACTCATGATCTCAAAGTGGCTGCCGCTCTATGTGACGAGATTGCGGTGATGTATTCCGGAGAAATAGTGGAGAAAGGTCCGGCCGAACAAGTGCTGAACAATCCTTTACACCCTTATACTCAGGGGCTGGTGGCTTCATTGCCGGAGAGAGGTTTATATCCTATACCTGGACACAGTCCCGGCTTACTGGATGATAGCCCGGGCTGCCGATTCTATTCACGTTGTCCTATAGGAAATGAAAAATGTAAGTGCCAGCCGATAATAAACAGGGAAGTGGACGGAGTTCATGTGAGGTGTCTGTACATTGATCAGAGTGGAGGAGCTCAGCAAAGAATATACGGCAGGGGTTTTCAATCGGAAGCAGGTTAAAGTTTTGGATGGAGTCGGCTTTACGGTGAAACCCGGGGAAACCCTGGGTTTGGTGGGGGAGAGCGGCTCCGGTAAATCTACTGTAGCCAGGACGATGCTCGGTTTGATTCCGCCTTCTTCAGGCCGGGTATTTTTCCAGGGGCAGGAGGTTCTAACAGCCAATGGACGAATGAAGAAAGAATTCTGCGGTAAAATGCAGATTATCTTTCAGCATCCGGAGAGTGCCTTGAACCCCAGGATGAAAATCTATGAAAGTCTGCTTGAACCGATGCTTATTCATAGACAGAATTCAAGCCGGGAAGAAATGAAGATTAAGAGCCGGGAATTGTTACAGCAGATAGGATTAAGTGAGGAACACTTGACCCGTTATCCGCATGAACTGAGCGGTGGGCAGATTCAACGGGTAGTTCTGGCGCGCGTCCTTTCTTTAAGTCCACAGTTTCTTGTTGCTGATGAACCCACTTCTATGCTTGATGCTTCCGTCCAGGCCCAGGTATTGCGAATTCTTAAACGGATTCAGCTTGAAAACGGTATTGGACTCTTGTTCATTTCCCATGATATTGAGGTAGTAAGCTGCATGAGTGACCGTATCGCGGTTATGTATAAAGGACAGATAGTGGAGAGCGCGCCGGCAGAGGAACTTTGTCAAAACCCGCTTCATCCATACAGCCGTTTGCTGGTAGAGGCTTTTTCCTCTTTAGAGAAGTCTTCGGTAAAGCAAGTATGGGTGGAGGATGAAAAAATAGATACGGCCAGCAGATGTCATTACTATTCCCATTGTCCGCATGCAGGACCAGCCTGCAGGCAAAGACCGGTTTTGCGGGAAACAGGAGCAGAACACTATACAGCTTGTTGGCTGCTTTAGTTGTTGCTTTTTAGAGGAGGATAGATGCTTGGAAACAAATGATTTTACGGTATTCCAACCGCAGGTTGAGGGAAAAGATTTATTGGGGCTGATAAGCGGATATCAGCAGGCCAATTTTCTCTATCAGGCATTTACTACAGGTATATTTGAGTGCCTGACGAATGAGCCGCAGAAAATTGAGGATCTTGCTGAGAAAATGGGGTATCAGGCTGACAGGACGAGGTTCTTTCTTGATGCACTGACGGCAATGGAACTGGCGGTAAAAGAAGGAGAACAGTACCGGATAACACCGCTGGCTAAAACATACTTATGCAGGGACAGTCATTTTTTCCTGGGTGATTTACTGGACATGCAGTTTTCGATTAAGCAGGGTAGTGCCTGGTCAATGATGGGCTCGTGGCTGAAAGGAAATTCGACAGGGGAAGGGCATAATCCCCAGGCAATTTTCCAGGCTTCGTTTGTAAGAGCAATGGCCCAGGGAGTACTCAGTGATAACAGTATTTTTCAAACCGTGGAACTGATCAGCCGTCACCCCTGTTTTGCCGGGGCCAAAAATGTTTTGGATCTAGGTGGGGGACATGGGCTGTTTCCGATGGCTCTGCAGATGAAAAAGCCTGATCTGGAAATAACCGTTTTTGACCTGCCTCAAGTCAGAGAAGTAAGCGAAGAATATGTGAAAATATTCGAAAGGGAGGTTTATTTTTGCCCCGGCAATTTCTATGAAGATGAACTACCTGGCAATCAGGATATTATACTTGCATTTGATATTTTACATCCGGTAGTCCCGGCTCAGAAAGAACAAGTATTTGCCAAAGCCTACCGTGCTCTGCGCAAAGGGGGGTATCTTTTTTACAAGCTCTGGTTCCTGGATGAATCCAGGACCAAATCGCGACGGGCAGCGCTATTTGCACTAAAATGCAAAATCATCAACAGTGATTCTCATGTGTATACTTATCGGGAAGCGACAGAGATGCTGGAGAAAATAGGCTTTAAGATAGAAGGCATGCTGACGGTGGGTGATAATGCTTCTAATATACTGGTCGCCCGCAAATAAGCAGTCATTATCTGACAAAAATAAAGGGAGTGTTGCAGGTGAAGAAAAACAAATGGACGGTCTTTTTACTTCTTGTTTTGAGTGTTGTTCTTATACTCGGAGGATGCGGCAAACAGGGGCAGACAGAAGAACAGGAGCAGGTTCTGAAAGTAGCTATCGGTACAGACATCAATACCTGGGATATAGTGAAATTCCCTGACGGTGATGCCCGTTTTGCCTGGTCACAGATTTATGAGACTCTGGTACGTCTTGATAAGGATCTAAATTTAACACCCGGCCTGGCGGAGTCATGGGAAGCTCAGGAAAATGGTAAAGTATGGACTTTCAATCTTAGAAGAGATGTAAAATTCCATGATGGTACGCCCTTTACATCAGAAGCAGTTGTATATTCTTATGGGGGCCGGGCTTATGTAACTACGGTTAAAACACTGCAGATTGAAAAGGTCGAGGCAATCGATGATTATACGGTTAAATTTACCTGTGTTAAACCAATGCCCTTGCCCACTTATCTGACACATATTGCCTGGCCGGTGGTAAGTCCCAGCAGTATTGATTCTGCCGGTGAATTCCAAGAGCCGGTAGGAAGCGGCCCGTTCAAATTTACCAGCTACAGCAAAGGACAGGAAGTAGTACTTGATAAAAATGAAGATTACTGGGGTAATGAAATTAAATTGGACCAGATTATATTCAAGATAATTCCTGAAGCCTCCACCCGTATTATGGCCCTGGATTCAGGGGATGTAGATATGAGTATCAAGATACCGGAGAGTGATGTTGCCCGTCTGGGAGAAAATCCGGATATCACTGTATATAGAAAACTGACTACTTTTACCGATTTTCTCCAATTTAACTGTGCCAGAGCACCTTTTGACGATTTGAATGTCAGAAAGGCAATGGCCAATGCTATCGATACCGAGGGAATTGTTGAAAACATCCTGGATAACATTGGCTTAGCCGCTCAGGGGCGGCTTTATTCGCCGGTTATGATGTACAGCAGCCAGGATCTTGACCTGTACAGCCAGAACCAGGAAAATGCACAATCTCTGCTGGCTGCTTCCGGTTGGACAGATGAAAATGGTGATGGCATCCTGGAAAAAGACGGAGAACAGCTGCATGTGACTATGCTGGTAGGTCAGTCCTGGAGCCCCCGTGAACAGAGGATAGCCGAAGCCTGCCAGGCTCAGTTGGGTGAAGTCGGTTTTGATGTTGAAATCAAACAGTTGGAAACAGCCGCTTTAAGTGCGCTGGAAAAAGAAGGAGACTTTGATATGATAATGCGGACAGGCTACTTTGTCTGGGGACCTTATCCGCATCACGTTAAAATGCATTTTTCCAGGAATTATACCAGTCATTACAATAATCCTGAATACGATCAACTAGTTATGCAGGGTGAAAGTGTAAACGATGAAACACAAAAACAGCAGATTTACGAAGATATACAGAACATGGTCCTGGATGAGCTGCCGGCATTCTACATAGTGCATGAAGAGAAAATCGTAGCTGCCAGGAACAATGTCCAGGGGTATGAGATAACCGCTGAGGCCCCCTGGCTGGAATTAAAGGGAATATCAATGAAATAAGATAAATGGGGGGAACTTATGTCTGAGAAACATCGTGCCTATTTTAACGAAAAAGCAGTTATCTGGGATCAGATGATGGAGCATAAACCTCATGAGAAATTGCAGGAAATATTTGGAACTCTGGAGTTTGAGTCCGGTAGTACGGTTCTGGATGTGGGAACCGGAACAGGGGTGATGCTCCCCCTTCTGAAAGAAATCGTGGGACCGTCCGGGAAAATTATCGCTTTTGATCTGGCTGAGGAAATGCTGTCGCTGGCAAAAATGAAGAACGGGGAAGAGAATATTGATTATATTCAGGGAGATATAACAGTTTCTCCTTTTAAGGACAACACTTTCGATGTGCTTATCTGTAATTCTTGTTTCCCTCACTTCCTGGATCAAGCAGCCTCTGCAAGTGAAATGGCAAGAATTCTCAAGCCTGGCGGCCGGGTGATTATCTGCCATCTCAGCAGCCGGGAAGAACTGAATGCTATGCACCGTTCTCTTGGCGGTGTGGTGGGTAATGACCTTCTGCCGGATAAAAATGAGATGATGTTTATGTTTGAGCAGGCAGGATTCAACGTTATAAATATTGATGACCTGGATGATCGGTATATTCTTACGGCCAGCATAAGTATTTAAGCTTATGCTGCTGGCAAGGACGCTTTTGCCTTGCTTTTGATGGACATTTTTTTACTCCTTTTCGCGTAAAGATGCGCTCCTTTTGAAACGAGGGGTGCATTTTGAGCAAGGGGGGACTTACTAACGGAAACATTCCCACATGACATATTCTCTTAATGTTGACAGTAGGAGGAGATAATTACTTATTTCAAAGCAATATAAGATAATGTAATATATAAAGTATAAAATACCTTGAATAAAGGAGAAGACAATGATCAGTATAAGCAAGTTACTTTTCGATGATGAATACTTTGGAGATAGTCTGCGCTATAACCATGCTTCCAGGGGGGCGAGTGATGGTACGACTACTGCTTCAGGACCAGTGGTGGTCTGGAATTCCACCCGGACCTGCAATTTACGCTGTGTCCATTGCTACATGGATTCAGAGGCCAGGAAATATGCAGATGAACTGAGTACTGAAGAGGCCAAACAAATGATTGATGATCTGGCTGAATTCAAGGTGCCGGTTCTTTTGTTTTCTGGTGGGGAACCCTTGATCCGACCGGATATTTTTGAACTGGCCGAATACGCTGGCTCCAAAGGCATTCGTCCGACCTTTTCTACCAACGGGACATTGATAAGCCGGGAGATGGCTCAGCGGATAAAGGATATCGGAGTGGGGTACGTTGGTATATCACTGGACGGTTTACGTGAAGTGAATGATAAATTCCGTGGAAAGGTGGGAGCATTCGAGGCGGCCATGGCCGGGATACAGAATTGCGTGGCCGTAGGGCAGCGGGTTGGCTTGCGTTTTACTATAAACAGTCATAACCTGGCCGAATTGGATAATATATTTGATTTCATCGAGGAAGAGAAGATTAACCGGGTCTGCTTTTATCATCTGGTGTATTCAGGCCGAGGCAACCAGATGGTCGATGAGGATGTCAGCCCGGAAGAGTCCAGGCAGGCTATGGAGACTATTATTCGCCGTACCATCGACTTCGAAAAACGGGGGCTAAAAAAGGAAATTCTCACTGTCGACAATCATTGTGACGGAGTATATTTGTATTTGCGTACTCTCAAAGAAGACCCCGAAAGAGCACAGGCTATAAAAGAATTAATCAGCATGAACGGAGGCAACCGTTCAGGAATTGCCTTCGGCGCGATCGATCCTTCCGGATACGTTCACCCGGACCAATTTACCCAGCATATTACCTTTGGCAACGTACGCGAACGCAAATTCGCTGATATCTGGACTGATATCTCACACCCCATTCTGGCCGGCATGAAAAACCGTAAACCACTCTTAAAAGGCCGGTGTTCCAAATGTCAATACCTGGATGTTTGCAATGGCAACTTCAGAACACGTGGGGAAGCTGTGACCGGAGATTTCTGGGAATCTGACCCGGCTTGTTATCTGACCGACGAAGAAATTGGCCTTGAATAAGACGAACAGGTATGTTTATTTAGATTTCTTATACAAAATTTTGTCAAATTATTTGTAGTATAAACGATAGCGTATAGAACTTTGGCATCTGGATAAAAGGGATAAGTGCTCTTTAAGGTTGAGGAACACTCGTCCTTTTTTTTTTAAGGGATTTCTCCATGCTGTCGTAATCCGAATGTTACGTAGTAACTGCTGGCTTTTTCTAATCTGCTTGCTCTATTACTCATTTATCATATTATTAGCCAAAATGATGTCAGATTAGGTATGATTTATAGAGAGACAAAAATCAGACAGAGTCACAGGGGGGATAAGGAGAATGCGAAAATGGACACTGGCTTTGGCAGGGCTTTTTTTTATGGCCTGCATGTCCGGCTGTGGTCAGGGGAATGATGCCGGAGATAATATTAGGCCGACAGTGACGGTTATAGAAGCCCAAAAAGAAAAATTGCTTATAAATAAGCTTTGCGATGTCATGCTGGAAATGGATCACGAACAGTATATCTGTGCCCAGGTATCTGCTTATGTCCGGCAATTATATCACCATGAAGGAGAGCAGGTCAGTGCGGGAGAAAAGTTGCTTTTGCTGGAAAACCAGAACGAGATTCTGTCCAGACAACGTTCTGTTCAAGAACTTGAAATAGCCCGGAGCCAGGTGGAAAAAATAGAAAAACGTGTTGAGGAAGCTGAGAAGAATGTGGAGCGCCAACAAATGCTTGCCAGCCAGGGAGCTATATCACAGGTGGAGCTGGATAAAAGCGAATTGGAATGGCAATTGTTGTGCCGCGATTTGGAACAGGCCCAGGGACAGCTTAAGCTGGCACTAATCAAGGAGCAGGAAAACAATCTGAACAGCAGCAATTTTGAGCTAAGTGCCCCGGATAACCTGTGGCTGGCGGAACAGTTGGTAAGTGTCGGAGAGTATGTAAATGCCGGACAGGCAGTATTTCGAGCTGGAAAGATGGAGACCCTGCTTATACATATAGAGCTTCCTCGTGATGAAGTGCAGGCCTGGCAGGAAGGTGACATATTACAGGTTGAGTGCCATGGTGACTCAAGGGAGGCTATTATAAAGAATATTAATATTTTGGGCAGACAGGGAAGTGAACGTACAGCTATCGAACTTCGGCTCGATAATCCCAGACTGGACTGGTTCCCCGGAAGCATGGCGCAGGTCAAATATCGTCTGGAAACCGAAGAACAGGTCTTAATACCGGCTCAGGCCATTGCCGGAGGAGATAACTGCTATGTATATATAGTGAAAGATGAACGGGTATACCGGCAAAAGGTGAACCTGATATTAGCCGAAGGTGACAGAATGGCCGTATCTGGACTCGAGCCTGGAAGCCTGGTAGTGACTGGAGGTTTACATCGTCTGCGGGATGGGGAAGCAGTTGTAATAAAGGAAGGACGTTAGTTTATGCTGGAGAAGATAATCAAGCGTCCCCTGCTAGTGGGACTTACCGCAATACTCATATTGCTGAGCGGTCTGATAACTCTGTATCAGCTTCCCCGGAGGGAAATACCCGCTATTGAACATCCTATGGCTGTAATTACGACCTTATATCCTGGAGCTACTGCTTTTCAGGTCGAGCAATATGTAACTGAAAAACTCGAAGGGGAATTGGCGGGTATTAGTGATATTAAGGAAACAAGCTCCCTTTCTCAGCCGGGTTTATCACAAATAACTGTGAAGGCTGAAAGCAGGCGGGATAATACCGAGCTGTGGAATCAGGTGCAGCAAAAGCTTGAACTTGCCAGGGCCGACTTTCCTGAGGGAGTGCTGGAACCATTGATGGAAAAAGACCTGCAAATGCAGGGGGTTTCCATTTACCAGCTGCTTGCCGAGGAGGAGGGGAAACTATATTCGCTTGATTCCTTTCTTGAAAAATGGGAGAATTCTCTCAGGCAATTGGAGGGTGTAAGCCGGGTACAAATACAGGGGATGCCGGAGAGAGAAATACAGTTGGCAGTAGACCCGTCCAGGATGCTGGCTGCTGGTCTCTCTCCAGCTGAGCTCATGTATATTCTACAGCAAGAAATCAGCCCATCCCCACCGGGCAAGTGGAATATGGAAGAAAGCATTTATCAGTTGCGTATCGAACGCTCAGCAGAGCTGGCTGATTTGCTTGATTTGCCTTTGCCGGTTAAGGTGGGCGACTCTGCACTGTTTTTAGGTGATATTGCTGAGGTGCAGGAGGTTTTTAAGGCTGAACGGGAGATAGTGACTTATCAGGGAAAACCTGCTGTTTCACTGAGCTTTTTTGCTGATTCGGGTATAGATCTGGTCAAAGTGGATCGGCAGATTTCTGTGCTGATCAAGAACATGGAACAGGAACTGCCGGAAGGTGTGGAACTATTCCAGGTATATACCCAGGCAGAAGCTATCTCCAAAATGTTTTATAGTCTGGGTATAGCTTTCTTACTCGCAATGTTTTTTGTGGTGCTTATTTCATCGGCAGGATTAAACCGCTATGCTTCTCTGGGGGTTGCACTTACTATTCCGCTGGCTTTGTGCGGGGGGATCATGATGCTGCCGCTGCTCAATGTGGATATGAATCAGATTTCCTTGATTGCTTTTATTATTGTTCTGGGGATTCTGGTTGATGATGCTATTGTGGTCAATGAAAATATTGGCCGTTATCGTATTGAGCAAAACAGTCCTGCAATATCAGCTGTAGAGGGTACCCGTGAGGTAGCCAGTTCTGTTATTGTATCTACCCTGATCATAGTATTGGCTTTTTTACCGCTGGCTTTTCTTTCCGGCAGTGCAGGCGAATTTATTCGACCACTGCCGGCAGTGATAGTTACTACTGTCATATTCTCAACCCTGGTGGCGCTTTTTTTTACTCCGGCATATCGCTTCTGGCTGGAGGAACGCCTGCAAAAGGAAAACAGGAAATCGCACAATGGCTGGCTGGATAAAGGCTTAATTCGACTGCAGCATTACTATCAGAATACTATCCTGCCTAAAGTATTACATAAACCCTGGCATTATATGACCGCTTGTCTGCTCTTGAGTTTGCTTGCTTATGTGCTCATTCCCGTGGTGCCCAAGGAATTTTTTCCGGATGTGGAGAGGGAAGAAATATTTATAGAAATCGAACTGCCCGGCTCAAATTCTCTTGCTGTGACCAGGAGAATAGTTGGGGGGATAGAAGATTATATACTGCAGCAAAACGGGGTGCGGGAGCTTAGTACGTTTTATGCTACTGCTATGCCAAGGATATTTGGAATGAGCAGTGCTACTGCTCTGGGAGGCAATAGTGCTAATATGCTGGTTTTTGTAGATAGTAAAGAAGTCAAAGCGCGTCAGATTAAAGACCATTTAAATCGCGAGTTAAACAGGGCGTTCCCGGTAGCACGGTTTACCTTTTCGGTGGTTGAGTCAGGCCCCCCGATAGGTGCTCCAATGGCTTTGCGCTTGACCGGTAATTCCCTGGATGAACTGCAGCATTTTAGTGATGAACTGCGGCAGTTGCTTTTGTCACAGCCCGGAGTGCTTACGGTTAATGATGATCTGGGAGCATCGTCTCCATCACTGTTGTTTCTGCCTAATAGGGAATCCATGCGTCTGCATGGAGTAAGACAGAATCAACTGGGGGAAACGCTGCTTCTTTATGGAGAAGGAATAAAAATAGGCGAATTTGACAATGGAGAGAAACTCATGGATATTCGCCTGAAATACAACGAAGAGATAAAGGGCATAAGCCAGAACATGTCCCGGATGCTGCTGTTCAATGAATCCGGCCAGGCAGTCCCCCTGGATTCAATAGTTACTCTACAGGCTGAATCGGAATCAAGCCGGATTACTCATTGCAATGGACTGCGCAGCAATACTGTTCGCGCCTGGCTGGACAGTAATACCAAAGCTGCAAATGTCCAGGCAGAAACCGCTGCTGCTCTGGAAGAACTGCTCCAGCAATACCCGCAAACCCGACTGGAATATACCGGAGAAAATGCTGCCCGTTCCGAGGCATTTATAGAAATCGGAAAGATATTCATGGTGGTCCTTTTACTGCTTTTGCTGCTTATGGTTTTACAGTTTAACTCTCTGGTATTAGCCATGATTATCCTGGTGACCGTATTGTTAAGCAGTTCCGGGGCTCTTTACAGCCTGTTTTTTACCCGCACTCCCCTGGGGTTTATGGCCCTGATGGGAGTGGTGAGTCTGGCCGGGGTAGTGCTGCGAAATGGACTTATACTGGTAGAATTCATGGAACAAAAAATAAAAGCAGGAATAATGCTGAATGATGCAGTACGACAGGCGGCTTATCAGCGCTTAAGGCCGATTTTGCTTACAAGCGGAACTTCCTTTTTTGGGCTTATGCCGCTGGCTCTGGGTAATAATCTATTATTCAAGCCACTGGCGATCTGTATAGCCGGGGGGCTGTTATATTCAACCTTGCTTACCTTGCTTTTAATTCCTGCTGCCTACTACTTGTATCGAAGGTAAAGGCTAAAGCAGGAGAGCAGAACGACAGTGCTTCATAAGGAAATAAAAGCGGAACTCAGAGATGAGTTCCGCTTTTTACAGGGAACACTATTTTTTAATACTCGTAATTGGAAGTTTCGCCTCTCTTCAGGCAACCGGCAATGGTAATTCTCTGAATTTCATTGGTTCCTTCATAAATCTGAGTGATCTTGGCATCTCTCATCATTCTCTCTACCGGGTACTCACGGGTATAACCATATCCGCCCAGTACCTGGACTGCTTCGGTGGTAACCTGCATGGCAACATCTCCTGCATAGCACTTGGCAAAAGCTCCCTGCATCTGGTAGGATAATCCGGCATCTTCTCTCCAGGCTACTTCATAAACCAGATTCCTGGCTGCCTGTATTTTCATAGCCATATCAGCCAGCTTAAAGGAAACGCCCTGATTAACGAATATGGGTTTGCCAAATTGTTTGCGCTCCAGGGCAAAAGCTAAAGCCTGACGGAAAGCTCCTTCTGCAATACCTAAAGCCTGTGCGGCAATTCCTACGCGGCCGCCATTCAATACCTGCATGGTCTGTTTGAAGCCGTCACCTTCGCTACCGATCAGATTTGCAGCAGGTACTACACAGTTCTCAAAAACCAGCTCATAGGTCGATGAAGAACGGATACCCATTTTCAGCTCTTTCTTGCCAAAGCTGAATCCCGGGGTGCCTTTATCTATTACCAGGTAACTGCTGTTGCCGTGCTTGGCATCCTTGTCACCGGTACGTACCAGGACTACATAGGTGTCAGCATAATATCCATTGGTGATGAATATTTTGGTTCCGTTTACGATATAATTGTCGCCGTCTTTAACAGCTGTACAGGCAGTGGCTCCGACATCAGAACCGGCATTGGGTTCGGTAAGTGCTAAAGCTCCAAGTTTTTCACCTCTTGCCAGAGGGGGAATCCAGCGTTGTTTCTGTTCTTCATTGGCCAGATGCAGTATTGGCCATACACACAGTGAGCTGTGGGCAGAGAGGGTAACACCCATGGAAGCGCAATTTCTGGATACTTCTTCAACAGCCATGGCATAAACCAGAGCTCCGGCATTGGTTCCGTCCAATTCTTCCGGAACAATCAGACCGCCCATACCCAGGTCAGCCATTTTTTGCCAGCATTCCATGTCAAATTGTTCAGTGTCATCACGTTCTGCTGCACCGGGTTCTACCTGCTCATCTGAGAAGTCCGCAAAAGTCCTCTTAAACATTTTTTGTTCATCTGTAAAACCAAAATCCATTAATTTTCTCCTCCTTTATTTTATATTATCTCTATTGCAGAGATATTCCCTGTACAAAACGCTGAAACCTTAGAGTCTCTCAACAATAGTGGTACATCCCATACCGCCGCCTATGCAGAGAGTAGCCAGACCGGTCTTGAGATTACGTTTTTCCATTTCATATAACAGGGTTACTAAGATTCTTGCTCCGGAACAGCCAATGGGATGACCCAGGGCAATGGCTCCGCCGTTAACATTTACCTTGTCCATCTTGTCAGCCCAGCCGCAGTCTCTGGCTACTGCGAGAGACTGAGATGCGAAAGCTTCATTGGCTTCGATGAGGTCGATATCATCAACAGTCATGCCTGCTTTGGCAAATGCTTTCTTGGTAGCCGGAATGGGACCCAGTCCCATTACTGAGGGATCTACTCCACCGGAGGCATAGCTGATGATTTTAGCCATAGGTTTGATTCCCAGCTCGTCAGCTTTTTCCCTGGACATTACTATCATGGCAGCGGCTCCGTCATTGATTCCGGAAGCGTTTCCTGCAGTAACACTGCCGCCTTTTTTGAAGGCCGGGGCCAGCTTGGCCATCTTGGCCAGGTCGGTCAGGCGGGGATGTTCATCAGTGTCAAATACTTTTTCACCCTTCTTGGTCTTGATTACCACCGGCACTATTTCATCTTTAAATCTTCCGGATTTAATAGCTTCCGCAGATCTTACCTGGCTGGTGTAGCCGAAATTATCCTGCTCTTCTCTGGTCAGACCATACTGGTCTACTATGTTTTCAGCAGTGATTCCCATGTGATACCCGTTGAAGATTTCCCAGAGGCCGTCATAGACCATTCCATCAATCAAATCACCTTTAACCATGTTCATTCTGTAACCCCAGCGGGCATTGGGCAGATAATAAGGATGTCTGCTCATGCATTCCATACCACCGGCCAGAACGATATCATTATCCCCTGCAATTATTGATTGGGCTGCCAGGTGAACAACTTTCATACCTGAAGCACAAACCTTGTTTACAGTAATAGCACAGGTTTCCTTGGGAATACCGGCGTGAATCATAGCCTGCCTGGCCGGATTCTGTCCCTGGCCTCCCTGTAATACGCAACCAAACATAACTTCGTCAATCTGCTCCGGCTTTACTCCTGCTCTTTGCATAGCCTCTACCATTGCGATTCTACCCAGTTCCACCGTCGTTACGTCTTTCAGCGCCCCTCCAAAGGTACCTATCGGAGTACGACACAACCCTGCTAATACGACTTCTTTTGCCATTTTTTCAATCTCCCTTCTAATTTTTATATTACTTACTATAATCAAAGAAGCCTTTGCCAGTTTTTCTACCCAGCTGACCTGCTCTGACTTTCTGTTTGAATGCTAATGAAGGACGGTATTTCGAATCTCCCATCTCTTTCCAGAAATACTCCATGATCATCAGGCAAACATCTATGCCAATTAAATCTGCCAGTGCCAGGGGGCCCATTGGCATATTGGCGCCAAGTTTCATTGCTTTGTCTATATCTGCTGCCGGGGCTACGCCTTCCTGGAATAATATGGCGGCCTCATTTATATAAGGAATAAGTATACGGTTTACTATAAAACCGGGTGATTCTGATACAGGAACCGGATCCTTGGCAATGTCTTTACAGAACTGTACAGCAGTATCCACTGTTTCAGCAGCAGTTTCAGCACCGGCAATAATTTCTACCAGCTTCATAGCCGGAACCGGATTAAAGAAATGGACACCTACTACATTGGCGGTACGATTTGTAACCGAGGCAATCTCAGTTATACTTAAAGCTGATGTGTTACTGGCCAGTATGGTTTCTGGAGGACAAATTCCATCCAATTCTTTAAATACATTCTGTTTAATCCCCATATTCTCAATAATGGCTTCAATAACCAGTTGACAATCCTTGAAAGCATTATTGTCTATGCTGCCGGAAATAGCTGCTTTATATTTTTCCACATCTTCCGCATTCTTTTTACCTTTGGATACGGCCTTGTCCCAGTTTTTATATATCCCATTCAGGCCTTTCTCTACAAATTCATCCTTAATGTCTACAAAAACCACGTTAAATCCGGCTTCAACACATACCTGGGCTATTCCTGCACCCATTGTTCCTGCTCCTAGTACTCCAACTTTTTTTATGGCCACGTTATATACCTCCTATTCATTTTTTGTTTGTTAAATCCAAATCGATAAAACAAAAAGACGGCTAAGCCATCTTATTTTCCCGTGAACTTTGCCTTTCTCTTTTCAACAAAAGCTCCCATACCTTCTTTTTGGTCCTCAGTCGCAAAACAGAGACCGAAAGCATCTGCCTCAATGGTCATGGCACGGTCAATATCTGTTTGCATACCCTCATTAGCTGCCGCCTTGGAAAGTCTTACTGCTATTTGTCCTTTACTGATGATGCGCCTGGCTATACTTTTGGCAGAATCCATTAATTCTTCAACTGCCACTACAGAATTCACCAATCCAATACGCAGGGCTTCATTAGCGTCAATAACATCAGCAGTATAAAGCATTTGTTTAGCCATCCCAGTTCCTACCAAACGCGGTAAGCGCTGCGTTCCTCCAAAACCAGGAGTGATCCCCAAACCGACTTCAGGTTGCCCAAATTTAGCTTTTTGGGAAGCTATACGGAAATCACAGCACATAGCCAGTTCACAACCACCGCCAAGAGCAAAACCGTTGACTGCAGCAATAACTGGTTTCTCCATGGCTTCAATTAACCTGAATACATCTTGCCCCAGTGCACCAAAAGCACGACCTTCGATAGCTGACAGATTTTGCATATATGCTATATCGGCTCCAGCAACAAAGGATTTATCTCCAGCTCCGGATATAATCAATACATCAAGCCCAGGATCCCCGCTCACTTCAGTTACAGCACTCTTTATCTCCAGAAGAGTATCCTTGTTTAAAGCATTTAGAGCCTTCGGCCTGTTGATATAAAGCACGGCAAGCCTGTCTTCCTTTTCCAGCAGCAGGTTTTCGTATGCCATTTATTTCCCTCCGTTCATGTAGATTGGTTTAAACTCCTCCTGTTTGCTCCAATTCTCTGAGAATCTTGCATAATTCTAAATCTCTACAAAGCATTTGCCGGAATAAGCTTACTTAAGCCGCCAGACATTGATGCTGCTTGTGCAAAACTCTCATTTATATCAGGTACTGAACCTATTATTCCCCCCTTTCTTTTTCGACTACCAGGAATGAACTTTCCGGGTGTAATATTAATAAATAAACTGTTATGTCGATTTATTTATTCAGTGGAATCCCAGTTTTTTTAGGTTCAAGGTGTTCCATAAATTGGGAAACAAATATCAAAAAAAGTATGCCTACTGTTCTATAAATCGGCTGGAATCCTGATTTGTTTTTAATTATCAATTCTCACCTTTCTTTATAGAACAGTAGAAAAATATAGAATATTACATAAGGGGATTAAAAAATAAAATAGTAATGTTGCGTATCATGTATATTTATAGCAAAATATATGCCAAGTCTTGATATATCTTTTTTAATCCAATTAAAATGCCCGTATATTCATTAGACCCGCCACTTTGAAAAATGCCGTTGTCAGGAAAAACGCATCAAAACAATACATTTATGGATTGCTCTTTGATTCATTTGTGAATTATTGTTTCTGAGCTCGCTGGGAACATGTTTTTTTGGCATTATTATTGTCGTTATAATGGGAACCATCCATTGATCTGCACGCGATACATAATTGAATCATGAAAGTAATTCGTGAATATAGAACTATTTTGAGATTGATAATTTAACCATTCCCTGTATTTTGCAGTGGAATTTTACAGTTTGTTTTTTGATTTATGCCCGGCTTTTATTATCCTTTATCAAAGCAATCTTTTTTACCAAATATTTTAATTAATGTAATTGGAATCTCGAATATTCAGCTAATAATTGCACAATATATTATTGTGTAAACCAAATTCTAAAAACAGAAAGGAGCAAGACTGAAGTGAGTTTAAATCAACAGGAACTTCAAAATCTTCGTCACCTCATCGGCTCTCACACGAATATGGAGAGAAAACTGAATTTCTTTTCCGAAGAGGCTACTGACCCTCAATGTAAACAAATTTTCAGCCAGGCAGCAAGATCTGCAGGTCAGACCTGTCAGAAATTGATGTCATTTTTAGGATAGGAGGGAAATAATGAATAAACACTTAAGAGATAAGGAAATGGTAAATGACATCCTTTCCATGACCAATGCCGGCCTTACTACGTATGCTTACTGTATTAGCGAAACCGCTGATCAGCAGTTAAGGCAAACAATTCAACAAATCCGAAACAGCGATGAACAGTTTCAGTATCAGCTCTTTCAATTGGCCGAGCAGAAAGGATTCTATAAGCCTGCTGCCCAGGCAGGTACCGAAGATATAAAACAGGTTAAATCTTCACTGAGCTCCTAAACAATAAGAATAGAGAGTGAGTTTCACTCCCTGAGAATCAAAGAATTAAGTCAAGCGCCGCTTAATTATTTCCTCATTAGGCGGCGTTTGTAATATGTCTCTACTATTATTCTGATACTTAATTTTTCTCTCATAGATTCCAACAGAACCCTACCTTCATTAATCATTCTTTTATATGATAGATCTGCAAATAGCAAGCAAGAGCAACTGCGGCAGCAATCATAATCACAAGTTGACAGCCTACAACTGCTACCGGCTCCATACCTGCCAGTATCTGCATCCTCTTCCAGACATCTGTCAATCAAACGATACACCTGTTTTCCATTCCAGTCATCCCGCATCCTATTTTCAATCTCAAGGTCAAAGGGCAGCCTGAAATTTTTCCTATACTCTCCAGAATGGGATTTTACCGGTAATTCAAAACAGCTATTATAGTATAAACTCCCAGATATGTTTCAATACTCTGCTTTACAAGAATAAAAATACTCAGACTGGAAAAAATTAAGATAGGAACAATTTTTATCTTTCGGCCTTGAAAACGAGCCGGCTTAAATCAGTTGCAGTCAGGGGAAATCAATTATCAGAAAACCCAAAGATCCCGGGCACCTCAGGGTAGCCTCTAAATCCCTCAGGAGCATCATCTGTCTATTATAAAGAGAATTATTTGAAGGAGACACGGAAATGAGAGTTGCCTTACTTTCACCTATAGCCTGGAGGACGCCTCCTCGCCATTATGGTCCCTGGGAAAGGATCGTTTCCTTGCTCGCAGAAGGACTGGCAAAAGAAGGTATCGATCTTACGCTTTTTGCTACCGGTGATTCGATAAGCCCTGGAAAACTCGACTATGTTTGTTCTCTTCCCTATGAAGAAGATAAGAATATTGACCCCAAGGTATGGGAAGCCTTGCATATCGCCCATCTTTTTGAACAGGCTCCGAAATTTGACATTATTCATAACCACTATGATTTTTTGCCCCTGACTTACAGCCGTTTGGTAAAAACACCGGTACTAACCACCATTCATGGTTTTTCTTCCAGCCGTATTCTCCCGGTATATCGCATGTACAATAAAGACAATTATTATGTTTCCATAAGCAATGCAGACCGGGCTCCTGACCTTCAATACCTGGCAACAGTCTATCACGGTATTGATATGAAAGAATTCAGCTTCAACAGGCAGGCCGGCAATTATTTGCTGTATTTTGGCCGTATTCATCCTGATAAAGGAACAGGGGAATCCATAGAGATATCACGGAGATTCGGGCTGAAACTTTATATTGCCGGTATTATCCAGGACAAAGATTATTATAACAAACAGGTAGCCCCTTTTGTCGATAATAAAAAGGTGTTTTACCTGGGTTCAGTCGGACCGGAACAGCGGAACCATTTATTGGGGGGAGCCCTCGCCCTGCTTCACCCTATCCACTTCAAGGAACCCTTTGGACTCAGTATTATTGAAGCAATGGCCTGTGGAACCCCTGTCATAGCATTTAATAAAGGCTCCATGCCAGAAGTTATTAAAAATGGCAAGACAGGATTTCTGGTTAGAAACGTGGATGAAGCCTGTGAAAAACTGCAGGATATAAGGGAATTGGACAGAGAAAGTTGCCGCATCTGGGTTGAAGAAAGGTTCAGCCAGGAACGAATGGTAAACGATTATATCGCACTTTATAAAAAAATAAGTATGTAATTATGAGTAGGATATGGTGAATGCATAACTGAATCACCATACCCCATTCATGGTAAGATAAGCTTGCGCTTCATTGTTGACCCAGGAAAAATACCGAATAAGTCCCTGCTCCTACATGAGAACCTATTACAGCACCAATTTCTGAAATTAGAAAATTATAACAGCCGAATTTATTTTCGATCATTTTCTTGAGTTCCAAAGCCCCCTCGTAATCAGCAGAATAATTGATTCCAATCAATTGATCCTTTATGTTTACGCCTCTCTGCTCCATTATGTCCAGAAGTTTCTTTTTGGCTTTTTTTAGGCCATGTGCTTTATCCAGAGGAACTATTTTCCCATCCACAAAATGCAAAATAACCTTAATATTAAGCAGGTTTCCTATTGTCGCGGTAGCAGCGTTTACCCTTCCTCCCCTTTTGAGCATTTCAAAGCTCCCCACAACAAAGACCTGTTGTATTCGACTGATATTATCTTCTATCTCTGCTATGATTTCTTGCTTGTTTTTCCCTGCAGCAACTGCCCTGGCAGCCCTGACAACAGTGAGTCCGTAACCTACAGAAGCGCTTTTGGAATCAATAACGGTAATTCTTTGGGGGTCAACTGCATCGCGGACCATACAGGCTGACTGATAAGTACCACTCAGGCCCGAAGAAAAAGCAATATAGATAATTTCGTCTTCACTTTCATTAATTACTTTTTCAAATTCATTTTGGAATTCTTGCGGATTTATCTGTGCCGTGGTAGGCATAGCATCGGTTTCTGCAAGCAGTTTATAGAATTCAGGCGGATCAAGATCAAACCTGTCCCAGTATGTTTTGTCGCCAATAGTAGTCGATATATAAAAAAGCTTCACTCCCAGCTCATCCAGGACTTTTTTATCCAGGTCACAAGCATTGTCAGCATAAATGCGAATAGCAGCCATAAAGTCCTCCTCCCAATCTATTTCTTTTCAGCTAAGAGACAAATATTTACTAGAATTAAGTTTACTATTTTCCTCCAGTTTAAACAAGCCAGAGGCACTACCCCTTTATTATAGCCATGGTTTTTAAAATCTGTAATCCTTTTTCAATTGATAACAGAATGAAAAAATGTACAAAAATTTCTTTATTGAAAGGGGTAAACCAGATAACTATAGAATTCTAAGCATATATATTATAGTTGTTCAAGCCATATCAGACCCTACGGGGTGATTAGATCTTTATTTAGTATACATTATATGGAAGAGGTGACACAATGTCAGACAAGTTCTTGATTATTGGTGGAGTAGCTGCAGGAATGAGTGCTGCCGCTAAAGCACGAAGGATTAATCCTGACATGGAGATTACAGTATATACTGATGATGAATATATTTCCTATGCAGGATGTGGTTTACCATATTATATAGGTGGAAAAATTGATTCCAGGCAAAAACTGCTGGCCAGGTCGGTTGATGATTTTGCTGCCCAGAATATCATGGTAAAAACCTTGATGCGGGCAGAAGAAATTATACCTGAAACCGGGCAAGTGCTTGTCCGAGATTTAAGAAACAAGCTTACTATTAATGATAACTATGACCACCTGCTAATTGCTACAGGTGCCCGTCCATTTATTCCTCCACTTGAAGGCAGTTTACCGGGTGGTGTTTTCGCTCTGCGGACCATACATGACAGCCTTAAAATCAAGGAATTCTTGCATCAGCGCAGGCCACAAAGAGCAACGGTAATCGGCGGGGGTTATATAGGCCTGGAAATGGTGGAAAACCTTCTTGAATATGGCTGTCAGGTTAGCCTTATCGAAAAATCACCACATATTATTCCCAATATGGACAAAGACATGGCACAAACACTATGCCAATACCTGGAATCCAGAGGTGTTGACATACGCACGGGAGAGACTGTCACTGGCTTTAGCGGCGACAAATATATAACTGCAATCCATACTGACAAAGGGGAATTTGCTGCTGACTTTGTGTTGTTATCTATTGGCGTTCAGCCAAATTCTGAAATAGCCAAACTAGCTGGTATGGAATTAGGAATTAAAAACGCCATCAGGGTAAACGAAAAAATGGAAAGCAGTAAAGAGAGAATTTATGCGGCCGGCGACTGTGCTACTACCCGGCACCTCTTATCCGATAAAGAGGTATATATTCCCATGGGTACCACAGCCAATAAACAGGGAAGAGTAGCCGGCGAAAATGCGGCCGGTGGAGATGCGTCCTTCAGCGGTGTACTGGGTACCGGTATAGCCAGAGTTATGGAGATGGAGATATCCCGTACAGGCCTTTGCGAAAGTGAATGTCAGGCTCTGGGTATTAATTATATCTCCAAACGAATTAAGTCAAGAACTGCTGCCCACTACTGTCCTGTATCAGGCGAAATCCATGTTAAACTTATTGTCAACCAAGACAATAATCGTCTGATAGGCGCTCAAATAATAGGGTATACCGGAGCAGCTATGAGAATTGATATGCTGGCCGCTGCCATAACAACAGGAGCTACTGTTGAGGATTTGGTCGACATGGATCTGGCATATTCTCCGCCATTCAGTCCGGTTTGGGATCCGGTACTCATCGCTCTTAACCAGTTCTAGGCTGATTCAGGTCAAGCTTTTCCAGGACGCCTCGGGAATAGCCCTCCACTACAACATGAAACTACATCAACTTGCCTCCAAGAGCCAGGTCAAGCCTTCTTGAAATATTTGTCAATGATTCTCTCAGCCAGTCTTTTATGATTATTAGCCTCATTAACCAGCAACATCACCAGGAGAAACCATTCCAGGTCTTCTCTATCCTCAGTATCAAATTCTTTAGTATATTCTTCTATAGATTTCAGCTGATAAGCAAAGATGTCTTCACCAGAAAACGATTTATCGTTTTCAATTTCCAGGTATATAGAATATATCTCCCCGATCAGCGTTTTATCACTCTTGTTTTGACCTTTTTCCAGCAAAGGGGCAAAGAGCAGTTCAATATCATTAATCGATATAATCTGTTTCAGCTTATAAATTATTATCAGTAGTATCATATGCTCCCGGGAATACCTCTTCTTTTTTGATGGCATTAAAATGCCTGCCTTACTATAATTGTTTATCATAGTCTTGGTCAGTATTTTGTCTTTCTTATCCCTTTTCAGGCTGCCGAGTTTATTGTCCATAAAGGTAGTCACCTGATCCATATACAGGTCAATCTCAGGAATATCCTGTACTTGAATCTCTTGCACTGTTGATATTTCTTTTAATAATTCCCGCAGGGTATCCTTGCCAAACATTGGAGACCTCCTCTAGGATTTTTCTCAGAAATTTGTTATTTCTGATTTAACAGCATATTTTTCCTTGAATTGTAACACAATATATTGTAACATAACTAATATCAATAAGTAGTTTTTATTACTACATCACATTGTACGGGGGTGCAATATGCAGGAAAATGATTATCAGCAGGAAACTTCAGGGGATAATAAGAGTTTATTTAAGCAATGCTTATCCTTGCTCAAACCACGGGAACCAGTAAACGGCTTCAGTCATCTGCTGGGAGTATTCCTTTCCATATGGGGATTATACCTGCTCTCAAAAAATGCACCAGACACTGCAAGTACGTCTCATCTTGCCTCTCTATACATTTTTGGAGTCAGTCTGATTCTTTTATATTCTGCCAGCTCCCTTTATCATCTGCTGAATATTTCCGAAAAAGGCATACAGCTTTTACGCCGTATCGACCATATGATGATATACATTCTAATTGCCGGCACTTATACTCCAGTCTGTATGATTGTTCTGGAAGGATTGTGGAGATGGGGATTATTACTGGCGATCTGGATTCTGGCCTTTGTGGGAATAATCCTGAAAATCTTCTGGTTCAATTCCCCGCGCTGGCTTTCAACCCTCTTTTACACTCTTATGGGATGGCTGGTTATAATTGCTATTTTACCAATATCGCATAATATAGCTAAGGCCGGTACAGTTTTCCTGGTGCTGGGTGGGTTATTATATACCCTGGGTGCTCTTATATATGCTACTAAATGGCCGCAAATCTCTTCAAGGCTTTTTGGCTTTCACGAAATTTTTCACCTTTTTGTCCTGGGGGGCAGCTTTTGCCACTACTGGCTGGTATTCCGATATCTTATCCTCGTATAATTAGAAATACTTTCCTTGCTTCATCTTTGACAGGGACTGCGCATTTAATTAACCACGGGTTCGCTTCGCTCACACACGGATAAACACGGATTTTTTATTTTGATTTTTTTGTTTTATTGGATTTTACAATTTGAACTGATGGTTAAAAAGGTACTTTCTTTCTAAGCTTTTTTGAACAAGGTACTTTGTCCATAGTGGGGATATTTGTGGGATTAAGCTTAGCACAGGGGGATAAAGGCGACAGATACTGTGACTGCATATATGGGATATCAAAATTTTATAGGTTAATAACATAATCGCCTTTACAGTCGGTAAGACCGGACCCAAGCGGGCTTAAGCACACGAAGCTCCCCACTATGGTAACGAACTATTGTTAAACAGTTCAGATAGTTAAAAAAATCAGCGTTTATCATATAAATCTGCGATAATCTGCGTCTATTACACTACGTCGCATTATCTGTCTTATCTTCATCGTATTGCAATATTAAGAAAATAGTATATCATCTATATTGTCCAGCAATTCCTTGATTTCGTCCGGGGAGCGTTCAGCCATATGGGCTATTCTGAAGGTCTTGTCCTTTAGCTTGCCATAGCCATTCGAAATCTGGAAGCCCCTGTTTCCCAGTTCTTTGTTGAGAGCAGCCACATCAATTCCCCTGTTATTGCTGATACAGGTCAGCGTATTGGACAAATGTTTTTCATCAGCAAAAAGCTCGAACTTCTCTCTTGCCCATTCCCTGACAAGCTCAGCCATATCCAAATGTCTGGTAAATCTTCCCTCCAAACCTTCACTCAATATCCTGTCCAACTGATAATCCATGGCAAACATATGTGACAGGGAAGGAGTCGAAGGATACTGGTAATCTTTTTTCTGAATATAGTCATAGATAGCCAGTAGATCCAAATAATATCCCCTGTGCGGAACGTTTTTGGCTCTTTCAATAGCCTTCCGGGAAAAAGAACATACAGACATTCCCGGGGGCAGTCCCAGGGCCTTCTGAGTTGATGTTATGCAAATATCCACACCCAGTTTATCCACTTCTATTTTTGTTCCTCCCATTGAACTAACTGCATCCAGGCAGTAAACGATGTCCGGGTATTTTCCTGCCACTTCGGCAATCTCGATTACCGGGTTCATTACTCCTGTTGAAGTTTCATTATGAGTAATGGTAAAAAGATCATATTTCCCAGTAGCGAGAACTTCATCAATTAATGTGGCAGAAACAGCCTTACCCCAATCCACCTCGAACAAATCCGCCGGGACACGGTTATTCTCAGCCATTTCAAACCATCTTTTTCCAAAAGCCCCTACTGAAAAAACAGCCGCTCTTTTTAGCGTACAGGATCGTATGGCGCCTTCCATAAGACCACTGCCTGAACTGGTGGAAAGCAGTATTTCTTCTCGGGTATAAAACAGTTTTCGTAGTTTTTCACTGATTCCGTGTTGCAGTTCAGACGCCTCTTTACTCCGATGCCCGATCATGGGAGCCGCCATTTTTTCCAAGACCTCCGGCTTAACATCTACAGGCCCGGGAATAAATAATTTTTTATACACTATTCCATTACTCCTTCTTATACTAATTTTGCTCAAGTTTTCAAATTCAGCAGACAGAGACTGCGCACTAAGGAAAATTTTTGAGGGCTCGCTACGCTCGCACACGGATTTAACAGATTTACACTGATTTTTTTACTTTAATGTTTTTATATTTATTGGATTTCTACAAAGCTGAACTGATGGTTAATAAATTGCTTTTATTTAGATGTTCAGGATAACGGAAGCTATAGCTTCCGTTATCCTGAACAAAACATTAATGGAAGCTGGGTATTTCATTAAACTATCAACTATAATTTTTGACATCCACCAAATTAAAAATACTAAAAAGAATCTGTGTTAATCTGCGTCCGCAGGATCTGTGTGCGAGCGTAGCGAGCCCGTGTCTAATAACACTCCTGCTACGTAGTCTCTGGCTACTGTGAAGGTTTAACTCTTTGATTAATCGTTTAAGACCTGCTCCAGTTCAACTAAATTCACCGGTGTCTGAAAAACTGCATCAACATTCTGCGCTGTATAATCTTCCAGCTTAATGGCACTACAGGAAGAAATAAAACACTTCATCTGGGGTCTTTTGCCTTTTATGATAGCAATCAGCTTATCACCAGTGGTTTCATTCATGGTCAGATTGGCAATAACAATATCCGGGCAGTAGTCATCGAGCTGCTGCAAACAACCATATTCATCGGTTGACCTCGCATCATATCCCAGGTTCAATAACTGGTCTTCCATGACCTTCCTCTCCAGCCGGCAATCATTAACAATCAGCACTTTTTCCATGCTACTGGCCTCCGTTCCCCCTAATACCCGCAAACAGCCACCGATGGATAACTATTGAGATTATTCTGCATAGAACAATGAAAATCCTCTATAGAATCAGCTTTTTCTACAATTTCCATCCTCCATCTACCGTTAATACCTGTCCATTAATATATGATGCCCTGTTCGAGAGAAGGAAGACACAGGCTGATGCAATTTCTTCAGATTCTCCCAGCCTGCCTGCCGGGATTTCGTCTTCCAGGCTTTTTATCTCATCTTCATCGAGTTCATCAATAAGCATAGCAGTCTTGACAGGTCCAGGAGAAACAGCATTTACCGTAATCCCTGATAAGCCCACTTCACTGGCCATGGATTTTGTCAGGGCAATAAGTCCCCCTTTAGAAGCTGCATAAACAGCTTCATATGCTGCTCCCCTTTCTCCCCATACCGAAGCTATATTAACAATCCTCCCATAACGTTCAGGTATCATCTGCAAGAGCGCCTGCCGGCAGCAAAGAAAGGCTCCTCTCAGATTGGTATCCATAATTCTATCCCACTGTTCACCAGTAGTTTCCGTAACCAGGGCCCTGAGAGACCTGCCCGCGTTATTTACCAGCAAATCAATTTTGCCCAGTTGCTGTTCAACCAGCTCAAACATTTTCTTCACTTCAGCTTCGTTCCCAACGTCAGCCCTTATTGCAACAGCCCTGCCCCCCATCATCCTGATTTCTTCAACAAGTTGCTCAGCCTTTTGCTGCGATGAAAGATAATTTACAGCTACGCTTGCTCCTTCATTGGCAACCGCCCTGGCGATAGCAGCGCCGATACCCCGGCCACCTCCGGTTACCAGACATACCCGCTGCAAAAAGCTATGAGCATTATTATCCTTTGACAATGCCTCCCCCCCTCTCAGGTATCCATCCATGCAGGGAAAATATGGTGTCCAATTCTTCTTTTCAGCAAGCTTTGACCCAATCTTCTTAAATGATTTTAACATTAATTGCGGTAACAGCAAGCTGAATAAAGGTACCGGTTAATAGTCTTCTTATCCATCGACCTTAAAATTTAAGCTGTGTTAAAGTACTTGATTTTACTGAAATTTGCATTTAAAATATTCGGCATTACTTCTAATACCTATATGGCTTTTTAAAAATGCTTAAGATTGCATATGGAAAACACCCTGCATTAGCTTTGAGCCAGGCATACTATACCAGCTCATCCAATAATTTTAATAAATACCCCTGATAAATCAAAAATTGATGGATTAATCCATCTGCAGCTTGCATATATAATAAATAATCAGCATTAGTAAAACAGGACTTTTGTCGCAATATATCGAATAAAGGTCTTTTTTCTGAAAAAGTTAATTGTAAATTGCTAAAATAGCAAAAATTCCGAATAATATGTTGACAAATTCTAAGTCATTTCATATGATTAGGTATAATGTAAATATTTTTCTCAAAAAATTTATATCATATTCATATCTATGACTATTAGTATCAAGGCTTTCAGATATTAAAATCAAGGCTTTTAGAAATGGAAAAACCCATTTGAGTGAAGGAGGAGTATATTCCATGTACATCCTGCCCCCACTAAAACAGACAGGTATTGTTCCTTTCCAACAATAGGACGCAATGCAATCTGTCTTTTTTTATTGTACGCTTCTTCAAAAACTTCGCCTCACTGTTTTTATAGAAGCAAAACCGTACTATTATCCCAAAATCCTTGTTGTTTCGGGGCATTTTTTATTTTCCTTTTTATTTACTAATATTTTTTGGGCTTCAAGGAGAGGTCAACCCTCATTACCTTTAAGCAAATTAATTACAGGGAGGTGAAAAAGTAGAAACCACTGTTAATAACTATAAACAAAATTGAAGGAGGAGTTTTTGATGTCAGAACATGGTGGTTGGGCAAATCCGGCGCCTGCGGGCCTAGTGGCGCTGGCTGTAGCGTGTTTTACCTTTTATGCAATTTTATCAGGGACCGTAGACCATTCTTGTATTCCTTTACTGGGAATATGGTTGCTTGGTGGTTTTGTTGTGCAGGTAATCGTTGCTATTATTGAATTGAATCATGGAAACTTGACCGGTGGTAATGTATTTCTGTTCTTCTCGGCATTTTTTATGCTCGTTGGTGGTTTGGAGTTTTTGATTAAGTATGCTGCATCCTTAAATGGATGGGTAATTGATGCCCATATCGATGGGTGGGCATGGTTAGTTCTCTGGATTACTCTCATACTGTGGACTCCAGCATATCTGAAACAGTCCCCGGCAATTATGAGCCTGGTAGTACTGGCTTTGGATGTTGCTGTTTTCTTCGTTGCCTTTATGGATATTGGATGGTTAGGTAAAGAATTTTCCCCTGTTGCAGCAATATTTCTCCTGATTGCAGGTATTTTTGGCCTTTGGGTAGCTTCGGCAATAATCCTTAATACCGCTTTTGGAAGAGCTGTTATTCCGATGCCTGGACCCTTCCTTAAGTAATTCGGGACTATTAATTAATATAAGGCAAGTACAATATAGAGAGAATTCTTATTAAAATAATTATTTTAATAGATATTTCTAAAAAAAATCACCTGCAAAAAGCCGGTGATTTTTTTTATCTAATTACCGATCAATATTTATTTTTCTTGTAAATGATTAAAGGTATACAATGTCGTAATGTCGAATTTATTGTATAATACTGGGATACTTCTCTTCTTAATTTACAGCAATGCATGAAGAAAATAAATAGGGAAAGGTGGTCAGTATGAATGAGGGTTATAGCTCTTAGTAATCAAAAAGGCGGCACCGGCAAGACCACCTCGGCTATCAACATAGCTTATGCTCTCTCCCGCAAGGGTTATCAGATACTATTAATTGATCTGGACCCTCAAGCCAGTCTCACAGCTTCTCTGGGAATTAATCCCGAGAAAACCATTTACCAGTTATTAAAAAGAGAAATCTCTCTGGAAGAAAGTGTAACAACCAAAAACAAAGTAGCAGTAATTCCAGCCGACATAAACCTGGCTGCAGCAGACATTGAGTTATCTGGAGTAGCCGGCAGAGAGTTTATGCTCCGGGAATCGCTGGATGATACCCTGGCTTATGATTTTGTTTTGCTGGATTGCCCTCCAAGTATGGGCCTGCTCACCATAAACGCTTTGACTGCTGCCCGCGAGGTCTTCATTACTGTACAAACTGAGTTTCTTGCCCTGCAGGGGATGAGCAAATTACTGGAAACCATAGATATGGTAAGAGAACGGCTTAACCGGGAATTAAGCCTTAATGGAATAATTGCCACCAGATACGACAAAAGAAGAGTTCTCAATCGCGAGGTAATTGAAAATCTCTATGCTTATTTCGGAACCAAACTATTCAATACATTTATTCGAGAAAATATTTCACTGGCAGAAGCTCCGAGTTTTGGGCAGGATATATTCAGCTACCGGCCAAACAGTACAGGAGCTGCCGACTATTTAATGCTCGGCCAGGAGATAATAGAGAGGGGTTTTGCAAATGAAGACAGGTAAAAGGATGGGAAATGACCCTTTTAAAACATATAAGGACTTAATTACAGATATGGATAAAGATAAATACCTGGATTGTGAAAAAGTTGAAATTCAAGAAAGCGCGCTTGCTGCAGTAATTGATTCCAGGGAAACAAATAATAAAAATCCCGAATCCGATTTTCAACAAATCCTTACTCTTCTCAATGAGCTAAACCAGAATCTCAAAGAGCTAAAGCAAGAACAGGAGAACATACATCTAATTCGCCAGGATCTTGCAGAACTTAAAAACGCCAGGAACAAATACCTGACTGCACTGAGCAGACCATGGCAAATATGGTTTCCCTGGCTGCCTTAAAGTTATCCACTCCTTTTAGCGATAGTATGCACTGCTTCTATGACTTTTCTTATATCATCTTCTGTATTGAAATAACCAGGGCTCAAACGGCAGGCCCCTCTTTCAAAGCTGCCGATGGTTCTATGGGCAAGAGGTGCACAATGTAAACCGGAACGGGTTACAATACCAAATTCGTAATCCAGATTCATACTTATTTCGCCGCAGTCCATTCCATCTATGTTAAAGGGAACTACAGCTGTTTGTCTGTCAGCATCTGCCGGTCCATGAATAATCAATCCTCTTATTTCTTTTAATCCCTCCAGCAGATAGCCCGTAAGCCTCTGTTCATGTTTTCTTATATTTTCTATTCCAGTCTTCTTTATGAACTCAGCACCTGCCAGCAGGCCTGTAATTCCTGGTGTATTGGGAGTCCCACTTTCCAGAAGATCAGGTAAAAACTCGGGGTGTTCCAGAAATTCTGACAGGGAACCAGTCCCCCCTTGTTTTAAAGGTCTGATTTCCACCCCTGGTCTTACATAAATGCCCCCGGTACCCTGGGGGCCCAATAGCCCTTTATGTCCGGTAAAACACAGTATATCTATATTCTGCTCCTCAACGTCCAATGCTAAAACCCCTGCTGTCTGAGCACTGTCTACCATAAAAAGAATATTGTTTTCCCTGGCTAGCTTTCCTACTTCAGCAACAGGCATAATAGTCCCGGTCAGATTGGAAGCATGTAAAATACATATTAAGCGGGTATTGGTTCTGATAGCTTTCCTGATTTCCTCCGGGTCTAAACTGCCATCTTCCGCACACCTCACCGCAGTCCACTCAATTCCCCTGCCCTGCAAAACAAAAAGCGGCCGGGCCACCGAATTATGCTCCATACTCGTTGTTATAACATGATCCCCGCTGTTCAAAAGACCTTTAAGCCCGATATTTAAAGCTTCAGTAACGTTAAAAGCAAATGCCAGGCATGAACTGTCTCTGATATTGAAAAGCTCGGCTAATGCATCCCTGCATTCCAAAAGAACCGAACCCGCTTTCAGGGTTTTTTTATTGCTGCCGCGGCCCGGATTCCCCCCCAGATAACGGTTGAAATGATCGACAGCCCTATATACAGACTCCGGTTTGGGAAAAGTGGTAGCCGCATTATCCATATAAGTAGTCTCCATAAGACTGGCCTCCTTATAAATAATAGACATGATTGCCGCCGCACTTCTATCTAAAGTCACTCTTCAATATTGTTATACAGAAATTGTTTTCGAAGCTTTGCACAAAACTTCCATGGCTGTATACATATTGGTAACCTTGCCTACGGCCAATTTCTCTTTTAAGCCATAAAAATCCAGGCAGGTGCCGCAGGAGAGTATTTCAACCCCCTTGCTTTCCAATGCTTTTACATGAACAATTACCGGCGACCCTTCAACAGTAAGGTATATACCGCTGTTCATAAAGAGCAGGTGGGTAATGTTTTCTTCCATTTCATTTAAGGTGTAGAGGAAACTATTCATTAAAATCTGTCCCAGTTCTTCATCCCCCTGACCAAAAAGCCTGCTGCTGACCAGTACAGCAATATCTTCAGTACTATGGCCTTTTTCTATATTTATTTCATCAGTCCTGCTCATATGAATATAGTAAGCATTATCCTTTTCCTCCACCTCATAATCATAACCCTGACTACTGGCTAACTTGCTGACATTTTCCAGGGCCATAGTCTGGTCTACTATAGTAGTCAGCAGATCTCCATTTTCCCCTTCCATGGCTTTTTTGGTTAATATTACCGGTTGGGGGCAGCTGAGTCCCCTGGCATCCACAATTTTATCCATGAATAAACACATCCTCTCTTTGTTTGTTTTATTTCTTAATTATAGCTTTTTCCAGTTCTGAAATAATGTTTTCTATTTCCAAACCGTAGAACACAGACATCTCCGCCAGACTGTTAAAGAGTTGTTCACACATAATACAGGCTCCGACCTTCTCATCATAACGGTGAAATACTTCCTGACATTCGGGATATTTTTCAACTATATCCAGAACCCTCATCTCTTTATAAATCATAATAACCCTTTCCCCATAGTAATACAGTGCTTTACCCGGTACCGACAAACACGCCATAGTCCTTTCCCCTGTTAAATGATAGCATAATGATTTTCATATATAAAATGAATATTTTTTATAGTCAAGACAAGGGGCTGCGAAATTAATAATACCGGCGAACGTACTTCAAATATAATCAGTAATCATAAATAGTATCTTGATATATCTCTTTTTTATATTGCAGCTCTGGAATAGTGGGAAAAAATAATAGGGTTTTGTGCTATGATGATATAATTGTTATTGGAGATGAACTTCGACTGGAGGGAGTTACCCTGGAGATCAGAAAAGTAAAGCGGAAGGATTTAAAACAGATACAAGAGATATATAATCATGCCATAGTAAACCTGACTTCTACTTTTGATGAGGAACCCCGCAGCTTCAAAGCTTACGAGAGCTGGTTTGAACTTCACCAGAACCCTAACTATCCTCTGCTGGTTGCTGTAGAAAACACTAGCGTAAAAGGCTGGGCCAGTATTTCCCCTTTGCATCCCCGGACTGCTGCGCGCTTTACCGGGGAAACTTCGGTTTACATAAAAAATGACTCCTACCATAAGGGAATAGGTTCCCAACTGCTAAAAGCTCTATTAAACTCGGCAATAGATCTGGGTTTCCATTCACTGGTGGCTCTGGTTGTCGGAAATAATCAGCCCAGTGTCAGACTCCATGAAAAATTCGGCTACCGCTTAGCCGGCAAATGTGAAGAAGTGGCTTTTAAATTCGATACCTGGCTGGATCTTTTGATAATGCAAAAAAAGCTTTATTAGCAGGGGTACCCCTCGCGCAAATCTTATTAAAACTCCTGCTCCAATTCATTGACAAGGCGCCTGGCCTTATCTTCCAATTCCATGAGCCTTGCATTCACTTTCTCCAGCAGAGCTTTCTGCTGCTCGATAAACAAATCTTCAACCCCGTTTTCTTTATATTCTTCAATGGTTTTTAAAATAACCGGGATGTTAAATTCCTTTAAGTCACGTATTTTCTTCTGAGTTTCCATCAATGCTTCTATTTTCATTTCTTGGGCCACTACAAATCCTTCCTTTCTGCACCGCTGTTATCAAAGTATATTTTAAACCAGCTTGTAATTAAAAATAAATAGCTATAGTATAAAATGGTTACGAAAAAAGTCAGGAGCATCAAAATGCGTTTTAAAGGAGACCTGGGTAAAGATGAAATAGGCGGCTTATTATTGGCTCTTTCCCTTCCTGCCATGATCGGAATGACTGTACAAGCCCTTTATAATGTGGTAGATACATTCTGGGTCGGAAAATTAGGGCCGGAAGCCATAGCTGCCCTGAGCATCTGCTTTCCCATACAAATGCTGATGATAGCTGTCGCTACCGGAACCGGTATAGGTTTGACCTCAATAATATCACGACGACTGGGCGAAAACCTGGATAGTGAAGCTGTAAATGCTGCAGAACATGGCATAATGCTGGTACTTTTCTATGGAGTGCTGGTGACCATTCTGGGCTTGATATATGCAGGTCCGCTTCTGCATACTTTTGGGGCGACCCCCGAACTATTTGACAGCAGTAAAGACTATATAAAAATCATATTACTCGGCAGTATACTCATGTTTTTTGGCATACTCTCAGGTTCCATAATACAGGCAGAAGGTAATGCGGGAACTCCAATGAAATCCATGCTAAGCGGAGCAATTACCAATATTATACTGGACCCTTTTCTTATTTTTGGCATTGGTCCCTTTCCTGAAATGGGCATTCAGGGTGCAGCTATCGCAACCCTTATTGGCCAACTGGCCGCCTGTTCTATTAATTTCAGGTATATCTTTGGCAGACAGGGACAGCTAATCCTGTCCTTACGGAATTTTAAATTAAGTTTCTATATACTGGGAGAAATTTATAAGGTAGGACTGCCTTCCATGGTAATGCAGCTGGTAAACAGCTTGATTATGGTGGTTTTAAATAGAATTCTGGGAAGCTACGGCTACCTGGCTATTGGTGCTCTGGGGGTATTTTTCCGGGTTCAATCCCTGATATTTATGCCCGTAATTGGACTCACTCACGGCCTTACTCCCATCGTGGGCTTCGCTTATGGTGCCCGGAGGCTGGACAGAATGAAAGAGGCTATTAAAAAAGCCTCCCTGGTTTCATTTATAATTATGAGCATCGGTTTTCTGGCTTTTCAATTGATCCCGGGACAAGTTGTGGCAGCATTTAATAATGATCCCCTATTGATAGAACTGGGAAAAGAATGTATGCGTAACATAAGCATCCTGATGCCTTTTGTCGGTCCATCAATAATAATGATCAGCTCTTTCCAGGCAGCGGGAAAAGGCTTTACCGCTCTTTGGCTTTCTCTTTTGCGGCAGCTTGTATTCCTGCTGCCCGCGATATTCATACTATCCAGTATTTTGGACTTGAGAGGTGTATGGCTGGCTTTCCCGGCATCTGATTTTTTGGCTATTAGCATAACAGCTTTAATATTGAAAAAATATCTAAACGATTTAGAAAGAAATGGCTTTCCTCAAAGGAATAATATATCTGATACTCAGGGGATTCTGTAAAAAAGGAGGCTTCAACATGAGACAGGTTCAATTAATCGCCAGCACTGCCTTTGGCCTGGAATCTATAGTGGCTCATGAACTAAGGAAACTGGGGTACAGTAATCTGACAACAGAAAACGGCCGTGTACTATTTGCAGCTGATATTTCAGCTCTTGCCCGCTGCAACCTCTGGCTGCGTTCCGCTGATCGTCTATTGCTTAAAATAGGAGCATTCCCGGCCCGAACATTTGAAGAGCTGTTTGAAAACACCCGTTCCCTGCCCTGGAATGACTGGATACCTGCAGATGCTGAATTTCCCGTAGAAGCAAAGTCTATCAAATCAAAGCTATTTAGTGTCTCCGATTGTCAGGCTATAGTGAAAAAAGCCATAGTGGAAAAAATGAAGGAAAAACATCATCTGAACTGGTTTCCGGAAAACGGATCAAGATTCAGGATTCAACTGGGCCTGCTGAAAGATACTGCCACTCTCAGCATAGACAGCAGTGGAATTGGCCTGCATAAAAGAGGCTACCGCAAGCTTTCCGCCGAAGCCCCCCTCAAGGAAACCCTGGCCGCGGCCATGATACAGCTCAGCCGCTGGAAAGCAGATCGGGCCTTGATCGACCCCTTCTGCGGTTCAGGCACTATTCCTATAGAGGCCGCTTTAATTGGAAAAAATATAGCTCCGGGACTGGGCAGAAGCTTTGCCGCCGAAAATTGGCCCCAGTTACCAGCACAGTTGTGGAAAAAAACCCGGGAAGAAGCCCGTGACTCTATTGATCATGAGCAGCCACTGGGGATTCTGGGATTTGATATCGATCCTGCGGTTCTTGACCTGGCACGTTTTCATGCCAAAGAAGCCGGGCTGAAAAACCTCATAAGCTTTCAGCAGCAGGATGTGAGAGACTTGCGATCCAAATACAATTTCGGCTACTTGATAGCCAATCCCCCTTACGGGGAACGCCTGGCGGAAAAAAAGGAAGTGGAAAAGCTCTATAAAGACCTGGCCCCTGTTTTTGATCGCCTGGATACCTGGTCTTTTTACTTGCTCAGCTCCCACCCCGGCTTTGAAAAGCTTATTCAACGCAAGGCAAATAAAAAACGCAAACTCTATAACGGCCGTATCCAGTGCAATTATTACCAATTTTTTGGTCCCCGTCCCCAGAATTTAAAAGGACCTTTTGCCAAACCGAATGCAGATTAATAGAGCTGTAATTTATAACATTGTCCATTATAAGCAAAATCCCCACATAAAAAATCTTCAGTGAATGTAGATCAAGTAGCGAGGATACCATTTGGACTCAATATAGTTTTCTTACACCCTTTCCTATCTTAAGCAAAAGGTTTACAACAAATTCTTTGATTCCTAATTCTTCTCCAATCTTATTTGCTATACTCATGAAAATTTTTGTAATAATTACAGCTACTAAGAAAATAATAAAATATCGAAAACCATCATATAAAATATCCATATCTTAATTAATTCCTCCAATTGAGTCTGTATAGTGTTTAGCCAAGAAAAGTCCACCTGTGGCAAAGCAGCGTTTTCCCATTTGCTTAAAAGCAGCGTTTTATTATACTATCCATATATTCCTGGAAATCACCCAGGTTTTCACATATTATTCGATAAATCTCCTCTTCATTAATCTCATCATACATATGAACAGCACGATTGCGAAATCTTATCATAGCCCGAAAAGTTGCCTCTTTATCCTTCGGGAGATAATCTTCGCGGCTTAGTATTTTTATGGCATCATGGTAGCTTTGGGGAATTCCCAGGTTCTCGCGGGCAATAATATGATGGGCAATGTCAATCATTGCTTCCACAGAGATTTGCAGAATACGGGTAGCGGAAAGGTAATTGCGAGGATCTGCCAAAAACTCATCAAAAGGTATCTGTCGCAGTGAATCCAAAAACTTTATATTCTTTTGCAATATATTAATCTTCTGCCGTATTTTATTATTGTTGACCATAAGCCTTTTTCCTCAACGCTTCATCATATTCGCAGTAAAATTGCCTTAAATCGATTTGAAAATCGCCATATTCCTTAAATACACGCTCCAGAAAATCACAAAGCAGTTCATGATCTCTTTCAAATAGAATTTTACCGGTAGACAGGACTTCAAATTGCATAACAATTGATGCGGTATTAAGTATTAAAACATCAAGGTCTTCTTCCCGGATAATATCTGCTATTTGAGCAGAAAGGTCAAGCTGATAAGCCAGGTCGGCTCGTAGTGAACCAGACACCAGTACTGCAATGTCTATATCACTGAGATTTGTCTGGTATTCACTACCATAAGATCCATATAAATATACAGCCAATATCTCTTCCCGGCTTTTAAGAAATTCTATTAAATTTGGAATTCTATCTTGAATATTAATTTTTTCCAGATTTTTACTTACACGAACCATAAAACTACTCCTTCATAGTAGCAAATAATCATTTGTATAGTACCAAATAATCCCAGCAAGGTCAAGCTCATTCAAATTTATGATTTCCGAGGAGAGAACAGAAGAATATACCTGAAGATAATTAGTTCATGGCATTAAGGGTAACCCTCATGCTATCAAAGATAATAATTTGATGGCTTCCGTCTCCCATTTTATACTGCCCTTTTATGGAGTGTTCCTGGGGATCATCATTTCCCGATACCGTCCATTCTACATTACCTTCCAGAAACTGTTCATGATCTACCTGGGTATTAACCGTAAGATTATTGCTCCCGCTCAGGTTTAATTCCAGATCGCCGGCATCCTGAATCTGCCAGTCACTGCTGATATTCCTGGCATCTATATTGACCGAATGGTCATTGCCCTTGATAATTACGTCCATTTTATCGGGAATGAGCAGTTTGTATTCGCTTATTCGGCAATCATAGCCAAAATCATTGCCATAAAGGGGTATGTCAAAACTGATAAATTGAGTATCGCCCGCCTGATAGCTGTTGCATTTCGTAGCCTCAGCCATCATTTCCAGGGCTCTTTCTTTGGAGTCGGCCGTTACCGAAAGGCTGGCCCGGGATATAATGGAATCACTCTTGGAGGTATGAATCTGCAAGGAAGCGGGCGGTGCTTCGATTACCAGCCTTTCGATTTCCGTTGCTATCGCTGTCTCACTGGGTTCGGTCTCCAGCAAATAATGCTTGGAAGCCAGCATAATCCTGGCCTGCTCGGTGAAACCAAATTCCGTCAGGCATTGTACTCCCAGACCGGATATAATTATAACAAAGACCATAAATATACTGAAAATATCATATTTTATTTTGATGTCATTGTTTTTATTGATAAAGATCTGCCCCAGTATCTCCAGTCCCAGGAGAACAAATAATAGGGGCCACCATTTAAAAACAATCTCCGCAACCGCTACACTGTTTATCTGGGCAATGATTAATCCGCTTCCCAGCCCCAGCAGAAGGATTCCCATGGAAAAGGTGCCTACTCGCCATTCTCTCATTTTTCATTCACCTCATTTTCATCAATTACATTCTCTTCGATTTTTACAGCTTCTGCTTCAGGCACAGCACTGTCCTCTTCTTTATTGTCCACTTTATCTGGCTCATCTGTCTCCAATTCCGGGGTTCTATCTTCTTCCAGGGCTTCATTTATTAATTCCAGGAACTTGTCTTCTCGCGTGCTCACTCCATCTTCCTGCCTGGCATTAAACTCTGCTTTTTCTACCTCGAGGTCTTCACCTGCGCCCTTTTTCCCCTTGTATGCTTGCACCTTATTGCCTGCCAGCATTTTTATCCCGCCCAGTATGAAAATCAGGGCTACTATCGCTGTCTGCAGGTAATGGCGAATCTGCCAGCTTAAGAGGGGGGATACTATTTTTTCAAACAATATTAAACACCCAAAAACAATGAGTCCCCATCCTATCCAGCGGGGATGATTACTAAACCACTGGAAAAAAGGTATTTCCTCCCATGTCTGCCCGTTGAACTCTTTTTCATCCATACGGTGATAAGCATCAAAAAGGCTGTAAAACCATATTACCGGCAATATAAAAACCAGTATGCTCAAGTTCAGCCACCCCATCAGGAAAGCGGTAAAAAAGAAACCTGCCATCAGTTGGGTACCTTCTTTCAGGAAACCCAGGTACATATGCCCCGCTCCAGGAATTATGGAAAGAGCTACGGTAATTATTTTCTGGTTGCTCATGGACATATTGCTTAAAATATTATTTAAATCAGGATTTGCTGCCTCCCGATTTTGCTGAGTCAGATGCAGTTTTTCTGCCAGTGACAGGGAATCTACTAAAGCCACAAACCATATAATCGGTATGGCAAAAAGCAGCAGTATAAAAAAACGGTCAGTACCGGCCAGGGCAGACATTCCAGCCGTTCCCAGTACAGACAACGCCAGAAGCGTAAAAAACACGAGAGCCCGGCCGGAAAATCCCAGGTATAAATGACCCAGTCCCGGTATAAAAGATAATATGAATGTTATAAACTTGCTTTTTTGTTTCACTTTGATACCCCCTCCTTTTTCCTGTTCTCAAAATTTTCTATCCATCTGGCAGTCCGATCAGCAATTTGACCCGGCCAGTCCATACGTATACTATCCTGCAATTTCTGATGTTCCAGGCTACAGGCAGTTCTGGATAATTGACTGTAGTTGTCCACCAGGGATTGGAATACCCCGCCCCCGGCAAAAAACATGGTCAATATGGCTGCCGCTACATAGTAAACAAATAAATCCTGCCAGCGTTTTCTCCAGGTATTCGGATGGCAGACAGGAGGTTCAGGTCTGCTTTTTTCTTTAATGTAAAGCATTGTACTGTCAGTAAAATCAACGGGGAGCATTTTTCCGGCATTTACAATATCTTCCTCCGGCATGCTTTCAAGAAAGCTGTTCATGCATATTTCGCAGGAAAGAAGGTGTTTTTCCATTTCTCTTCTGCTTATTTCCGATAATTCACCTCTGTGAAAAGCCTGCCATTCTTCTTTCATATAATGTCTCACTCACTGAACCCCTCCTTCCATTTCTCCCGAAACATTTTTCTGGCCCGGTAGAGGCGGGACTCTACCGTTCTCATGCTTATTCCCTCTTCTCGGGCTATTTCTTCATAGGTCCAGGATTGAAAATAAAACTTTTCAATAACCCTGCGGTATTTGTCCGGCAGTTGTCTGCAAACCGCCCTCACTCTTTCACGGTAATCTTTTTCCAGAAGTATTTTTTCCGGATTAACCCACTGTCTTTCATCCTTTATGGTCTTAATTTCCAACCCTCTATCAATATACTTCTGCTCCTTATGGGCTCTCTTCCAGTCAATAGCTTTATTGGCACTAATTCTGCCTATCCAGGCTTTGAAATTATCAGGGCGAAAACGAGGAAGGGATTGGTATACCTGCAGAAATACTTCCTGGGCTATATCCTGGGCATCATTGGGATTATCTACTAATTTTAAAATAATGGCAAAAACATAAGCCTTGTATTGATTTACTATTTCAACAAATACTTCTTCATGCCCGGAAACGAATTCTTTAATTATCTCTTCTTTAACACCAACCGCAATCCCCTCCTTCCCTCATTTATTATAACGATGAAAATATAAAAAAACCCTGCACCTTTTTCATAAAAGTTTAATTCCATTATTCCCCTGTAATCATATCCCACTTATATAATCCTTTTTAAGAGGTCATACTAATATAAACCTGAATATTCGCCAATTAACTTCTTTATGTATTTATAGGTATTCTTCATTTGTTTAGGAGATCTGAGATCTCCTTTTATAAAGGAGAGAGTTTTGCATAATTAACTTTTTCCTGCGATTAAGCAGTAGATTAGTAAATGTCATCCTGAGGCAAAGCCGAAGGATCTTAAAATTTTTGGCTCAGGCTTTAGAATGAGGATTGGGATTTTTTAATTATGCAAGAGTCTCAGGAAATAAGCACAAAGGAATATTATGCACAGCTTGAGGCATAAAATACTCTGTCAGCTATTTTGGAGGTTAGAAATGATATCAGTAATTCTGGCTGGAGGAAAAGGACTGCGTTTATGGCCGGAGAGCCGCAGACAACGTCCCAAACAATTATGCAGCTTTGTTGATAATAAATCCATGCTCGACCATACCATCGATCGCCTTATGGCTTCCGGTTCCCGGCGTATTATAATTATCACCAGCGACGACCTTCTGCCAAATATAAGACAGGTCATAAACAATAGAAAAGATTCAGAACTAATAGAGATTCTTAGCGAACCGGAGGGAAAAAACACTGCCCCTGCAGTCGGTCTGGCCCTTTCCATGTTATATAAGGAAAACCCTGACGAAATTCTGGGAATATTTCCGGCCGATCATCACGTACTGGATACTCCGGCTTTTTCAGAAAGCATTCAGCGTGCAGCCCTCGCTGCTCAACACGACCATCTGGCAACCATAGGGATATCCCCTGTCCGGCCGGAAACCGGCTTTGGCTATATTGAAAAAACCAAATGGGAAATTGGAGAAATACCAGGTGTATTTCAGGTCAGTACCTTCTGTGAAAAACCTGATGCAGAAACCGCCAAATCTTATTTGGGCAGCGGGCAGCATATGTGGAACGCAGGTATATACATGGGGAAAGCAGCTGTGCTGGCAGAGGAATTTCAGAAGCATCTCCCGGAAATATACGTAAAACTTATACTGGGACATGAGGAGTATATTAAATCCTATTCAGAACTGCCCAACATCAGCCTCGATTATGGAATAGCTGAGAAATCCGAACGTATGGCTGTAGTTCCTGCAAATTTTGGTTGGTGTGACCTGGGCAGTTGGAATGCCCTGGCTGATCTTCATGAACAGGATGATATGTCCAATGTCTTTACAGGAAATGATGTTATATTGATGGACAGCAAAAACTGTATTGTGAAACAAGCAGAAAAAACTTTGGTTCTTTTTGGGGTTGAAAACCTGCTCGTAGTAGAAACTGACGATGTCATTTTGGTTTCCGAACGCAACCGTTCTCAGGAAGTACGCAAAATAGTAGAATTATTGGATAAAGAAAATAGATTTGATTTATTGTAAATACCGGGATCTCCGGTTTTTCTTTAAAGTCATATTATCTTATTTATCAGACCATGGAGATAGGAGGGATATTATTAATACTAATATATTTCGTCAATATGATATCAGAGGTATTGTAGGTAAAGACCTTGATGACAGTCTTATGTATGACATCGGACGTGCTTTTGCTGCTCATGCTTTCCGGCACGGGCACAATACCATCCTGCTGTCCAGGGATAATCGTCTTTCTTCCCCTCATTTACACGCTCTGTGCATGGAAGGAGTTTTAGACTCAGCTTGCGATGTAATTGATCTGGGCCTTTTAATTACTCCTATGTTCTATTATGCCGCCAGGCATCTGGATAAACACGCAGGCATAATGATTACCGCCAGTCACAATCCCCCCGAGTATAATGGATGCAAACTCTTGCTGGGGGACTCAACTATTTATGGACAGGAAATCCAGGAAATTCGGCGGATAATTGCCAGGCAGGATTTTGTCAGCGGTCCCCGGGGTTCAGTCACTCAGGTCGACATCAGCGATGACTATGCCCGGATGATTAAAGCCCGGATAAATATGGGGCCAAATATTCCTAAAATTGTAATAGACTGCGGCAATGGTGCCGCATCTTATTTTGCTCCGGAAATTTTTCGCAGCCTGGGATGTGAAGTTGTGGAACTATTCTGTGAGTCTGACCCCTCTTTTCCCAATCACCAGCCTGATCCGGTTAATCCCGAAAACATGGTGGACTTAATCAAAGAAGTACAGAATAGCAGAGCTGATATCGGGATAGGGTTTGATGGCGACGGCGACCGTCTGGGGGTGGTTGATCCCTGGGGCAACCTGATCTGGGGTGATATGCTCATGATACTGTTCTGGCGCGATATTCTCCCGCGTTATCCCGGGAGCCAGTGTATTGTGGAAGTCAAGTGTTCTCAGGCTCTTATTGACGAGATAAGACGCCTGGGCGGCACACCTTTAATATATAAAACCGGTCATTCACTGATAAAAGCTAAAATGAAAGAAATAGATGCCATATTTACCGGGGAAATGTCCGGGCATATGTTTTTTGCTGATGAATACTATGGCTTTGATGATGCCATTTATGCCGGAGCACGTCTTGTTTCTTTGTTGTCATACAGTAACAAAAGCATCACTGAAATGCTGGCTGATATTCCTCAGTATTACTCCACCCCGGAAATCAGGCTTCCCAGTACTGATGAACAAAAGTTTGATATCGTCAGCAAAGTTTTGCTTCATTTTCGCAAACATTATGAGGTATTGGATATTGATGGAGCCAGAATATTGTTTCCTAATGGTTGGGGACTGGTCAGGGCATCCAATACCGGTCCGGAATTGATAATTCGTTGTGAGGGCAATTCTCCTCAGGCACTGGAAGAAATAAAGGATGAAGTGTTTTCATTTTTACAGGGATGGAATCTTATGGTCGATACCAGGCATAATGCCAAGCTTTTAAATGTTTAAACCTTTTTTATTCAGATTCCAGGGTATATAAGATACAAGCTTCTGCTGTATCCTGGTTTAATCAACTTTGAATCGCTTGTTTATGTATAGAGAGTTTTGCATAATTAAAAAATCCAACTTTCTATTCTGAGCCTTAGCGAAGCCACTTTAATCGTGAGCGAAGCGTGCCCGGAGGATGAATCCTAAGATCCTTCGGTTTTGCCTCAGGATGACAGTACTTAAATACTTGCCTGATGATACGGAAAAATTAATTATGCAAAATCCTCATGTATAAGAAATATTTTTATATGGAAAAATATAGTTACAACTATATCTCAAGGGAGTGAAAACAATGATACTGAATTTAGGAACTTATCCCCCCAAGCAATGCGGAATTGCAACGTTTTCCATGGATTTGCGCAACAGCTTATTAAAAAATGGAAATACCGTCCAGATTATGGCCGTATCTGATGATAAATCTGAATATAATTATCCTTCTGAAGTGATTTATAATATCCGTCAGGAAGAAAAGCAAGATTATGCCAGAGCTGCCAGTTTTGTCAATTCTTCTCCAGAGATAGAAATACTGATTATCCAACATGAATATGGTATTTTTGGCGGCTCACACGGTGAATACATTTTGCAGTTTGCTGCCAAATTAAAGAAGCCTTACATCGTAGTCTGCCACACAGTCTTACCCCGTCCCCGGAGACAACAAAAAGCTATACTAAAGAATCTTTGTTCGCGTTCTTCAGCTGTAGTTTGCATGACCAAGCGGTCTGCCCGCCTTTTAAGCAATTTATATGGGGTCCCAAAGGAATTACTCAATGTCATAAGCCATGGGGTTCCGGAATTTAAAAGGCACCCTGCAGAAGAATTAAAACGCAAGCATAATTTAAGCGGCAAAAAGTTAATCAGCACATTTGGCTTGATTGGACCTGGAAAAGGCCTGGAACTTGGAATAAAGGCGATGTCGGAAGTAGTCCGGGATTTTCCGGATGCCACATATTTGATTCTCGGGCAGACCCATCCCATGTTGAAGAAAAAAGAAGGCGAAACTTATCGTATTATGCTGGAGAATATGGTTCAGGAACTCAATATTGAAAATAGTGTAATATTTGTCAATCGTTTTTTAAATGACAATGAGTTGGGAGAATACCTTCATATGAGTGATATCTACCTGAGTCCTTATCCCAACCCAGATCAGGCCGTAAGTGGTACTATGGCTTTTGCCATAGGGTGCGGAAAAGCCATAGTATCAACTTCTTATGCCTATGCCATTGAGGTCCTGGAAAATGGTAGAGGTTTATTGGCTGAAACTGCTCACCCGGAATCACTGGCTAATTTAATAAAGAAGATACTGGCTGATCCTGACTTGCAAAGCAGTCTTGAAGCCCGAGCCTACAAAATCGGTAAAACATGGACCTGGCCCAATATCGGCAGGCAATACAGTTCTGTACTTGCAGATATACTTAAAAAAAGTTACGGACACAAGGAGCAGTTAAATTATGTTGGATTATAGATATATAAAAGAATTGACTGACGAAGCAGGTATACTGCAGTTTTCTAAACTGGCTATCCCCGATAAACGCAGTGGATATACTCTCGATGACAATGCCCGTGCTTTAATAGTATCGATGTATATGGATGAAGGATACCAGTATGCTCAAAAATATATTTGGTATATCAAAAATTCTCAACAGAAAGATGGAAGCTGGTCAAACTTTTTCCTCGATGGCCGCTTCTGTTCTCATTTCGATTCAGAAGATAGTATCGGCCGGGCACTACTGGCCTGCAGTCTGGCATCTTCTGCTCCCTGGCCTGATATCGCGGACTTGTGCCAGCAGATATATGAAAATAATATCCACAAAGCCATATCTTTCCGTTCACCCCGGGCAATTTCCTATGCTTTGCTGGCTATCTGCAAAGGAAATGAAACATTAAGCAAGCAAAAAAGCGAGTTGCTTGACAAGCTAAAGGAATATTTATTCAGCCTTTATGAAGTCAATCACAGCAGCAAATGGTTATGGTTTGAAAATTACCTGACTTATTGCAATGGTATATTACCCCAGGCTTTATTCAGTGTTTATACAGCCACAGGAAATAGAAAGGCTTTGAAAATAGCGCATGATTCTCTGAATTTCCTTAATAGTATTTTATTCAGGAATGATTATCTTAATATTGTTGGAAACCAGGGGTGGTATCAGAGAGGCGGCAATATTGCCCTTTTTGACCAGCAGCCAGTTGATGCAGCTTCAACTGTTCATGCTTGCTTTGAGGCTTACAATGCCATTGGAGAACCTGAATATCTGGAACTGGCCCTTAAGGCTTACCAATGGTACCGGGGGCGAAATATTCACGGCATATCTTTGTACGACCAAAATACCGGGGCATGTTTTGATGCACTGAGCTGTGACGGGGTAAACAAAAACCGGGGAGCAGAAGCAGTATTGTCTTTGTTATTAAGTGATATTTTGATGGAAAACTTCGTTGAACAGGAAAAAAAAGTCGACAAAAGCTCTTAAGGGGTGAGAGCTTAGGATTCCAAGCCGAAAACATGGGGTTATATTACCCCATATCCTACACCTCATGTGCACAGTCTTTGTGTACTGTTTAAAACCTGGAACTTTAAATTTTATTATAAAAGCTTCTTTCTTTCACTTCTTCCTGCTTTATCTACTAATTTTGAGCTTTTGAAACAACCCGAAAGTGTTCCGGTATCAGTTCTGCCAATGTAGCAGTAGCCATTCCTATACTGGTATCAGCAGCCCCATAATATACCAGGATTTCATCATCATCATCAAGTATTTCTTTATCAGAACTGGCAACTGCTCCACAGCTAAAAACCACATTTGGTACCCAGGCTCCGCTCAGCCCTATTTCATAGTCCTCTTCAGGTTCCAGTATAGGATTGGGCGAGCGGTAAAGAACCTTGGAGGGATTCAGAAGATCTACCAGAATTACCCCCAGCCGGTAAACATAATTATAATCCACTCCATGGTATATCAACAACCACCCGTATTTGGTCTTGATAGGTTGAGCCCCTGCTCCGATTTTTAATGAATCCCACATGTGACCGGGTCTGGGACCTATGATGATAGCATGGTTTTCTCTCAGGGGAAATTTGATTTCTTCCATATAAGTTACCCATATGCTGGGCTCAATACGGTGATAAATAACATATTTGCCGTTGATTTTTTCTGGGAAAAGAATGGCATCCTTATCCCAAATGTTTTTAAAAGCCAGGCCCTCCCTGCGCCAGCACCTGTAGTTTCCATGCAAAAATTCATCCACTTTTATTGAAGCGGCTGCTATTTGCGCAATATTACCATCATATGCCGTATAAAGCATAAATATTCTATCTTTTATTATAATAAGCCGGGGATCTTCACAACCAAGTTTTTCTTCCTCGGTAGCAGGTGAAAAAATTGGCTCCGGCAACCTTTCCAGAATATTATAGCCATCGGTAATAGCCAGGCCGATACGGGAAATATTATCATCCCCTACCGCCCGGTAAAACAGATATACCCTGTCTCCTATCCGCAAAGCACCGGGATTAAGAACATATTTGCTTTCCCAATGATGTTCTTCTATTGTTTCCAGCATGGGATTTCCGCTGTAACGTTCCAAGGATTTACTTGGCTCATTGGTTATTTCCTGAACCACAACTGTTACATCTTTGGGCCTGCTGGGAAGCAGAGCATCGAGCAAATTGTAACTGCTTTTACCTGCCATAATAAAGCGAATAACGATTGGCAAAATTTCTTCCTGCTTGTAGCCCAGTTCCATGTATAGCATTTCCAGAAAATCATGGTTAAACCATCGCTTTTCCACACTCGTAGTCAAGGGAGCAGGAATATTCCCCCCTCCTTTGTAGCTGTAACTGGCCCAACTCCAGGCAGTACAGGTAAGGAACGTGCTATCTTCCAGAACCTGACTCAGGCCATACCCGTCAGCCATTAAAGAAAATAAATCCGCTATATCATTTTTTCCCTGTTCAGAAAACTCTGAGGCCAGGCATCTTATTCGCTTAACCAGGTAACGATGATGATAGTTTTCGAAAATGCTGTGGGCTGAAAAATCTCCTCCTTTTTGCAATCCCATCAAAGAATTGCGGACTTTTATCCCTATGTTCTTTCTTTCCGAAACCATACATTTGAACATCCTGGAATAATGTTCTGCTACCACCAGGCGGCGCAGCAAACTGGTAAAATACCTGCTTCTGGGATACTGCCCTCCCTTGCCTGAGTCCAGAGTTTTAATGGCAATTCTGGCTGTAAGATGATTGGCAACAGATAGTTTCCCATAAGCAAGAGTACCGGTTTGCATATCTTTTCGCAGAATAATTGGCTTAAGGTCAACCCATCCGAAACTTTTGGGCTTCAGATTATCTGCCAGCCATAATAAATCCCGGTCAGTATAGCTCCGGCTTTCAACAAGGTTGGCATAGGTAACCGCATCACGCGGATCCATTTTTTCAATCAGGTCTGCCGCTTTATAAAATCCCAGGGGGATCATGAGATTAATTGGGGGTATACGCACCAGCATTTCTCTCAAAAAATCGGAACTGACCGTAAACATCCTCTGCTGTGGAAACAAGTTGAAAAGAGCATTGACAAAACCCTGCAGACCATCCTCTGATTCCAGATCTCCGGGTAAAAGCCTGGAGAGCATTCCTTCAAAACGAGCCATAAATTCCTGTACTCCCTCGATATATTCATGTGGTTTGGCCCCTTCTCCAATGCCCAGGCCGTTAGTAACAAAATCATTGAAAGATGCTTCATAACGCTTTCTTAGTTCCTTGAAAATATTGTCCGTCTGCACAAGTCCTCCGCCTTTAGCTATTATTATCTTGGGAACCACTATCGGCCGTCCGGGAACATATTCCATATATCCCAGAGGTATTATGGCCGGCTTGGCCTGTTCCCGTTTGTTTATCCACTGTCGGCTGAATTCCGGTTTAACCAGCCAGAACTTGTTGGTAAGACGCTGACGGATAGAGTCCATTTTACGAACCATTATTTCGTCCTTTTCATTTTCGCTTGCAGCACTGATCTTTTCCCCAAAAGCATCCATCTCTATGTTATAGCTGGCTACCCGCCCATTGTACAGAACAGTCAAAGCCCCCAGAATATCCTGGGGCTTTGCTTCACTGTCAAAAGCATAAACCAGGAGAAGATTCAATAAACTGGATACCCATAATTCATCACTGAAATTAAACTCTTCGGGCTCTGCGGCTTTTATTCCAGCCAATTCTTTCTTAAAATCAATTTTCTTTAAGGTGTCTGCATGTTTTTCACAACCAATCCGAAAATTCTTGAGGATCTCGTCAAGCGGATAGTTAATCAAATCAGGTTTTTTTATTTCACTACGGGCCAGAATGTCAGCTACTTTTATAACCAGGCGGTCCTTTAACCAGATGCCGCTGTCCCGTTTTATGGCTTCAAAAATAGTAAAAGCATTATCATAAAATATCTGGTTTCTTCGATTCAGGCTGTGCTCATTAATTATTCCTCCCATATTGACTTCACAAATATTTTTATTCCAGGACAATGCTCTGGTCAGAAGCCAGAAGTCAAAGCCATATCCCCTGATACAGTTACCCCAGAAGCGCGCCTCGTGTGCCAGCTCTTCCACCAGATTATGAGCAATGGCGTAAATCCCCCCCAGGGGATCGCTCACACGGCAACCGTAAAAGCTTTCCAGTATGGGTGCGGCCATCATATGGGCAATACTATCGATTCCAGCATGACGGCGCAGGCTGCCCAGAACCAGATCATAGTGCCCCTGTATGGGGGTTAAAAGACTCTCCAACCAGGCATCATTAATACCCGGTCCCCTTTTGGTGGCCATATTGGCACTGAACAAAATTAGATCTGATTCCATTTTTTCGCTGATTTCTATAATAGTCCTTATACTCATACCTCTCCCGCTAATTTCCGGCGGGAGCAAGAATTCAATATGAGGATGTTTTAATTCTGTTTTCTTTATCAATTCCAGAATCTCTTGAGCTGAATAATCTCCCACACATACAATCAATTGCCTTCTGCCGATCCATGATTGCAACACCCTGTCTATAGATTCCAATAAAGGAATCAGGGTATCTTTTTCATTGTGAAATGGTATTCCCACTACCAGGTCGTAATCAATAAATTCAGCCAGGCGGGGACTTATTCGACTCATTATTTCATCAAATAAGCTTTCGGTATTGAAATGAGCCAATATCCAATGCCCTCCTTTACAAATACCTTATTAAGCACTATGCCCGCAGGGTTATAATCTCAGCTAAGACGTTAAACGAGGATTTTGCATAATTAGTTTTTTCGTATCATCAGGCAAGTATTTTAGTACTGGCATCCTGAGGCAAAGCCGAAGGATCTTAATATTCACCCTCCGGGCACTACTGATGTTCGCTTCGCTCACGATTAAGGTGGCTTCGCTAACGCTCAGAATGAAAAGTTGGATTTTTTCAATTATGCAAAACTCTCAAACGTTAAAATGATAGTTTTTGTTTATTCTTTCTCCAACAAAAGGAGAAATTCTTCAGGAACTCGCATCTTCTCTTCTGTTAGGCAGCAAGCAATGTGCTTTATCAATGAGAAGCACAAGTCTATATTGATTGAAATCTCGAATTATTTTCACACTGCACTCTCTACATAGTTATGCTCATTTTCCGCCTTTTATATTTATTGAGATTCTCTCTTTGCATAAAAAAACAGGCAAAAAAAAGACATAAAAAGAAATCATACATTTGCTGACCATTCTCTCCAGGTATAAGGCCAAATGCTCAGCGAACCATCTCCTTACATCCTTCTATAAACAGTAAATTAATTTAATATGCAGTAAGCTTAAAAAAGCTCTTCCAGCTTTCACTTTAGCAGCCAAATCTCCTAAGCCGCTGCTTTATGAAAAGAATCATTCTGGGCTTGCATGATGCTTCTGCTTATTTCTGTTCACTCTGCATTACCAATAGACTTATTCTTTTTAAGCATTTCATCAGCAAGAAGCACTTTCTCATATTATTTCTTCCACTTCTTTCAGAAGTCTGCTAAAATACTTCAAAGCCGTATCTACAGGTTCCGGACTATTTAAATCAACGCCAGCCTTCTGCAATAAATTTACCGGATAATCAGAACTCCCGGATTTCAAAAATTCCAGATAGCGCTCTAGGGCTGCAGTCCCTCCATGGAGTATTTGTTCCTTCAGTGCCGTAGCTGCCGAAAAGCCGGTGGCATATTTATAAACATAGAAAGCAGAATAAAAATGGGGTATCCTCGACCATTCCATGTCTATCTCCTGATCAAGTACCATTTGCGGTCCATAATAAAATCTGTTGAGTTCACGGTATATATTGCTGAGTGTCTCCGGGTTCAAAGCACCACCCTTTTCCACCTCGTCATGAATAATTCTTTCAAACTCTGCAAACATGGTCTGCCTGAATACTGTCCCACGGAACTGCTCCAGGTAATGGTTGAGCAGATAGAGCTTTTCCTGGCTTTCGCGGCAGTTTTTCAGGAGATAGTCTATAAGCAGGGACTCATTCACCGTTGAAGCCACTTCCGCCACAAAGATACTATAGTGGCTGTATAAATGGGGTTGATTCCGGTTCGAATAATAACTGTGCATGGAATGTCCCATTTCATGAGCCAGGGTAAACAGATCATCCAGTTTATTGTCATAATTCAGCAAAACATAGGGATGGCTTTCATAGCAACCCCAGGAGTAGGCTCCGCTGGTCTTACCCTCGTTTTCATATACATCTATCCAACCGCCAGCCAGCCCCTGTTGCAAAACAGACACATATTCCTCACCCAGGGGCTCTAAAGCCTCAACTACTATCTCTTTAGCTTTCTCATAGGGTATTTCCATCCTATATTCCTTTACCAGCGGAGTATAGATGTCATACATATGCAATTCGGCAAGACCCAGTATTTTCTTTCTTATTTCAATATACTTATACATCAGATCGATATTATTATGCACCGAATCAATAAGACGTTCATAAACCTTTGGGGAAACATTATCCCCATCCAGAGCCGCTTCCAAAGCTGAAGGATAGTTCCTGGCCCGGGCATAAAAGATATCCTTCCTGACACTGGAACTCAGAGTAGCGGCCAGGGTGTTTTTCAGTTTGGAATAAGAGGCATAGAGAGCTTCAAAAGCCTCCTTTCTGACCCGGCGATCACTGCTTTCCATAAACCTGCCATAACGACCCTTGGTAAGCTCAAGCTCCTTGCCTTCTTCATCCTTGATTAGCGCAAACTTGATATCAGCATTATTTAACATCGAAAAAATATTTCCGGAAGCCATGGAAAGATCTGCTGCCATTGCCAGCAATCTTTCCTCCTTCTCCGATAAGATGTGGGGCTTTTGCCGCATCAATTCATCAAAATAGTGTTCATAGATTTTTAATTGTTCGTTTTCAGCCATAAAAGCTCTGATTCGTTCTTCGGGATTACTGATTATTTCCGGGACAATAAAAGAAGTGGCACTGCCAAGCTGGACACTCAGGTTTTCGATACGCTCAAATAAAACCTGGCAAGAGGCATTGGCATTATCTTCGTCCCGGCGCATTTTTGCGTAAACATATAGTTTTTCCGTCTTGCGTTCCAGTTCTTCCAATAAATCCAGCACTTTAGCCAGGGTTTCCGGAGACTCCCCCAGTCTGCCACGATAGCTTTCTATTCCTTGCATCAAAACTTTAGTCTGTTCAAAGTCTGCCTCCCAGAGCTCGCTTCCTTTATACATATCCTCCAGATTCCATTTGTATTGTACTGCTATATCTTCTCTTTTCTTTATGCTCATGGTTTTGCCTCCTTTACAAATATCACTTACTCATTCAAATCCAGTATTATTTTTATTAGCATTCCAATAATCTCTAAAATGATTATACTGCATAATTGTAGCAATATTTATTAAAGAGAATCTTGCAACCTGCTCCAAGCCTTGCCAGGCGAACATTTCAATAAGCTCTGCTGCAAAAATACTATCAGCTGGAAATATTATTTATTATCCACTATAATTAAGGATAGCAAAGTCGATAATATACTGCCAAAGTTTTTTTATTATATCCCGGAAAAGGAGAATAAGATGAAAAAACTCTTGTCCATGTTTTTGGCTGGTCTGGCAACTCTCTTGCCTATTGCCATTTCCCTTTATCTGATTTACTGGCTCTTTAATTTCATTGATGGCATTCTTTCTCCTATAATAAGATATTATTTGGGTATTGAAATCCCCGGGCTGGGTTTCTTGATTACCATTACTCTGATAATTTTGATCGGGTTTATGGTTACAAATATTATCGGCAAAAAGTTCTTTTCTTTCTCAGAAGCTATTCTCTTTAAGGTTCCGCTGCTGGGCAAGATATATTCGACAATAAAACGGATAACATCCGCCTTTTTTTCTTCCGGTAAGAATTCCTTCCGGCAGGTAGCCATGGTCGAGTTTCCAAGAATCGGGGTTTATTCTATCGGCTTTATAACCAATGATAATTTCCCTTTTATCGATGAAGATTCCTACTCCATCTTTATTCCGACCACCCCCAACCCTACCTCGGGTTACTTTATTGTAGTACCCAGAGAGCAGGTGAAAATTCTGGACATTAGTATTGACCAGGGAATAGAACTCCTGATGTCTGCCGGCATGGTCAACAGTATCGAATAAGCACATCCATGTCACTTGCATATCCATTTTATATTTACTGCAATATCTTAAATATATTAAACTGCCTTTCTGTAATGAAAAAGTATAGTAGTTCTTTTAATGCCTTTTTCAAGGAGGGGCTATCCTATCTCTGATATTAGTTGTCTGATTATTCTGATTAAATTGAAGGTTTAAACTTTTTAAAACAAAAAAAACCAACAGGAATTTTACATAGCAGTGTAGAATAAATGAATTAGATTTCTGTCCTTATTTAAGCCAGTAATTATATATAGATAGAAAGCTCTGACTTAAATAAGTGAACAGTAAAAAAAATAAAAGGGGGATTAAGATTTATGACAATCAACGAAGTCGTAATGGTAAGTGCGTGTCGGACACCTATTGGCGATTATGGTGGAACATTACAATCGGTAAGAGCCAATGACCTATCCAAATTAGTTATTACTGAAGCTCTGAAAAGAGCAGGGGTTGAGGCTTCAGCAGTAGACGAACTGACCCTGGGTATGTGCCTGCATCATGGCAATGGCTCCTGTCCTGCCCGAATAGTAGCTATCGAGTCCGGTCTGCCTGACAGGTCCGGTGCTATGATGGTCAACCAGAACTGTGCTTCAGCCATGCGAGCCACAGAAATTGCAGCACATAACCTTATGCTGGGAAAAACTGATATCGCAGTAGTAGTTGGAACTGAAAGTATGAGTAATATACCTTATCTGGTACAAAACGGCAGATGGGGTCACAGAATGGGTGATGGCAAACTGCAGGATGCTATGCTCTCTGATGGCTTGGTATGTAAATTAGCCGGTGGCATCCACATGGGGGGCACTGCAGAAAATATCGCTGAAAGATACAATATAGGCAGAGAAGAATGTGATGAGCTGGCACTGATCAGCCACACCAGAGCAGTTGAAGCCAATGAAGGCGGCAACTTCAGCAGAGAAATAGTTCCCGTTCCTATCAAAAAGAAAAAGAAAGAAGTACTCTTTGAAGCTGATGAGCATCCTATCAAGGGAGCCAGCCTGGAAGCTATGGCCAGATTGGCACCTGCATTCAAAAAAGGCGGCGTAGTAACCGCTGCTAACGCATCCGGTTTGAATGACGCTTCTGCCGCAGCAGTATTCATGACCAAGAAAAAAGCTGACGAACTGGGACTAAAACCCCTGATGAAGCTGATAAACATCTGCAGTGAAGGTGTTGACGCCAAGGTCATGGGACTCGGTCCTGCTCGTGCTATTCCCAAAGTCCTCAAACAGTCTGGAATGAATTATGACCAGGTAGATTACTGGGAAATCAATGAAGCTTTTGCCGCCCAGGTAATCGGTGTAGGCAAAATGATCAAGGAAGAAGCAGGTATTGAACTCAACATTGGTGATCTGAACAAGCGCGGAAACATCAACAACAATGGTTCCGGGATCGGCCTGGGCCATCCCGTTGGATGTACCGGACTCAGAATTATAGTAAGTCTCTATTACGAAATGGAAAGACTGGGTGTTACTACTGGCGGCGCATCTCTATGCGTTGGCGGCGGTTCTGCCATGGCATCACTCTGGACCAGAGACATCTAATCCTGTTTCTTTTAATACAGAACACAAATTGCTCAAATCAAAAGGCAATGGTTTAAAAAAACCATTGCCTTTTTTTATTTGTCCCTTTTATTCTTCCAGTTCCAATGCGATTTTTTCCCAGTCATCATAAGCAGCGAGCAGCTTTTTTTGTACCTCATCATACTCCCAGGCTAATTCCCTGCCTCGGCGCATATCGTTAAATAAATCGGTATCAGAAAGTAATAGCTCCAGTTCTTTTTTTCTCTTTTCCACTCTATCTATTTCTGTTTCTTTTGCTTCCAGCTGTCGTCCAAGCCTCCTTGCCAGCTTTTCCTTTTCCTTTTGAAGATAACGAAATTGCTCCTGCCGGCTACCTTTCTCCCTATATTTCCCGCTGCTGTTTTTATCCAGAGAAGAACCCTGCGCTTTGATTTTATCCTGGCAATGGCTGTAATTACCCCAGAAGTACTTCAGGCTTTTGTTATCAATAACAGCGATTCTTTCTGCAATCCTGTCAATAAAATATCGATCATGGGAGACAAACAAAATAGTGCCGGGATATTCCTTGAGCATTTCTTCCACTGCCTGCCGGCTCTCGATATCCAGATGATTAGTAGGTTCATCGAGTATTAGAAAGTTGGCTTCACTCAGAACAAGCTTCAAAAGACAGAGCCGCCCTTTTTCTCCCCCGCTTAAATCTGCTATCGTTTTAAAAACATCGTCTCCCCTGAACAGCATCCTGCCCAGAAAGCCTCGGGCTTCACCAATATCTATATCGAAATTGAATATTAATTCTTCCAGAAGATTTTTGGAATAATCCAGTTCCTCGTATTCCTGAGAAAAATAGCCTATTTTCACTCTACTGCCCAGAATAATTTCTCCCGCATCGGCTTTCTCCAAACCGCTGATAATTTTTAACAAGGTAGTTTTCCCGCAGCCGTTGGGCCCCAGCAAAGCTATTTTATCCCCTTTGTAGACAGATAGACTGAGTTCCTGGAAAAGTTCCAGACTTCCAAAGGATTTGTCCAGACTTGATATTCTTAAAACATCCTGTCCGCTTTCATGTTTCATCTGGATATTCAGGCTGCCTACTCTATTTTCCCTTACAGGTCTGTCGATTCTTTCCAGCCTGTTCAACTGGGATTGTCTTCCCCTGGCCTGTTTGGATTTTATACCTGCTTTGTATTTCCTGATATAGTCCTCCATGTCCTTAATATGCTCTGCTTGTTTTTCATAAGCACGCTCTTCGCTTAATTCATCCCTGGCTTTTATTCTGAGGTAATTGGAGTAATTGCCTGGATATGATTTTATACCCGCGTTTTTGAGTTCCAGTATGCGACTGGCGAATTTGTCCAGAAACATGCGGTCATGGGAAACCAAAAGGACTGTGCCCTTATAGTCTCTCAGAAACTCTTCCAGCCATTCAGACGCAGCCATATCCAGATGATTTGTTGGTTCATCCAGTAATAAAAAATCTGGAGATAGTGCCAGCAATTTCCCCAGCTTCAGGCGGGTCTTCTGTCCACCGCTGAAGGTCTGCAGCGGCTGCAAAAATTGTGTTTCGCTGAAACCCAATCCGATTAGAATTCTTCGTGCCATACTCTCACAGGCATCACCATTGGCTCTTTCATATTCTTCCCTTAAGCCTGCATACCTCTCCATGAGATTAGTATCTGCCCCTGAATCTGAGCGAGACATTTCCTTTTCCATTGCAAACAGCCTTTTTCTTTGCTCCAGCAAGCTGGAAAAAGCATCCATTACAGCATCCCAGGCAGTAATGCCTGCTTCTTCATAATTTAACTGTTCCATATATGCCACAGAAAGCAGCTTCGCCCTGCTGACTTCCCCTCTGTCCGGTAATAATTCTCCTCTCAGGCATTTTAACAAGGTCGTTTTACCTGAACCATTGGCTCCTATCAATCCCACTTTTTCCTTTTCTTTGATAGCCAGATTAATATTCTTCAATATATCATTACCTGCAAAGCTAATACTCAAATCATGAGCCTGTATTACAATCATTCTTTCACCAACCAATAGCATTTTATCATACGTCATTATGATAACAGCAGTTTTTATAAAGAAGCCGATTAGCCAGGGATAAGGGGTAAGGGGGCAGGATTAAGGATCAGGAGTAAGAGGTTAGGGGGTAGGGATTAGGGGTAGGGATTAAGGATTAAGGGTAAGAGGAAAAGGAGAAGGGTTCTTACTCTACGCCTCACGCCTCCCCCTTCACTCCTCACTCCTCACTCCTCACACCTTGCTCCTTGCACCTTACTCCTCAACCTTACTCCTTACATCAAAATAAAATATAACATTTATAGGCCCGGCCGTCATCCACCTTTCATTTCCTGAGCAGAGGCTGATTTTTTATGGTTATTATTCATAAAGAATTCAAATAATAAAGCTGAAGGTTTATATAAGCTTTAAAATTCTGCATTATTAATATTTTCGTATCAGACAGGTGATTGGCTACTGTCATCCTGAGACAAAACCCAAGGATCTAAAGACTCCCCCAGGGAACCAGAAATGTTAAACTCTCAAAATTGGAAAAATTTTTTACGAGGTGAATATATTTTGTTTAATGCTTGGAATGATTTCAAAGCCGGCAGATGGATGCAGGATATAGATGTCCGGGATTTTGTTCAGAAGAATTACCGGCCATATGATGGCAACAGCAGTTTTCTGAGCAGCCCAACAGAAAGAACCATTAAACTCTGGGATAAATGCCAGGAATTATTAAGACAGGAAAGAAAAAAAGGTGGCGTACTGGCTGTTGATCCTCATACCCCCATCGGAATTAACAGTCACTCTCCGGCATATATAGATCCAGATTTGGAGATAATAGTAGGCCTGCAGACTGATGAGCCCTTGAAAAGAGGCATTAATATATATGGAGGTCTGCGGACCACTCTCAAAGCCTGCCAAGCCTACGACTGTGAACCTGATGCTGATTTGCTGGATTTTTTTCGTTTACATCGTCCAACGCATAATGACGGGGTCTTTTCCGTTTATACCGACGAAATGCTCCTCTTGAGAAAAGCAGGCATTATTACCGGTTTGCCCGACTCCTATGGACGGGGAAGAATTATCGGCGACTATCGCAGAGTTCCCCTTTATGGGATAAACTATCTTATCGAAGCCAAAAAAAATGATCTTAGATGGCTGAACAGCGATATGAATCCTACTTCCATTCAATTACGGGAAAACATATCCGGGCAAATCAATGCCCTGCAGGCTACGAAAGAAATGGCTCTGTCCTATGGGTATGATCTCTCCTTTCCTGCTGCTGATGCCCGCGAAGCTGTACAATATCTTTATTTTGCCTACCTGGCAGCAGTGAAAGAACAGAATGGCGCAGCTATGAGTATCGGTAGAATCTCCACCTTTTTGGATATCTATTTTGAAAGAGACCTGAGTAATGGCCTGCTGGATGAAAGTGAAGCACAGGAACTCATAGATCAACTGGTAATGAAACTGCGCTTTGTCAGGCACTTGCGAACACCTGAATACAATGATATTTTCGCCGGCGACCCCAACTGGGTAACAGAATCTCTGGGCGGCTGTGGAAGCGATGGCAGACACCTGGTTACCAAGAATAGTTTCCGGTTCCTGCAAACCCTAAAAAACCTGGGACCGGCACCAGAACCTAATATGACCGTACTTTGGTCGCGCAATCTGCCCCACAGTTTTCTGGAGTTTTGCGCTGATTTATCCATTAATACTTGTGCCCTGCAATATGAAAACGATGACATTATGCGACCTTATTATGGCGATGATTATGGCATTGCCTGTTGCGTATCAGCTATGCGAATGGGTCAGGAAAGCCAGTTTTTCGGCGCCCGCTGCAATTTAGCCAAGCTTCTTCTTTACGCTCTCAACGGGGGTCGCGACGAAATAAGCGGAGAGCAGCTTGGGGTAGAAATGCCGGTCTATAACCAGGAATATCTGGATTTTGATGAAGTAATGCGAAGATTCACGATGCAAATGGAATGGCTGGCTGAAAAATATGTAAACACTATGAATGTAATTCACTATATGCATGACAAATATGCCTATGAAAGCCTGCAGTTTGCCCTTCACGACACTGAAATCAAATACTATATGGCCTTTGGGGTAGCAGGTCTGTCCGTTGTAGCTGATTCCCTCAGTGCTATCAAATATGCCCGGGTAAAACCCATAAAAAACGAAAATGGAATCATAAGTGATTTTTTGATTGAAGGCAGTTTCCCCAAATTCGGTAATGATGACGAACGTGTCGACATCTTAGCGGTAGACCTTCTTAAGACATTCACCCATCAGTTGAAAAAACATCCGACATACAAAAATGCTGTTCATACTCTTTCAGTATTGACCATAACTTCCAATGTCATGTACGGGAAACATACAGGTACTACACCTGATGGACGCAAAAAAGGAGAACCCCTGGCTCCGGGAGCCAACCCCCTCCACGGGCGCGAAGAAAATGGAGCCCTGGCAGCCTGTAATTCTGTAGCCAGGCTACCTTATTCTTATGCCAGGGATGGCATATCTTTCACCTTCTCTACCGTTCCTTCTACCCTGGGGAAAAGTCAGGAAGAACGCATAAATAACCTGCTGGCCCTCTTAAGAGGATACTTTGTCCAGGATGCGCATCACATAAATGTAAACGTACTCAATGTTGAAACCCTTCGGGAAGCCATGGAACACCCGGAAAAGTATCCTGACCTTACTATAAGGGTTTCCGGTTACGCAGTTCATTTTATTAAATTAAAACGCGAACAGCAGGAAGAAATAATCATGCGTACCTTTTACAAGAGGATGTAGGAGATAAAATAATGATAGGCAGAGTACATTCCATAGACACTTTCAGCACCCTGGACGGTCCTGGAATCAGAACGGTTATTTTTATGCAGGGGTGTCATTTGCGCTGCAAATACTGTCACAATCCTGATACCTGGAAAATAAAAAGTCCATCAGCAAAAGAATATTCTGTTGATGAGTTAATGAAGATTATCAAACGGGGAAAAACTTATTTTGAAGCCTCTGACGGGGGTATAACTTTTTCAGGAGGAGAACCTTTGCTTCAATATAAGTTTATTAAGGAAATTTTTATCCGATGCAGAGAAGAAAAAATATCTACTGCTTTCGATTCTTCTCTTTATATAAGCAGCAACAAAATTATTGATCTACTTCCATATACTGATCTGATACTGGCTGACATAAAACAAATGGACAATAAGAAAAGTCTCTATTTAACAGGGAGCAGCAATCTGTTAAACTTACGTAATATTGAACTGATAAATGAATATGGAATACCTCTTTGGATAAGATATGTAGTTGTCCCAGGCTGGACCGATGCAAGCGGGGACATAAAAAAAATGGCCCATTTTGCTGCCGGTCTGAGCAGTGTGGAAAGAATAGACCTTCTTCCCTATCACTCTCTGGGAATGCATAAATGGGAAATTCTCGGGCTTAAATACCAACTGCAGGATACTATTCCTCCTGCGCAATCATTGCTGCAAAAATTATCAAAGGAAATATCTGCCATAAGCGGCAAAACTGTTTTTATTCAATAACAATATAATCTTTGTTTACTCTATTTTGGATTTATCAATCTATTATAGGCTTTTTTTGCTCTGGTTCTCGGCATAGATTTTTCTCCAAGTACTCGCAGTGAACTCACAATAGCTTCCAATTGATGCCCCGGAAACCCTGCCAATAAATGCTCATCAGGTATACTGGTAGCATTTCTGCAGCCATAACACCCCAGAGTAACATTGATTTTCTGAGTAAGCTGCGGAACAACTGTTATATCAGAACAACTCCCATTGGATATTGCAGTACTGAAATTCAATCTTCCTCCTTCATGATGCAAAACACCTAAACTCAACCACATGAGATGTTCTGGTTTACCCTGCACGGAAATTACATCGGGTTCAAAATCTGCATATGCAACCCTGGATACAGCAATAGCCGCATATTTATTAAGTTCAAATCGAGGTAATTCTTCCATTGCCTTTTTGCCTGCATCCCTCGCAAAGCTTCCCATATTTTCCAGAAATTCGCCTGTCTTGAGCTTATCGGGAACCGGCCTGAATCCCAAGGCAGAAGCCCCGTTGGCACATGCTACATTATCTCCATTAGCCAGAAGTCTCTCCCCCTCCTGAGCCCTCATGAGAAATTGACAAAAAGTATATTTTACATCAGAATTATAATCTTGAAATGCGTCTACATCCTCTTTTTTTAGAAATTTCACTCCCACCGGAGGCAATTCCAAATGTAAAATACGAACCAGTTCTTCAGATAATTCTTGATAATTCAATATATTTCCCTCCTCCAATATAAAAACCATAAAACTACTCTCTACAGAGGGCTGATTTCCCCGGGATTATCAGGATAAAAACATCATTATTCCTATAGCATAATCTCCGGGTAATAATGGCACTTCAAATAATTATCAATTATATCACAAATTGAGAAGGAACTTAATAATACTATGTCGGGAGGGCATGGCTTCATATAGTGTGATGATCGCACTGATTCTGGCCAAATTATCAAGCACATTTGAATCTCTCATTGGTAAGGCTATCAATAAGATTGGGGCTGTGGAAAGTATAAAGATGTTCTCTCGGCTTTCTCTGTATTCTTTGATATTATTGCAGAAAAATATGTGTTATACTTTTGTCGTGTGGGGGCGTGGCTCAGCTGGGAGAGCACCTCGTTCGCAACGAGGGGGTCGTGGGTTCGAATCCCATCGTCTCCACCATTTATAGAAACTTATAAAGGTGTTTTATTTTACCGGTTCTACAAACATTATGGGCATCCAGGAATATTGTCCCAGTACGGTTTGTTTATCAAATTTAACAAGAATAAAGCCGACAAACGTATTCCATATTACAGTCCCCTCTCCCAAATGCGGGTGTTTAACCCTGCTTCCAGGCAGATACACATTACTTCCCCCTCTCTTAAATCCAGCTCCATTATCAGACAAAATTCATCTTTAAAATGCCTATTATTACTCTTTCTTTAATCATAACTATTAATCCTGCCCTTAAAATTAATAAAATTCACTAACCTGCCTTCAAAAAACTTCTTTTTCTTGCTTCAGGATTTTGCATAATTATTTTTTCCGTATCATTAGGCTTTTAGTACTGTCTGAGGCAAAGCCGAAGGAGTTTTGAATTCACCCTCAGGGCACTACTGAGTTCGCTTTGCTTACGAATAAAGTGGCTTCTCGCTAACGCTCCAAATGACATCTTGGATTTTTTAATTATACAAAGCTCTCAGTTCTATGCTCTTTCTTTGTTGACAAAAGAACTAAGACGCATAAGAGTATTTTAATATCTGTTGATTTTGCAGGCTGTCTGTGTTAAGCTACAAGCAAGTGAAAATAGACTTCGAGTCCATTGACCTAATGAAGAAATCTATGGTTTCTGGACCTGGGTACAGTTGGAAACGGCTGGGCCTCCCCGTATTGTGGAAAGGAGTCATACTAACTGTTTAATCGGACGGACAGGTGTGGTGTGCTCAATAATACTTACTCCTGTTCTTTTTTATTTTTAAGTTCTAATAGAATAAATTATATTCTCCGAGCCTTTGAACCTGTTATTCGTTTATGGTTCTTAAGGCCTATGGGTATAATCGGAAACGCTTATGCCTCCCCGTATTGTGGAAAGGAGATCACGTTAAACTTATGTATTTATAAGTGTATTTGGTCGTGTTCTTTTTTCAGTACACGGCTTATTTTTTTAATTTAATAGTTATAGATAATAAGTCTTAAAATATTCGCAGCAGTATTTAATAGATTTATAACAAGCCCTTTTGATACAAGAAAGAATTTTGCCCAAATTACAATTCCGGCTACATCCGGTAGTAAACAATCATCTAATCGCTGTAAAAGGCTGAAAGGCTTTTACATACAATCCCAATCTCTTCCTGCCCGCTTGCAACTCCAAGCGGGCTCTTCTTTTTTAGAATCACTATCCAATAATGTCCATTTGGAGACTGTATATCATGATATTCCTGGTCTGCGGTCACGTCTTCCGGCTGCAATTCGTCCTGCTTCCAGGGTTGAATCTGCTTCAATAACAACCAAATATACTTGCAAAAATTCGAGTTTTTAATTAACATAAAAAAAATAGGGGATTAATTCCGAAAACTGTAGAAAAAATTGCCTGAATATGATAGTTCTATAATTGGGCTTTAGTCCGTTGCAGAGATTTTTTAACAGTTGGCAACAGCTTCTTAAAATTGTTTTTATCAGGGGGGAACGTAAATGAATTTCGATGCCGCAATTGTTACTGAACAGGGCGTGACATTTGTTGTAGTGATTGTAAAAGAGGAAATCCTTGAGCATGATTTTACGATAAACGAAGCCCGGCAGCTTTTCTCCGGCTTTTTTCCTATGATGCCCGTTGTTTTAATGGCCCAAAACAGACGGCAAGAACCGATTTACAATGGTCGTGAAGATCTGGTCAAATTTCTGCAAAAGGTTGACTATATGCGTCTGCCTTTTCAACAATATACTGTCAAATAGATTTTGTAATCCCTTTATAAATTAAGATCACTTTTCCACATCCAACACAATCCACTGCACTTCGAGGGCAAAACTTGATATGGTGTTTTCAATTGCGCAGGCTTCTTGGGGATGAGATTGGAAACACCTGATTCATGCAATTCTTTAGAATGTTTATTATATTTCTGCCCTTATTCCATAAAAATTATCTTTGGCAAATAAACGAACGCTGGAACTATAGTCAATGGTTTCGGACTCCTTATCATCTGTAGAGCATAATGAGGAAACATAACAGACGTTCTGTAGGCGAATGCCCGTTTTATCATGGTGAACAACCGGAAACAAAACAAGGTATACATAATGGTTGTATAGAATAAAGAATTTGATGAAGTATTATTTCATAAAGGAGGCAAATTTGTGTCTAAAAAAACTATTCTATTATTTACTTTATTATTTATCATGTTGATGTCAGCCCCAGTTATGGCTAATGTAACTCTAGATATTAACGGCAAATCGTTTGAGCCGGGGATCTCGCCCCAGCTTGAGAATGGTATCACTACTGTTCCCCTTTCGTTTATTGCCAGGTCTCTGGGGGCAGATGCTGCAGTTGATGAACAGGGCTTGATTACTATCAATGAAAATGGGGAAAAGCTGGTAATGTCTCTTGGAAGTACAGGGGCTGTGTTTAACGGGAATAAGCTTGGAATGCCCAAAGCGCCCGAAAAAGTTGGGGAAGAGATTATGCTTCCGGTTCGCTTTGTCATGGAAACTTTCGGAGCGGAAATAGGCTGGCAAGACGAAGAAAAAAAGGTAACTATAGACTATGAGGAAAAGCGCAATGGCATGACGGTTGAGGAAATGCTGGCTACGAGTTCAGCAAATCTGGATAAATGTAATACTTATAAAATGAACATGGATATGGAAATATCTATGGATGTAAAAGTACCGGAAGAAGAAGCTGAAAAAATCGATATGTCCAGTTCGAGTACTTTGGCATTTCAAAAAGACCCGCTTACGATGTATATCCAGCAAAGCATAACTGCAGTTGACTCCTCTATCACTGATGATGGCGAAGAGCAAATTGAGGAAATCACTTCTGAATCCCTTGTTAATGAAGATGGATATTATTTGACAATGCCGGAAACAGGCTGGCTGAAAATGGAACTTCCTGGACTGGATATACAGGCTTTAATGGAACAGTCCGGCAATCAGAACCCGGTTAGTAGTATTCAGGAGATGAAGGATTACGGTGTGATACTCAGCTATGGCAATGATCAAGAAAAGAATGGTGAAAAATACTGGCTTATCAATGTTACTATGGGGCCCGATAGTTTCACTGAATATTGTCAGTCAATGATGGGGCAAGTCCCCTTCATGAGCAACATTACTGAAGATGCTCCATTGGAAATGCAATCATTTATAGAGAGTTTAATGAATAGTTTGGAAGTTGACATGGTATATGATGTTTGGATTGATCAGGAAGAATTGCTTCCCACTTTTATGGATCTGGATGCCAGGATGTTTATAAACATGCAATTCCCTCTTCCAGAAGATGAAGCAGCGCTCTCTATGGAAATGAACATGACCGAACTCGTTTTTTATGAGATATATGACCTGGAACTTCCCTTTGAGATTCCCGATGTCAGCGGAGCAAAAGATTTCATGGAAGCAATGCAAGAAGAGATGAATATGTCTGATATTGAAGTGAAGTAAATGGAATAAGCAATAAAACCCGACTAATGTTAAAGAGTCCTGAGTATACAGGACTCTTTTTTCTGAATATGGGTATTCGCATCCGAAAAATGGGCATTGGCAGTAAAAAGGAGGACATTTGTCAATGAAAGAGGAAAGGATGTTATTGTAAAATTTTAATGAAAATTGAAGTATAACATCTAATTATTTTAGGAGTGAATCGCTTCATGTATTTCTTTCTCGAAATAAACCTCTCCAAAAAACATATCATATCCGGGCTTTTGCTTATTGTAATATTATTCTTATTGTTTATTTTGCGTCCTTTGATAGCTATCCCCAGCGGTTACACAGGGATAATTGTGAACAATGGAA